>Ga0209777_10004261_pt1 | contig 17028 bp, 10 predicted proteins | sample FrelakmetHBP12HB_FD_187147 | JGI IMG/M metagenome (GOLD analysis project Ga0209777, IMG submission 187147) | Freshwater lake sediment microbial communities from the University of Notre Dame, USA, for methane emissions studies -HBP12 HB (SPAdes)... | ecosystem: Environmental > Aquatic >...
CAGCCGGCACAGCCGCCCGCGAGCCTCGACTGGAATCTCTGGCAGGGCATCGTCAAGGAGCGGGAGTTCCGCAGCGGCATCCATCCGGCCAAGTGGCGGGGATGGCTTGACTACGGCACGGGCCTGCTGGGCGACTGGTTCTGCCACAACGCCGACGGGGCCGTCTGGGCATTGAAGCTCTACGAGGCCGACACGTGCGAAGTCGAGTGCGAAGGCGAGGAGACCACCGCGACCAACTGGGCGCATGAGGTCCGCGTGTCGTGGTCGTTCCCCAAGCGCGGCGAGATGGTCCCGTGCGTGATGCGCTGGAGTTCGGGGATCTACAACGACTACAAGGCCAAGCCGATGCCGAAGACGATCGATCCGGAGCGCATTGCGGCGGTCTCGAAGGATCCCAGCGCGTACTACGGCACCAAAGGCACGGCGGTCTCGGGCTGGTGGATGAACCGCGCGCGGCTCTTCCCCGAAACGCTCATGAAGGAAGTCGGCAAGCCCAAGACCGTGCTGCCGCGCGTGAAGGGCAGCCACGAATCGGACTTCCTCAACGCGATCCGCACCGGCGGCCGGTCGTCGGCCGATTTCGACTATACGGCCCGGCTCACGGAGATCATGCTCATCGGCAACATCGCCTCGCGGGTCCGCGAAAAGCTGTCGTACGACTTCCGCACAGGCAAGTTCACCAATAGCGACAAGGCCAACGCCCTGCTGCAACGTGAACCGCGCAAGGGCTGGGAGTTCGGATACGCATGACCCGCCACGGGCAAGACGTCCGTGTTACAGTGCCGCGTTGCGCTGAAACTTTCTGTTCCAGCCCAGTATCTGTCAGATGTCAAGCCAGGGCGGCGCGCTGTCACGGAGCTCTTTGCGCAGCGTGTTGCTGCGAAAAAGGGTTTCAGCTACGAGTACCTGATGCAAGGGCAATGTGCCAGGGTGGCCCAGTCGACGGAGAACGTTCGTGCGTATCTGCCCGTTCACCGGCGGAGGCGCAGACACAAGCGAGAACTTCTCGACGTACTTTGTTTGAACCGTGTATTGGACGACGCAACTCTATATCTGGAATGGAGAAAGCCGTTCGACACGGTGGCCGAAACGGCGAAAACCGGGTTTGGTATACCTAACCGGCGTTCGTTTGAACCGTTCATCAATGCTTTCGTCGAGCCGATTACGCCGCATCTGCTTGCGGCGCAAAGACTTGCGGTGAAAATCTGAAGTCAGCCACTCGCTTAATACCGATTCCTTCCTTCGCGGAGCAAGACGCAGGAACCGACATGGAAGGACTACCGGGAGCTGCCGACGTTGAAAAACCTGGCGAAGTGTTCTACAATTAACTTCCTGTGTGACGTCTGCAAATCTTTAGGCCCTATGGTTACAGCCGGGGATTTCTCCGGTTCCTGCTGCGGCCAGAGCCGGCGGCGGCAGGCGCAATGAACAGATGGAGGGCCCGGCCATGTCTGATCCGGATGCAACCCGTTCCCTGCCTCCCAAAGCTGCGGCAAGTGATTCCCCGGCCGGCGGCAACTCCGAGGCGCAGGCCGCCAGACTCGTCACTATTCTGGACCAGTACCTGGCGAATCTTGAGGCCGGGTCTCCACCGGAGCGAGAGAAGCTTCTGGCCGCGCACCCGGACCTCGCCCCGCAGTTGGAGCGCTGCCTCTCAGGCATGGAGTTCATCCATCGTGCCGCGCGCCCTGCTGCGGATGCTCCGGTGCAACTCGGCGATTTCCGGATCATCCGCGAGGTCGGGCGGGGCGGGATGGGTGTCGTGTATGAGGCGCGGCAACTCTCACTCAACCGCCGCGTGGCTCTGAAGGTCTTGCGTTTTGGCGGCGTGGCGGACAAAGAGGCCATGGCGCGTTTCCGGCGCGAGGCCGAGACCGTAGCTCAGTTGCACCACACCAACATCGTCCCGATTTTCGCCATCGGCAGCCAAGAGGGAGTGTCCTTCTACGCCATGGAGTTCATCGAAGGACGCAGCCTCGCGGCGGTCGTTGACGAGTCGCACAAGAGCGACACACCGCTTGCTCCTGTGGAACTCGCGCGCTGGGGCTTGCAGGCCGCGGAGGCGCTGGCCCATGCCCATCAGCGCGGCGTGATCCACCGCGACGTCAAGCCCTCGAACCTGATCCTCGACCCCGACGGGCAAATCTGGCTGACGGATTTCGGCCTGGCCAAACGGCTCAACGACCTGACACTCAGCATAACCGGGGCCTTGCTGGGCACGCCGCGCTACATGAGCCCGGAGCAGGCCTCTGCCGCGAAGCTGCCGGTGGATCAGCGGACCGACATTTACAGCCTGGGAGCTTCATTGTACGAGTTGGCCACCGGCAAGCCGGTTTTCGATGCCGATTCGGCGCTGGGGATCATCACGCAAATCCTGTCCGCAGAGCCGCCGCCGCCGCGCAGTCTGCGGCCCGCTCTCCAGCGGGACTTGGAGACGATCATCGTAAAGTGCTTGTCGAAAGAGCCGCGTCATCGGTACGCGACGGCACAAGATCTGGCCGACGACCTGCGTGCCTTTGCCGAGGGCCGCGCCATCAAAGCCCGCCGGGCCGCGTTGGCGGAGCGCGCCGTACGCTGGGCAAAGAAGCAGAAGCGCAGCATGGTCCTGGCGGGCGTCTCGGCTGTCGCGGCCGCAGTGCTGATAGCCGCTGGGATCGTTGGCTCGTCCCTGTACCGCCAGTCACAATTGGGTTACGTCTCGTTGAAGACCGGCGTGCCTTCCCTGGTGGCGGAGGTGCTCGAAGAAGGACGCGATGAGCAGGTGCTGCCGCCCTTCACGGTTCCGAACACGGAACCAGTCGCCCTGCCCGCTGCTGCATACCGCCTGCGCCTGTCGCAACCGGGCCACGCAGCCGAGACCGTGCCGCTGTTGGTGGAGCGCGGCAGGCGGCTCGAATTCGGCGTTGGCCTGTCCCACCAGTTTCTCTGGGAGCCGCTTGAACTTGGGTCGTCAGATACCGCCAGGGTCGTGGAATTGAGCGGCCGGCCTTACGTGATCCGAACCAAATGCGGCTCAGAGCGTGCCCTCAGCCTCCTGTATGGCGCCACCGCGAAGCCCGTCTGGGAGTTGAAGATGGAAGTTCAGCAGCTCCAGCGACGCACTCTCGAGTACGAAGGCTCGCAGGATCCACCCGAGTTGGTGCAGCCGGCGCCGGATCTCGACGGAGATGGCATGGGCGATCTGGTGTGGGCCTGCCGGCGTTTTGCGGCACTGTGGGCCATCTCCGGCAAAGGCACGAACGGCAAAGGCAAGGAGTTGTGGTGGTTCAGTGACGGCGCGGGCGAGACGCTGGGTGTGCCCGCAGTGGCAGACGTGGACGGTGACGGCACTCCCGATCTCATTGCGACTTTCGCGAACGGCTACTATGAGGCCTGGATCGAGGCGGTGTCCGGAAAGACCGGCAAATCGCTGTGGCGCTGCACGCTGGAAAAGGAGTGGCTCCAAGACACCTCCGAACATGGACACGCATCCCGCTGGGCGGCCGAAGTGGTCCGGCTCGATGGGCGCGAGATCGTTGTCTGTACTGCTGGCACGCACCTCGTGGGCTTGGAGTTGCAGACAGGCAAGCCTGTCTGGCCGGCTTGCGACTTGGGGATGGAACCGGCTATCCCGCCGCGCATTGCCGACTTGGACAACGATGGCCAGCCAGACCTGCTCCTGCTGGCCATGCAACCGTCGCACACGCTGTCCTTGCTTGCCTTGTCGCTTAAGACTCGCACCCCGCTGTGGCAGAAAGTTCTGCGGGAGAACGCACCGCGTGACGACTGGAGTGCGGAGGGGGCCTATAACAGACTGCGGGACTGGCCGTGGGTAGCCGACCTGGACGGCAACCACCGGCTCAAAGTGATCGTGCCCGTCATCCCTGCTGCCCCAGCCAACTACTGGGAACAGTTCGGACATAGGAGTGGCGTCGAGGTGCTCGACGGCGCCACCGGGCAGTCGCTCTGGATACGCCGCCTGAAGACCCAAGACCAACTGCTTGGCTGCGACCACCTTATCGTCGGGCCGGACCTCGATGGCGATGGTTCCCGCGAATTGTTCGTGGCCGCGATCGTCCGGAATCAGTCTACGCAGTCCGTGTTCGTGGACGCACTCTCCGGAAAAGATGGACATTCCCTCTGGTGGTGGGAATCAGTGAGGAGCTATGCGTGTATCAGCGGCGGCGGCTCTGACCACAGTTCCAGCGGCGGATTCACTTCTTATATTAACCAACATCATCTCCCTTGTATGGGACGATTGCGCTGGGGGCCAGCGGGGCCGGACGGCTGGCCGCAACTCGTAGTGCCCTATGACGTGAACGATGAAAAGACCACGGCCATGCTCTCAGCAGAAACGGGGCGGCTCACCCACGAGCTGACGGGCTTGTACAACTTGCTCCAGGTCGCGGACCTGGATGGCGACGGCATTCCCGACCTGGCGTTCCGGGATCCTGGGTCGGACAGGCTGTGTGCCATCCGCGGCACGGCTCCCGAGACCTGGCGTCGGCTGGGCGACTGGCGGCCAGCGCAGGACTTTGATGGCGACGGCATCCCCGACTTGCTCGGCTTAGTCTCCTACTCCCATCACGGGTCCGGCATGGACGCCGTCTCAGGAAAGGATGGCCACATCCTGTGGCGCGGTGAAGATCCGTTCCGAAACGTGACCAGGCTGCCATTGCCTCCGCCCAACGGCGACCTGGACGGCGACGGAACGCCCGACATCCTCGACTGGGGGCAAGAACACGGTCAGTCTAGGGACGACGCCTCAGGCAATCATCATCTCCCCATGGAGTTACGCGCCGTCTCAGGAAGAACCGGACGCCGCCTATGGTCCGCCGAAGACCTCCTTATCACACCGGACCAAGGCGACGACAATCATGACCTGTCGCGCAAGGTTAGACATGTCACCTGCCAGGACTTGAACGGGGATGGCAGGCCGATGGCCGTCGTCTCCTACGATGTTACATGCGGGCAGCGGTTGGAGTGGTGCTTGGCCGTGCTTTCTGGACAGGATGGCAAGGCGGTTTGGAGGCAAGCGATCATGAGGGCTCCCAGGTACAGTTGGGAGTTCCCTCGCCAGCCTGTTATCGCCGACCTGAAGGGCGACAAGACTCTTGACCTGGTGGTCGTCGTCCCCGTGCCTCTGGACAAAGACTCGTACTTCGGCAAACAGGGCATGTGGGGCTGCGAGCTGCGCGCCTTCAGCGGACGCGACGGCAAACTGCTCTGGCGCAGTCCGTTGCCAGTCCAGCGGCAACCCCATGAATTTGGTGGGACCGTAACGCTCCCGGTTGTCGGCGACCTGAACGGCGACGGAAAGCGGGAGGTCATGGTCCTGGCCCGCGGCTGGCACCAGCAGGACGGCAAGGAGAACCTGGAGACAGAAGTGCTGGCACTCAGCGGTTTGACGGGTGAGCCGCTGTGGACTTGGAGGTACCCCAAGCCCGATGACCATACAAACTATTGGGGAGGGATTGTACGGCTGCTCCTGGCGAATCCGGACGGCGATGGCCACCGCCTTGTCTGCGCCAGCAAGGACTGGGGGCCGGATGCCATCCTCGACGGCCACGGCCAGGTGCTGCCATCGCCGGAGAGGCGCATCCTCGAAATGTGCGACCTGGATGGCGACGGCAAGGATGAGTGCCTGTTCTACGACAACACGAAACTCTGGGCCACGCGCGGCGCAACAGGGAAGGTGTTGTGGGAGCGTTCCCATGTGTGGGGGCTTCGCGAAATTCTCCCCGCCAAGCCCGGCCAGCCGGTGACTGTGGTGGCCTTGGTCCAAGATGACCTCCTGGGTCATACAGGCTTGGGAGAGATAGGCCATGCCCCCCGCAGCCATGGTTCGACAGGCGACTACCTCTTGGGCTTGGACGGCGCAACTGGCCAGCCGCGCTGGCGCTTTCCTTCCGCTGACGCAGATGAGATCGTGTCTATCGGGGGAGAAGGTAGCACAGGAATCCCTTGGCTAGTCGGACGCTCCGATGGCGCCACTGTGTGCCGACAGGCCGTATCTACTGGGCCAAGCGGAGCGTGCCTGCTGGCAGGACAGCTGCAAGTTTATGGGCCGCCGCCGGAAGACCCGCGTTTCGTCCGGAACCTGCCTTGGGCGAGCGAGGTTCCGCCACACGGGTCCAGCTCAAGGCGCTACGATCCCCCTTCCTCGTTGGGGATGCTGCAGCCGGTAGTACAATTGCACAACCTCGGATCGCTGGTCTTCGTGGCATTGGTGATTGCATCAATAACTCGGCGCCGGTGGCGAAGATTGCGCGCTCTGCTTGCAGCCTTCGTCGTGGTGACCTTTATGGCCGCGCTCATCTTCCTGTGGAGCGACGCCCGCCACATGGACCCCGCCGAGCATTACTCCTGGCGCGGCTGGTATGGGATCTGGACGTATGGGCTGTTCTTCACTGGAGGGTTGATCCTGCTGTGGCTCTGCCTGAGGGCAGCTTGGTGGCTGCTCCGTCGCCTGTTCGGCCGGCCCAAACATGCTTGAGGGCAAGTGGAGCGATCCGCCGGATCGCCAGACGGGCATACGAGACTTCTTCATGGCCGGCTCTGCCTCTCAACTGCAGCAACTGCTGAACGCCATACGCCAGGGCGATGCGCAGGCCCAGGGCGAAGTGCTGCTGCGCTATCAGCCTTGGCTCCTGTTGCTGGCCAGGCTTCAAAGCGACACCCGCTTCCAAGGCAAGTTCGATGCTTCTGACATCGCGCAGCAAACGCTCCTGGAGGCCCTGCGTGCGCTCGGGCAGTTTCGCGGCCAGACTGAAGCGGAGCTGCTGGCCTGGTTGCGTCAGGTCCTGGCGCACGTGATCGCCCATGAAGTGCGCCGATACGGCGGAGCGCAGAAGCGCGATGTGGGCCGGGAAGTCTCTTTGGAGCAATCTCTGGCCAACTCATCGCAACGCCTGGGTGAGATGCTGGCGGCGTCCGCTTCCTCGCCCAGCCGGCAGGCCGCCAGGCACGAGCAGGAAGTGCTCCTGGCCGAAGTGCTGGCGTGCTTGCCCGCTGATTACCGCGAGGTGCTTGTGCTGCGCAACCTCGAAGGGCTTTCCCACGAGGAAATCGCGGCGCGGATGGGCCGCAGTGTCGGGGCCGTGCGGATGCTCTGGGTCCGCGCACTCGCGCAACTCCGCGAGGCGATGGATATGCAGTAGCGCTGGCGTCTGCGGACCGGATCGTCCGGTAGTTTTCCTTTGTTGTGCGCCGCAAAACCTGCGGGCTTTCTCTTGCACAAACCTTGCACAAACTTCTTGCGTTTTGGGGTTTTGTTGCGTGGTTTTGTGCAGGCTTTACCAGAAACGGAAACGGGCGCTTCCGTTTCTTTGGGTGCTTGGCTGTGCGGCGGGCTGCAGCGTTGCGCAGATTGGTATCCCCATCCGGATTTGAACCGGAGCCTACAGGCTGAGAAGCCCTGGACTCTCGAAACGCCGTTCTTATAAGTATCGCCAAGGGCTAGAGTTGACAAGTAGCGCGGACATTCTGTTGCACGATTGTTGCACTGGATTCCGGAGGGCGCCTCAAGCGCTCGCGGCGACCGCCACGGGGGGCGTCTCGGAGCCGAGTTTCGGCAGGACATTCGCGGCGGCTGCCAGGGCACGGTCGTCGCGGTGAACGTATACGCGGAAGGTGAATCTGAAGTCGCGGTGACGCATGAACTCCTGAACCGTCTTTGGGTTGACGTCCGCTCGGTTGCCCAGCCAGGTGCCGCAGGTGTGGCGCAACGCGTGCAGATCGAGCACGCGCCCGGCTGAATCTGCCGTGTCTCAGCGCCAGCGCGCGGGCATCGTGACGGGCTTGCCGTTGCCGCCAAGCGGGGCCGGGTTGCCATTGGCGTCCAGGGGCACACGCCTCGCCAAGCCAATCGCCAGGAGGTCGTCATACAGGGTTTCCACGAAACGCACGGGTATCGGCAGCACGCGGTCATCGTCCCCAGGGTTGGTTTCGTCAAACCAGCCCCGTAATGCTTCCACGGTATCTTCCGCCAGCGGAACGCGTTTCACGTTTCGCTCGCCAGTCAGTTTATCAGATTTGTCGCCGGTCATGAGAACCACCTGTGCGTCGAGGTCCACCTGCGACCGGCGCAGGTCGCGCACTTCGGTCTTTCTGAGGCCCGCCAGGAGCATGAGCCGGTACGCTAATGAATCTCGCCGTCCCTGGCGCTCGCAGTCCCTTGCTATGTCCATTGGTATCTCACCGCCCTTGTAGGCAGCCTGGAGCCGGCGCATGGGGCCTTCCAAGGCGGTCGCCAGCAGCGCCGTGGCCTGCTCAGTATTCAGCGTCCGGCGTTCGTGGCAGACGCGCGTCATCCGGCGTGGGGCGACGGCCGCAATCGGGTTATACAAAACCATTCTGCGGCGAGCGGCCCAATTCAACATGGCCTTGAGCGCAGAACACAGGTTGGGGCAGAGGCGGTTGGGATTGCACGGCGTCTTACAACAGCCTTAGGCGAACTTGCGCTGGCCCATTGTGCGGCCAAGCAATCCGCACGCGCCTTTGCAGTCATGGATGAGGGAGTACTCTTGCTACTGCGCTATAAGCAACGGTCTGACATCTGGAAGAAACTGTTTACGGCCATGGGACACGTGGGAAGCTTTCTCGCCCAAATGGCTAAATTCGGCAAGGTGGAAGAAGGGTTTCCGCCGGCAAAGCGCGGCGTCTTTCTCTATGGGCTTACGGACAGATTTCTCAGTGCATTCCGACCTGAGAGAGAAGCCTTTATCTTCTCGGTGATGACAACATACGCTGAAGCGGTCGGCAATGACTCAAGGGCGACCGAACTCGCATTGGAGGGGCTTGAGTTGGCACGCCGTATGAAATTGCCGATAGTCATTGGAGCTTTAGGACCCAAGGCAGTGGCACCATTGTTGATGGCGAATAAGTTTGCAGAGGCAGTGGACGTTGGTCTACAAGCCGCGACCTGTGTAGTTGCATCAAGAGATTCACAGTCCGTACTCTCCAGCAGCACCGACCTGATGGCGACACTTGGGGCCAAGCCTAGTTCTGGGTGGTTGATGGCGGAGAACCAGGGAATGATGCTTGGGGTTGTGGCCTCGGTGTTTCGGCTTGGTCAGATGTGGCTGGACTCACCGCCCTCCTGTAGGCAAGGCGTACAGGGCGTTATCGCAGCTTGTAAACGACTTGGGGAGTCTGCGGCTTATCCGCATGCTTGGGCTAAGGCGTCGGAATTACTCGAGGAGACGTTCTTACGCGGTGTGCCTCAGTGGAGATTACGGGAACGCGTTCACGAGGCGGGCCTGAAGCAGGTGTCCGCAGTCCATGTCCTAGCATACCTTCTAACACCCTTTGCAGAGGACGCCATTGTGGACGTTGTCGCTCCATGTCAGGCGATGGCGTTGCCGGATGTTGTCAAGTTATTACCAGCAGACAGCCCCATGAGTCGGCGCATTATCCTGCCGTTTCTCTCGCAGTACTGGAGAGCAACATTCAGCCAGCAGCGTTCTCGATTCAACTCTCCTCGGCTCGTTGAAGGGTCTCTTAATGAGGCCTTGGCGGCGCCAGAAAAAAGCAGGCCATCGGCGATCCTGCGTGCCATGTTAGATGGCCTTGGCGTTGATTACTCTGGCTGGCCGGAAGACACGCGAAAATGGCTTCAACTGCACTAGGCCAGGGGGTAGGCCTATCCAGTCATCGACGGCTTTGCGCTGATGATGCCGCAGTCGCTGGCCGTACCACAGCCACAAGTTCGTCGCCTGTGGCCCGCGAGATTGCATTCCAGCGCAACCAGTACCGCCAAGTAACCGCCAAAGTTCTGTTGCGAACCCCGCAAGGCTTTGTAGATTCGCGGTTTGCGTGATTGTCCAGGCGTCTTCCCAAACCGGAGGTCGCGGGTTCACGTCCCTCCGCCCCGATTACCTTCAGGAGGAAAAGAGGACAACCATCTTTTTGGGCCTGCCGTGGAAGGCGGAAAGGATGAGAAGAGAACATGAATGTCCCCTTTTCCTCCATTATACGACGGCGTGCGCCGCGGTGACAAGAGAGCAATCACGCCATGCTGGGGCAGCAGGGAAATCGGCAGGTGCTTGCGCCCGCCCGCAAAGGTGACGCGGAGTTCCAGCGCCGCGCCCTGGCGCGTCCGCGTTGCGGAATTGTACTTCGACGAGCGCGAGATCTCGCGCCAAGGGCGCGCCCCGGGCGCGTTTGTTGGCGTGGTAGTGGAGCATCCACACTCAAATAAAACATCGCATCGGGAGAGAGTGCCTCTTTGGCGGCACAGACCGGGGGCGGGATGCCCGCCCCATTGTTTCAAACGAGCTTGGTTGACCCACTAGAACAGTCTGCCATTGGCCCCCCAACATAGGTCTTGTCTTCTCGTCAGTGGTTGTTCTGTATTCCAGCGGCTGGCCCGTCAAAGGCCTTTCCAGCCGCTTGCCTTTGGCTCACTTGGGCACCAGCACCCCGACGGCGGCAGGAAACACCAAATCCATCAGTCTGGCGAGACAACTCATCTCGTTAGTGCAGTTGCCATACACCATCACGCAGTTGGCGGCGTCCGGGTCGGGGCGACCGGGCTGGTCGTCCAGCTCAATGACCACCGCCGTACGGTGGCCTTCCTTGAGCGTGATGTCGCTGTAAACGACCTTGCCGGTCGTCATCAGCACTTTGGAATCCTTCAACTGCAACCGCGTGATGGTCTCGCCTTTGCGCCAGCGCACCTGGATGCCAAAGTCCTTTCCTTCCGCGCCCGGCCCGATGGCGAACGATGCCGGTGGCTCGTAGTCGTAACCCAGCAACCGTGCCGGGCAGGTGAAGTAGGTGGCCATGAAGGCGTTCTCGCCTTTCTTGGCCAGAGGTCCATGGACGAACCCCGCCCGGTCCAGGAGAAAGCCGGTCATCAGCAGCATCAAGGTCGCGTCGCGGTCGAACGCCGCCGCCACGCCATTGTCGGCGAGCGCCGCAAAGGCAAGGACCGGCGCGGTGCCATACTTGGCTTGGTCCGTGAGCGTCAGGGCCTGGCAGTTCTCCGCCGCCAGAAGGTTCCGGCAGCCCAGGTAGAACTTGGCCGCCGCGATGGTGTCCTGTTTCGCCTTCGCAGCCTGGGCGGGATCCACCGGGGGGAGCCACTTCTCCCCCTGCATTTTCTGGTAACCGCTGTGCCCCTCGACCGTCCCGTCCATCCTGCCCTGGTGCATAAAGTCCACGGCCACGGCCGTGGCCTCTTGCTCGTTGGCCTTGCGGATCTCTTCGTCCAGTCGCGCCCGAGGCACGGGGTGGAACGTCGTGCCGAGTTGCGGATGCGTGCTATCGGCGGCCCCGGCTTCGTCGGTCACCACGCAAACGCGCGCAGTTCTCATCTGCCAGGCGACCTTAAGCAGCCGCAGTCCGGTTCTCAGCCACTCCGGGTCGTTGGTGGAGGCCAGCAGGTACCGCTTCCGGGTCACGTCAATGCCCTTGGGGAACTGGTCGAAGAAGCCTCGGTGGCCCTGGAAGAGGACGTCCACGAAGGGCATGTCGGCCTCGGGGCTTTGCGCTCTCACCGACAGGGCGCCGTCGAACTCCTTTACTCTGCGGGCATCGCTGCTCAGCTCGATTCCGAGCTTGTCCGCTTCGTTCTTCAGGATTTTCAGGCACATGCGCCGCGTCGCTGGTCCATCGTAAGGCCCGCCCCAGTTGTCATCGTCGCCGGTCCAATTGGGGACTTGGATCCAGATCAGCGGCTTCTTGGCGGCCTTGGCGGCGGCCCCGGCCTCCTCGCCAGCCACCGCGAGACAGGCCCAACCTGCCGCGAGCAGGCAGACGATGGCCCAATGAACTGCGAAATGCAGGGATGGCCGGGATGCCGGTCTCTGGCTCGTTTTCATGATGATTCCCTTTCTACCTGCGTTCGGTGCTCCAGGCCGTGGAGACCACACTCCGCGCTCTCGCTATCATCCTCGCGGACAATGGGCCCAACGGCAACAGGGGCAACTGGGGCCTTCGGAGGGGGCTTCGGCCCGCGGCTGGGCGGGAGCCGGAGCGTCCCGATATTTCACGTACGGCAGTTTCCCCTGGACCAGCGTCCAGAAAGCGTCCATCTCTCTCTCGACGTTGCCGTAGCACACCATGCTGTGCGGCGAGCCGAGACCGGTGTCGGCGCGGCTCACGTCGGCCATCCCATCAATGGTGTACTCGATGGACGTATGGCAGCCGCCGTTGGGCGGGAAGAGAGTGTTTGACACGATGTGTCCCGTGCCCAGCCTCGTCCGGGCGCGGAAGACGGTCACGTCCTGTCCAATCTTCCATTTGACATCGGGAGCCACCCCGCGTCCGGTCTCCGAGTGCGACATCAGGTCGAACGGCTCGTGCGGCTGGTCGTAGCCATTGAGCTTGCTCGGCGAAGTGCAGTGGGCGTTGATGCGGGTGTTCCGCAGCGTGGGCTGCCCCTCCGCGATGAAGGACGGCCGCCCGAACAGCCAATGGGTCAGCAACTGCACGTCCAGGCCGCTCATGTCCCCCTCGCAGGCCGCCGGCATGCCCTCGTCGAGCAGTCGCATGGCCGGCACGCACGGGTTTGTTCCCATTGCACGGTACGACTGGAGGCAATCGGACAAGCCGATCCCGTCGTACTTGTTGGCCGTCATGATGCGACGCATGCACACGTAGACGAGACCGGCATAGATCAGGTCCGTCCACTTGGCCCGCCGAATCTCCTCGGCCTCTTTCATGTAGTAGTCGGCGAAGGCTTCGGCCTCTTCCTGGGCCGCCTTGTCTTCACGGACCTGCTGCTGGGCGGCCGCGTAGGCGGGGGAGTGGAAGGAAAGGCCGAAGATGCGTGCATGCCCTTTCACTTTCCAGGCGGCGTGCAGCATCCGCAGGCCGTAGACCACATCCTTCTCTTCCTTGGAAGTCCCCACCAGCAGGCCGGCCTTGCTCTCGCCCAACTGCCAGACTGACGCCCCGGCGGGCCCCTGCCCGGCGGGGCACACCACCACCGCGCGCACCGCCGCGGCCTTGGCGGCCTCGGCCAGCGCCTCGTCCTTCTTGCCGTTCAGGGCGACAATCAACAGTCCGTCGGGCGGGGCCGCGTCCGGCGTCCCGGAGTCGAGGCCCACATCCAGTTTCCGGGCCGTGCTGTCCAGCGCCTTTGTCAACGATTCCGCCTGGCTTAGAGCCGCGTCTTTGCCGACCCACACCACCCGGAGCGAACACTTCTTGACGGGTTCCGCCAGCGGCGTCAGGAGCGGCTTGGGTTCGTCGCCCCACGCCCGTCGCGTCAACCCCAGCGCCCCGACCGAAAGAGCGGCCGCGCCGCCGGTGATCATGAACTCGCGACGCGTCGTCCTTGGGCAGGCCGATCCTGAACAGCGATGCCCGATGGTCTCATCCGGGCCTTTCGTGTCTCTCGGTTCGCTCATGTCGTGTCTCCTTCAACGGTCTTCCTATGGCATACTCGGCACGGCTCAGTTCCGCGTAGGTTCAGGGGACACAGTACTTATCCGGTCCAGCATTGCGTCCCCGGAACCGCCGCCAAAGGCCCTTCCCGCCGCTTGCCCTCGACCCGCTTGGGCACCCACACCTCCGCGGCGGCAAAACGGTCGTTGGGTACTAGAGGCGTCTGCATCGAAAGCTCTTCTCTCAGTACACATTAGTGAATTCTCCACGGGGACCGGGAAGGTGTCCCGGCTTCCGTTGAGATTCGCGGGGGCCCGGCTGGTGGCTCTTTTATGCCGCCTCTTTTCGGGCGTCAAGCGCTTTCCCTTCAAGACTGCTCGGCGTAGCTCTACCACTGTCGCTCTGTGTTGTTGGATTGACTGGCAGGTTTAGAGTTCGACCTGCCCTGCGTTTGGTGTACCAAGCTCTAAGCTGCAGAGCGTCGCAGACAGCCCAGGCGTAATTGGGCTGTCACCTGTCTCTGCACATGAAGCCAAGCACTTGCGCTGTGTTCTCTAATGCTTGCCTGTTCACATGGGACCTCCTTCACATCAAAGTCGGCGAAGCTCGTATCAACGGTCATTTGTCAAGCCCGGCGGATCGGCAGGATCGCGCGCGAGGCGGCAGCGTACGGCCGCCCAGTCATGAGCCGCGCGGAGTTAACGATCAACGCCAGGGTTTTGGAGTTGATCCGCCTGCAGACCTCAGTGCATGCCACATAGGAACAGCATTCCGATAGATCGGCGGGTTCCCGCCGCCAGAACGACGATCTCAGCGCCGGGGCATGATTGTGCGTCCGGGATAGGGACGACTACGCCAGCAACGGCGTGACCATTTCAACCGGAAGACCGACAACGCGTTCACAATCTCGATGGCAAAGCTCTATGAACTTAGCCCGGGGACTTGCCGCGTAAAGCGCTGCGTGGCAGCATGGCTGCGGGCAAGGCTGACGCTCTGTCTCGATTGCAGAGGACCACGATCAGGATCGGGGACTTGACGTGTTCATGCCTCATCGTCGCGATGTTCCTGTTGGCAGGCCGCGCGCTTCCCCTTGCTAGTGTGGAACCCGCGCCGCATGCGGGGCTGATTCTCGAGTACTTCGGCAACCCGCGCCTGGAGAGGGTCTATGAGACCGACGCGACACCACTCACTCACATTGACGGCCAGGAAGGGGGCAACGACTGGGCCGCCCAGTACAACGGGCTGTTGACCCCGCAGGTGGGAGGCGAGCACACATTTCGTGGGGAAGCAGACACGGGCGTGCGAGTGTTTGTCACCGGAGAGAAGATCATTGACGCCTAGAAGAAGGACGGCCCGCGTGCAGGCAAAACGCGGCTCGCGAAGGACGCACCGATTCCGTTCGTGGTGGAGTAATTCATCGGTCGTGGTCAGGGCGGCACTAGTGGGTCAACCAAGCTCGTTTGAAACAATGGGGCGGGCATCCCGCCCCCGGGTCTGTGCCACCAAAGAGACGCTCTCTCCCGATGCGATGTTTCATTTGAGCGTGGATGCTCCACTAGGCCGCCCTGCGCGCCAGCCGCGCCGCAATGAGGATGAACGGCTCCGGCGGCGCGAGGAGTGGGGCTACGAAGGGCACAATGGTCTGCGCAGCCGGTTCAAACGAGCGCCAGTCGAACCGATGTACCTCGCTTGACGACTTGGCGTCGCCGTGGGTTCCCGGCCCCGGCGCGTTGCCAGGGCAGACCGTTCCGTCAACTCGGCGATTCACCTCGCGCTTTGTCAGCCGCACCTTCTCGAATTCCAGGTGGAGGCGCAGGTTGATGCGGCGGAACGTTTGCGCCAAGGCGGCCCGGTCGGTCGAGGTGTTCAGAACCGCACGCAGGTTCTCCAATTCAGCCAGCGCGTCCTGGACCAGCGCCGGCGCGTCCACGCCAGTGGGCGTCGAGGATGCCTGCGTAGCGGCTTCCACACGATCCAGCCCGGAAATCTCGGGGCCGGCTGGCCGGCTTTCGTTTACCCCGCCCTTTCGTACCTCCCGAGGATGATCGTGCGCCAGGCGCGCCTGGGGCGCGAATTTAGGCCTACTTGGGGGGCAGCGCCGTTGCATGGCCGTGGTGGGCGAGGTCAGACGCCTACAGCCGCGCGGCATAGCTTGAGGGGCACGCGGGTGGATATGGCCGCTTGCTGACGCGCGCGGCTCGGATTTTGGACAATTGAAAGACCCTCCACCTGCCACCTCCCGCAAGAGGGGGAACAGATCTTGGCCTCGCATTCCCGCGAACCGCGGTTTTGTTATTGTATTCATGTGCCAGTTCCTGAACGCTAAGCGCCGGAATACAACAGTGCTGCGAATGGAGGCGCCTGCCGATGGGGAACACTACTTCTGTTTTGAGTTTGATTGGGGTGCTGGCCGCATGGCTCGCCGCCGCAATGGGGGCCGACGCGATCGAGCTGCACGTGGCGCCTAACGGCGACGACGCGTGGTCCGGACGGCTGGATCAGCCCAACGCCGACCGCTCGGACGGGCCGCTGGCGTCGCTCGAAGGCGCGCGTGACGCTCTGCGCAAGGCTCGCGGCGGCAAAGCGCCCCTCGAGCCGGCACGGGTTGTCGTCGCCGAGGGGAGATATGCTCTAACGCGACCGCTCGTCCTGGGTCCGGAAGACGGCGGCACTGAGCAGGTGCCCGTCCAGTACGTGGCTGCCGCAGGCGCCCGGCCCGTCTTCAGCGGCGGACGCGCAATCACAGGCTTCCAGGCGGGCGGGGACGATCTATGGACCGCGAAGGTCCCCGATGTCGCCGCAGGCAAGTGGTACTTTGAGCAACTTTTCGTCAACGGCCGCAGGGCCACGCGCGCGCGCACACCCAATGAGTTCTGGTTCTATGTGCTGGGTGTGAAGGAGGAGCCGATCGGGCCTGCGTCCGGGAAGCGCCCAAAGAAGGCGCTGCGGACGATTTTCCTCAGGGCGGAGGATTTCGCTCCCCTGGCGGCGCTGACGCCTGACGAACTGAAGGACGTGAACCTGATCGTCTACCACAATTGGGACAACACCAGACGGTTCATCGAGCGCCTGGATCCGCAGGAGCACGCCATCGTCACCAGCGGCGAGGGCATGACGGGGAACCCCTGGGGCAAGAACTCCACGCTGGTCCTCGAGAACTTCAAAGCGGCACTCGATGCGCCGGGCGAATGGTTCCTCTCCCGCGACGGCACGCTGTACTACAAGCCGCTGCCGGGCGAGGACCTTGCGAAGGTTGAGGCCGTTGCGCCCGTGGCGGAGAAACTGCTGCTGCTGAAGGGTGAGCCGGGCGCGGGGAGGTTCATCGAGCACCTCACGTTCAAGGGCTTGTCGTTCCTGCACGGGCAATGGCTGACGCCGCCGGGCGGTTTCGAGCCGATGCAGGCCGCGGCCGGCATCGAGGCCGTGGTACTGGCTGATGGCGCACGGAACGTGACGTTCGAGGACTGCGAGATCGGGCACGTGGGAACGTACGCGCTCTGGTTCCGCAAGGGCTGCCAGGAGTGCGTCGCGCGGCACTGCCATATCTTCGACTTCGGCGCGGGCGGCGTGCGCATCGGCGAGACCGAGGGGGCCAAGAACGAGAACGAGAGCACCCATCACATCGTGGTGGACAACAACATCATCCGCCACGGCGGCTACATCTTCCCCTGCGCCGTGGGCGTATGGATCGGGGCCAGCCCGGACAACCAGGTG
>Ga0209777_10004262_pt1 | contig 17027 bp, 16 predicted proteins | sample FrelakmetHBP12HB_FD_187147 | JGI IMG/M metagenome (GOLD analysis project Ga0209777, IMG submission 187147) | Freshwater lake sediment microbial communities from the University of Notre Dame, USA, for methane emissions studies -HBP12 HB (SPAdes)... | ecosystem: Environmental > Aquatic >...
GGAACAAGAGTTATCGCGGCAGCCAGAATAAAGGATGTCGCCACCCAGCTTAAAGACAAGGCGGTCATGGACAGCTCTTTGGCCATAATGGGCAATGCTACGTTGACTGCCGATCCCATAAAAGGTGTTAGAAACGAGCTTAGAGTGGTGGCTAATAGAAGGATGTACAGTTGTTTTTTGGTCATGAAATCACAGTTGGTCAGGCATGAGGCGAAAAGACCTTTTTGTAAATATTTTTAAAACTATCTTTGCCGCAAGCCATCATTAGGGTTAAAGGCATGACTTTTTTTGCCTGCTGGAGCATCTTTTCCGTAAGGTCATGAATATCCCATTGGGCGTGCGCATCAGCGCGCAAACGCGCCAGATGGTATAGTTCACGGGCGTTGAATTTCATCAAAACTCTTTTACGGTGCGCGTTAGTTAGCACATATCCAGCGGCAAGCGGCGTTTTTTTCTTAATTTGCTCGTAAGCGTTTTTTGTATGGCGCATAATTTCCATAAAATTCTTTTGCTGGCCGATGGCTTTAATCGATGGTGGCAGTGTCACACCCAGTTGCGGATTATAATCTTGAGCGATAATTGTGGACATACGGTGCCTTTTTAATTGCGCGAAGCAACTAGCGCTCAATATTAGCTCAAACTGCAAATCGGCATTTTCCAATTCCCGCAGCACGGCATCGTGCGCCTGTAAATTTGCGAAAGCCTTTTTGAATAGGGATCTTTTTTTCTGCGGCGTCATCTTGCCCGCCAATTTTAAACACTGAGAATAATTTATGTCGGACGAAGAAAACAACAAAGCGGCAGCAATCCGGTTATCGGCGACGGGAGAGAAAGAAATCAGTTGCACGGCAGAAAGTTTTTTAGAACCGGAGGAATATTTTTGTAATAAAACCGAAGCTTGGCTACGCAGATTTTGTCTGGTAAATTTATCATAGTCTGTAGCCTGAGTATAGCGGATAAGAGAAGGCGCGATTTCTTTTGTTGCCGCATATAATTTTTCACTATATTCTTTAGCCTCGGCCAAAGGATGGGCGGCCAAACGTCTGAGCATCAGCTCCAGATTGCGCGCGTTAATTGTCATGCCCAGTTGAGTTTCAGTTGCCATTGATATCGCATAGCGGGCATCTTCTTTGGCCCAGCCTTCCAGGAGCGATTTGTTAGCAGAATCTTGTGCCAGTGTTTTGTGTTTATCAAACATGTACGGTCTTAATTTTTCGTAGAGTGCGTGATAATAGTCGTTTTGCATCTGGATGGTTTCAGTAAACAAGTCGATCAGGTTTACCTGCTTGATTTCTTCAGGAACAACAAAATCTTTATTAAAAAGCACGTAGCGTTGTGATTTTTCCGTAAAAGAACATAAGCGGAACTTTTCAATTTCTTCGACAAGCAGACGGGATACGCCGATAACATCAATATTAAATACGGCATGTTCGGCAACGGAACTGTGCCCCATTTCAAAAACGATGTTGCGGTTGGATTGTCGCGCTTTGTCCACTTCCTCGCGGGAGATTTCACGCAATTCATTGACAGGCTTCGGGCTGCGGCTGATACGCGCGTAAGCCGCCGAAATAGTTTCCGGTGTTAAATCCTGTTGCATTCCGCTTTTATCTTTCAGCGCGCGGATGAGATCATAATCCAAATTGTAGCCGGCAAGAAGAATTTTCATAAAGTTATTGAGTGTTAATGACCTTTCGTTTTCAACGACAATGTCGCATTTTATGTAATTTTGTCAAAAAAAGATAACGCTTAAAATGGCCTGTAAGGCATTATTTTTAAGTTTAAGGGATAACACACCACCCCTGAAAATCAGACTTTTTTAAAGGCTCACCAACTCAACACGGCCAAGTGTACGTCCCAGAAAACGTTCGCCAATTGTTTGAAAGCGATAAGGTAAATCGCTTACATAAAAAACATAATCCGGCGGCAAGCAGTTTTGGTTGCCCATGTTTTTTTTGTTAATCAAATCGGCGGCAATATCGGCCATTGCTTCCGCCGAGTCAATAAGCGTTACTTCCTGTCCCAGAATATCCTGCAGTAATGGTTTTAAAAGCGGATAATGAGTACAGCCCAAAACAAGCGTGTCAATTTGTTCGGAAATAACCGGTTTTAAATATTCCTGAACGATAAGCTTTGTTGCCGGATGATCAAACCACCCTTCTTCCACCAAAGGCACGAAAAGAGGGCAGGCCTGTGAAAAAACCTTCGCTTCTTTATCCAAAAGGTGGATAGCCCGGGCGTAAGCGTTACTATTGATTGTTGCCGGTGTTCCAATGACTCCGATTGATTTGGTTTTGGTATTTTGTATGGCCATGCGGGCGCTGGCGTCAATTACTTCCAGCACAGGCACCGGTGACAAATCAATTATCGACTGATGGGCGACTGCCGCCATCGTGTTGCACGCAACGATCAATAACTTTACGTCTTTCTTAATAAGAAATTCGGTAATTTGTGCCGCGTAGCGATTGATGGTTTCCACTGATTTAATGCCGTAGGGAACACGAGCGGTATCGCCGAAATAAATGATGTTTTCAAAAGGCAAACGTTCCATCAAGGAACGGACGACCGTCAGGCCGCCAATACCGGAATCGAACACACCTATGGCATTATTTGTTTTTGTATTCACGAGTTTTATTCTTCTTTAAGTTGTCTATTTATACAAGGTTTCCACCGGGGAAATGTTTATCATAACTAATCAGAATATAGCAAGATTTCTTGTAGATATTTTTATTAAGAAAGTTGTCAAAAGTAGTTTATTTATTACGGCGATTTATCAATATTTTTCTGTTTTGGAATTAATTAAAGATTTGATTTTGAAATGATTGTACAATGGTTAAGATAACCGGCGGCGACTAACTGTTTGAGAACCAACGAACAATTCAAAATTATCGCAGAGGTATTTTCCGTCGGTTCATTGCATTTTAGGTGGTTATGGTTTTAATATCAGTTTAATACCTTCAGAAATTGCTATCTTTACGATTTGGTTCATACCTTCACTGAACTTTTCTTTTGAAAAATCCAAGATTTTTTCACCAAGTGTTTTTCCAATTGAGTCTGGAATGGATTTTAATGCTTCAAGACCTTTTGGAGACAATATTGCTGTGTTTTCTCCTCCGTAATACTGAGGTTTTTCTAGCCAAATATATCCTGCTTTATCTAGCCACTCCAAGGTAGCTACAGTCATTTCTGGCATATCAAATGCGCCATCGAAGTCGTTTGGATCAATAAAGTCTTCGAGAAAAGTAGATGACTTTATTTCAGTTTTTTTTGGAAAGTTTTGGTAAAGAACCGCAAATAACTTCCCTGTGATACCGTTGAAAAGTTCAATATTTGATAGCTTTTTCATTTTTATCACCTAAGAATGTTTACATGTATCCTGTATACCATGGGGATTTGCACCTTCGCTTTGTGGGATAATTCGACCAATAAGATTCAGTTTACTTTGTTTCTGAATCTTGGGCCACATTAAATACTCTAAATGCCGCAAGATTTGCGGCATGAAATCACAAAATAGTTATTATACCTTAAATCTGGTCAATCCGTTGAAGTCTAAAGTGGCAAAGTAGTCTTTTACTGTTTCGGCGCGGCGGATTTGCACAACTTCGCCATTTTCCCTTAAAAGCAACTCCGCCGAACGGAGTTTGCCGTTGTAATTGAAACCCATGGCGAAGCCATGCGCTCCGGCGTCATGGATGACGATGATGTCTCCTTGTTCGAGTTTGGGCAAAGCACGGTCAATGGCGAATTTATCGTTGTTTTCGCAAAGCGATCCAGTTACATCATAGACAAAATTGTGAGGTTTGCGTTCCTTGCCCAAAACCGTGATGTGATGATAAGCGCCGTAAAGCGCTGGACGCATCAGGTTGGCCATGCAGGAATCCAGTCCGGCAAATTTTTTATAAGTATTTTTAATATGCAGGACGCGGGAAACCAGATAGCCATAGGGGCCGGTGATGTAGCGGCCGCATTCCGTAAAAAGTTTAATGGGGGCAAGGCCGTTGGCAACAATAATTTGTTCATATTTTTTCTTGATGCCGCGGCTCATTGCTTTGAGGTCTATGCGTTTCTGCTCCGGCTGATAAGGAATACCCACGCCCCCGCCGATATTGACAAATTCAAATTTGATTTTCAGCTTTTGTGCAATTTCCGCTATCACTTGGAAAAGTATTTCCGCGGTTTCCACAAAGTAGTTGGCGTCGAGTTCATTGGAAGCAACCATGGTGTGAATACCGAATCGTTTGACGCCTTTTTCTTTACAAATTTTATAGCCTTCAAAAAGCTGTTCCCGTGTGAAGCCGTATTTCGCCTCCTCGGGATGGCCGATAATAAAATTTCCTTTTTTCAACCGGCCGGGATTGTAGCGGAAGCAAATCAAGGAAGGCAATCCGGCGCATTTTTCCAGATAGTCAATATGGCTGATATCATCCAGATTGATTATGGCCTTTAGTTTTTTTGCCAGCAGATATTCTTCCACGGGTGTGTCATTGGAAGAAAACATGATTTCATCGCCGGTGATATCCGTTTTTTGCGCCATGATCAGTTCCGCCAGCGAGCTGCAATCCGCGCCGAAGCCTTCCTTGTGCAGGATTTTCATCAAGTAGGGATTAGGCGCGGCTTTGACGGCAAAGAATTCTTTAAAGCCTTCATTCCAGGCGAAGGTGTTTTTAAAAGCGCGGGCGTTTTCCCGAATGGCTTTTTCATCATATAGGTGAAAAGGCGTCGGATATTTTTTTATGATTTTTTCAATTTTATTTTTCGTAAAAGGCAATGGTTTTCCCGACATGAGTCTCTCCTGCATTAGAGTATTAAAATATTGTATGAAAATAGTACCATTAGAGAGTAAATTTACGGCAAAAAATAAAATTTATCAATGTTATTTTCTGTCAAGAGGACTAGCAGGTGAATGTAGAACGTTAAAAGAAAAAGTGCTTTAACGCAAAATAAGTGATTGCGGAGATAATGGATGAAATGGGAATGGTTAAAATCCATGCCCATATAATGTTTCCGGCAACACCCCAGCGCACGGCGGAAAGTCTTTTGGTTGCGCCAACACCGACGATAGCGCCGGTTATCGTGTGGGTCGTGCTGACAGGTATTCCAAAAACGGATGCGCCAATAATGGCACAAGCAGCTCCGGCTTCGGCGCTAAAACCACCAATGGGACGCAGCTTCGTAATCTTAGTTCCCATTGTTTTAACGATACGCCAGCCGCCAAACATAGTTCCCATTGCGATGGTAGTGTAGCACATGATGATAATCCAATAGGGAATGTTGAAACTGGAATTAATCAGTCCCTTGCTATAAAGAACTATTGCAATTATTCCGATTGTTTTCTGAGCGTCATTCATACCGTGGCCTAGTGAATAAATCGCCGAAGAAACGAATTGTAATTTTCGATAAAGTTTATCAGAACGAGCCATATTGGAATTACGGTTTAGATTGAGAGAAAGCACCATAATAAAAAAGCCTAAAAACATACCTATCGCCGGTGAAAGAACAATGAACGCGGTAGTCTTAATTATGCCTGACCAGACGAGCGTACTCGTGCCCGCTTTAGCAATACCAGCACCGATAAGACCGCCTATCAAGGCATGGGACGAACTGCTGGGGAGCCCATAATACCATGTTGTAAGATTCCAAATGATGGCGCCGCTGAGGGCAGAAAGAATGACTAAATTATCGACAATATCGAGATGGATAATGCCTCTGCCGATAGTGTGAGCAACCTGAGTTCCAATAAAAAAAGCGGCGATAAAGTTAAAAAACGCCGCCCAGACCACAGCTTGCTTTGGAGAAAGCACTCTTGTGGAAACGATAGTGGAAATAGAATTAGAAGAATCGTGAAACCCGTTGATGAAATCAAACACCAGCGCGACAAGCACCAGAAAAATAACAAACGCCATTGAATCAAGCATGTTTCAGGACAATCCCTTCTACGATGTTGGATACATCTTCACAAACATCAATTGCTTCTTCAAGGAGTTGAAAAATATCTTTCCATTTAATAAGTTCTATCGCGTCTTTTTCGTTTTCAAAGAGATTGGCCATGATAGTTCTTAAGACAATATCGCCGGCATTTTCCAGCGTGTTGATTTCCACACAACCGGCAAGAATCATTTCGGAGTTTTTCATGTTGCGCATTGCCTGAATAATGCTTTTGACTTTTTTTATCGAGTCACTCAATATTTGCGCTTGCTTGATTATTGCATCCGCAGGCTTTTTGACTTTATAAAGATGAACGCGGACGGCAGTGGCTTCAATGACATCCATAATGCTATCCATTTTATTAACAAGAGCATAAATATCTTCACGGTCAATAGGAGTGAGGAAAGTCTTGTGCATTTTTTCATATGTTTTATGGGTAATGCCGTCCGCTTCGTGTTCAATTTCCTTGAGTTTGGCGACTCGCTCCTCAGAAAAATCACGAGTTTGAGCCATCTCCAGAAAAAGCTTACCCCCTTCTTCTATTTTGTCGGCCAGTTCATCAAAAAGTTCAAAAAAATTATCGGTTTTAGGAAACAAGCGCATCAATAAATCCTCCTTCTTTCCTTTATAGCTTACAAAAAGTCAGTAAATATTGGCAGTCCTGTAGCGAATTATGAAAAAAAAAGCAAGCGGTTTTAAAGGCATGATACCCCTGCTTTGAGGGCTTATTGTGTGTTATTAAAGAGTTTTGACGTATATAATTTTGCTGTCGCCTTCCATATAAAAATCTTTTAAGACAGCTTCTTTTCGATATCCGCAGCTCTCATAAAAACCATGGGTCGGTTGATACTGATGACGGGAAGATGTTTCCGCGTAAATTCGTTTGCCGCCCAAGTCGTAAATGATTTGTGCTGTTCTCTTCATTAAATCTTTGCCCAGGCCAGCGCCTCTTAATTGCTCATCAATAGCAATCCAGTATAGATCGTAACTGCCGGACGTTGCCGGTATAAGGCCGAAGCATGTATATCCAACAACGTGTTTTTTATCTTCGGCAAATAAAAACTGGTAAGAGCTGTCATGAGGCTGTGTGAGCTTTTCTTCCGCTAGTTCCAGCGCGATGTCTATTTCCTCGGCGGAAAAAAAGCCGCTGGATTTTACAATATCGGTAATGGCTCCGATATCGGAATGCTGTATTTGCTGACGGTAAATAAAATCATTCATAAAAACAATCAACTTTGCGATAGGCCGTCGCGAAACATAAAGTAAGCCGCACCGACAAGGCAAAGTCCCGCCCAAAGAAAGTCCAACTTCAACGGTTGTTTCATGTACATAATCGCAAAACCGGCGAAAACAATCATCGTAATAATTTCCTGAATAATTTTTAGCTGGCCCAGGCTATAATATTGAAAACCGATTCTATTGGCAGGCACTTGTAAAGCGTATTCAAAAAAAGCGATGCCCCAACTGAATAATATCACAAACACTAAAGGTTTGCTGTTGAAGTTTTTCAAATGACCATACCAGGCAAACGTCATGAATATGTTGGAAAAGAAAAGCAATACAATGGTTTTTAACAAAATATTAAATGCTCCTTAAATTTATTTCATCGCGTTATCGATTATCAAACCGATAGCATCGTGATATTTAATTTTTGCCTGTTGAAGCACGGCGGCAAAACCGGCGTCCGGCGATAAACAGGGATTGGAATTAATTTCCAGCACCCACGGCTTGCCGTTATTGTCAACTCGAAAATCTACGCGTGCGTACCCGCGTAGAGAGAAAAGATTCCAGCAACGCAGGGCGATTTCACGTAAAGCCGACATTAGATTAGCATCTTTTTCATAGAAATCAAATTTTCGTATCGTATTATTGTACTCAAAAGAATCCGCGTCCCATTTTGCTTTGTAGTCGACGATTTTTAGTTTGTCTGGGGCATAGTCCTGAAATAACATTTCCGCGATGGGCAATACTTTAACGCCTTTTTTGCCGGATATGAGGGCAACGTTAAATTCGCGGCCTTCAATATAGGCTTCGGCGTAACAGGAACCGCCGAGTTTTTCTTTGCGGCAGTTCATTTCCTTTAAGATTTTTGCTTTACTTGTATAGTTGATAAGAGAGTCTTCATCAAGGCCGATAGAAGCGTGTTCCCATGAAGACTTGATTAAATATGTCTTGGCATTATCTTTTTGGGAACAGAAACCATCATGCTCTATCCAGTCTGGTGTGGCAATGCCCGCATAATACATGATTTTTTTGGCCAGAGGTTTATTCGATGTTTGAAACACGGCTTGCGTGCCGCAGCCAGTATAAGGAATCCGCAGAGTATCGAGAATGGCGGGAGCAAAAAAAATCAAACTACCATTGGATGCTAAGGTTTCCACAATGTTGAAAACAGCCAATGGTTTTGGTGATTGCAACTTTTTTATTATCTTATTCAGATTGAGCTCAAAAGGCAAAAGAATGGATTCATAATTAAGTTTGCGCAAAGCTTTAGCGATTGCTTCGGCTTGTTGGAGGCAATCAAGTTCATCCTCTGCGGCATCGGGAGCAACATCGCTATGCAAAATTACAACTTTTTTCATCATTAATTTTTGCCGAATTTTAACCGTCTTAGTGCAGTGTTGTATGGTTTATATTAGCGCGCCGCAGGGCTGATTCAATAATGGAGCTGATTAATACATGATAGCTCACGCCCAGTAGATTACAGAGAATGGGCAAATCCGAACGCTTAGGGTTAAGTCCGGCAAGCGAATTAACTTCCATGAAATGCGGTGCTCCATGGACATCTGAGCGCAAATCCACACGCCCGGCATCTTTTAAATCCAAATAACGCCAGGCTTTAAGGGCTATTTCCCTGGCTTGCCTGGCTTCGTCATCATCAACCAACGCGTATTGGACGAGATTTTCATAATGTTCTTTGTTTTCATAGGAATAAGCATTTTGTTCAGCAGTTGGCTTTAAAATAACTTCTATTACTCCCAGTACTTTAGCATCTTTTCCGGTGCCTAATATGCCGACGGTAAACTCGCGGCCGGGAAGATATGTTTCGATCAGCGCAGGCTGTTTAAAGTTCTGTAAAATTTGTTTGCAGGTCCGATACAATTCTTCACGATTTGTTATTTTTGACAACGCCGTGATGCCCTTGCTAGTTCCTTCTGCTACAGGTTTGGCAAAAAGAGGAAAAGGAAGATTAACTTTATCTATTTCCGCATCATTGTTAACTACAGCAAAATCAGGTGTGGGTATTCCTAAATCGTGGAGAACATGCTTGGTTATTCCCTTGTGGAGGGAGATGGCGTGACCAAGGGGATCGGAAAAAGTATAAGGGATGTTATATGCGTCCAATAGGGCGGGAACTTGCGCTTCGCGGCCGAAACCATACATGCCTTCAGTAATATTAAAAACAAGATCCCAGCTATTTCCTGCTGCAAGCCGGCGAGTCAACGATTTTATGTTGCCAATTCGATCAGCTTGAAAACCGTTATCTAAAATTACCTTTTCAATAGCTTCGATTGTATCGGGAAGATCGAATTCAGCCGTTTCTTCGAGACCATATCCTTCTTTCAAATAATCGTCGCGTAAATCATAGGTTATGCCAATTATCAATTTTTTACCGACGCGACTCACGGTTAAAATATCTACCCCCTGCAATAAGTTTCTGCCGATTTAATGTATATCCTTCGATTTTGCGTGGTTGTCGGGGTAGCGGAAAGTATTACCTTCGTAATTTCGCAGCAGCAAAGCGCCATTTTCCCAGCCGATGGCATATTCGGGAAGCAAAGGAATTTTGCCGCCGCCGCCGGGCGCATCGACAACATAAGTGGGCACAGCATAACCAGTTGTGTAACCGCGCATACCCTGTATAATTTCCAGTCCCTTACTAATCGGGGTTCGGAAATGAGAAGAGCCGGGAATGGGGTCGCACTGATATAGATAGTAAGGACGAACTCTGATTTGCAATTGGCCATGCACCAATCTCATCATGGTGACAACGTCATCATTAATATCTGCAAGCAGGACGGTTTGGCTTCCCAACGGAATGCCGGCGTCGGCCAGACGAATACAGGCTGCGCTCATCTCCGGCGTCAGTTCTTTCGGATGGGTTATATGAATGCTCATCCATAAAGGATGATATTTTTTCAGCAGGGCTGTTAGAGCCGGTGTTATTCTCTGGGGCAAAACAACAGGCACTTTGGTGCCGATTCGTATAATTTCGATATGACGAATCTTGTGCAGCCGCATTAACAGCCAATCCAGCTTTTCATCGGACAAGGTTAAAGGATCGCCGCCGGAAAGAAGTACGTCCCGGATGTTTTTATTGCCGGCAATATATTCTATAGCCTTCTCCCATTTTTCGAAGTCGACAAGATGCTGATTGCTGCGTTCGATAATTCGGGAACGTGTGCAGTAGCGGCAATATGTCGAACAGTGGTCGGTCACCAAAAACAGCACGCGATCGGGATAGCGATGAATAATGCCCGGTACCGGAGAATCGACATCTTCGCACAGAGGATCTTCTTCTTCGCCTGCGGTATGCAAACATTCATCTACAACGGGCACAACACAGCGGCGCAGAGGATCTGAAGGATCATCAGGGTCGAGCAGACTGGCATAATAAGGCGTAATGGAAACAGGCAAAGCTCCTGAGTGATGCATCATCGCCTGACGTTCATTATCCGAAAGATTAAGTATTTGAGACAAGGTGTCAACATCTCTGATGGCGTTACGCAACTGCCAATGCCAATCAAACCACTCCAGGCGGGTAATTTCGGGATAATTTCGTGTTCGGAAAATGCGGGAGCGAGCTGAATCTTTAAAAGGAAATAAAACGCTGTCTGACTTTTGTTTAATCGGGTAAAGAGAAATATCTTCTTTGAATAACAAAAAGTCACTTACATTATTTTTAGCATTAACAAGACCGGTCAATGGACCAGGAGGTTCCTCCTCCTCATTAAACAGGGTCTCGTTTTCCATTTTGTTCCTCCTCTTGAAGGTTTCCCTCCCATGAAATTATTTTGTAATAAAAATTACAAATCCTTAATTATTGAATGTACTCATACAAAAATATTTGTCAACACTTTTTTGCATTTTTGTCAAAAAAAATAAAAATATTTTTTGGAGAGGGTGTTCTCTGGAAATAAATATTTTGACTATACCGGGACTATTTTACCGTCTGAAGGCTCAATAAAATTTATTTATCAGGTAAAATATAATATTTTCTATAATGCGCTAATGCCCGTGGAATATACATCAACACAGGCTAGAAGCGATTGTCTGATGAATCGGTACCTTTCAAGGGATACGAAAAATTATTTGAACCAATGGATGAGAAGGCATGAAGATTCGAAGTTATACTCAACGATAGCTCATCGGGTGGCCAGAGCGTGTTTGGTTTAAAAATCGGGGCGGATTTATCAAACGGTAAAAAGAAGTAGGCAAAAAGAATTTATTTTAGTAAAACTAAAATGTCTTATTAGAAGATAAATAAAAATGATTCCCATTTGCATACGGAGATCATCAATGCCCGAATTGCCCGAAGTAGAAACTCTTAGCCGTCAACTGCAAGAGAAGATTTGCGGCAAGAAAATATTAGTCACAGAGGTTTATGACAATAAACTGGTCGGCATCAAAAATCTTAAAGGAAAAATAGTCACGGATGTTGAACGTAGGGGCAAAACGGTAGCCATTCTTCTCGATGAAGGGAATTTCGTGTTAATACATCTGCGCATGACGGGAAGGCTTTTTTGGCAGGAGGATTCAACGCAGCCGAAACATAGCCGCTGGAGAATGGCTTTTGTCGATGGCAATATCTTTCTTATTGATCCGCGCCGTTTTGCCACAATCAAGATATTAAAAAAAGTAGAAATCGAATCCGCCAAGGACATTTTTAAAGAATTTGATCTTAAGGCTTTCCTGAAAAACCATGGAAGCCGCAGGACAAAAGTTAAATCGCTGATTATGAATCAGCGAGCGGTCACAGGCATAGGCAACATTTACGCGTGTGAGATTTTACATCGAACCGGGATTCATCCCGAACGAGTAGCGGCGAAATTAACGAAAGATGACTGGAAAAAAGTATTTAGTCAGGCCAAAGTAGTTTTAAAGACAGCGATTAAAAAAAGAGGCACGTCAATTTCCGATTGGCGCGATTTGTATGGACGCAAAGGAGAAAATCAGTACGAATTAAAAGCCTATGGACAGGAAGGAAAGCGCTGTTCAATTTGCGGCGGCACAATTTGTCGGATAAAACAGGGGGGACGAAGTACATTTTTTTGTCCCGATTGCCAGAAGTAATATGTTCCGACCTATACGTAACCTGACAGATAGTGTCCAATCAAGATGTGCCTTGACAATTGTTACACTACTACTGTTTAGTGATGGGCAGTTGTCAGAAATGAAGATTACGGATGGAAAGAGAGAAACACTATGGATTTTAACGAGTGCGAATATTGGAAGGACGGCGACAAGGAACGGGCCTTCAATCTGACGATTATTTCTATTTTCCCCCCTTGTTTCTGTATTCTTTGTATAGTATTTGTTTTAACAATTTCTATTGATAGCGGAACTTATGGTTGGTTATTAATGGGAACACAGATAAAGAACATCAATACTTGTGTAATCCAAATGAGAAGGGAAAGCACTTGGAAGACATCAAAAAACCTCGATATGTGCTGATTTTAGTTGCCTGTATTTTTACTGCCGTTATTCTCTTAATTGCATTCAGGGTGATGTCTTACGGATTTATACCGACTGATGATGCAATGCGTCATGTGGCAAAAGCTGTTTCCGGAAAAGATTGGACGGAGATTCTTGTCCTGCGTCCGGAGATTACAATGGACAGCCATACAGGATGGCATAAGATACTGGAATTCATCTATAATACTACAGGATGCGACAAGGATAGCCTGATTATTTTTTCAGTCGTTTCTATGTTTCTTTTCTTTTGCATGATCCCCCTGTTTTTTCTGAAAAGACCGGAGGCTTGGCTCATATCCGTTTTAATAGTTTCTGTAGCCAGTTTTCCGGCATTAATGCGGATATTCTTAGGAAGACCATATATTTTTACTATGGCGGTCGTGGTTTTACTGGGATTTGTCTGGCCGCGTTTCAAGACCAAACCCATAACTTGGGGGTCAGTTATCACTCTGACCATATTGATCGCGTTGGCAACCTGGATAAATCATTGCCTGTGGTACATTTTCGCACTGCCGGTTTTGTGTTTCTTTCTGGCCAGAGAGTGGCGCGCGGGTTTTGTTGTAGCGATCTGCACTCTGGCGGGCGTTTTAATAGGCATGACGATTACCGGTCAGCCCATTCAGCTTTTTCACCAGACACTTGGGCATTTCTTCCATACTCTTGGAGATCATACGCTGTCCAGGCAACGGGTGCCCGAGTTGCAACCGTTTGGTGGCGAGATTGTCATGGTGATTGTCGTCATGGCCGTTTTAGGATGGCGCGCCATTCGTAAAGAATGGGATTTTCGGGCGATAATGACGCCCATGTTTATCCTTGCTCTGATCAGTTGGACCTTGGGGTTTTTGGCTGCTCGGGTCTGGACGGATTGGGGAGTTCCAGCACTTCTTGTTTGGATGACTTTAGAATTTGAGGAATATTTAAAAAAATCGATGGATTCTTTGTCTTTCAAGCGCGTCTGGTTGTCTGCAGCTGTGGCAATTGTTTTGTTCCTTTCCATATCAAACGATAATAATAGTCGTTGGACGCAAAACATCCCCATGCAATACCTGTCTGTCGATAATCCGAAACATAAAGAGTGGCTTCCGGAAAAGGGCGGCATTTTTTATAATAGCCACATGGGCATGTTCTATAAGACATTCTACGCCAATCCACATGCGGATTGGCGTTATATCTTGGGATTTGAAACTTCGATGATGCCTCAAGATGATTTTGTCATTCACAGCAACATGCAATTCTCAAACAGTTATTTGCCAGCCTATGCATGGGTAAAAAAGATGCGGCCGGAAGACAGACTGGTTTTGCAAACTGCGACCGTTCCTCCGATTAAAGAACTACAATGGTATCAGGCCATCCCAAATACCTGGATTGGTCGCTTGCCGAAAAAACAATAGCCGCAACTTTTAGTATATGATAGAATGAGAATCGTGTTTATTACGGATTGTAAGGTTGCATGAATTAGGAAAATAAAAAAACAACATAACATAAAAGTTATCGATTGTCTTGAAACTCACTATCAGGTCAAGTTCAGTTCAGGGCAAAGATATGAGTGAAAATTATAAATTATTTATTGGATTGTAAGCTTCTATGATCCATTGGCGGATTTTACTTTTTGGAGGCACTTCACCAACAGATACAACCTTATTATTAATTACAAGAGCCGGAGAGCCTAACAATCCATAGTGCGCTATTTCCTTAAGATCGGTAATGTGGTGCAAATTAGCGGCAATTTTCATTTCCGATAATAAATCGCGAACATCATTTTCCAACTGAATGCAACGTGCGCAACCCATACCCACAACTTCAATATTAAGTCCTTGAACAGGTTCTTCGGCAACGGGCATTCCTTGCGCTATCTTGAATTCTCTCAAAAGTGCCTTCCCGTAAGCATCTTGTGCTGTGGGAGGCACGTAATTATGGAGAGCAATTTCACTGAGCAAACTATTTTTGATGTCCTCGTCGCTCTTGCCCCAGTGTGTTTCAGCGGTTTTTTTTATTATATCGTCCAAGCCAACGATACCGACCAAATGGTCGTTAATCATGATTTGTTTTATTTCATCTTTAGCCATAGTGTTTCCTGAAATTATTTATCAATAAAAAGTATTCGTGCCAGAAGGTTTCGTCAAGGAGAAAATAAGAGAAAATTGGAGCTGAAAATCAACAATGGCGTATTTCAGGTTAACGGGGATTTGATCTTTCGGTGGCATCCTTGACCGGACGAGCAATTATTCCGGATATTCGAAAAAAGCCTTCTAATTACTTTTTGTTCGAATTTCATTAAAACAATGTTTCATTTTTATCTTGACAATTGAAACAACGTTTCATATTCTGCTTGCAACTAAAAAAATGAAAATTAAGGATATTATGATCACAGAAAAACCAGTAATGCCTGAAAAATTAAAAGAACGCCTGTTTCCGGTGGTGTTGCGACAATTTTCCAGGAAAGATTTCCACGCGGTCAATATACGCGATATATCAAAAGAAAGTGGAATCAGTACGGGAACCATATACAAATATTTTTTATCAAAGGAAGATCTTCTTTTTTCCATAATTGACGAAAAATTGCACGATCTTGCATCATTGTTGAGGATGCATCTTGAGGGAATCGAGGATATACGCGAGATGTTCAGAAAGATGTTCTGGGTAACGATGAATTTCTTCGACAACAATCCAGAACTTGCCATTACGGCTTATATAACGGTTCCATTGAAAAGCTTTATGGCGAATAAGATTTATAAAAGAGAAACAGAAATAGATATATGGAACGGGATAATCGAAAAGGCAAAAAAGAAGGGTGCTGTTATCTCAGATATTGAAAATCATTATTTTGTTGACCTTTATGTAATGATCGTGACCAGGCACATACAGAATTGGTATGCCCATGGAATGAAATGGAAACTATCCGAAACGATAGATAATTTCTTTGATTTTTTCTGGAAAGTGGTTGCGCCTCTGGGTGAAAAGGGATCGCGATAATATTTTTATTTCGTAAACAGTAAAAGTTTGATGATGCAGCAAGTGTTAATGATGAAATAAGTGGAATATAAGTTTATTCATATCTAAGTATATGATATAATACGTATAAAATGATTTAGTTTATAATTAAAAAAAGTAGCAGTTGTATAGAGGATAAAAATGGAAAAATTAGCAATCATTGAAAAAGCAAAATCTCAAAAGCGAAAGGCATTAACAGAAGCAGAGGCAAAGAAAGTTTTAAAAAAATACGGTATTCCGGTAGTAGAAGAAAAAGCCGTCAAAACCATTGAGGAAACAGAGATAGCAGCAAAAGAAATAGGTTATCCTGTTGTTTTAAAAGGGTTGGGATCACGTCTTACGCATAAAACAGAAAAAGGTTTAGTTAAACTCAACTTAAAAAACAAGAAAGATGTTCGCTCTGCAGCTACATATATAAAGGAAGCGGCAGGAAGTGATTTAGAAGGTTTTTTAATCCAGCCTATGCTGGAAGGCAAAAGAGAGTTTGTTGCCGGTCTTTTCCATGATGAACAATTTGGCGCTACAGTAATGTTCGGATTAGGCGGAATTTTTACAGAAGCAATCGGGGATGTTGTTTTTCGTCTGGCACCTCTTGATGATAACGAAGCACGAAAAATGATTGACGAGTTGCACGCACAGAAATTACTCGGCGCGTTTCGTGGAGAAAATGCTCCCGATAAAGACGCATTGATTAAAACAATCGTGGGTTTATCAAAAATTGGAACAGAGATACCGGAAATAAGAGAGATTGATATTAATCCATTATTAGTTACTGCCGACGGTAAAGTTACAGCGGTTGACGCCCTTATAGTTTTGGGGGAAGTACCCGATAAAAAAATAACTCATGTTGCCGTAGCACCCAAGGCAATAGGAAGTTTATTCTATCCCAAATCAATTGCTTTTATTGGCGCTTCTGCAAAGATTGGTAAATGGGGGAATATGTTGTTCACTAATGTTGTCGCAGGTAAATATCAGGGGGAAATTTATCTGGTAAATTCTCAGGGCGGAGAGATAGCCGGAAGAGAAGTTTTTAAAACTGTGACAGACATTCCTGATCCGGTAGAACTTGCTATTGTTACAATTCCCGCAGACAAGGTTTTATCTCTTATACCTGAATTTGAGAAAAAGGCGATAAAGAATGTATTGCTTATATCGTCCGGTTTTGGTGAGATCGGAGCGGAAGGAAAGGCACTGGAATATGAGTTGGTAGAAAAAGCACGAGCAGCAGGAATTTTAATTTTTGGTCCCAATACAATGGGCATATGCAATCCCTATATATCTCTTTATTGCACAGGTTCTCATGTGCGACCAAAGGCAGGAAGTACTGTTTTAGTTACGCAGTCGGGTAATTTGGGAACGCAATTGTTGGCTTTTGCCACAAAGGAAGATATCGGAATCCGCGCGTTCGGCGGTTCAGG
>Ga0209777_10004263_pt1 | contig 17025 bp, 17 predicted proteins | sample FrelakmetHBP12HB_FD_187147 | JGI IMG/M metagenome (GOLD analysis project Ga0209777, IMG submission 187147) | Freshwater lake sediment microbial communities from the University of Notre Dame, USA, for methane emissions studies -HBP12 HB (SPAdes)... | ecosystem: Environmental > Aquatic >...
CAACGCTCCCCATCAGCTGATGCTGACCGATGAAAATTCGCTTTGGGGCGCGGATATTTATATTGATGTTGCCAAAGCAGTTCCAGGCGCGCGAATGGCCGCCCTTTCCGGCACGTTTCTGACCAAGGTCTTTGAAGGGCCATATCAGAATGCCGGCAAATGGGCGAAGGAAATGGAGGAGTATGTCAAAAGCAAAGGGAAAGAATTGAAGAAGCTATATTTTTCTTACACCACCTGCCCGAAATGCGCCAAGGCCTACGGCAAGAATTATGTCGTGCTGTTTGCGCAGATCAATTAATAGTTCTGATTGTGCGCTTTATGGAGCAATAAAAAAAACCCCGCCGGTGGTGGGGTTGATTTTGTTTGTTAGAAAGTCGGCAATGCCGCTTAATCGGATTCTGCCTGCAGACGCGCGAAAGCGTCTGCCGGATCCTTGCCCTCCAAAATGATATCCATTTTATCATGGAAGCGCACGATGGCTACTTCCTTTCCGGTCTTGTTGCTTAGGGCGCCATAGCCGGAGTATCTGCCGGGGACGACAACGCCGTTTTTATGGAAGCCTCCGTCATAAAGAGCTTTGACAATCTCCGCCAAAATCTGTTTTCCGCTTTTCCCGTCAATATTAATGCGGGCTTGAGGCAGTGCTGGCATTATTTTCTCCTTTTCTTTGCCACGAACTCGCTTCAGATTACCTTATAATCATGAAAAAGTCAATAGCCGGTCCAAGCCGGCTTCCGCCTGATTAATGAAGAAAAGAAAATACCGGAAGATTGCGAAGGCAACCTTCCGGTAGTGATTATTGTCGCGGCCGATTATTTACTTGGCCGCTGGAGCTGCTGGCGGTGCCGGAGCCGGTGGCGCCGCCGGAGCCGCTGGAGCGGCTGGCGGCGGAGCTGCTGGCGCCGCGGCAGGGGGAGGTGCAGCATTGGCGGCGGCTATGGCGTTATCCACGATGCCGCTCAAATTGACCAGATTGGTCGTGCCGTTACTGGCTCCCAGGAACAATACCGGCGACTGGCCTTCCCATTTCTTCACCCGCGCCGCTTCGATTTGCATCAGCTTGGTGGGGATGAACAGGGGATTGGCGTCGGCCTTTTTGCAGGCTTCGGCCAGAGCCTTAATGGCCAGCGCTTGGCCTTGCGCCGCGTTGGTGATCACCGCGACTTGGCCATTGCCGGCGTTGATGATTTTTTCGGCCTCGCCCGTGGCCTCTTGTTCGGCCTTATTGGACTCGGCGATACCTTCGGACGTCATCCGGGCAATCTTGTTCTTCATGGAATCCAAATTCGCCTGCTCTCCTTTGAGCTTCTGCTGATTCTGGAAGATCTGGTCGATCGCTTTCTGCACGGCATCGGTGACATAGTTGAAGTCGCCGGCGATGCCGAGCGTCGTGATGGTAACGCCGCGTTCCTTGAAAACGGCCGTCACCTTTTCTCTCACATAGATGTTCATCTCGGCCTTGGCGGCTTTGAGCGCCTCCATATTCTTTCCGGCCGAGAATTCCGAGGAGGCGATTTGGACCATGGTCCAGACCTCGTCGTCCATCACCTTGACCAAGGTGGCGATATAGACGTCATCGCTTTCCTTGCCCTTGGCATCCTTCCACTTTTCCCCTGTCGGATAAAAGTAGAGGAATTTGGCCGACTCCTCATCGAGCACGGCGGCGGTGCAGTCGTATTCAACCGTAAAACGCACGCCATCCTGCGATTGCAGCCGGAAGCTCTGATTGGCCCCGGTCGTGCCCGTTTCCTTGCCGGCGGTCCAGTGGCGGGGCACGGGGGTGCGATCCACCACGAACAGCCGGACATTGGGAATCCACTTGCCCCACCAGTCGCGATAGCCGGTTTGCAGCCAGCGTTTGGTGATCTGGATCCTCTTGGCCATGACCTTGCGCTCTTCGTAGGCTTGGACGGAATCCAGTTTTCCCTGGTTCATGAAGTCCCCATCGAGCGGAACTACGAACACCGATTGGTTGGTGTTCGCGTCGAAATACTCGGGGGTATTGTACGGCGCGCACGCTGTCAGGCTCAATGGCAGCAGCAGCAGCGGCAGGGATATCAGCAAGAGCAGTGACTTGGCTGACGTGCCGGGTCCGTCGCTCATGACACCTTTCGCTGCCTTGATCAACCGGCTGATATCCTTGCGGAAAATCAGCAGGCCCAGGCCGATGACGATGAGCATCGGAATCGCATAGAGCAATCCCTGGAGATGCCCATAGGCGCGCAAAGCGGCCTGGGCATCGGTGCTGTTCATCTTGGTCTGCTGGACCGCCAGGTCCATGCTGATTTGGGGCTCGAAATAGCTGATAACCATTCTGGCTGGCACAACTAAGGCCGCCGATATGATTAGAAACATAACTACCTTCTTTAACATGACAAGATTCTCCCTTCTCTGGTTGTAGTGGTTGTAGTCGACATTTACTTCGATGTATTGGCCGGCACGAAATCATTCGGACCGGAAACGACCAGCGGTGATTTTCCGTCCCACTTTTCCACTCGCTGGAACTCGACTTCAAGAGCCAGGAGCTTAATGAACGTCGGACTTTTTGACGCCTCCAACGAGGCATCACTGACGATGGCCACGGCTTGGCCGTTGGCTTCGCCGATTTTTCCGGCGACCGTTTTGTTGGCCTCGGCGATTTTCTGCTTGGCCATCATGGGCCCGCGCGATGATTCGCGCGTTTTGGCCGCCGTGGCCTGACCTTCGGCTTCCATCACTTCCTGGCGCTTCTTGGCCGCCTCGGACTTGGCCAGCTCGACCGCTTGAAGCTGTTGGGCCTCAAACACCTTGTCAATGGCCGTGGCATTTTCGGCATTGCGATAGGTCGCGAAGCCGGCGATGCCCAGCGTGGTGATGGTGACGCCGCGTTTGGCGAAATACCCGGTGACTACTTCCCGCACCTTGGCGTTGATGTCGCCGTACTTCGTCAATAGGTCGTTGAGCGGCATGGAGTTTGAGTACTCCGCCGCCACCTCCATCACCTTGTTCCTGCCTTCCGTATTGAGAACATTGAACAATGTCCCGCGATTGTAGTAATACAGGTAGGCGGAGGCATCGGCCTCCTTGATGTACGCCGTCATGGCGAACGGGATGGAAAACGCTATGGAGTTTGACGACTCCAGCCAAATCGCCTCATTCTTATTGCTGGTGCCGGTGTCGGTATCGGCGGTCCAATGCAGGGCGACCGGAGTCCGATCCACGATGACGAGTTCCATCATCTCCAGCCATTCGCCTTGGCCCAGCCCGCGACCGGTTTGGTTCCAGCGCGTCGGAATAATGACGCGTTTGGAAGCCACCTTGCAGGCATCATAGGCCTCGACGCTGTCCAGCTTTCCCTGCTTGGCCGTGTCGCCCTCTTTGGGGACGAGGTAGGCCGTTTGCCAGGGTTGCACCACGACGCTTTTTTCGACCTGATAGGGCTTGTAACACCCGACCAAGTTTGCGGCCATGACAACCGCCGCCAATAGTAAACTCACCGTCAAATATCGCATCTTGCAAACCTCCTTTGTTGTGGCACTTAGTACCGTTTTGCTTTTCTGAAAAATCAAAAAAATGGTTTATTTACTGCTACTGCTTCACTGTTTTTTTACTCCTTATTGGATTGTCTAGGTACAAAAACATTGGCTATTGCCAATCCCGTATAATAGCACATGCTGAAAATTTTGTCAAGTATTTTATTTTATTTTACAACAATTATATAGATTATCGGTTATTATTTATTTAAATTTAAATAAGCAGTTTATGTTCATTTCACTCCAAAATAGAACTTGGCCTGGCAAGGAGCCGGAACTTTTATATTGACAGATACTTTTAGCAATGCTAATTTATAAGGTGAAACACATGGAACAGATAGGATTTGAGATAAGAAAGAGTTGATTGCTCTTTGAAACAAACGTCTTTTAGAGACCCCAACGATAAAAGAAAGGAGGATCCCATGAGAGATCCTGATGCGGTTCAGCGGCACGAAAGCGATCAGCAGCAATTGTTAGAAAGAATACAACAGGAAGTCTTCGAGCTCGAAGAAGTATGCGGCCGGAAACAAACTGCTGTCGGCTTGATTCTGGCCGCGATTAACTATCTGGCTCCGCGCGGCACTGATTCGGTGCAGGGTCAGGTGGCAGCTTTTTTTTTCATCTCGTCGCAGAGTTTTTTTGCCGACAAAGTGGTCAAGCCGGTGCAGGAATTCACTAATAATGAGGAAGAACAGCTGGTATTGATCGCGAGATTCCTCGAATGGCTGGTGGCATCGTTCACGCATCCATTCAAATCCGCCCTGCTTAGTTCACAGATTTCAAAAGATTCGACGTAACCTTTCGCCGAGAAGCCCGTGCCCAACAAAAGACTTATCTCCGCGCCGGAGGCAGGTCTTTTTTCATCTTCAAGCGATTCTATTCTTCTTGATGCCACAGAGCGAAAAAAGAAACGATGCCTGCAAATCAGGTGTTATTTTTATCCATTGACAAAAAATTGCCGAGGTGGTAAATAGAAGTCAGCGAGTTAACAATTAGTTCGAAGCAAAGATACTTGCCAAAAAAGGAGGAGGTATGAGTGAAGAGATAAAGAAATGCGAGACCTATTGTCCGGGATGCGGGCAGCGGTGCAGCTGCTTTCATCAGGAAGTCGGCATCGGCAGGTTTTACGACAGGTATGTGTTTTTTTGCCCGTCCTGCCAAAAGACTTATTATGAAGATGTGGATGGCGGCGAACCCGGAGAGCCTTCGGAAAAAGAGCAGACATTCTGCCCGTTCTGCCGAGTATCATGCCATGATCACGTGCCAGTGCCGGATCAATTGGGATTAACGGTTTACCACAAAGAAGATCTTAGCAGCAGTTCTTTCTCGACTAACGGCGTGGCTTTAGCGGTTTCCTGCCCCAAATGCGGCGCGCCTGTTACCTGCCGCTACATCGGTGACCATGGTTCGGTCGACCATTACTACACCTGGCGGCACACCTGCACCCGCGCCGGCTGCAGTTACACCGAGGAGTTTTCCAATTTCAGCTGCGGCGGCCAGGAAAGGGATGAGACGGAAGAAGAAGCGGCTGGCCAATGCCCCCAGTGCCGGCGCAAAGCCAGCAGGTAAAGAACAAAATCATACCGTGAGAATAAAGATTATTCTCACGGTTTTTTTATTGATCAGATAAACTAATTATGAATCATTGTTTTACTTATTATTCTAATGAATAGGGCATAGCAACAAGAAAAAAAAGTATATCTTCTTGTTCTTTCATAACTGAAAGAATCAAAGGTTTTGGGGGTGATTAATTTTCCCTTTACTTGGCTGATTATTGCCCTTTAACCGCCCTCGCTGCGCGTTGCTCGCTTGGGCTCTAGGGGAAAGTAATCACCCCCAAACCCCCAACTTTGCTGCCTAATTAATTTTGTAAAAGATAAATGAATAAGTGGGGCTTACCTCACCAAGCAGATACTCCCAGCATCAAGCCGAATAGTTCATTAATGCATTTATTTCTTACCCCCTTTTAGACATTAGAATTTTTTGCTACAATTTAAATATGAATAAACACAAACTTCTCCGCTACATTGTGTTGTTCGGGGATACAATCTATATCCTGTGGATTCTCTACAATGGCATTGACGACCGATTTCGGGATATTTTTTCCGTGGAGGCTGTTGTTTTGATCGGCCTGATTTTTCTCCTTATTCTTAACATCATCCTTTTGTTTCCCAAAGATTAATCGCCGCGCCTGCTGAACATCCGATTTTTCCGCCGCTTTCCGAATAAGCTTGACATTTTTGTCATCTCCCGCTAATATTAGATTACGTACCTGGGCCAATGTGCGGCTTAAGGACGAGGGTTATCTAACTTGATAACCTGCCTCATTGCCGGGGATCACAAGCCCCCGGCAGAAAATCCCTCTTCCCCAGAAGAGTTTTTTTTGAAAGCGGCCGCGCACCTCTGGTGTCTCCTGCCGCTTTCGCCGGCGCCCGCTTCCCCCAAGCTGGCGCCGCTTTTTTTTGTTTTACGCGCCTTTTTTATCACATGTACCTTGCCATTTTTTTTATTGTTGCTATAATGATATTACTCGCTTGGGAGCCCTTTCAAGCGAGATCCGGTCACAAGCGCGGCTGGGGATTACTCGATCCCCGCCGCGAAAATCACCCCTTTCGGTGAAGGGTTGCACGTTTTCTGGCGGATTGTCCTCCATACCGCTCTGGATTTTGGATTTTCCGTCCTCCCGCGCGGCGCCCGCTTTCCCCGAGCTGGCGCCGTTTTTTTATTTTGCGAATTTTTGACAAATCGCAAAAAATGTTGTAGCATGCTTACGGAACCTGATATTGTTTCAGGGGACAAAACCACTATCCTAAAACCCCTAAATCGGGGAAAGGAATCAGCACCATGAAAAGTGAGAAAGAGAAAGTATCAGCCGACGCTATGGCCTTTTTCCATGATGACGGCCTGCCGGCGGCCTGGAAACAAGCCATGAAGTTCGCGGGCCAAGGCGGCCGCATCGCCACCTTGCCGGACATTGTGGCCGCACGGCTGGAGAGCAAGCCCGGCGATCTGCCGTGGGAGACGTACTTCACGACCCTGACGGCCGAATACTGCGGACTGACCAAGGCAGGGAATCATATCCTGATTGTCGCTCATGGCGTGGGCCCGATGTCCACGCTTGACGGCATCTGCCAAGCCTACAGCCATGAGTACCAGGACAAGAACCGGAGCCGACGCGGCGGGCGCATCACCCAGCAGGAATTCTGGGATCTGGAAGCCGGAAAGTTCGGCCAGATCGAAGTCATTGATCTGGATGAATATTACGGGCGGTATAAGTATCCGTTCATTCAGATACTCCGAGCTTCGGAAGCGCTTACCGATCCGGTACTGAAGGCGCGCTTGGGCCCGGAAGCCGAGAAGTATGTGCAGGCTCACGCCGAATTCGCGCGGGCCTGGCATCGCGAACAAGCTGGCTTTGATCCGGAGTATAAGAATAAGATTCCAGCCGATGTGCGGCAGCGGTATCTTGATCGGCGGCTTCTCCAGCATCAGCAGGACGGAGCCGAGGATGCGGATCCTTTCATCATTCAGCTCGGGGATGCGGCCAACTGCTGTTACGGTTACCGTGACTATCATGATTATGGCTTTGGCAATAAATTCGTCTATCGGAAAATCGAGGACGGCCTGGCCATCGCGCATTTGGTGTCTATCGGGAGCCTTTGCCAGATGCACCATGAGGGCAATGAGAGCCTGGTGCATGATGTCGACTGCCACGAGTGGTGGAACGGAGTCAGGCTCGTGGGCATTAAAGCCGGCGGCTGCCTGAGGACTGGCCTGGAGGCCGGCCCTGATGCCTACCGGCTGCTGCGTCAGCATTGGCGTGAATTGCTTGTTCCCATGCCCGAGCCGGAGATGGTCGGCTTCCGCGGTCTGATGCAGATCGAGGATCAGTGGTTCACCCAGTATCCCAAAGCCGGAGATGGCCTGGATACCTGGGAGCCGGAGTATGCCATTATGGCGCTGGAGAAAATAGGCGAGCCGGTCTTCTTCCGGACCGAGGTCGGCGGTTACCACGGCTTTTTCAAGTTTGGAGCCAATGAAGTGCAAGCCATTGCTCCGCCGCCGGCGAACGCCTATTATTTCACAGGCGAACCGGAGATCGAGTGGCATGACGGTAATCCGACGCACCATACCTGTTTGGTCCAGTTTTACCGCGTTGAAGCGGATACCGCCAAACGACTGATGCGCCGCAGCCAGCTCAGCCATGACTATGAAAGAATGATGCAACTGCTCGAGCTCGAGCAGGAAGCAGTCTGACCATTAGCGACACTTCAACCACCTGGAAGAAAGGAGAGAGCTACTGACATGGATGAAAAAGTAATTAATAAAGTGAGTAAGGTATTGGGAATTGCTCCGGAAACTGTTGCCGATGTCTTAGGTGTGGCAGATGCACTTTCAATGTCAGAGGTTGAAGCCGCAGATACTATCGCGGCGATCAAGCAAGCTTTTGAGCGGGCGCCAAATCTTAGCAACGCCAAGAGAGTGGCTTTTGATAAATGGTATGCCCTGTCCGTGAAAGAAGTTCGGGCAGCCAAAACTGCCAAGGCGATCTGGGAAATCTGTGATTTAGTACCAGTTGGCACCAAAGTCCATAAAGTGGTCCTCAAGAAATGGTATGCCCTGTCTGTGAAAGAAGTGCGAGCAGCCAAAACTGCCAGGGCGATCAAGGAAGTCTATGACTTAGCGCCATCTGGCAGTAAAATTCATAAGCTGGCCCTCAAGAAGTGGGATACTCTGTCTGTGAAAGAAGTGCGGGCGGCCAAAACCATCAAGGCGGTTGTGAAAGCTTATGATCAAGCGCCCATAGACAGTGAAGCCAGAGAGCTGGCCATCAAAAAGGCGGCAGAGCTCCTTTCGTAGCTGATATCTATTTTGACCCGTCTCCAATGAAGAGATTAATATCTCCAAATTGTAGACGGTTTTTTTATTTACTAAACTAAGAATTATTAAAAAATATTCAATATTCAATATTCAATAATTTAAATTACAAACTGATAACTGATTAACTTAATGATAACTGAAAACTGGTAACTGGTAACTGATTATTCAATATTCAATATTCAATATTTAATATTTGATTTTTTCAATCTATTGACAGCCGTCAGTCTTTGTGCTATATTATCGCTGATCCGCTAACGCCATTAGGCAGAGAGGAGAAATTAGCGCTATGTCTAAGGAAAGCGATTGGACTGCGGTCGTGGAGAGAAAACCGCAGGGTTATGTGGAGCTCAATAATGGGATTTTTGTCATTCACGGTCCCATCGACAGCGTTTATCTCGAGAAGGACCAGGTGATAATCAAAGTGAAATGGGCGGCCAAGATGGATCTCAATGACAGCGGCCTGCCCGGCGGTGACTGGAAGGTAATTTCGCGGCATCCCTATGTGCTGGTTTCCTTTCCCAATCATCTGATGGATTTCGAGTTCGAGGAAACCCCCGACAAAGGCCCGCGAGTAAGATTCGGAACGGATTTTCTTTTATTTGTTCTTTATCTTGGTGCCGCTCAAGGCGTCGACCCTAAAAGCGTCAAAGGCCTGCTACCAACTGGCCAATGAAGTTTCAAGAATTCTCAAGTAAAACCCGTCGCAACGGGTTTTTTTATTTTGAATTTGATTTGTAGAGACGCGATTAATCGCGTCTCTACTGCCAAGATTTGCTTTTAAGTTACTTTGATTTTAAATAGATGTATTTGTAGAGACGCGCCGCGGCGCGTCTCTACTTTTTGTAAGACAAATAACCACTCTGTTTTATAATTTTGTCAGTAATAATTATGAAAAATAAAATGAATAAGCGAAATTGTTTTATCAAATAGATACTCTATCATCAAGCCAAGATTATTTTTTTTGCTATATTTTAGCTAAAAAAATTATTATAAATATACCCATTTAAGAGCTTGACAAAAGATGTTTATTTTGCTAAATTAATTAGTCCCATTTAGGGAAAAAAATGAACCTTGACAACGCGAAAAGGAGAATATAAATGCATTTGGAAACAGCCACAGCTCCGGGCAGTGCCCATGTCAATCCCGGCCAACCGGGAAAAATCAATAATCAGGATGTGGCGGCGATCCGCCAGAGCCAGAAAAATCGTGTTGTCGTCCTATGTGACGGCTGCGGTTCCCAGCCCTATTCGGGAACAGGCGCGGATATCGGAGCCAATCTGATTGCCGGCATTATTTTCCAGGAGCTGGAAGAGGGAACGCCGTTAGCCAAGCTCAATTGGAACAGATTGACGGCCGGTGTCATCAGCGCCTTGCGGCAGGAAGTCAGACTTTTTGCCAGCGGTTCCTCGGTCCAAGCTTTCGAGCAAGCGGTCATGGAACGTTTTCTTTTCACGGCCATGGTTTTGGCGATCCAGGATGATCTGGCCGTGGTGGCGTCGTTTGGCGACGGCGTAGTCATTATTGATGACGAAGTCATCGTGCTCGAGCCGCCTCTGCTCAACGCGCCGCCCTATCTCGGCTACCGGCTGATAAGTAACACCGCCTATGGAACGGCTGAATTCAAAACCCATCTGGCTTTTTCGATCGTCAAGAAAGTCAAGCTTCCGGATCTGCGCAAATCGCTGATTATCGGCACTGACGGATTGAGGGATCTCTTAGAAGAGGATCTCCATCATCCGGCCCTGGTCCAGCCCAAGCAATTGCAGCGCTGGATCAATTCCCAGACGACGGAAAAGTTCGCCAAAGGCCGATTCATCGCCGGCAGATGCCCCGATGACGTGACCGTGGCGATTTTCCGGACGGCTGAAAGCCAGGCGTATCTGCTGGAGGAACGCCGCGAAATTGCGACGCTCAAGCAGGAAACCGGCCGGCTTAAAGCCATTATCGAAGAATTCGCCTGCAAGTGCAAGCGGGAACATACTTATTTCGAAGAAGCGCTGGGCACGATCGAAGATTTGGAAAAGCAGCTGGCAGAGCTGCAGCAGAAAGCCGAGCCCTTCCGCTTGGTGGCCAAGGAGACGGCGGCTTTGCAGGCAACTTTGCAAAGCCTGAAAGACGACCTGCCGCCCGAGCCCAAGAGCATTCCCGCTCCGCCAAGCATCGAGCTTGGATCACCCGAGCCCAAAGGAATTTTGGCTGCTGTCGGTAGTTTTCTTAAAGGTCTGACGGGTTCTACTTCTGTTACGGTTCGCCTTCATGAACCCGAAATTATTGATATTGCTGACCTTGTCCCTGACGATTCTCCGCCTTTGCGCCGTATTATCGGCGTCAATAGGCGTCGGTATCAGGAAGTCATGGGCATCGAAACCTTGAGTGAGTATGAATATGATCTGCTGCTTCGCTCTGATTATGGCCTGGCTCTTACTCCGAATGAAGGAAGAGAATTGGGCAGGCTTTTGAAATCCCTGCCGAAAAGAGTCATCCCGATATCCCGAGGAGGAGCGAGGAGGAGCATGGAAGGGAATTCCGAGCGTGGCGGCAATGGCAAAGGTGTGCGGAAAAAATGCTTAAAATCATAGCCAATAACTGGAAATTGCGGACGCAAAATTTTGAGGAGCTGGGCCGGGGAGGGGAGGCAGTCATCTATAGGCTGAAGCCGGATACTGTCGCCAAAGTATATCTCTTGCCTAACGACCCGCAATACCGCGAATTTCCCGATCAAAAGGAAGCGGCCAAAGTGCGCCATGAAGAAATTCAGACCAAGCTGTTTGATTTCCCAACTGGTCTTCCGGCGGGCCTGGTGGTGCCGCAGGGAGTGCTGCTTAATGGCGGCAAGAGAATCTTCGGCTATACCATGCTGTATATCGAAGGCACTGCTTTTGACAAGTTAGCCAGGATTGACGGCAAATTGACTCCAGAACTTACAGCCAAATTACTGGCCGGTCTCTATGAGCTGGTTTGCGCGCTGCATGCGAAGGGAGTCATCATAGGTGATTTCAATGAAAACAATATCATGGTCGCTAATGAGACTGTCTATCTGATCGATGCTGATTCCATGCAATTCGGCCGCTATCAGTGCCGATCGTTCATGCTGCGTTTCTCGGCTCCGGAGCTGCTCGCTTTCACCGCCGCCAAGACCAAAGGCCGGGGCAAGAAAAAAGTAATTGTGCCGGCGCAAGCGGTTTTGGCCAAGCCCTACAATGAGTTGAGCGACTGGTATTCATTTCTGGTAATCGCCATGCGCCTTCTGGTCCACACCGATCCTTACGGCGGGGTGGCCAAAGGAATGGATCTGCTCGAACGATTGAGGCAGAGGATCACAATTTTTGACCAGCGGGTAGTCTATCCCCAAATTGCCAGGCCGCTGGCAGTGGTGCCGCGGCCCCTGCTGGAAGCGTTTTATCGGGCTTTCAAGCTGGGTGAGAGGTTTGTACCCGAAAAGGAGATTTTCGGGTTGAATCGCCTGGATCCGGCCGACGCCAGCATCAGAGCATTAGCCACAGCTGCAACAAAAATGAAAACAACGATAGCGGCAAAGAAAAAGCCGGCAACGAGAAAAAAGAAAGGAAGGAAAACAAATGGCAGGAAGAAACGATGACGATATTTTAACGGATCCCGCAGAAGACAATGACTATGATGAAGAACAGGACAATGATCCTGACGATTTTGGCGATCCTGATGATCCTGGCGACCAAACAGTTGATCTGGATAATTTTCTCCAGCTCAACGCTGGGCAAGCCGATCCCTCGGCTTGCCAGTGCCAGAATCTGGTGCTGCCCCAGACGGACAAGATCGTGATCGTCGGCATCTTTCTGGACGATTCAGGATCCATGGAGGGTCTGGAACAAGCGGTCAGGGACGGCCTGCATCTGGCTATTGCCGGCTTTTCCGGCGCCCGCGGCAGCGATTTTTATCTGGATATCCGCGGTTTTAAGGCAGTCTATTTCCAAGGCATGCTCAAAGATGTCGAGGAAAGCGCCTTCGATGGGTATTATGGTTCCTATCGCAGCACTCCGCTGGTGGCGTATTCGATCGGACATCTTCAAGAACTGAAAGCCCTGGCCAGGCGCTATCGCGATCTGGGCATTCCCACGACAGTAGCCCAGCTAATCATGACCGACGGACAACCCGAATGGGATTCGGAAAGCCCAGATTCATTCCGGCAACAGATCGAAAGCGGGGATTACATCGTGGGCATGGGCATTGTCAAGGATCGCAACGAGAATGAAATCTGCCAATACCGGGAGCTCTTTCGGGAGATGGGAATCACCAAGACGGTAACGCCCCGATCGCAGCCCGCGGAAGTGCGGCACGCGATCAATCAGTTCAGCCAAAGCGTGGCCTCGCTTTCAAGCGCGGCCGCCTAAAGAAAAATCCAGCCGTTAGATGATATTCTAACGGCTTTTATTTTACAAATTTTTTCGGATCGGCTATAATTAAATAGATAAAAAAATAGCGCGGTTTCAACAAACCGACGAATTAATAAGCAAAAAACTATGAAAGGATTCAACGCGAACATCGAACAAGACACTTTGGCCAACACTAATTTCCGCAAAGTGCTCTATACAGCCCAGCACAGCCAATTAGTGCTGATGAGCTTGCGGCCGAACGAGGAAATCGGTATGGAGGTGCACGCCGACAACGACCAGTTCTTCCGAATCGAAAAGGGACAGGGCAAATGCATCATCGACGGCAACGAATACGAGGTGACGGACGGCTCGGCCATCATCGTGCCGGCCGGCGCCCAGCATAATGTCATTAATCTCTCGGCCACTGATGATTTGAAGCTATACACGATTTATTCCCCGGCGCACCATCAGGACGGCATTGTCCGCGCCACCAAGGAAGAGGCCGAAGCCAGCGAAGAGGAATTCGACGGCCGGACTACCGAATAAGTGCGAATAAATTCAGCTGTCATAAAAAATGAAGGCGACTCATCGATGTATCGCCTTTATTTTTTGGATAATTGAATTAAGGAGATTTTTTTAGTATAATCAAATAAAGAAATTGAGACGAGGCATGCCTCGTCTCTACCATAAGGTATAATAAAAAAATAAAATTATTCCAGTAATGAAAGCCTTAAAGCAAAAAATTAAAAAGATGGATATTGTCGTTAAAAAATCAGCGATTAGCGGACGGGGCGTTTTTGCCGCGCGGGATTTCAAGCGGGGAGAGATCGTCTTGCGCTGGCAGCCAAAATTATTGGATGCCAAACAGATCAAGGAATTATCGGACCAGGAAAAAATTTATGTCTCGCAGTGTGGCAATAAGTTCTATCTGATGCAGCCGCCCGAATGCTATGTCAATCATTCCTGCGAGGCCAATACCTATGCCAAAAACGGCTGCGATGTGGCCAAAAGATTTATTATAAAAGGTGAAGAAATCACGGCTGATTACACGCAGGAAGGGATCATGAACAGCTTCCGCTGCTATTGCGGCAGTAAAAAATGCCAGAAAATAATTAAATAGACAAATTTTTAAAACTTATGAAAAAATACGTTAAAAATTATTTTTTAATCGGACAGAAAGCGATCATCACCGACCGTCGCGGCCGGATTTTGCTGTTGCGGCGCTCGGTCCAGACACCGCGTCCGGGCGGCTGGGATTTTGCGGGCGGGGGACTGGAAGCCGGTGAAGATCCTATCAAGGGCATCCGCCGGGAGATCAAGGAAGAGACCGGGCTGGCAGTCAAGAAAATCGTTCCACTTATTGTCGCTTCACGTCGGGAAGGCAAGGATTCAGTACTGCAGATTTTTTATCAAGCGCGAGCCGATTCAAACAAAGTGAAACTAAGCTGGGAGCATGATGATTATAAATGGTTTAGCCAGAGCCAGGCGTTAAAACTAGATCTGCCTAAATGTATGAAGGATGTGATCAGTAGCATATAATTAATCGGCCGGGTGATCTTGACATTATTGCCAAAATTATCTACAATAGCCGCAGTTTAACCATCAGTAAAGATACCAATCAGCCAGTTGCTGATTGGCAGTACCTTTGGATAAAAAGTCAGAAGTATAAAACCGCCAAGAAGGAGATCAGTAATGCCTGTCAGATCGCGTAAATCAGCCGTTGATTACGGCAAATTAATGAGGCAGATCGATGCCAGGAAAAGATTGATTGAGCGTTATGCCGAATTCGTTATCGATATTCTGGACATCCGCGGCCAGGAAACCGACCGCCGGGTGGGCAGCTGCCACACCAGAATTGAGGAATGGCTTACCGGCTTTGCTCATTTTTCCTTTGCCAGCGTTTATGGCATGACGGATATGGGCGGCAATGAGATCAAGGTTTTCTATCATCCCGGCAAAGATGAAATCGAAAACAATTCCCTCAGCCCGGTCTTGGAGGTTTATTGGCAATCGCACGGCTTTGACATCGATGAATGCCAGGTTAAGAAATTTGACGTCGGCATCCCTTGGCAAAAAGCTTTTGATCGCGCCATCAGGAATAAAGATCAAATCCTGAATCGCACGAGTAAAGCCGAAATAAAGGCCAAGCAGACGTTCAGGCAAACCGCCACTATCCAGATATTGATAAAAGAAATGAAACGGCTGGGACTGAAGACGGACGGTCTGCCAGCGGAGTAATTATCAGCAGTGCGAAATGAATCAGCCTCAGTTGCAGAACTGGGGTTTTTTTAATTTCCCCTCCTTTCCAAGGAGGGGTTAGGGGAGGTTTGCCGAGGATTTATTTTAAATTAATTCATAAACATCGGCAAACCCCTCTTAATCTCCCCTTGGAAAGGGGAGAAAAATATTAATAAGTTAGGGAATTTATATTTGACAAAGAAAGATTAATTTGCTATAATGCCAAATCAAGCAAGTACCTTTCAGGCATATTAAACAGAGGAGGAATACATAATGTTCCCTTACATTGGCATCACTGATTTTGAGACGGGCGAACAGGCCCGGCAAATGTTGGATTTTTTCGGCCGATTGTCGCCGCCCGCGAACCGGCGGCTGATGATCGGCGTGATGATGAGCTACCGCACACTCAAAGGGCTGAAGACGCCCTGGAGCCAGGTCTGGCCGCCCAAGGAAAAACTGGTGGAGATTTTCATCGAGCATCCGCTGGCCTACAATACTCTGCATTATGCGGATTATGACGGCTCGACAACGGAAGAGGATCTGCTCGAGGCGATCGGCTTTTGCGGAGACAATCTTCATGCCCTGCAATTGGACATGATCTGGCCTGATCCGAGAATGTTGGATGCTATCAGCCAGAGTCATCCGCGGCTCGATTTGATTATGCAAATCGGCAGTGGCGCGTTTGATTATGCCGGTGGCGAACAGGAAATATTACTCTATAATCTTAAACATTACAGGGAAGTCATCGATTGCGTCTTGCTGGACTGCAGTATGGGTAAAGGACGGGAGATGGACTCTGACCTATTTAAGGGCTATCTGAAGCTGCTGCGCCGGAATCGTCCGGATTTGGCGGTGGCGGTGGCCGGCGGCTTGGGACCGAAAACTTTGCCGCTGGTTGATCCTCTGATCTATCTCTATCCGGAAATCAGCATTGACGCCCAAGGCCAGCTGCGGAAAAGCGGCAGCAATCGCGATCCCATTGATTGGGATTTGGCGCGCGAATATTTGTCTCAAGCGGTAAAGTTGTTCAAAGTTTAGCAGAAATCAGATTGAAAGGAGGTGAGGACGATGGCTTGTATGTGCGGCGGCAGCCATCCCGCGAATATGCCCTGTCAGTATCATTTAGAGGAAACGGAAAGGCGTTTTCGGGAATCGCGCGGAATCGGAATGGGAAGCGAAGTTTTCAAGCCGATCGAGCCGATTAAGCCGATTATGCCGATTATGCCGATTACGTTTCCCCACAAGAAAGATCGGTTCAGCTTGTAGACGATCATGCAAGCGATTGATTTACCAGGTTCGACTGCACAAGCCGGACCTTTTTTATTTTGAATTTGATTTGTAGAGACGCGATTAATCGCGTCTCTACTGCCAAGGCTTACTTTTAAGTTACTTTGATTTTTAAATGGATGTTTTGTAGAGACGCGCCGCGGCGCGTCTCTACTTTTTTGTAATACAAATAGCCGTTCTATATAAAATTATTAACGGTTGACTAATTAATCGATAATTGCTAAGCTCTGGTCAGAATCTTAACAATCAGACCCAAAAGTTCAGCAGCAGTCAACCTTGAAGAGACAGGAGAATAAATAATGAAGACAATACAGTTCGTAAAGCTTTTCCCGGACGCGCAGGTGCCTGTCCGGGCCACCAACCAAGCCGTGGGCTATGACGCTTTCGCCTATGGCCCGCTCGATGTGGAAACCAAAGAGTATTCGGGAGTATTACCCTATACGTTGGAGCCGGGAGAAAAAGTCCTGATCGGCATCGGCATCACCTTTGCCTTGTCCTGGCCGATCGAATGCCAGGTCCGGCCGCGCAGCGGCTTGGCCAATAAGCACGGAATCGAGCTGGGCAACGCGCCCGGCACTATTGATCCTGATTTCCGCGGCAATATAGGCGTCTTGCTCCGCAACCGCGGCGACAAGCCGTTTATTATTGCCAAAGGAATGCGGATCGCCCAGCTGATCTTCGCGGAAGTGCAGCTGCCTGTTTTTGAAGAGGTCGGCGTGCTGCCACCGACCAGGCGCGGGACCGGCGGTTTCGGCTCG
>Ga0209777_10004264_pt1 | contig 17020 bp, 20 predicted proteins | sample FrelakmetHBP12HB_FD_187147 | JGI IMG/M metagenome (GOLD analysis project Ga0209777, IMG submission 187147) | Freshwater lake sediment microbial communities from the University of Notre Dame, USA, for methane emissions studies -HBP12 HB (SPAdes)... | ecosystem: Environmental > Aquatic >...
CTTATTGTTATAGTTGGTGTAACCGATGGTGTTATTGTTATAGTTGGTGTAACCGATGGCGTTATTGTTATGGTTGGCGTAATTGTCGGCGTAACCGATGGCGTTATTGTTATAGTTGGCGTGACTGATATTGTTATACTTGGCGTAACTGTCGGCGTAACTGTCGGCGTAACTGTCGGCGTAACTGTTGGCGTAACTGTCGGTGTTATTGTTATACTTGGAGTAACCGTTGGAGTGATCGTAACTGTCGGCGTTATTGTCACGGTTGGAGTTGGAGTAACTGATGGGGCTGGCGTCCAGTCAATTATATATCTGTTATAATTCTGAGCTGATTCGGTAATTTCTTGAACATAATATCCATAACTATCTGTTAGTAATAATGCAATATCATGATTCATTCTTGGATCAGTTATTGGTATTGTAATGGAATAATATCCATTATTTGCTGCATCAGTGATTAAACTTTGGATAAAAGTTAGTCCTGATAATATACCGTAAGATAATACTCTGGCGTCGGCTGCTGTAATCATTTTTTAATTTATATATAAATATCAAAATTTTCTTATTGTTTCACGAATAAAGGTATTTTAGTTGATATAATGAGTTAGCTCATAATTGTTTTTAACATTATTACCAGGTGATTACTCTGTTATAAACAATTATCTGTAATGCTTTTCTTTGTGGTTTACCGTTCTTTATGAGTCCGATGGTCATTCTGGTTGTTTTACCTTCTCTCGGTTTTCCGGGGCCAGTTGAAACTTCACGAAACCAGTCATCTTGATCTATCTCATAACCTTTACTTTCGGTTCTTGCCATTGCATGTTGTACCGCTGCACTAAATGTATCAAAATAGAGATCATCATGAGCTATTGTCCTAAATTGATCCTCGGTTATTATAATTTTTCTCATAGTGGTTTATTTTTCCGATATTATTTCAAATTTTATGTCATCCTTATAAAAAATATCTTCAGATTGAATCCTTGCTTTAATTTCAATCCAGTATTCACGAGGGATCATAAAGCCGGTATCAAGTATGAATGAGTTTTCATTCGTTCTATCTAATTTAGTCCAATCAAATACATTTACCTGCGTTTTTCCTTCTTTGATGTATATTCGATAGAATACTTCATTGAACAACACAGATTTTGACTGATTTATTGAACGGAAGGTAACAACTATTTTTCTTTTTTCTCCTCTTTTAATTTTCTCATTTAATTTAACTCCAAAATATTGTATTGCATATCGATTTATTTCAGTTTGATTTGTTCCTATCTCGAAGAAAGATGCAAACGGTTTAGGAACAAATTTTTGTGTGATGCATGAAAGAGTTGTTCCGCTTATTTTGAGGTTACACCACTTGTCATAATAGAATCTTTTGCCGTCGCAAAGTTGCCCGGATAATTTAAATGTTACTTTGTATACTCCTTTTACAATTTTGGTAGTTGTAAGCCCTGTTAATCCTGTTATTGATACGTTGAGATTATTTAATATATCCACTGTCGGTAAATCATCTAAATCAAATGCATTACCCATATAGTTCACATAAAGATAAAGATTTCTATTTGTATCAATAAAGAAATTTTCTCGGTTATCATCAATACAATCATCAAAAACGGTTTCAATATATGGCTCAAAGAAAGTTTGTGTATATTTAGTAAAAAACGCAACAGATTGGTCATTATCACTTGTAACTTCTTCATATGCGGGAGTAAACGCTAATCCCATACCATTATTTATAGTTGATCCTGATAAAATACCGTTTATAAAATTAGTTACATCGACATGAATATTTTCGTTTCCATTATCAAAATGGATTTCATCTATTTCCACATATGTCGCTCCCGAATAAATTCCCGGTACTGTCCATCCGGATAACGATGTTCTCATTTCCCAATTGGATGGTCTCACGTCGAAAGTAACGTTACCAGTTGTATAATCATATACTTCCTCATAATCAAATCCAACACCTTCATCCCAATATTCAGGTATTCTAAATAATAATAGATCGAATGATGTTGTTCGTTGTCTTTGTGTTCCGCGTAACTGACCGAGAAGAGATTCGTCTCCAAATATGGTATTAGTTAAATGTAAATAATGCTTAGTATTTTCATTAAGAACTAAATCTCCGTTATTTATTTTATTTTGTAAGTTTGTTAAGTCGACCTGAAAAATAAATTTGGAAAATCCTGACCCATAGAATATTTCCGTATTAGGATTTTTTGCAGTATTAACCTGTGAATTCTTAATAATGGTGTTATTTTTACTGAAATATGAACGATGATATGACATACCTTTTTATTATAAATATCTATTAGTTAATTCGGAGGGAATCATTTAAAAGATCATTTCGTAATGTTTCTATTAAATTATTCAATTTATTCCAATTAGGGTCAGATTTTACAAGTGGTTCGTTAATGTTATGAACATGACTATCAAGTAAATCTTTAATTGCTATTAGTAAATTATAAAGATTTTCTCCTCTAACCATGGCATAGGTATTTGGCTCTATTCTACTAATATAATCTTCTTGCGTCAATTCATATTCATCCAATTCATTAAAATTAATTGATTTTACATTCGCTCCAACATTGGGGGATGTACTCAGAACATATACTTTGTCAGCACTTAAATTTGAAAATGATTGCTCCCCAGCATTTTTAACTTCATTTGTGTTATCAACCATTTTCTTATTTACAATAAGAGGTGGGTTGGCTCCTTGTCTTGAGAAAATTAACCCTGAGCCTCCATTAATATTTCGTACTTGTATTTTACTTAAAAATGTTAATTTATTTGATACCTCGGTTGTATTTATTCCTTTTGCTAATCTAAAAGTGGATGTTGGTCTAAAGTAGAACGGATGAATGTCTTCATTTGAATATGTAGAATCTAACACTGTCAAATCTTTAATATCTATTAAGTATAAGATTTCTCTTAATTCGATGTATGATGATTTTATTGATCCATCCAATAACATAGTGTGTGTCGCGCCAGATATTGTATTTCCTGTATTAATTAATTTTACTAATGATGTGTCGGTTTCCGTAAAGACACTATTTTCGCCAAATACATCGGTATTAAATTGTGTATCGTGGCCTCCAATAACTTTATAAACATATAATTTTAATTGAGTTGGCGTGGTTAAACTATCAATTTCATATTCAATTATGTACTTTAATTTACTAACGGCAATTTTTGAAGAATCGACAACTTCTTTAACGGATTTTAATGTTTTAGCAAACTTTTTTAAAGAAAATCTACCTAATTTCTTGGCCATCTGTGGATAGTCGTTTAGATTTCGGTTATTATTTCCTTGTTTACTAATTAACATTCCTCCTCTTAACTGTATTCCATTTTCAGTAAAAATTACATCTGATCCATAATTCCCACGGAACCCAGTATCCTTATTATCAATAATGGCTCCTCGTGTAACGGGGCTATTAAATTTACCATCTTTATTCCTAATATCTTTTATTCCTTTTACGATTACGCCGCCATAAGTCGTATCTTTATGTTGTGTAACGAATGTCTGATTTTGTACATCATGTGGGGATGTATATGGGCCCCCGATATATTCAACATTTTGTGTATCTTTATCAGTATCATATTTAATTAATTTTACAGATTGTTGATTTTGGGGTATAATATTGATATGGGCAGGTAAAAACGGTAATGCTATAAAAGGATCGTTATCATCCCAATCGTCATATTTTACACCATTTTCAATCTCGCTAACAAACATACCATATGTTCGATATCGAATTCTTCCGATGCCTTTAGGATCAATATTATTTACACAAATACCAATATCAACTATCTTCATGATAACCTTTTTCCTATTTCATCGTTTATTATTTTATAAGAATATTCAACAGCTTCCAAATGTTTCGTTAGTTTAACTATCAATTCTTTTGTTTTATCAAATTCATTCGTTAGTAAATCTAAACTTTCAGTTAAATCCTTATTAGGTTTATCTTTCACATTTTGGACAATTTCAATTAATTTTTCTTTTTCCATATTAAAACTTTTTTGCTATAATATTACCTGTAAGAAGTGCCCCGCCTGGGCCTACTGCAATTATAGATGGTTTTATCGCTCCCATTATATATGAATTTGTGTCTTCTTCTGACGAATATGCATCTATAATGCCCTTTACTAATGACGGAAGTTTATTTTCTGTTCCATATATCGGGCCAGTATTTATACCTGATAATTCTAAATGTTCCATAGCATCCATATATGCCCTGTCTGTACTAAATCCTGGTAAACTTTCGGCCATTAAAAGTAATAATCCAGGTATTGGTATTTTTACCGATGTATTTAGAGCCGAAGTTATTGTTTGTAAAATGCCCCCAAATATTTCACTACAACTACTAATATTTGATGTCAATGCCTTTGTTATGACGTTAATTAATATTTGAATAATCATTCTAACTTTTTTAAGTTTATTTTTCAAAATTTCAGATGCAATTTTTTTAACAAAAATTAAGAGGTCTTTTTTTACAAATCCCCAAAATTCTTTAATAAATTTCCAGAACAATGATTTAATAACATTAAAAAATAATTTATACAATATTTTCATTAAATCTTTAATTGATACAGTGGTATTTTTGATAGATTTGTATATCAGTGCGATCGGGAAAATCATTTTAGGAGATAGTATGTTTGATATTATTCCTCGTGGTATCTTTAATATATACGATCCGGTTAATGATAATTGGAATCCATCAAAAGGTATTGACCCATCAGATTGCTCATATACGTCACTTGCCGTTTTATTTATTGTATTTGAGACATTTTCATCAAAAATTTTTTTATCCAAGAGATATGTGAAATCTTCCACATGATTTGAGTTAATTGGTATCTCAAAATTGTTACAATCTCTAAATTTAAGCACTCTTCTTAATTTTGAGTCCTCATCGTCTAAATCAATACCTTCAATATCGTCGAAATCAAAATAATTCTGATCATCATATTCGTCTTCAGTTATCTCTTGAGGGGTATTATTCAATAGTGGCTGATCATTTTTTGGCTTACCGCATATGGATAATAGTTTTTGGGATAACCTATTTAAATATTTCATACCATTATTAAATGTGCTCGGTTCCGTTCCATCTCCTTGTAATGTCATTAACATCGCGGTTTTCAATACATCTTCGGTATTGGGTTGCTCAATTGTATTATAATAGTCATCAAGAAAATTTCCTATTTTCATTGGTGACGGCGTTACAATATATTCCTGAGTTCCCGAATTCCACGCCAAGGTAAATAAACTGGTATTATTATTTGTTTTAATTGAAGTTAGCGAGCCTAAATCAAATTGGTTATACAGTGTTCTATTAAATTTTAATCCCCTATTTATTCCATCTGTCATACTTTCATACATAAGTTTACCTGATATTGATAATGGATCAACTTTTAAAGTATTAACAAAATCAAATGACTGAGGGGATAAATTAATTGGGGACGAATTTATAACCATAGCCGAATTACATAATCCAGAACCATCGAAAAATGCCCTTTTTGTCTCATCAATTAATACTTGTTTACTTATTTGTAATGTTCTATGGGCAGCTTCTTTACTATATTTTAAAATCTTATTTTTTATTATTGGCTTTGTTTTTGGATTTACAGGGTCTTCTTTATCTGTTCCTAAAAATCCTTCAATGGTGTCGATTATTTCTTCGAAAATATCTTTTTTATTTTGAGTGCCACCTTTTATTTTAGATGTAAAACTACTGATATTTTTTTTTACGATACCATTTGTTGATTCTAAATCGTCTTTATACGCATCGTATATATTATCAACAAACGATTGTGGATTATCGTTGATTTTTTTAATGGCGGAAATTTTTGACTTAATCTTCCGTCTTGTAATATCAGTACCGGCCATTACACTTTATATTTGTCATCATCGTTGCCATCTTCACCTACAGATATATCGTCTTTTTCTTCAATTAATTTACCGAGAATTGCTCTGTCTTCCTCGGTTAACTGTAATTGACCCATTGTCTTTCTTCCAGTGCCATCACCTCCAGATTGTTTTATTAGAATACCTTGTAATTTCACCAAAGAAATCTTTTTTTCCAGACAATCAACTAATATTTTTTGTTGATCCTTAATAGTTGGCCCAATAATACTCATGTCTTCAGCTTCTTTCATGAAGAATAGCATCTTTTTTGTAATTAAAGATGCCGTGTTTTTCTGTTCTACAATATCATTGTAAATTTCTTGCATTAACGCCAATGCCGAATCGGTATCAAGCGATATTATTTTTCTTCTTGCTCTCATTTGGGTAAATTTATATATTATAAATAGTTTTTCGATTAATTTAGGAATCCTGATAGGACGCCGTCATATAACTTTTTATATTTTTTTAATGATATTCGTATTTCTTTCGTTGATAATGAGGTCATTTCCCTCACTGAAAGTAATATTAGATTCTTATTAAATTTATTTCCTTCTCCGATTTGAAAAATTTTATCAAAATTATTAAAGATATCAAGTAACGCGTATCCTAATTTTTTTTCGTTTTCATTTAAGTTCTCTACTGTAATAAATTCCTCAAGTTTTAACGTTAATTTAATAATAATTTCTTTATAATCTAATGGCGCATGATCTATAACATATGAATGTTCGGGATCTTCTTCAATATCTGACGAAATATCTTCATAAGATACGGTTCTATTAAAATCTTTTGTGTCTTTTTGTATTGCCCCCATCAAATAATTCTTACAAATTGTTCCAAAATATGAATATGCTCGATGATTTGCCGTGGGATCAAATTTATGAACTTTTGTTGCAAGGAAAGACAAGGTATCAGTATGTAAATCACCGTATGTAAAATCTTTCCGGTATAATTTATATGTTCTTATGATACTTTCTACCATAATATCGAGAGGTATTTTTAAATATTCATTGAATATCTTGTTCTTTTCTTCTTCGGAATCAGATTGTATATATCTTACTACCGCTTTTTCTTGTTCCTCCCCAAAATAAATTTTTTGGGTTCTTTTTCGAGGCATTAATTTTCTTTGTAGATTACATCTCTTTTATTTTTGAAAAAATATTCCTTCTTTGCGGTTTCCACCCAGAATTTTCCTTCGTTTTCAGCTAATTTTAGATTTTCATCGTTCTTATACATCCAAAATAGTGAATTTTCTCTCAAATTAACATGTTGATACCCTATTTTTGGGACTGTCATGATATTAACACCATTATGGGTCAGTCTTAACAGAAATTCATATGAAAATGTTAATTTAATGTTGTCTTTTAGGTTTCCATTGTCTTTAATTACTTGTGTTCTGTATAATCCACCACTTGTCTGGTAGTTTTGGTATTCTAATAGTAGTTCATTATCTAAATATCCCTGTTTTTTGGAAAATCCGTAAGCCCACACAGATTCATTCATATATGTCATGAATTTTCCTTCAACATTCACATCTCTAATGATAGGTAAAAACACATCTACATCTTTAAAGTTGTTCATATATTCGGTCATAGACGATAACCATGGTTTTTTATACTCGTCGTCAATTTCCAAAATTGAAAACCATTCTGTATCACAATCATTAATACCTAAATTAAGCTGATTTATGAAATCGGTCTTTAGAATTGTGTTACGTAATATTTTTGTTTCTAAATTGCCCTTATATGTTATACTATTGCTTATTTTTTCCGGACAAACGATTGTGATTTTCACATCGTCACGAAAATCTTCAACTGAAGACAACGAATTATTTAACATTACAATATCTTCCTCGTCCATTTTATGCACTGGAAGAATAACAGTTATCTTTTTTATCATTCTGATTTAATTTTTTCTAATGTATTTCTTATTGTCTCAATTTTTTGAGTTATTAAGGAATTAAATATTGATAAGGTGGCGGTATTATGTGATTGATTATTGTAAGGTAAAACAGTACTTCTCATTTTCTCAATAATTTCGTTTTCTAATTTTACTCCTTCTAACCATGCTAAAACATAAGTTCCTAAAATATCCACAACTTTATCACCGTCATGTGTCCAAAATCCATTTTCAGACATCCAATCGGGTTCAGTAAATGGTATTTTACCAATAACAGGTACTTCGCATTTCATTGATTCTAATGGAAATGTTCCGAATGTTGATTCATCATCAATCCACACCGAAGCCATACATTCTTTTAACGCATCTGAAAATTCAAGATATGTCATCTGTACCATATCTCTGAATGTTATCCATCGAAGATGAGGAAATTTTATATAAAATTCGGAAATTATTTTCCTATGTTGTAATCTGTCTCTACAAACAATCGCAATATATGGTTTTAATGGCAGTTGAGTTGGGGTGAAATTATTACCAATAAATGGGGGTATAATATAAACCAAAGTTTCGGGGAAAAATTCAAGAATATATTTCTTTGCGGATTCTGTCGTTGTTATACATCTATCGACCCCAAAATTACTCCATCTACTACCAATTGCCAATGTTTCAAACATATACTCTTTTTGTTGTAGTAATAACACTTTTGTACATTTTATATTTGATAATTGTGGTAAAATATTAGAATATTGCTCAGGTATGACAATAATATCATCTATTTTGATTTCTATTTTATCCTCTTTTATTGTCACAATTGGTAGTACATCATATGATTCGTCCAGCCAGTTTTTAACTCCTATATATTCTTTTTCTTCCACAAGAATTTTAGCGTTATATCCAAAATCATGTAAGGCTAATGCCATATCATAAATGTGTTTTATTGCCGCTCGTGCATTATTTTTTGTATCATATACTAAAAAATATATTATACTTTCATTTTTTTCTGCTCTATCTAAAGCAGATACTAAATTTTCAATTACTGCCTCTTTATTATTCATCGTCTTTTAATAAATTATATCTTATCAATGTGTTAAAGGCAATTTTAAAGGATATCGAATTTTCGGATAATCCCCCTAATTTCTCGTCAACAGGCTCATATTCACTAAAGATTCTTTCCACACATGCCTTAAAGGTTTCGAATTTGAAAATATTTAATGATAACCCATTATCATCGTCATCATCGTCATCATCGTTTTGGCGTCCTTTTGTCTTTTTAGGCCGTACTTTTTCCTCTTTTGTAGTTGGATAATCTGGCCGACATTGTTCAATCATTTCATCTACATCGATGTAGTAGTATTTACCAAAGATTTCAAGCATAAATCATCAATTTTAGTTATTTCAATATTATTTGTAAAGTGATTGTTGTATTCTGTATTAAATTTAATTACCGTTTTGCCTTTAGGGCATTTATCAATTATTTTTTTATTATCTGTAATCCATAAATCACATTTCTCCCATTCCTTGTTAATATCTTTAGACGTAATAAATTTAATATTATTCCCAAAGAATGTGTTTTTTGATAGAAAAAACAATGTGGAAGACCTGGCTTTACTTTGTTCGTCAAGACCAATTACCGTAAAATTAACGTCCTTATTATAAAACATCAGTTTATTTAAATCAGAAATCGCTGTTGGATAACTAACACCAGCATAACCGAAAATTTCCAACGGAAACTCGATAAATAAAAAATATTCGTATTCTTCTTGGGATTGAAAAACGAAGGAGTCTAATAACTTATCATTTTGAATTGGAAAGTTTATTTTATACTCGAAAGGAATTGTACCTTCGGGCAAATCGGGATCGGGATCTGTCTCTAAAAAATGATACTTGTAATGGTAATCAATCTTTTGAATTAAATTCCGTAATACCCCATTAATACTAATATATGCTTCCATAGAAGAAATATAAAAGTATTTTCTTGATAAGTCAAGATTTACGCGAATTATTTTATTCCGGTGTGCCCGATACCTCCTGCCCCTCTCATTGTTTCGGATAATTTTTGTACCTTGGACATCTTCAGCCTGCCTTCGCCGTAAACCGGGCACACAACTCCTTGAGCTATTCTATCTCCATTTCTTATTGTGTGTGACATTTCGTCAAAATTTGCTAAAATGATTAATGCCTGACCACGGTAAAAACTATCTATTGTACCAGGACTGTTTAAAACCATCATATTTGAATTTGCCGCAAGACCGCTTCTTGATCTTATTTGTATCTCTAAACCTTTATTTACTTCGAAATAAAGACCTGTGGGTATAATTCTAACTTCTCCTGCAGGGATATTAATATCCTTTTCAATAAATGCTCTCAAATCGAATCCACTATCACCTTCGCACGCGAAAGATGGATCTGGATTATTGGACATGTTTACAAATTTTAACTCAGGAATTAAAAGTTCTTCCGGATTAACATCAGATGATAATTCTTTAACAATTGTATTAACCTCCTTCATTAATTCGTCAGGGTTACCATCATCATTTAGTTGATTATCTATGAACTTTAATTGGCCTAAATATTCCTCTAATTTACTTTTTTCCATTCTTTTCTTCCATGATTGCTAATTCGAATCCGTTCTTTATTATTTGGGTTAATGGGGTTGAGAAATATCTAGCCATTTTATCATCGTTTTCCTTATTAATATTCAATATGGCTTGATATTCTTGTTCATTTAAGACAACACCGTGTTTTAATGCATAATATGCCGATCTTTCCCCAACGCTTAATCTAATAATGTCGTCATTAAAATCATACATCTTGCCTGATTTTACCGAATATTCATTTTCATTTGATTTGAACATAAAAACCTTACCAATCTGACAAAGAAAAACAACTTTCACAATTGATTCTACAGGTTGTTTTAAGCCATCTGGAAGGATTTCGTTTAATTTGATAGAATACCTACAGGATTTAATGATATGATGTAATAACCCACCTGGATAACATCCTATCATGTTTAAACTAGAAGAAGCTGGCGATATATAAAATGCGTCACCTAGAAATTCTTCTAATTCTTTTGTGAAGATATTATACTTCAGATTTGTTTCTTTAAACTTTTTCTGGTTACTTTCTAATTGAGTTATTGTTAACATTATCTGCGTTTTTAATTGTTACTACTTTGTCCCTTTGTAATATTCCGGATGAGTGTTTGGGGTAATTATACATTCGATTGGCATATGTGTAACACCTAAAAGCTCACTAGTTCGAGTATCTCCTGCCATATATTTTGCAGCAATAATGGTTGCTTCTTCAACGCTCTCTGTTTCAAAAACATATTTAACTTTTTGCTGGCGTATGCGCCCGCTTTCGTTTTCGGTTTCGTAACCGATTGTTACTAAGTAGTACATAATTTTTTGTTTTTAGCTATTTATTAATTAATTTTAAAAATTGAGATCTGTCCTCGCATACTTTTTTAAGAGAATATTTATCCTTAACTGTTTCATACAGCTTATTACCTAAGTCCTCTATCATACTTGGGTTATCAACTAATCTTTTCATATGTTGAAACCATTGTTTATGATTTTTACTTGGAGATACCAATAATGAATTACCTTTAGGATTAAATCCTCCGCCGAAGTCTATCGCTGAAATTAAATCTAAGGTGTATGGATCTGTTTCACTGGCAATAAGAGCTTTCTTAAAGAATCCTGCCTCGATCGCCTTTAATTGACTTTTATTTGACGAAAATATAGAGGGGAAAAGAGGGGCTAACGATACATCAAAATAGTTGTAATTAGTGGCATATTTACTAATTTCTTTTGTCCATCTCCTTCTATATGGTTTATCATAATCATCAAACTCAACCTCTTTAAACGCTTTAAGAAAATTAATATACTCTTTATCTAACACAGTATAATTGTTAGTGAATATTTTTTCATACTTAAACCATACAGTTTCTTCTGGTTTAAGAGGACGAGTTTTCTTTTCTTTCGTCTGTTTATTAATTTCCGTAACATTACCTCTCAAATCATATCCACATAATACGAACTGAACTTTATCTTTATACGTATTATAAATTTGAGAAATTCCGTTTGTAAGTAATTCAATATCAGATAAATGACTCGATCCTCCTAACCATGCAAATCTAATTTTATTTGAAGGAATTAGTGCTGGTTTAAATTGAGGTTCATTTTCATCAATGGCGTTCGGAAATACGTATATATTATTAAATCCAAATTTTTTATACATTGTATTCCTGAAAATAGGAGTCGTAACGGTAATATATTTAACTGATTTTAATAAATCAATTTTCATTTTAACAATTCCGGAACTTTTAACCTGAGCAAACATTGGATGTCTCATATCGGGTTCCCAATAGTCGTCAAAATCGACAATTGTTATTTTACCTTTTTCATTTAACCATTTAATTCTTTCTAAATTACGCTCTGGTGATACCTTATCATGAATGAAAGTATGAAAAACAACGATATCATAATCATTAAACTCTTCATCTTTATCTTCTACTGATAATTTAATATCAATATGAAAATCATCTGGATAATTTTCCTGAATGTAAGTATATGGATTTGTTATTCTAAATTTCCCAACGCCATGAATATCGGGAGGAATGGCTAAAATTCTGATTTTCGACATAAATTTTTGTATCTATGCCAAAATATAAACAAAAAAAATTGAAAAACAAAATTATTTCGAGGATTTCACTTTAGTAATTTTTCCAGTGAATAAAGAATCACCTACTTTGATAACCAAATTTTCATTAATTGCCACGGCTTCCTGAGCGTTTAAGATTTGACTTAACTTTTCATCAAGAATTTTCCGAATACAATTTTCAATGATAGATTCTAAATTATTTGGTAATTCCTGTGTCGGGATTTGTCGCGATTGTTCATTAAGTTGTTGTCCCCCTGTCTTTTTTGCTGTCGGGATTTTTTTAACTGGCATAGATCCGTCCTGTTCCATTAATCTCCTTGTTTTATTAACAAAATCCATATCCAATGTATCATTTAATGTGATTTGTGGTATAGGGTTTTCGATCATAGCCCTTTTAATGGCGTCAGGAAGCCTTGTTTGGTTGACTTTATTCGGATCGACATTTCCAACGGGTTTTAAATTTGGTTTCGCTGGTTTTTCATCTTCCATCAACTCTTCCGGAGATAATTGTAACATGCTTTCGTCAATATTACCTTTTTCATAATCACCCGTTTCCACCTTATTCATTATTTTTCTTGCATTAACCAAATTTCTTGTTAATTCGTCTACTGATATTCTTGGTTTGTCTCCCATGATCGTAATTTTATTATAAATATATGATTAATTTATGAATTAATCAATAGCTTGATTCTTGATTGTATTCGATGGCCTTCAGCCAATTGTTCGGGATTGCCAGATATTTGAATATTATCTTTTGATAACAAATTATCAATTTCTGCTTTTGATGTATTTGTAAATCTTCTTCTTGTGCCTTCGCCCGGTCTTTGATTACCTGAAATTGCTCTCTGATACACTTTAAATTCTTCTTCCTTACTATGATATAAATTATTTATTGCATTATCATAATCTTTTTGTGAAATAAATTTTTGGCCATTAATATCTCTTATTTGAGGAGTTAAATCATTATAAATTCTTCCTAACGCCGTTTTACTTGAAATATCTGGTTTTTGAACCACTTGCGGCTCTGGCGGAGCAACTGGTGGAGCAACAGGATGAGCAGCTGGCGGAGCTGCTGCCGGGGCAACTTCCGGCTCAGGTTCTCCTTCGAACCAATAAGGTGAATATACTTCAACACTACTTAATGATTTCATTGCATTTGGAGCTTTTCCTCTTTCATACCCCGGTAAATCCTCTAAATTAAAATTTGTTGCCCCTATGTCATTATATCTTGCCGATTTAATCCTATCAACTCGAAACATTTTCCATCCTGGTAATCCTTTTTTAGAAATACCTTTAAAAACAAACGCCCATATAACTAGATTTCCTGATTTTGCGTGCTTTCCTAAAACAATTGGTTCGATATCGATTCTCTGTCCTTCTCGAACTTCATCAGGAGGTCCACTGTAATATATTGAAATAGGTAATCGTTCAGTAATTGCCTTTCTTAAAACTTCTAATTTATTTTCCTGTTCAAGAAGTAATTGGGTTGTTATTTTATGTAAAAATTTCATTAAATTACAAAATCGGGGTATGATTTTTTATTTGGCCCATATACGGGATTTTTACCGAGATTTTCTTTTCTTGTATTAATATCAGTTAATCCACCAACATCGCCATCATCACCAACTTGTCCTTTTCCTTTTTCATCGCCATTAGATAATGCATTTGGATTAGTTGTGCCATATTCTGAGTTTGGACCATATATATTTCTTCCTGTGTTGTCTTTTCTTGTATTGATATCTGTTAAAGAACCAACATTACCAGTATCATCAATTTGTCCTTTTCCCTTTTCATCACCATCGGAGATGGCATTTGGGTTAGTTGTACCATATTCTGATTCAGGTTTGTAAATATTCCTTCCCATATTATCTTTTCTTGTATTGATGTCTGTTAGTCCACCAACATCTCCGGATTCGCCAGCCTGTCCTTTTCCTTTTTCATCGCCATCGGAAGTAGCGTTTGGGTTATTTACGCCATATTCTAAATTTTTATTATATATATTCCTCCCCATATTATCTTTTCTGGTATTAATATCAGTTAAAGAACCAACATCACCAGCATCACCAATTTGTCCTTTTCCTTTTTCATCACCATCGGAAATGGCATTACGATTATTTGAACTATATTCGTTCTTATCCGTGTATTCATTACGAACAATACTTGCTTTTCTTTCTTTTTCGGCTATTTTTTCTAATTCTGTTGCCATATTAATTCATTAATTTTTTAATTCGTTTTATTTCTTCTGTTAATTTAAATGCGCTTGGAGAAAACATGGCTGCATTTGAATATTTCTCCGAATTTGGCTTATTAACCATATTTAACGACACTTTTGGTGATAAAGTATTTTTTGTGTGTCTCTTTATTGATGGATTTTGTCTTTCGCCTGATAATCCACTAATATCGTTTGCTATTCGTGTGGCAGATTCTCTATCATTAATTAAATTTCGCTCGTTTGTTAATGTCATTAATCCCCAATTTTTCATTAAATCCCCGCCATAAAAGTTATACTGATCTAAATTAGTAATTTTATTTAATTTTTTTAAATCATATAAAATTCTTTTCAACTGTCCATATGTTACCTGGCCAGTTTTAAGCAGATGTTCATTTCTATCAAGTTCCGGAATGTCTTTTTGCTGTTTTAAAAATAATAAAACATTGTCAGGAATTTTAAACACTCTATCTTTTAATTTACTATTCATAAAATTTTCGACAAGGAAACCCACGAATCTTTAGTTCGTGGGAGGAATTGTCGCTCCATCTTATAAATATACGCGAATTTTTAATAAAAATGAAATTATTTTTTAAGAAGTATTGATTTTTTTATTGAATTTCCATATATTTATCATTATAATGAAACTCATTACAAAAATAAAATTAAATCCTGATTTGGAACAATACCAAATGGTACGAAGTACCATTGAGCAATCAAATCAGATTTGTAATGAAATTTCAAGATTAGCATTTGAGAAGAAAAATTTTAATAAATTTAGTCTGCATAATGAAATTTATCATCAGATTAAAAAACAATTTGATGCTGGTTCCCAGCAAGTTGTTCGGGCTATTGGTAAAACTTGTGATTCATATAAGAAGCAAATATCGAAGCAGAAATTCTTTAAAAAATACGGGGCGGTTCCCTACGATTCCCGGATGTTAACATTTGTTCCCGAAGGAAAATATGTATCGTTATGGACAAACGAAAAGAGATTACACGTTCCTTATCTTTGTTCAGATAAGCAAGCAGAATACCTGCGAACGCAAAAAGGAGAAACTGACTTAGTTTATGCCGGTGGAAATTTTTACCTGTATTGTACGTATGAAATCCTGCCAGAAGATATGCAGAAATATCAACAGGTACTTGGCGTCGATTTAGGAATTAACAATATAGCCGCAACTTCTGATGGAGTAATTTACAGTGGAAAGAAACTAAATAATGTGAGAATGAGATATCAGAAGCTTAGAGAAAAGCTACAGAAGATCCGTTCTAAATCAAGCATCAGGCTACTTAAAAAAAGAAAAAGAAAGGAATCGAATTTTATAAAAGATGTGAATCATTGCATATCTAAACAAATTGTCAGAAAAGCCAAAGGCACTTGTTCCTCAATAGCTTTAGAAAATCTAAAGAATATAAGACAGACAAGCACGGTTAGGCGTAAAGACCGCTATAAACATAATTCATGGAGCTTCTACCAATTAAAACAGTTTATCATCTATAAAGCTGAATTACAGGGAATAGAAGTTATTGAAGTTAATCCTGCATATACATCACAACGATGTTTTGCTTGCGGAACAATCCGAAAAGCAAATAGACAGGGTGAAAAATATAAATGTAAATGCGGTTACGAAAACAATTCTGATATAAATGGCGCTCTTAACATCGCTGTTAAGGCCGCGGCAAAAATCAACTTGCCAATCGTGGTGAACACAGGATCCAAAATCCTTGTTTAATCACAAACCCCTTGATCTTTGTCAAGGGGTAGTTGATCTCCTTCTAGATACTCAGTTATATCTGCAACAGTTAAATTATTATCTTTTAATGTTTGTTTAATTGACCCCAATTGCCTTTTTATAATTGGTGAAATAGGTACTTTTGTCCTTTCAAGTTGACTCTTTTTGACCAGTTCATCATTTTTATGTTTTTTTGCAAGATATTCTTCAATATATTTTTTCGGATTTTCAATAAGTCTGATTTTACCATCTGGTAAATTTTCATCGTATCCTAATTTTTCCACTCTATCTTCAGCTTCATCTTCAGGCACTTCTAATTCGTCTTCAAAATATTCTTTGGCGTCATCATAATTATCTACATCTGGGTTCATTATTGTATCTTTTGCCCCAAGAGCTTTACTCATATCTGATTCTGCCCAATATTTCAATGTTTTATTACCACTAGTATTACCTCCAAGAATTCCAAATGATCCCATTTGTCCCATAGTTGACATTGCAACTTCGTCAGATGTCTTTTTTGATCTAATATATGCATTTGGATTTCCTGGCTCATCACCTGTTTGAATTTCACCGTCGGCATCAACAATTTCATCAACATTTGTTGGA
>Ga0209777_10004265_pt1 | contig 17017 bp, 15 predicted proteins | sample FrelakmetHBP12HB_FD_187147 | JGI IMG/M metagenome (GOLD analysis project Ga0209777, IMG submission 187147) | Freshwater lake sediment microbial communities from the University of Notre Dame, USA, for methane emissions studies -HBP12 HB (SPAdes)... | ecosystem: Environmental > Aquatic >...
GCCGGTCTGGCGGTTTCCTGGATTGCGTGGATTCTTCTGGGGCGAGACGATTTGCTGCGGGAGCACGGCCGCCGGAATTGGGGAAAGATTCCTTCCGTTTTCGCCAAGGGCGATCGATGGCGATATGCCTGCCAGAAGAATCGGCGACGGCCGATCCGGCTCGGCTGGATTTCCGCACTTTCCGATCGGTTCTTTCTCCAGCGGATGGCCTCCTGTGTCCAGCACAGTTCGACCCGGTTTCTATGGGGCCAGCTCTATCTGGCTTTGACCCCGTCGGCGTGGGGGGTACAAAATACGGGACTTGCGTTCGTAGCCATTCCAATTCTGATCCTGGCATTCGGATATGTGGGAGATGAATTCGCTATCCCATTTTCATTTTCTTGTTTACTGTTTATGCGGCCCGTTTTGCCGGCCTATTCCCATCTTATTGTCGTAGGTGGTCGGTGGGAACGATTCATTGCAACACTTACGAATACGGCTGTGACCGCTTTATTGATAACAGTGTTAACGGTGGGGTTTGCTCTACTGACAATTCCTCTGGAGCGAATCATGCCCAGTTTCACTCTCCATAATGATCCATGGTCCTATCATGCGGTTTCGCTGCGATTCTGGTATGGGGCATTATTGATCCTTCCGTTGACCCACACTTTGCTAATCCTTCTCCCGGAGATTTGGATAATCCTCGGCATCCTTGGAGTTATTATTATTCCGTTCATCATGGCGGTAACGGATAAAATATCCATCGGAACCGAGTTTATTCTGGCAACCGTATCAATCGCCGTCAGTTGGTGGATCTTCATTCTGATATCTCGGATGGTCTGCAGAAAATGGTCGCTGGTGCGAACATGAGGCGCGGGAAGATGTCCAAAAGTTCAAGGGCGAACGAGGACGGATTGCGGGAGCGAATATGAGTGCGTTAAAGGAAAATTTTCGGGCGATACTCCTCAAGGATTATTTGCTGCTTCTCGCTGGGCTGTTTCTTTTTGTCTTTTTGACTACGGTGTTTATCCACTGGAACGATCGGTCCGTATCCGAAACGGGCTTTGTGTGGCTTGGATCTGCGGGGGTTCTCTATACATGGATGGCGGGGTTGCTCATCGGGGGCCTGATGATCGAGTTTATGACCCATCCCCTTGGGTTTCTCCTGCCGGGGTTTTGCGGCGTGATGCGCAAGACCGTTTTCGCATTGGCGTTCGGTTTTTGCGGATTTCTTTCGCTGCCGGTGCTGTTGTCTCCCAATCTGGATTTTCTGGGCCATCTCCGTGTGCTTCTCACGGTCCTGTTTGCGGAACTGACGATTTTCTGGCTGGGAATGGTGATGCCTTTTGCTAAAAAGCTTTCCTACCTGTTATATCCTGGAATATTTGCGTGGATATTTTTCGGCCAACAGCTTTTCAATAACGACGGACTTATCGCACGGATGATCTCGGATTATTACATGATACCGATTACGATTGGCGTGGTCGTTTGCCGGATCGCCTGGGCCTTGCTCGGACGGGAGGATCTGATGCGGCAAGCGGGTCGCACGAATTGGGGAAAGATTCCGCGACAATCCGATCCGGACGAGAAATGGGTATATATCCGCGAAGCAAATCGGCAACGGCCGGTTCGCCTTGGTTGGATGTCGTTGGCCGTGGATCGGTTTTTTCTCGGCAGGATGGCATCCTGCCGGCCCTGCGGGATGGCAAGATTTCTCTGGGGTCAACTGTACCTTGCGGTGAACCCGTCGGCGTGGAGGGGGCATTACACGGGATATATCTGCATTATCGTTCCGATCATAATCCTGGCATTCGGATATATTGATAACGGAATGGCGCTGCCGATGTGTTTTATGTTTTTACTCATCCTGCGGCCGTCATTGCCGGCCTATTCCCATCGGATCACCATCGGCGGCCGGCAAGAGCGATTCGGCGCCACCGTCATCAGCACGGCCGTGACCGCCGTTATGGTGACGGCCTTGATTGTGGCGTCGGGACTGCTGACCATCCCCCTGTCGCGGATCATCCCCGACTTCACGATCCGCAATGACCTGTGGTCCTATCATGCCGTCTCGCTGCGGTTCTGGTATGGCGCGTTGGCCATCATTCCGCTGACCCATGCCGTGCTGATCCTGGTCCCAGAGTTGTGGACGATTCTGTGCTTCCTGGGAGTTTTGCTTAACCCCGGTCTCATACCCTATTTCTTGATCTCTTCGGAAACCGAACCCACCGGATTGGAATATGTCGTCGCCGTCGGCCTGATCGCGTTCAATTGGTGGGTGTTTACCCTCGCCTCCCGCATGGTCTGCACAAAATGGTCCCTGGTGCGATAACACATAAGGCCCCGGGAATGATGTATTTCGTATCGTGGGGTCAGCCCTTCGGCCTGCTCGCTTCGGCCGGATATTTCACGCGAATGTTCCGGATTTGATCGGACAACAGGATACGATCCAAAGTTCCGGCGATCAAGGCCGCCAGCGTCGTAATCAACTGTAGTTGGTCCGGTGTCAGCGGTCTTCGGTTGTGGGGCCGCAAGCTGATGACCCCCAGATGCGAGGCGGCTGTCCCCAGCGGAGCAAACAACCAAGGCGTTGCCGGAAGCGTATCGGTTCCCAAACCAGCCAACTGGCCATGTTCCAGGACCCATTGCGCTACGGCGAAATCCTGGGTATCGCAGCAAGGAAACGACGCTTCCGCGGACGGCTCCCTTGGGGCGATGATTCGACCGCCTGCGTCAGACAATAGCACAATCATGTCACAATCCAGGGCTCGGCCGACCTGCTGCCTGGCCAGTTCCAGAACTTCAGCAATCGTGCGGGCGGCGCCCAGGTCCTTACTTAGGGAGTAGAGGGTTACGGTGCGAAGTTCGCGTTGCCTGGCCGCATCGGCTTGGTGGCGAATGCGGACGATCAGGGTGCTGACGATCATTCCGGTAACCACCATTACGACAATCGTAGTCCAGTACAACGGATTGGCCAGTTCGAGGGTGTACAAAGGCGGAATAAAGAAAAAATTCAGGGCCGATGCGCTGAGGATGGAGGCCAGCACCGCCGGTCCCCGTCGGCCGCACAGGGCGATAGCGATCACGCCCAATAGGTACACCATGACCGTTGTGGACAGGTCCAGGGTGGTCAGCAGTTTGCCAACTGCAGTACAGATCGCCACGACTACGACGGCAAGAAGATAGAATCGCCACGGCAGTTCTCGCGGCAGTCGCACCCCAACCGGACGGGGAGGCGTTCCCTCATCACCGCTAATGACATGGACATCGATCGAGCCGCACTGTCGAACGAGATCATAGATCAATGAACCGTACAGCCAATCGTGCCAGCGGGAATGAATGGGTTTTCCGACGATGATCTTCGTGACATTCCTCGCCTTGGCGTACGCGAGTATCTCCTGGGCGATGTTCGATCCCGTCAGCGTGGCGGTTTCGGCTCCGAGCAGACCGGCCATTCGCATGTTCGCCCAGACCCTGTCCTGGGCCTCCTGGCTTGTGCGCGCGCCGGGTTTTTCGACCGACACCGCCAGCCAGGGGCACCGGAACGACATCGCCATCCGTGCGGCCGATCGGACCAGCCGGGCCGAGAAGGGACTTGGCCCGACGCAGACCAGAAGACACTCCGTCGTGGGCACGACTTCACCCTTATGGCGGTATGCCTCGGCCTGAACATTGACGCGCTCGGCCGTGCGCCGCAGGGCCAACTCCCGCAGAGCAACCAGGTTGCGTTTCTGGAAAAAGTTCTGGACGGCCGCCGATGCCTGCGCCGGAATATACACTTTCCCCCCAGCCAGACGCTCAAGCAGATCGTCCGGGGGCAAGTCCACCAGTTCCACCTCGTCGGCCTGATCGAACACCGTATCCGGCACCGTTTCGCGGACCCGCACGCCGCTGAACTGTGCGACGATGTCATTGAGGGTCTCGATGTGTTGGACATTGAGCGTGGTATAAACCCCAATCCCGGCGTCCAGAAGTTCCTGGATATCCTGCCATCGTTTGGCATGGCGGCTGCCGACGACATTGGTATGGGCCAGTTCATCGACGAGAATCAACGCCGGTCTTCGGGTCAACGCCGCGTCGAGGTCGAATTCCGTGAGCGTGGCTCCTCGATACTCGATATGACGGACCTTCAACGACTCCAGTCCTTCCAGCAGAGCCATCGTCTCCGGCCGTGCGTGCGGTTCGATGTAACCGACGACCACATCCACCCCGGCGGCGGCTTGTCGACGGGCCGCTTCTAGCATTGTAAAGGTCTTGCCGACGCCCGCGCAGGCGCCGAAGAACACCTTCAGCCGGCCGCGGCCGGCCGTGCGCTGTTCGGCCTGCACCTGCGCCAACAGTTCATCCGGATTGGGTCGTCGATCTTCCATGGGCTGTTATTCTAAACCATCCAGCGAAAGATTTAACCTTAACACATTGACCCGTGTTTCGCCCAGGACACCAATCTGCCTGTCCTCCACATGCAGCATAACCAGATCGCGGACCTTCGCTTCGTCCAGGCCGCGGACGCCGGCCACGCGCGGCACCTGGTACAGCGCCGCTGCCGCGCTGATGTCCGGATCCAGCCCGCTACCGCTGGAGGTCACCAGGTCCACGGGAACCGGTGCGGTGTTTCCGGGGTCCGCCTTGTGCAAGGCATCCAATCTCGCTTTCGCGGACTCCGCCAGGGTTGGATTCATCGGCCCATAGTTCGATCCGCTCGATGCTCCGCCGTTATAGGAAGGACTCGTCGCGCTGAGCCGGCCCCAAAAATACCTGGGATCATCGAACGGCTGGCCGATGAGTTCGGACCCGATGGCCTTGCCGTTGCGCTCAATGAGACTGCCGTTTGCCTGGTGCGGGAAGACGAACTGGGCAATCCCCGTCACCACCAGCGGATATACTATGCCGGTCAGGCATGTCAACAATGCCAGGATCACAACAGCCGCTCTCATTTGTCTCCACATGGTCGCTCTCCTTACACCAGACCCAGCGCCGACAACAGCATGTCGATCAGTTTGATCCCGATAAACGGAACCACCAGACCGCCCAGGCCATAGACTAACAAGTTGCGTCTCAACATCTCGCTGGCCGCGATGGCGCGGAACTTGATGCCGCGCAGGGCCAGCGGAATCAACGCCACGATAATGAGGGCATTGAAGATGACGGCCGACATAACCGCGCTGCCCGGTGTTGCCAGATGCATGACATTGAGTTGCCCCAGTACGGGGTAGGTCGTCGCGAACGCCGCCGGGATGATGGCGAAGTACTTGGCCACATCGTTGGAGATGGAAAAAGTGGTTAGCGCTCCCCGCGTCATCAGGAGTTGCTTGCCGATCTGGACAACCTCGATGAGCTTGGTCGGATTGGAATCGAGGTCCACCATGTTGCCGGCTTCCTTGGCCGCCTGGGTGCCGGTGTTCATCGCCAGCGCGACATCGGCCTGGGCCAGGGCCGGGGCATCGTTGGTCCCGTCGCCTGTCATGGCCACCAGGTGCCCGCCGGCCTGGTACTCGCGAATCATTTTGAGCTTGGCCTCCGGCGTCGCTTCGGCCAGAAAGCCGTCCACACCTGCCTCGGCGGCAATCGCGGCGGCAGTCAATGGATTGTCGCCCGTGATCATCACCGTCCGGATGCCCATGCGTCGCAACTGCAAAAATCGATCTTTCATCCCCCCCTTGACGATGTCCTTCAAGTGGATAACGCCCAGCACCCGCGCCTGCGATTCCGTCGAATGGGCCCATGTCTGGCACACGACCAGCGGCGTGCCGCCCTGTTGGGCGATCTGGCGAACCGCATCGCTGACCTCGGGCGGAATCCGACCGCCACACTGGACCACATGGGCTTCGATGGCCTCGGCGGCCCCTTTGCGAACCTGGACGGCCCGGCCTGCCTCGTCAGTGAGATCGACGCCGCTCATTCGCGTCTGCGCCCGAAACGGCACGAACACGGCCTTGGCTTCGTGCAAGGGCCGACCGCGCAGGCCGTATTTGTCCTTCGCCAGCACGACGATGGACCGACCCTCGGGAGTCTCATCGGCCAACGAAGCAAGTTGAGCAACATCCGCCAATTCCGCAATATCCACCCCACGGGCTGGAACGAATTCCATCGCCTGCCGGTTGCCCAGCGTTATCGTGCCGGTCTTGTCCAGCAGCAGGATATCCACATCCCCGGCCGCCTCCACCGCCCGCCCCGACATCGCCACCACATTGTGCCGGATCACCCGGTCCATCCCCGCGATCCCGATGGCGCTGAGCAATCCCCCGATTGTCGTGGGAATCAGACAGACCAGCAGCGCCACCAAAACCGTAATCGTCACCGGCGCCCCCTGGCCGGCGACCTGAACGCTATACTTTGAGAACGGCAGCAGCGTCGCCGTTACCATCAGGAAGATAATGGTCAGCGCCGCCAACAGAATGCTCAGGGCGATCTCGTTGGGCGTCTTGTGCCGCTTGGCCCCCTCGACCATCGCGATCATTCGATCCAGGAACGAGTCACCCGCCTCAGCCGTTACGCGGATAATGAGGCAGTCCGACAGCACCTTGGTCCCGCCCGTGACGGCCGAGCGGTCCCCGCCGCTCTCGCGGATGACCGGGGCACTCTCGCCGGTGATCGCGCTTTCGTCCACCGAGGCGATGCCCTCGATCACCTCGCCATCGCCGGGGATGATCTGCCCGGCCTCCACGCGGATGCAATCCCCCTTTCTCAGCGTCGAGGCGATCACCTCGTCTCGCAGCCGCCAGTCCGGTGCCAGCACCCGCCGAGCGACGACCTCATGGCGATTCCGACGGAGAGCGTCGGCCTGCGCCTTGCCGCGACCTTCCGCCAGCGCTTCGGCAAAGTTGGCGAAAATGACCGTAAACCACAACCACGCCGAAATTCCAAAAATGAACCCGGGCGGCGCTTCCCCGCGGCCCAGGACGGCCTGAACATACAGCACGGAGGTAACCGCCGCGCCGATCATCGTGACAAACATCACGGGGTTGCGAAACTGCACGCGGGGGTCGAGCTTGCGCACGGCTTGCCAGGCGGCCGTCGTGGCAATCGGCCAAGTCAGAAGCAGTTGCTTTTCATGTCGAGGAGTCATGGCTTGCCTCATCCCATCATCATAAGGTGTTCTACGATCGGCCCGAGTGCCAGCGCCGGGAGGAAGGCCAGCGCTCCAACAATCACCACCATGATTGCCAGCAGGACCACAAACAATGGTTGATGAGTCGGCAATGTACCCTCGCTGGGGGGGATGTACTTCTTCTGCGCCAGGGAACCCGCCACGGCCAGCACGGGAATCGCCAGGGCGTATCGCCCCAGAAGCATGGCCAGCCCCAGCGCGATGTTGTAGAACAATCGGTCGGTTGACAGGCCCGCGAAGGCGCTGCCGTTGTTGTTGCTCGTCGAACTGAAGGCGTAAAGGATTTCGCTGAACCCATGCGGCCCGCCATTGGCGACGGCCGATCGTCCGCTCTCCGTCATCACCGCCGCGGCGGTTCCGGCCAGCACGAGCATCGGCGGGATTAAGATGACCAGACTGGCCATCTTCATCTCGAACGCCTCGATTTTCTTGCCCAGGTATTCCGGCGTCCGGCCGACCATCAGCCCGGCCACGAACACCGTGATGATTGCGAACATGAGCATGCCGTACAGCCCGCTGCCCACCCCGCCGAAGATCACCTCGCCAAGCTGCATCATCCACAGGGGAACCAGCCCGCCCAGTGGGGTGTACGAATCATGCATGCTGTTGACGCTGCCGTTGGAGGCGGCCGTCGTGGCCGTCGCCCACACGGCGGAGTTGGCAATCCCAAAGCGAACCTCCTTGCCCTCCATGTTTCCGCCGGCCTGCAAGTCGGACGCCGCCAGGTCCACGCCAAGCTTTACCAGGGCCGGGTTGCCTTGCGATTCCGACCACGCGCACAGCACCAGCATCGGCACGAAGATGACCAGCATCGCCGCCAGCACCGCCCACCCTTGTCGCGTGTCGCCGACCATCTTGCCGAAGGTATAACACAGGGCCGCTGGGATCAGCAGGATCGCCAGCATTTCGAGGAAGTTCGACAGCGGAGTGGGATTCTCAAAAGGGTGGGCGCTGTTGACGTTGAAAAACCCGCCGCCGTTGGTGCCCAGTTGCTTGATCGCCACTTGCGATGCGGCCGGACCCACGGCGATCGTCTGCGTTGCAGCCGCAACCTGTCCGCCGGCATCCCGGATGGGTTGAAGGTTTTCAATATGCTGATACGAATTGAAAGTCTGTACCACGCCCTGCGATACCAGTACGATGGCCAGGACTATTGCCAGCGGCAATAGGATGTAGAGGGTCGTCCGAGTCAGATCCACCCAGAAATTTCCGACGGTCCCGGCCGTTCGTCGAACGATGCCCCGAATCAGAACCACCAGCACCGCCATGCCCGTGGCCGCCGATACGAAGTTCTGCACCGTCAGGCCGAGCATCTGCACCAGGTAACTCAGCGTGGTCTCCCCGCTGTAACTTTGCCAGTTGGTGTTGGTGGCGAAACTGACGGCCGTATTGAACGCCAGGTCGGGTTTGACCGCAGCCAGACCTTGTGGGTTCAACGGCAACGCTGCCTGGAAAAGCTGAAGCCCAAAGACCACCATCAGCCCCAGCAGGTTGAACAGCAGCATCGCTCCTGCATAAGTGGTCCACTTCATTTCCGCATCGGCCCCCACACCGGCCAGACGATAGATCAGCCGCTCCAGCGGCCCGAGCACGCGATCCATCCCGCACGGCCTGCCCTCATAAATCCGGGCCATGTACCAGCCGAGCGGTTTGACCAGCGCCACAAGCACCGCCAAATACAGCGCCATTTGGAGTAGTCCTTGCGCCGTCATGCGAACCACTCCGGCTTCAATAAGGCCGCTATCAGGTAGATCAACAATAGCGCCGTCAAAATAAATGCGATCCATTCTGTCATCGGTTGTCTCTCCGAATAGGGGCGATGCGTCGCCCCGTCGCCGCTCCGCCAATGTCGAAACGAACGGATTGTTCGATTCAAGCATATTATAGAATGAATGTGTCGTAACGATAAACAAAATATTCTTGTGTGGTTCAGCAACAAAAGCGATTCGCAAATCGATCAGGATATCCATTTTCCAATGTGTCCATCATGTTGATCCTGCAAATTCTGTTAATCCTGCTGCGCAGCAGTCCCGATAAATCGGGATGCCCAATTGTCGGGGCGGATGGCATCCGCCCGTTTGCGATGCCCTGAGTAGGTTCGATGCCCCGCATCGGTCCATATCGAAGGGTCATTCCCGCGCAAGCGGGAATCCAGAAGTAGCTCAACCGTCCTCGGTTGAGTTTGTAGGGGCGGGTTTCAAACCCGCCCTCGGAGGGACCCGCTCCGTCGGGTCCGTAGGGGCGATTCGCGAATCGCCCAGCCGTAGCACAAGCGTCGAGGGTGTTTTTGTAGGGGCATCCCGATTTATCGGGACCGTGCCCGATTGTAGGGGCGGATGGCATCCGCCCGTTTGCGATGCCCTGAGTAGGTTCGATGCCCTGCATCGGACCATATCGAAGGGTCATGCCCGCGAAAGCGCCGAATCCATTAGCCCCGAAGCGGCTGTGTCTGAAGTCAACAGGGTTTTAGACATTTTTCGGGATTCCAGAAAGACTGATTGGCCATCATGGTATTTAAGATGACGAGTAATTTTCGCATACAGGCCGTGAGGACTACTTTGAAAGGTTTTCCATTGTGTCTGAGGCGTTGAGCAAATTCTCGAATGGGCGGATTCCATTGCATGGCCGTCAACGCCGCCATATAAAGGGCCGAACGGCCCTACCTTGCCGCGCCAGCGTCAACAGCACCCGATAGGCATTCTACTGATAGCGCCGCCGTCCCTCTTTCCAACCGTGACGCATAGTCCGTTGATTCAAAGTCCATAGCATGGTCTGCTGTCCCTGTTGAAATGGATTTCGGAGGCCCTATGCCAAAACAAAACCAAATGCCGATCCAGCGTCGTATCAGCCAAAGAATCAAGGAACTGCGGGCACAAACCCCCTACTCTCAGGAGGCCCTCGCCGAACGCTCCACCCTCGATCGAACCTACATCAACAGCGTCAAACACACAAATGATTGAAAGGATCGTTATGGATAAGATTGTGAAGCTCCAGCTTCCGGACCTGATGATTGGCCAGATTCTGGATGGACTCGAACAGCAGCGGCATGTCTGGCAGGCCACCGCCCATTTTCTGGCCACAGGCGAGCCGCCCGACGATGTCCTCGTCGCCGAATGCTCCGACGAAGAAGAGGCCGTCTGGATCGCCGGTTTCTACGACGAAATCATTCGCGAAATCCGCCGACAAATATCGAAACCGAGTTGAGTATTTAACATGACCTATCATGACTATTCGGGGAAGGTATTCTGTATGCGAAATCGTTATTTTCAGAATAGACGCATAACATCCCAAGAAATTCGAAATCGATTGGAACATTTTGTTGCTGACCTTATAGCGAGTGAACATTATGATGACGAGGAAGGTGCATACAAGTTTCCAGATGGCTCATACTCCTCATTCTGTACAGTATCTGCCATCCTGATCGCCAAGAGATTTCACGGTAAAGTGCTGGGATATCAGGTTCGAAATAATCCAACAGCGTTTATTGGCGAACAATATTGTGAGGGTCATGATTTTGCCTTGATCCATTCCCGATGGATTGTCGATTATTGGGCTTACCAAGTATCCCATCTCAGTACCCAGCCCGTTATTGATCTAAATCTATCGACAGAACGGAAATTGGCTGTACAATTATATGGTAATCCGAGATGTTGGGAAATGGTGGTCAATTATGAGGGATAACCATGGTTGTTGACAAATCTAAGCGAAATCCTCTTTGGACTCGGGAAGAACATATTCTCGCATTTAACCTCTACAATCAGATACCCTTCGGTACCATTCACATTCACAATCCGAAGATTATCCAATTGTCCGAAGTTCTTGGTCGTAGTGTGGGGTCAGTGTCGCGAAAACTCGCGAATTTCTCTCGATTGGATCCGGCATTGAAGGCCCGAGGTATTCGCGGATTGGAACACGGCGCCAAAGGCGAAGAGGATGTGTGGAATGAGTTCGCAGACAATCCCGAATCTCTGGCATTTGAATCCCAAGTCTTACTCGCCGGGCGATTGGGAAAACCTGTTGAGACCGTTGCGGAAATTGAAACAGACGACATTCCTCCCCTCGGTACCGAGCGGAATGCAATCGTGCGAACCCGCGTCAATCAGAGCTTCTTTCGTCGACGGATTTTGGCGCTTTATGAAAATCGGTGTTGCATCACGGGACTTAGTGTGCCCGAACTGTTGGTGGCAAGTCATATTATTCCATGGTCGGAAGATATCCCCAATCGCCTCAATCCGCGCAATGGCCTTTGTCTCAATGCCCTCCATGATCGGGCGTTTGATCGTGGCTTAATGTGGATAGATGGTGATCTAAAAGTACGGTTTTCCAATCGTGTTTCTAATAACAAGATGGTGCAGATAGATTGGTTAATCCGGTTTGAGGGTAGTTCCTTGATACTGCCGTCCCGATTTCAGCCCGATAAGGAATTGCTTCGTCGACATGCTCAACGATATGCCAATTGATTCATGGGATCGATTTCTGAACGATGGCCTTGGCCTTCTGGGGATCTCGAAAAGGAGAAGATTGTGGATACCCAAATTTATCTTCAATTGCCTCAGTCATTTGTTAATGAGATTCTCATCGAGTTGGATAGCTTGGTTTCGTTGTGGGAATCGACGGCTGAGTACTTGGAAACCGGCTTTGTTCCCGAAGATCACATGGTTGCCGACTGTTCAAGTGAATCAGAAGCGATTGTCAAAGCTGAGTCTTATCGGGGAATTGTCCGAGCGATTCAACGACAACTTGAACTTCAGTTATCATAGGTTCCCTTCACGGCTGTTTCTGGCACCTGCATCGCTGTCGATACGGCCGCGTTGTCCCGAAGACCAACGCCGCCTTCTGGCAGGCCAAACGCAGCGGCAATCGCGATCGTGACCGCCGCACCCTCCGTAAGCTCCTCGCCATGGGCTGGAAAGTAATGGTCGTCTGGGAATGTCAACTCCGCTGCCCCGATCAACTCGCTCAAACTTTCGCCCGATTCCTGAATCCTGTTAATCCTGTCCGTCCAGTCTGAATGATTGCCATAGCGTCTTTGCCGCCTTTGCGTGAGTTTCAAATTCAATTTTCCATTTGCCCTTTACCATTTGAAATGTTTCCCAATTTTGTAAATCCCGTAAATCGCGTCAAAAATATTTTCGTTGCGGCTCCGCGTCTTCGCGTGAGGAATTTTCTCTGTGGGCTTTGTGTCCTCTGTGTGAGCCACCATTATTTTATCCTGTATATCCTGTCTATCCCTGTTAAATTTTTATGGGGTTGTTATTTTGTGTGGACCCAATTGAAATCCCGGCAATTCTGTCAATCGCGTCTAAATTATTTTCGTGTTCTTCGTGGTTTTCGTGGTGAATATTATTCTTTGCGCCTCCGCGTCTTGCCGTGAGGAATCAAATCAGCGCCAATCGATGTAATCTGCGGATCCTGACTTGTTGTCATCTATGCTCCACGAGGATGCAATCAACCGCCCCACCAGAACGACCCACCCCATCTTTTATCTTATATCTGTGTCGTTTATTTTTGGTTTTCTATCTTCGATCTTACCCTGCTATGGCTATGGGATACAGCAAGAACTGACCCTTGTATCCGACCTTTCCTGTCCTTTACCAGCGACCACCAGACCATCGACAAGCGACCATTTCTGTCCAATACTAACCCCTAATACCCGACAAGCCCACATGACAAGCAAAAAAGTCAAAAGCCGTGACCGATCTCGTGTAACCTGTTGTAGAATAAGAGCTTATGAAAAGTCGGGCGAATCGCGCGTCGAGAAACGGTTGTAACTTATTGGAATATAAAGACTTACAATCACAAAAAGGGCGAATTCGCCCTCATTGACCCCTCCACTTTTTACGCCTATCTTGCTGAATAGAAGGATAATAACAGTCCATAAATCGCCACAGTAATCCGGTAGGAATATATTGGTTCTTGGTGCCTTTGTGACTTGTTTTCTTTGCGTGAGGAATAAATTCCGTGAAATCCTTGGATATCTTTTTACGCAATTATGCGGATAATCCTAAAAAAATGCCGCATAAAAACCCCGATTTCAATGCCGTTGGGGGATTTTTTTAAGCCAAAAATTAATCCTTGACAATCCCGCTGGCCGAAGGTTAAACTGGGTTAAGACGGTAAGTTAGGGGGCCCATCCGGAGCTACGACAGTATAAGGGATTGAAAATGGATAAGATGAAGGAACTGTACACGACGGGGGAGGCGGCCGACATTTGCAATGTCAGCCAGCAGACCATTATTCGCTGCTTCGATTCCGGCAAATTGACCGGTTTTCGCATTCCCGGCTCGCGTTTTCGCCGCATTCCGCGCGATTCGCTGGTCAAATTCATGAAGGACCACGACATGCCGCTGAAAAACCTCGAAAGCGGCAAAAAAAAGGTTCTGATCGTGGACGACGACCAGGAAATCGTCGAGTTGATGGTCGATGTTCTCGGCCGCGACGGCCGCTTTGACATCCGCACCGCCTCCAGCGGTTACGATGCCGGCATTATGACCCAACAGTTCCGGCCGGATTTAATTATCCTCGACTACATGCTGCCGGATGTCAACGGCAATGTCGTCTGCCAGACGATCCGCAAGAACGACGAATTCGCCAACACCAAGATCATGATCGTCAGCGGCGTGGTCAACCCCGACGAGATCGACAACCTGCTGAAGGCCGGAGCGCAGGATTTCGTCAAGAAGCCCTTCAACATCTCGCAGATTGTGGAAAAGATCGTTTCCGTACTCGAAATGTCTTGAGTCCCGGAGTTGGTTTCGCAAGAGGGTGTCCTATGACTCGGTTGGATGCAAACGCGGTCGCCCGCCAGGTGGAAATGATCCTGGGCCGGCTGACCAGTCTGGCCACGCTGCCGCAAGTGGCGGCGGGCTATCTGCCTCATTTGGTCGGCGGACGGATTTCCGCGGCGGCGATGACGGACATTATTGAATCGGATCCGGCATTGACGGCGCGGATTTTGTCGCTGGCGGCGCAGCAGGGGATCGAGTTTTCCGCGGCGCAACCGTCGGTGGCTGAGGCGGTGGCCAAGCTGCCCGCGGCGGCCGTGCGCGACGCGGCGCTGTCGGTGAAGGTCTTCCAGGTTTTCGACGCCGACACCGATCCCGACGCGCGACGGATTTTGCCGCGAAAGCAGTTGGCATTGTTCTCGCTGGCGACGGCGTGCTGCGCTCGGCAGATTGCCGAGGTGCTGCTGCCCGAAGACCAGCGGCAGATGGCTTTTACCGCGGGATTGTTATCGAATATCGGCATTCTGGCTCTGGATGAGGTGATGCCCAAGAGCTTGGAGAAGATCATCGCCGAGGCGCGCGACCGGCAGGAATCCCTGGCGGCCGTGGAGCGACGACATTTGGGCCTCGATCACATCCTATTGGGCAAGCGGCTGGCCGAGAGCTGGTCGTTGCCGCGGGAAATCACGGTGGCCCTGTGGCTACAGAGCACCGACCTCGAATCCCTCCAACCGTCGCTGCCGGGAATAATGCTGGCGCGAATTGTTCGCCTGGCGACGGCGATTGTCCGACACAGCGGGCTGGGCCACAATGGCGACTTCGATACGCCGCCGACGATTGCGGAAGCGACGGCGGGGTTGTCAATTGCGTCGCCGCAGATCGAGCAAATACGGACAGAATTACCCGACAAGCTTGCCCACCGCGCCCAGGCCCTGGGCCTGGAGATGAAAAATGCCGCGACGGTGTATCTGGACATGCTGGCCGATACCGCGGCGCGACTTGCGGGCGACAATACAGCTCTTGAAACACGGAATCGCCAGGCGATGACGCAGGCGGCGCAACTGGACTTTATCCAGGCATTCGTCCGGGGCGTCGGGCTGGAGATGTCGGCCGTCGAGATCGCGGCACACCTGGCCCAGTGCTGGCAGCAGCGGTACCAGACTGGCACCGTCTGCGTAGTGATGCAGCGGGATCCGTCCGACCCGTTTGCCGAGATGATTTCGCTGGACGGGGCGGGCCGGAGCCGCAGCATCCTGCTGAAAATCCCGGCCGATGGGACGATCGTTCCGGATTCTCTGCGGAAACAATTCGGCGTGGCCGAACTGGCGGAGGCGTCGCCGTGGATCGTCGAGCAGCTTGACTTTGACCTGGCCGAGGCGCGGATCGCGCCGTTGTTGGTGGGGCCGCGAGCGATCGGGGCGGTGATCTTCCAGAACCGAATCCCCATCGATGTGCACCAGCAGGCGACAGCGCTATCGGCTTCGGCGGGGGTTGCGGCGCATGTGCTGGCCGGACGGCTGGCGCAGCAGCGGCACAGCGACTATGCCGAACAATTCGCGGACCTGCTGGGTCACGCCAAAGAGAGCCGCTGGCGGCAGGAGCAGTCGCAATCGCTTTCGGCGATCACCGATGTTGCCGCCGGGGCTGCACACGAGCTCAACACGCCGCTGACGGTGATCTCCGGCCGGGCGCAGCTTTTGTACGAGGTCGAGACCGACGACAGCAAGCGGAACATGCTCAAGCAGATCCAGGAGCGGTCGGCGGAGATTTCGGATATTGTGACGGATTTAATGCACTTTGCCAAGCCCACGCCTCCATCGCCGCAGACGGCGACGGTGCAATCGCTGATCGACAACGCGGCGGCAATCGCCGCCGAGAAACGCGGCATCGCCAAGCTCGAACTGGAGGCCGTCGGCATTGCGGAGCTCGGCACCGTGTTTGTCGATCCCGGGCAGGTGACCGATGCGATCGTTCGGATCCTGCTCAACGCGATCGAATCCTACAAAGGCGAAAACGGGCCGGTGCGGGTCGAGGCCGGGGCGGCCGTCGAGGGCCGGGCAGTGCTGCACATTCGCGACAACGGCTGCGGCATGGACGCCGAGACGATCAAGAAGGTCTTTCAACCGTTCTTTTCGGCCAAACCGGCCGGACGAAAGCGGGGCATGGGCCTCTCGCACGCGCAGCGGCTGCTGGCCGTCAACGACGCGGCGATCCGCATCGCCAGCGAGCCGGACAAGGGCACGACGGTCACCATCGAGCTGCCAAGACAATAAAAGATCAAAAATATAAAATAAAACATAAAAGATGCTGAATTAGTATATAGAATGGGGCGGGACATTCCGGGGGTCTTGGGTTGATTTCGACCTCATGGGCATCGATAACCAATTATCCACAGATTACGCAGATTTCACAGACGATTTCTCACGCCAAGGCACAAAGCCGCAAAGATCCAATTCACCACGAAGTCACCAAGACACAAAGGAAATCCATGTAGACAGGATTTACAGGATCGGTAGCAAAATCAAAGATCAAACATCAAAACGCAAAATGACAAGGTAAAAATCAAAATCGGGCGGGGACATTTCGGGAAAACCGAAAAGGTTGCGACCTGATCGGGCGATTTTTTACAGGATTTACAGGATTTGGAATTGGATAAATGAGATATGAAAGTAGATCCCTCCGCTTCGGGCCTTCGGCCCTCCGGTCGGAATGACAGGCTTGGAGGGGGATGATTCGGCCGTAATCCCCCGGATTTCATCCGTGGCTATTCGGGTTGGACCCCTGTGGGGTCCGGGAAATAGATGCCGGCCTTCGCCGGCATGACACTTCGATACGGCCCAAGAGCCATCGGCCTACCCTTCGACTATGCTCAGGACAAGCTCAGGGCATCGCAAGGAAAGGGAGCCGGAATTCCGGCGATTATTTGCTTGATTATTTCAAAAAGTATGGTATAATGTGGCCGGTTTGGATGGAATGGGCATTTTTGGCGTGAAAAGGCAGGAGCGGCGATATGTTAGCTTCCCACAATAGCGGTTTTAGGCCGAGCGGGGTGATTTTTTGCGCATTTTTTACATTCGCGGCGATTGGCTGGGCGGGGACTTACTCCGGCGGAAACGGCATCATCTTAACCCCTGATGATACACAGATTTACTTGCTGTTGTAGATCGACTTGCAGATAATGATATTGCCCAAGGGGATTCGGTGC
>Ga0209777_10004266_pt1 | contig 17016 bp, 15 predicted proteins | sample FrelakmetHBP12HB_FD_187147 | JGI IMG/M metagenome (GOLD analysis project Ga0209777, IMG submission 187147) | Freshwater lake sediment microbial communities from the University of Notre Dame, USA, for methane emissions studies -HBP12 HB (SPAdes)... | ecosystem: Environmental > Aquatic >...
GGGGTGCTGGCTTCTCTTCGTCCATCATCGCACTCAGAAACGATAGGCCACAAAAATGGCACCGCGGGATTGCCCGGCGCTGAGCGGCACCATTCCCCAGATCCCTCCGACATTGAATTCCCTCCAGAATTCGTATCCGACGAAGGGACCGATAGAGTTCATGTCGATGCCGGCGCCGATATTCACCACCTTCCATAATCGAAGGACCGAGAGACCTCCCCAGGGCGATACGCGGGCATCGAAGGTCGCAGAACCGCCAAGCATGAGCTTCGGCTCAAGGACGATCCACCGATCGACCACCGGCGAGAACGTCGCTTGCAGCGGCATCTCTGAGCGAATTTCAGGCGGCTTCTCCGGATCCTTGTTGATGTAGATGTCGATCACATGGGGCTTCTGTTCGGAGACCGGTTTCGTCGTGTCCGGTGGGATCGTGATATGCACGACTCCCGTTGTCTCTTTGTCCGGCTGCGGCAGAGATGAACTGCCATGAACGATCGGGGGTTCCTCTGTCGGTTTCACCGTACCGGCGGCGGGAGGTGGCGGAGGCACCTGCGTGGAGTTTTGTGAACCCCACCAATGCCACCAGGTTTCGGAGCCGAATCGATGCCAGAGTGACACGCCCACAATGAGAATCAGGATGAAGATCGCCGCCTTGATGATCGTCGCGATTTTCACTTGTTGTCTGCCGGAGCTTTTGAGGCAAGCATCGCCCGAATACCTTTCTGCAGTTCCCACAGAGCAACTGAGGCGCCACTGTACGCGAAGCTGTACAGGACGCACCAGAGCACCGTCACCCAGAGCGCCTGGGCGATCACCTCTGGGAGTTTCGCCAGGAGATACCACGGCGTGCCGAGGAGGAATCCTACGGCAAAGGGAACGACGATCAACCAGTCCGGGGCATTGTCTTTCCCCTGGTGTGTGGTCACGGTATAGAAAACATACGTGACGCCGAACACCGCCGCCACAATGAAAAGCGGCAGAATCTTCACAATCTCTTGTAAATCCACGGTGCCTCCTATTGTTGTTATGGACCCCTGCGTTTGTTGTCCCATGCCCGCAGGATGCGGAGCATTTCGTCAGAGTGCTTCTTTATTTCATCAATATCCTTTTGTTGATTGTCCACCTTTGTCTCACATACTCCTACACGATCCTTCAGGTCATAGTGTTCTTTGGCAGATATGGGACTGTCATTCTCGATATGGGTATTGAGCACCTTTGTATTCACCTCCACCTGCTTCGACACTCCCCCGAAGGTGAGAAAGAATCCCGCAGCCCAGATTGAGGAGGTGACAACAGCGGTGATGAGCGACCCAATAATCACCTTGCCCCAACCGTTGGCGAGTGCAGCCTTTATCGGCTCAAGCGTCATGTCATCCTCTCTGCTGAGATTGATTGGGTGTCATGTTCCCCTCGGATCGAAGTCGGCGTTCATGTCAAAGCCATGTGTAGGGAAAGAAGCCATATCCTAGATAGTCCTCATCAGAACAATCCTCCCAGATACCGCCACAAAAGCACTTGCTTCATGGCAACACCTATCGTTTCAAGAGTGCAAATACATCAACACTGAGATTCTGTGTACCACCGGATTTTGTTGGATCTTGCCGTACACAAATCACCGTGTCCGTCTTCACCGTTGTTTTCACCACCCAATCAACAGCAGGAGTAGTTGTGGCATAGGTCGGGCTGCACCATGCTTTCCATGCAGAGGTGATCCCCTTCATGTATACGGCTTTGTACCAAGTGTTCCCCGTAAAAACTATGGTCGTGTCCTGATAACCAATCGCGGGAACCCAGGTATTGGCCCCAGAGAGAAATGAATTAGCATCACCAGGGAATGGCGCTACGATCGGCCGTGCCTCAAGAGCATTCGCCCGTGTCTGGAGTGCTCCGATCTGTGCATTGAGTCTCGTCTGCAATGCCGCCACCGAATCTAGCGCCGGCTGAATACTTGCCGTTGGGGGTTGGACCTGACTCTGGCAACCAATTGCCACAGCAAGAACTACCAGAAAAACCACGCCATATTTTCGCATAAGCTCCTCCATGAGTTATTTGTGCCGCACAATGAGATATTTCGTTGATGTCGCTGGTGACGCACTCACCGTCACAGTGTTTGAAAATTCCGATTCCGTTTTACCCGAAGCCGTAGCTTTTGCCTTCACTGTATTGCCAAGCGAAAGAGCCGATACCGTTTTTGTCCACGATGTACCAGAAGCATTTGTCGTTCCCACCGAAGCCAAATTGACATACACATCAACAGATGCGCCGGATTCACTCGTCCCTGAAACTGATGTCGCACCAGTGTAGATTGGACTTGTGACAGTGGGGGCGGAGGTCTGCTCTGGCGCTGCTCCTGCTGTTGTCGAACTCACCACGAAGCAGTTAAATCTTTTGTCTGTATGTGCAATCGTTCGGGGATCATCACCTATCTTTGCAGGAATAGCGGTTGAAGTTAGTGAGACAGAAATCGGCGAACCGGAATATGTGCCACTGGCAATCAATGCCCCGTAATAGTTCTGCACGTCCCGCACTTCATAAGCATCCCCGCTTGTCAGGAATGTGCAAGGGATAGATGCTGTATTCGCCCCAGCAGTGTTCCAGACCGTCACCAGGGCACGTTTGGATTCATAGGTTGATGGAATCACCACCACCGTGTCCCATCCGGTAGGATTGGAACTTGTCCATGTGTTATTGGTACCGTAGGTCGATGGATCGTCAGCGTTGAACGATCCGTATCTAATACAGTTTCCGCTGACTGTCATGGTGGTGCGTTGAACCCAGTTCCAGGTGAAAGTCCCCGTGCTCCACATGCGGTTGTTGGTGAATGTGAATCTTGCCGTTGAGTCCCACACATACCCCACCGGATGAGTAACGTAGAACATATTTGTCGCCGATCCTTGATAGCTCTGGTTATCTCTGATAAAATCATCCGTCGAGGCATGCACGTCACCAATCGAAATAATGAAGTTCCGCGACCAGAGATTGTCGATGAACGTGTTCTTGTCGAAATACAGACTGTCCATACACTGGGACCCGTAAGCCTGGAATCCTTCACCATACGCAAGGCTATTTACGTTGGCTATGAACTTCTTTGTCCCTTCCATCTCTTTGGTTTGGATGTACCAGTTATGACCCCGATAGGTTCCCTGGTCATCTCGCCAGCCGTTAGAAAAGAACACGCATCCATAGACCTCAATATTTTTAGATTCAATCCACGAAGACAACCCTTGCCTGTTGTTATCAACAACACAGTGAATGAGTTTGCAGTCATGACTTAACCCGCTCCCAGCAGAGTTGTTCGTCATGATGCCTTCGGGCTGAAGAATATTCGTGGGCCAAGAATAACTACCGCCTCCATTATTGCCATTGTCTTTTGTCGTGGCGCTGGAAGTGATCCTCAAACCCCAGAGCCAGACGTAGTTCGCCGAAATCACAACAACCGCATGGTTGTAGTTATCTGTCCCGCCATCCAAGGCGACATACTGGTTATTGTAGTTCCGGTAGATGATGGGCTGAGAGGCTGTGCCGCTACGGGTAAAATCGACATGGGATGGATAAGTCCCTGTATGGAGATAGACCGTATCCCCTGGCTGTATCGTTGTTGTACTAGCAGCATAGGTCAGCGTCCAACCTGTCGCGGAGTCAAGAGCGTTACCCGAGGCCACACCACCCGAGGCCACGACATGCCTCGCCGTGCCTGCAAAGGCTTGAACACAAAGGAATATGGTCAAGAGATATTTCATGGGGTTCTTTTCACGACAACCGCGCAGATTCTCCACGCCGCTACGTCACTCATAGTCCATGCAGATGCCGTTCCTACAACAGACTTGTAACTCATAGCCCCTTCCTCTCCATCTGCGTTTTGGCCGTTGCTTGCAGCCAAGACTTGCGGAGATGTTGGCGCATAGACCTTGTTGCTTGTATTGAACACGCAATCCACTACCCAATTCCCGGAGGCATTAACGATAGCAACACTAATAGCCGTACCCGTGCTTGTGGCTGCTGCACTTGTAACAATCGGAGACGTTTGATCCACTCCGAAAAGATTCACCCCCATGAGCGACCCTTGCAAAGTGCCGTTTGTATAGACAGTAAAGGTATGGCTTCCAGCGGTCAAACCTTTTTTCCCATAGATTTTCACCCCACGGTCAGCAGCAAGCGAAGCTACCAGGGAATCACACTTGACTGTCGAACCGCCAGACACAGAATCTACCTTTACAGAATCAACCACAAAAGACGTTGGAGAATAACAGGCCACCCCAACAACACTGTACGGATTTGTTCCCGCTCCCCTTGTGGTGGTTAATGTGTTAGGAGACGCATGACCTGCGATATTCACACTGTCGGCGTTGCCGAAGCGAATAGTGTTCTCAAGTGTTGTGAATGTAAGTTCACTACCCCTGACATAGCCCGCCGCGTTCAATCCAGCAATGACAAAGTAGTATTGTGTCGCTACACTCAAGGCCGAAATCTCAGCCCAGGTTACTTGTGCGGCACTTCCTGTATAGGCCGGAGAAATAGGAATGCTATCCGTATACGTACCAGTTGTGGTGCCCCAAAGGAATCTCACGACTGTCGCTGTCCCATGAGGATTCACCGTACCGTTTATGGTTGCTGAGGTCGTTGCAATGCCGTTCGCTGCTACGGTCACAACAGTTGCCAATGAATCTATGCGACCGGAAACGGTTCGGGTTACTCCCGCCTTCCCGCCCAAATTCCTCGCAGCCCTACGGTTGATCCCCGATTCTTGCCCAAAGGCCACTACCACACACAACAGAAGGAGTATTAGTGTTCGTTTCATGGTATTCTCATTTGTCCACAAGGCTCACTACGGTGGAATCTGTTCCTGATCTGAATTTGTCCCCGATCAAAAGGCCGGCTGCTTTCGCGGCAGCGCGATTGGTATAGAATGGTAGATCGGCTCGTTCTCCATCTTGAGCAATCCAGTGTGCTGTCGAATTGAGCAATTCCAACGGACGCGGTGTGTTAGAAGAATAATTGTAGAACTCTTTGGTAATGTTCCTGAATCTGTTTCGCTCAAACCAGATATTCTTTACTGCCGTTGTCGTAGAATCCAAATGGTAGGTCATCACACCGCAGTAGATATGATTGTAACTCCCGGTCGTTGAATCGTTGCCGATCTCATTGCCCTTGAAAATAACATTGTCGGCAAAATAGTCTGTGCCTGGAGTTGTTGTGTGGCCTGAAAGACCAACATAGAGCCCTGAGTTTCGAGCTTCTATGTCGTCATCATAACCTTTCCCGCAATCCGTGATCTGGTTATCCTTGACCATGACGTTGACCACACCCCAAGGAGAACCTATCAACTGTATGCCATTTGCAGTAAGTCCCGTAATGATGTTGTCATGTATTCTTGAATCCCAAAGACTCGTTGCAGAAATACCATCTGTGAGCACTAGTGATCCCATTGGGAGTTTTGATGTTATGATATTATTGTCGATGCTCACATTGTGCGCTTTCCCCGCGTTTCCATGCGCCGCATCCCAATCAGTTGCAAAGTTGGCACCATCGAAAGAAATGGCCGAAAACTCGGATGCTCCACTAGGTGCATAGACTGAACCGTGGTTGTGACTTATGGTAAGATTGGCAATGCCGTTGGTGTCAGTAATATCAACATCCACCCACATTTTGCACCGATCAAAAGTGTTGTGCGAAATGTCTATCCCAACAGACGAACGACCAACAAGGTCACAAGCGTAGATGCCCGGATAACACCCTATGAAGGTGTTGTTGATGACTATGGTATTAGAGGCATGGACTTCCATCCCTCCGGTCCATGAAGCTAAAGCAGAATCTACATTTTCCTGTTCAATCAGGTTCCCTTCGATATTTGTTTCGGGCCATTCTGAGTACAAAAAAGAGAAGTCTGTATTGTAGGTGTTCGGCGTTCCGGTCCCAGTGTACCTTCCGCCGTTCTTGAAAACGGAATTAACGATGGAACAGTTGCCGTTGCCTATAGAATTAGCGACATAGCCAAAGACAATCATGTTTCTTCCGGCAGAGTTCCTTCCATAGACATTCCGTATGTGTACATTCTTCCCGCCTTCAATCCTCACGAACATGGCATTGCGTTCTTTCCCGTTCGGGGTAAGGTTGTGGACAGCGTTACCATCAAACATAAGATCGGAGATGGTGACATTCTCAATAGAATCGCCTTGGAAGAAATTCGCATTGTAGGCATCAGATGTGTGACTGAGGACGTTGTCTGCCATTTTCAAAACGCTGGCATTTCCTATACCCATCAAACTCACATTGGATTTCAGTGTCAGCATGCGATTGTTGAGGTACCCGTTGCCTGGTGTGATGGTCTGAAGGATATATGTCCCCGGAGGAAAGAATACCAGTCCTCCATTGACCGCCGCTGAATCAATGGCTTTCTGAATTGCTACGCAATCGTCAGTCGATCCATCACCTTTCGCGTTGAAGGGAGGTCTCTTCACGTTGTACCAATTCTTCCCATGCCCCAGACTATCTGCCGTCACAAAGTACGCATCATCTCCAGTAAGACTAGAAATACCGAAAGAGTGATTGTGATAATAGGCAAGAAAGGCCGCGCTTGTAGTGTCCATTCCCGAGGGATGTGCCGCAATTGAGTCCGCAAAGTCTCTCTTCCGCATCAAGAGTGCAATCGAATCCCTGACTGCCGTTGAATCCGCCTTGTAGCGCGTGGTGTCAACACGAGCCAAGATTTGGCTATGAATGTAATTTGTGTCGGCAGGGACAAGTTTCGCCGCCGCAACAGCTTTGATGAATGAAAGAAATGTTGTGGTATCCGATGGACCATACTTTCCGTATCCCTGTCCCTGAACCCAATCTTTCCGCGCAACCCATGTGGTGTCATTTTCTCCCAATGCCCGATTGGTTGCCGTTCCTTCAGTCCCAAAATAGAGATAGTTGTTGGCTACCCAGGTCGTGTCTCTCAATATTACTCGTCCCGCATGAGTTTCAAATGCGACGTTGAGTGAGGTTCCTTCAGTTATTGGACCAACGACAAGCCCGTAAGAGTTGGGTGTGGCATTTGTATAGTCATACATATCCGAAATGTAGATGCCAACACTGTTGAGCTTAGGAACTCCTGTCCGTAGAATGAGGTTGCGGAAATACGCCCCGTAGACCGTCCTGGTAAACTGCGCCCCAAAACGAGGTTGCGCGAGCAAACCATACCCGTCCAATGGAGCTTGATCGACAGTATATAGACTATCGTCTCCCCAAGAAAGATAGGCCGGAGAATCACTAACCATACTGATTCCAAATTTTCCACGCCTGAACCAGATCTGTTTCGTGGCATCTGATTGACGAAGCAGACTATTGCTCATACCGTGAGAACTCGAAAACATGGGGATGTATGTCGCTGTTCCGCTGAGACTATCGGTCGGAACCCGATTGGCAATATCGCCCTTCATCTTCGCAAAGGCCGCGACACTGTCAAAGCCGATGTTTGCCGTTCCCGATGTGTTTCCTCCCGTAATCGGAGCCGTTACCGTCACGGCTTCGATATCTCCCGTGCCTGGAGTGAAACCCCCGTTGCTCCTGACATCAGCCAGGGTCGCAAGGGTGTCCTTTTGAGCAGGAGTGCCAATAATGACCGGCCCGTAGGTCACTCTCAGGGTGTCCGTCTCCTGGGCGAACGACCATAACCGTTTCGCTTTCGTATCACCACCGAACGTCACGAGCGGGACCAGCATCAGCACCACCAGAGCTTTATACATGGGAGCCTCTATTCGTAAGCGAACACGTCAACCCCGAGTCCGGAGAAGCCATCCACAAGATTGTCACCGAAATCCCTGACGGTGACCTCTATCGTGTCGTCGTCAATCCTTTCACCGGCGGACTTCGATTCATTTCCCACCTTCCCAGGGACCAAGGACGTTACCACTCGCGTTTTCCCTGCCTTGAATGCACCAACGAGTCGACCACGAATCGTTCCGGTTGCATACGCCGTCCACACCGGATTGCCCGCGGGCAGTTTGGCAACGAGTACAACGGCGGTCGGATTCCCGCCGATCAGCGGTTGCGACAAGTCTGCAGAGTACACGCCACGAGCAGAGGTTGAAGGGGGCATAGCGACAATGCCGGTAGCTTCGGCGGTGACGCGGATTCTCTTCTCCAGTGTGTGCCTCTCTCCGGATGAGCTGACGGCTTGACACACGACGAGAAAGACCGCCCCAGCTTCAGCCAGACCCGCGTCGATCGCGACGTACTGCACCACGCCGGACGTGAACCGGAGCGCCGTGATTTCAGTCAGCCCGGTTGGCGAGGCGGCGATTTCGGCTGACGCGATCGTACTCCCCGGCTTGAAGAACGGGGTGAAATCGAAATGATGCAGATCGATGTCGCTCTGCGCTTGTGTGTCGATCATAACAGCCTCTAGTGGACAATCACAGTGAGGGGCCAACGCACATTCCCCCAGATCTGGATCGAGTAGACCCCGGAAAGCGCAGGCTCGTCGTAAAGATCAAACGGCACACCGCTCATCATGGAGGACCGAAGGGGAACCGTATGGGTCACGGTCGTGTCCATATTGTAGGCGATCTTCACCGAATCGTGGTATGCCACGCCAAGCGAATCCACCAGGACTGTGACCCTCACGGCGTCGTGGCTGTCCCAGATCGGGATATTCCGTTCGATGAACGAGAGTCCCGCCCGGGTGGAAAGCCTGAAGGGGTGACTGTACTGCTTGAAGTACGCCTGAGAAAAACACGTCGAGGCTGCGAGCACGAAGAACCCAATAAGCATTGCGCGTTTCATCTTCATCTCCTATCGAGGTTATTTTCCATTCCAGTCGTTGCGCTTGATAAAGCCGTAGAGCGTGCTGCCGTCACGGACAAACTCAAACACGCCGACGGTGTCGCTGAATGCCGGAGCACCAGAGAGACCCACCCAGACGACCCCTGCGGGCCACGTTACGGCTTTGCGCGAGGGATTGTGCAGCACCACCGTGCTAGCAAGACCGCGCATGTTCGTCATCACGACCTGCGCGTTGTCGGTGAGCACGGAGGACGTAATCACCTTGTTCCAGTCCACAGTGACCGTCTGACCCGTCGCCGGTGCTGAGGCCGTTGTGAGCTGCCAGTCCCCTGTGAACGCACTCCACCCTAGAGGGTTTCCTGCAGCGACACCCCAGAGGATCAATGTGTTGTGCGGCATCCCTGAGACCGTGACGAACGTGTCCGTCAAGGCGCTGTTGCTGTAGAAGGTTGTCGCCCAATGATCCGCGGTGTTGTTGAACCAGTACTTTGTCGCGCCTGAGACTGCGCGCCATTTGAACATGATCGGTTGCGTGTATGTCCCGCCGTTAGCCGGAGAGACTAGCGTCGTGGTGTCAGGAATGGAACCGGGAGGAGGGGGAGGCTCTGTTCCCGCACCGATTTCATACGGCCCAATATCTGGTAGAGAACCGCCTATCCAGTGGGTCCAGGTGCTATCGACCGAGTTGAAGCTTGCCCAAACATCTACACGAGATCCGGCGGCAATCGTCTTATTCGCCGTCAGCGTCAAAGTGTTTCCTGAAATACTCAGAAGCTCCGCGTACACTGGCGTCCCGTTCACGTCGAATACCAGGCTGTCGCCTCTGTCGTACGGATTCGATCCCCAATTCGGATGGAAATATCCCGCATCTCCAACCGGTACGCTCGTCGAATTGCTCACGGTGCCGGCAACCGTTGTGAGTGCAATCATAGCGTCCTTGCACGGAGAGATCGCGCTTATCTCCGGCGATCGTGCACCGCGCACAGAAAGTGAATCTACAAAGAGTGGCGAGAGATTCTTGTTGTTCGTGCCGAAGGTCATCAAGTTGAGCGTGGTGCCACTGACTTGCGCCAGCGTCTTCTTGCCTGCCGTGTTGTGTTCGACGACCGTGTCATTCGGCACGCCTCTCCAGAGCACGTTGCCGTCGAATGAATCGGGCTGCACGAGCATCTGCCAATAAAATGGCACTGCCCAACAGGGTGAGCGCTGGCTGATGAAGATATTCCCCTTGAACTTGTGAAGCCCGAGCGTGTCGTGCTGAGTGCCATCGTCCGTAATCAGGAACGCATCGCGCCGGATGCTGTTGCTCGTCTTCTCCCACCACAGATTGCGGTAGTATCGATTATCATAGTCCCTACCGCCCCACGATTGGGAACTGATAGAGTTGCCTTGCACCCACTCCGTCAGGCCAGCGGTCAGACTGTCATTGTAAAACTCGCACCGTCGAACGACGCAATGCCGTCCGCCGCCCTCGAATGATAAGCCGTAGTGATTGGTATAGGTCTGTCCGTGCGACCACCCCTTGAAAAACTCGACCAGAAATTGATCTCCGTAGTCCGTCGTCCCAAAGTTGACATGGTTGTTGTACCCTACGCAGAGACGACATACATTTCCAAGGCTGTGCCGCATAGACACTTCCGCCTGACTCGTAGCAACACCCCTCGGGAACACGAAGGCGAAGTGCGAGCAGTTCGTCATCGTATCCCGCTCCAGGATGTTATAGTAGCTGGAGTGATTGAGCTCGATGCCGTCCGCTCTCATGCTGTTGTCCGTCGCCACGTCGCCCTTGTCGAAGAAGCACCGCGTAAACCGGTTGTAGTTCGAACTATCGAGACGCGCCATCGGATCCCAATCGACGTTAGACCCACCGTAAAAACGGCACCGATCAATCCAATTATGATGCGCATTGTAAAGGTTCACGACCGTTGGGCTCTGCGTTGGATTGTGCGTGCGCAGTCTCAATCCCTTCACGTAGATATAGCTGAGATTGCTAATGTTCAGCACCTGTCCCGAGACGTACAACGAACAGACGTCGCTCTGGTAGCTCCTGAAGACGATGGGATGCCCATTCGTTCCGGAGTTCTCCGGGGCGATGCAAATGGTGTAGACAGTCCCGCCGTGGATGAACACCGTGTCACCTGCAAAGGCATTGCTCAGAGAAGCATTGAGTTGAGAGTTCGACGTCACGTTGATGTTGCCACCGAACGCCAGCGACGCGCAACACAACAGCGCTATGATGCCTTTTGCACCCATACACCCTCTGTGAGTTGGTTCCAGAACTTTTCCGTCGTGTCGTAGTGCCAACTGCCCTCTGCGCGTCCTGCGGTCGAAGGTAATCCGGCGCCTGTTGTTGTGGTGGGCAGTGCCGCGACCGCCAACTGTAAGGCGCCCACCGCATTGAGTGCCTCTTGTGCCATTCCCGCCGACGCCGATTCCACCGCGACAACCTCCGTTAGACCGAGCGCCGCTTCAACCCGGGCGAGCCGGTAGTCAAGTGACGTCTCAACATTACTCCCCTCGACGCCGATTTTCTCGAGAGCCGCTTTCAAGACTTGCGCCACGTCCGAGGGCGTCACCCGGCGGTCCTTCGTCGTCAGATTGTGTTCTTCCTTCGTGAGCATAAGCCCGAGCCCATCGATGCCGACAGGGAAGAGGACTCTCATAAGAGGGCCCTTCCCAGCCGCTCCCAGGGGAATCCCGGATGGACGTCCGATTTATCCGGCCGCAGGTTGCAGTGCGCGAGGATCCCGTTGAAGTTCGCAAGACAGTCCGGCCGGTAGTTCGTCCGATCCGCCGCCGGCAGCAACTTCTTCGGGATCCCGAATCCCTGGCAAATGTCCGGGACGAGCTCCTCGAGCGTGGCGATCTGCGCCTCTTCGTAGGCATCGAAGATTCGGTATCCTCGCCACGGCGCATCGAGACGATAAGCGCTTTGCGTCGTGCTCTTGTAGTGGATCTTGCCGTCCATCCACCAGAGACCGCCGTCATGTTCTACGAGGCCGCCCTCGCTCACGATCTCGATGCCGATTGATCGTTTATCCGCCAGAAGGTTTCCTTGGAGCGGACTTCCGATATGGTGCGCCCAGCACGCAGGATCGAAGAGTTCATACACCATGCCGTCCTTGTCCACCACAAATGCCACGGCGACACGGCGCCTTGAGCCGTCTTTGTTCCGATCGGAGTTCCAGTAATCCCATACCGACTTGAAGGAGCCGCTGACCGTATGATGCAAGACCAGGAGATCCTTCGGGGCACGCTCCTCGAAAAATTCCCCCGCCGGCAGCCGGTATTGTCGGTTGATCGTCATGGCTAGTTCGAGTCGTCAAATTCTACGTCGATAATGACAAAGATAGGCGGCGCTCCAGGCGTAGTGCCATAGGCGGTGTTCAGTTGCGTTGCCGTGCCGATCACCTTCACCACCACCTCTGCGTCGCTATCCGTCCAGTACACCGTCAGCCGTTGGTGCTGTGAGAAGGGCAATGCACCGTAGGCTGCTACGGCAGACGACACGGTGCCATTGGCTTCAATGCAGGTCACCTTGGTGATGCTGCCTGCGTGCGGCATGGGGATGCCATAACTTGCGGACAGATCTACGCCGTGGAACGTGCCATAGTCAAGGCTTACTGTTGTCTTAATAACACAGGAGAAGGTTTCCACCGTGCGGTTGTTGTCGTGAGAGATCTTCGCCGCCGTGATTGCATCGTCCGCAATCTTTGCCGACGAGATCCCGCCGTCCTTCACTCTGATAGTATCCCCGGAGATCTCAATTGTCGTTCCGTCGGGGTTCACCTGGAGAGCCCCGCCGGCATCTTGTGTCAGCCCGGCGCCGGCCGTATCAGCGTTCAACTTGTCTGCTGTGACAGAATCATCGGCGAGTTGCGTCGTTCCAACCCCACCGTCTTTTACCCGGAGGGCGAGCGGCGTTCCCGCCACTTCCAGTGTGGCCCCGTCGGCTGCTGTGGTTTTGAGTGTCGGCCCATCGATCGTGTTAGCCTTATGCGATCCATCGGGATTGTGGGCGACCCCCACGGCGGTATCGATCTTTGTGCGATCGCCGTTAATGCCGGGTCCGGCGACATCCTTATCGCCTGCGCCCGGAGTGTCTTCTTCATCCCACTGACCGAGATCGAGGTATGGCGTTCCTTTGCGTGACATTTTTTGTTCCCTTTAATCCGAATTGATGCCGTAACGTGTGCCGTAACCGAAGCCCCAGCCACTTTCCGGCATCGGCCACGTGGCGATCGGTTCTGTGCCTCTGAAACCGAATGCCACCTTGCGGTGCCCCGGACTCAATCCGTACCGGGAAAGCGACACGGGGTCGCCATAGATCACCGCGTAATTGTATTGGGGCTTGTCGATGTGCGGCACGAGGATGAGCATGTCGCCCTTTTTCAGGTTCAGCGCCGGCCGCATGGAGAGCAGCACGTCCGCCCGAATGTGCTTCGCATAATCCAATGCCGCCGCATAGCCCCAGCCGTACCACTCCGCTTGTTCGATCCGGCTCCGCCAGAGATTGTGCAGGAGTTGATCCGGCGTGAAGGTCTCCGTGAGATCGAAGCAGTACGGCAGATCGATCACCCACCCGTTGACTTTGAAGGTCTTGCCGTTATCCGGCGTGCCGCCGACCCATCCGGCAGCGATCGTGATCACAAAACCCGTCCGGTCAATTGCCGTAATGCGTCCATAGACGATCTTATCTGCGGATCCGCCAGAGCGGGCATAGCCGCTCACAACGCGCATGCCCGCGCGCACGTTCGTGTAGTCCGGGATTTGCCTGGCTGTGCCGCCCGTGCCGCCAACACTGATTATCTTCCCGATCAGGTAGTGATCGTCATCAATGACCTCGATCACGGTATGATCGCCGTTGAGATCCGGCGTGGATCCCGTGTGGCCCGCAATCCGGATCCGCATCTTTGCCGTGAAGCCATGAGCCGTCTGCAGGATCTCGTCCGTTGTCGCATTGGAGCTCGTAATGTTCCCTGCGGCGCCGAGCGCCTCCGTAGCGCTCGTGCTGGTGTATGTTGCGGCCCCGATGGATTGCCAGGCGGTTTCCGCTTTCTCGACGATGAGCCGGGGCTTGCCCTGGCCGTTGATTGTCCGTATGGTCTGCGTGAGACTCATCGTTCCAGGAGCTCCACCGCTGTTTCACGTTCGTACATGAGGTTCCGCGCTTTGCGCACTATGAGATCGGCGCCCTGGATACCATGGAGCCGTTTGAACATCACCGGATCACCGATCCGGTAGTCGGTTCCTTTGAGCTGGCAGATCACCCGGCGTTTGGTGAGAAAGAGATCCTTGTACTGCCCCTGGAATTGTTCCGGGGTCATCTCGCTGCCGAAGAATTCAAAGATCCGCTCGCCGTCGAGCTCCAGCAGTGCGTCCTCGCTCGTGTGATCGGTGAACTGGATCTTCGGCGTGATGTCGAGCACGGCGCCGCCCGGCGTGTTGTTGCCATTGGGATCCAGGATTGGCGCTGCCCAGCCATACTCCGTCGTGTAGCGCATCCAGGCCTTCGCGTTGTTGCTCAGGTCCGGCATGATTGCCGCATCGACGATCCACGGCCAGAGCGGATCTTCGTCGGTGATATCGATGACGTCATTGCCGGGGATATCCCGGAGCCACCGGTAGCCAAGATGTGCCGCTGTGCTGTGGAAACGGTAGAGGCTCCGCTTCTGGGTCTCGGACGGTCCGGCGCCGATCTTCATCGTGACGCCGTAGGTGGTGACGAACCCCGGGGCACGAAAATCAAAGAGATCAACGATGAGCGGCTTGCTCGTCAGATATTCCTTCCCGTCGACCGTCGCGCTGATCGCCCATCCGACCGTGCCGGCGGGCAGGCGTATGGTATTGATGACATTCTCATCCTCCTCGTAGAGCTGGAAGGAGAGTAGTGTCGGCGCCGGGACCTCCATCTGCATGTACATGCCGGCATAATCTAACTGCTGATCGTCGACGGGCAGGATCTCCGGGGCGACCTTTTCGCTGAGCATCGTATCCAGTATCCGGACATCCGTCGAGGTCGGCGCCAGGCGCGTGCGTATCTTCAAATGCCGCGTCCCCTGTTCGATGTAGAAGAGCGCGTTGTAGTACACCGATAACTGCTGCATCAGATCCGCCCAGGTCATCGACGGATCGATGAAGCGAAACATCCCGGCATTCGGGTAGTCGCCGCTTGCAACGTCCTTGCGTATCTGCCCGGCCGCCCTCGTGGCGGGATTGCCGAGGATGGGGGGCAGGGCGGTCGTCGTATAGAACGCGCTATCCCGGATGACCCGGTTCTCCCATTCCTCTCCCAGGACCACGTCGGAGATAAGGCGATCCGCATTGAGCTGGTGTACTGTGATGAGTTCCCGGCGCAGGAATTCCTCCAGGGAGAGATAGTAGGAGTCCTCCGCTTCGGCGATGACGCGCCGGCATTTGATGTTCGCCAGGCGGTCCCACATGAATCGCTGCAGGGGAAGAGCCGTGAAGCCCACCGTGCGATCGAGCGGCTTGAGAGAGACCGACGGCGGATCGATCATGCCCTGGAAGAGGAGCCGCGGCGACGGCACCGCCCCCTCGATCTCGGCGTCCCACGTGTCACCAAAGAAGTCGACCCACCAATGCGTCTGCTTGTTGATCGTTGCGAAGGCATCCGTGAAGGTCCGGTCTTTGTCGCTCAAGACCACCGGCAGATCATCGACGACCCATTCCCACCGTGCTCGCTCCACTTCCTGGTTGAGTTCGAGAGGCTCATCCTCCATGAGAAAGGGCGTGGCTTCGATCGTGACGGTCGGTCCAAACCTCCTCTGCTGGAAGTTGTACTCTCCGGGGGAATAGATCGTCATCTTCATGAGGTGAGCTTCTTCCGTCGATTGAATTTGTCCACACCGGGTTGCATCCGGCGGAGCCATATCTCGCCCTTGTCGATATCTAGTCGGCCGACAACTTCGAAGCGCCCCGGCATTATGCCGCCTCCCATCGAGCCGCCCACGAGCCCGCCCGTGGCGTAGCCCCGCTGCATCGACTGCCGCAAGGCGAGGAGCTGCGGTCCGTAGCGGTTTACAAGGGGGGATTCAAAGACCACTTCGTTCTTATGCACCACGCCGGCGATCTGTTTCGGCTGCCCTTTGCCCGTATAGCCGCCGGTGTCCATGGCCAAGAGACTCGCGATCGTCGAGAAGATCCCCAGCCCTGTCGAGAAGGGATCCGTGCCCGCCTTGCCGGCATTGTTCAAGATTGTCGCGAGCTGGACGGCGAGCTGGATCAGCTGCGCGAGCTTCTGTGTGAGATCATCGCCGAATTTCTGGCCGATCGAGCCGAGGACGCTCCCGAAGTTGTCGAGCGCCGAAAGCCGCTGCTCGGCGATATCCTGCTCCCGCTTTTTGCGCAGGAGGGTATTCTGATCCGTATGCGCGCGCTCGTTCGCGGCAAGCGCGTCCTGTGCCTCTTTGGTGTAGGTGGTGACGTGCGTAACGGCGTTGACCGACTCAATGCCGTTCTTAAGAATATCCTCCCTCGTCTTCTCATATCGCACACGCTCGTGCGCCATCTCCGCCTTGTACTCGTCCTGGATCCCCATGATGCTCAGCTCGCGGATCTCCTGGATGAAGGATTTTTTCTGATCGCGGATCTGTTTATCCACCGCCCAGATCTGCTTGTCGATATTGAGTTGCTCTTCGGGGGTTTGTGCGAGCTTGCGCGCGAGGATGAGCTGTTCCTTGAGCTGGACGAGACCGGCCTTTTGCTCATCCACCAGGAGCGCTTCCTTGTTGACTCGGAGTGTGGCAATCTGGAAACTTGTGCGATTCAGTGTCGCCTGTTGTGCCTGAATCTTGTACTGCTCATCGAGGAGCTTGCGCCGGTCCTTTTCGCTCATGTCCGTGAACTGCAGGGCCTTGGTGATCTCCGCTAGGCGCACCTGGACTTTCATGTAGGAAGACCCGCGCTCCTTGATAATCTCGTTCATCTTTTCTTCCCACTTGAACATCACCTCCGTCTCGGTGATCGCCTTCTTGATCTTCTTCACGACCTCATCATACTCGTCGCTCTGCTCCGCCAAGTTCTTAAGGATCGAAGCCTCAGCTGTTGATCGTGTGACATCGCCCTGGCCCGCAGCGTTCGCTTTATTCTGCAGGTTGTTCAGGTTCCGCAGTCTGTCGGCATCCGATATCGGCGCAATGTTTGGACCGGTCACACCCGGGACCCCGAGGCCTCCACCCCCTGTCGCCGCCCCAGGACCCATCGCCAGGCCTGCCGCCTTCTGGAGGG
>Ga0209777_10004267_pt1 | contig 17009 bp, 17 predicted proteins | sample FrelakmetHBP12HB_FD_187147 | JGI IMG/M metagenome (GOLD analysis project Ga0209777, IMG submission 187147) | Freshwater lake sediment microbial communities from the University of Notre Dame, USA, for methane emissions studies -HBP12 HB (SPAdes)... | ecosystem: Environmental > Aquatic >...
AAGCCGGTAAGTGGGCTCGCCGCCAACGAACATAGTGGCCGTCCACAGGGACGGCTTTTTTTTTAGTCTAAAAAGGCAGGTGGACATAAAATGAGAAGCGATGCCATTAAAACAGGGGTAGAGCGCGCCGGTCACCGGGCTTTATTGCATGCCGTGGGCGTAAAACGTGCCGATATGGGTAAACCGTTCGTGGGGATTATCAACAGTTACAGTGAAATCGTCCCCGGACATATCGGGTTGCGAGTTTTATCTCAAGCTGTGAAAGAAGGCATCTATCAGGCGGGTGGTGTGCCTTTTGAAGTGAACACTATTGCCGTGTGTGACGGTATCGCTATGAACCACAGTGGTATGAAATACAGCCTGCCCAGCCGTGAACTGATCGCCGATTCTGTTGAAGTGGTCGTGGAATCTCACGCCTTCGATGCACTGGTATTTATGCCCAATTGCGATAAAATTATTCCCGGTATGCTCATGGCGGCTGTGCGTTTGAATTTGCCTGCCGTTTTTGTTTCCGGTGGGCCGATGTTGACAGGACACCGCATGGTGAATGGCCAATCGGTGGATATCGATCTTATATCTGTGTTCGAAGCAGTTGGCAAAGTGGTCCGTAAAGAGATGACGGAAATCGAACTAACCGAAATGGAAGAACTGGCCTGTCCCGGGTGCGGTAGTTGCGCCGGCATGTTTACCGCCAATACGATGAACTGTTTGACTGAAGCGCTGGGAATGGGTCTGCCGGGCAATGGCACTATCCCGGCCGTAGATAACCGCCGCCTACAACTCGCTCGTGCTGCTGGCGCTCAGGCAGTGAAATTATTCGAGAAAAATATTTGCCCGCGGGATATCATCACGGAAAAAGCTATTGTTAATGCTTTTACAGTCGATATGGCCATGGGTGGGAGTACCAACTCCGTGTTACACCTGATGGCCGTTGCCAACGAAGCGGGCGTAAAATTCTCGCTGCAAAAAATCAACGAAATAAGTGAAAAAACAGCTTATATCTGTAAACTCAGCCCGGCAGGGCATTACCATATCCAGGATCTGGACCGCGCCGGCGGTATCCCTGCCATTATGAAAGACGTGGGATCCCAATTATTTACGGATTTGATCACGGTCACCGGATACACTATAGCTAAAAATATTACTGGAGCTAAAGTCCTGGATAGAGATGTTATCCGCACTAAAGCTAATGCTTACTCTAAAACTGGCGGGTTGGCGATTCTTTTCGGCAACCTCGCGCCGGATGGTGCCGTCATTAAAAAAGGCGCCGTCGACCCCAAAATGCTGAAATTTAAAGGTCCCGCACGGGTCTTTGACTCCGAAGAAGAAGTGACCAAAGCCCTTATGAGTGATAAGATTAAACCCGGAGACGTTGTGGTCATACGTTATGAAGGCCCTAAAGGCGGTCCGGGCATGCGGGAAATGCTTACCCCCACATCTTTGATTACCGGTATGGGTCTTGAAGATAAGGTTTATCTGATCACCGACGGGAGATTTTCAGGCGGTTCGCGCGGGGCTGCCATCGGACATGTCTCACCGGAAGCTGCTTCCAGAGGACCCATTTCGGCTATAAAAACCGGAGACATCATAAATATCGATATCCTGAAAAACAAGATTAATGTTGAGTTGACCGATAAGGAAATCAGGACGCGTATCAGCAAGCTTAAACCATTCGAATCACGAATAAAAACGGGCTATTTAAGACGTTATACCGAAAATGTCAGCTCTGCTAGCACCGGCGCGATATTTATTTCATAGGAAGGGTATTGATAACGATGAAGATGACAGGTGGTCAAATTGTCTGCGATTGTCTGGTAAAGGAAGGTGTGGATACTATCTACGGCATATTAGGAGGTGCGATCCTCCCGCTGTATGATACGCTCCCGCAGTTCCCCCAGCTACACCATGTACTGGTAAGGCACGAACAATGTGCCGCGCACGCTGCCGAGGGTTATGCTCGTGCTACGGGGAAAGTCGGAGTTTGTTTTGCCACCTCCGGTCCCGGTGCTACCAACCTGGTTACTGGCATTGCTAACGCTTATTTAGATTCCACCGCCATGGTGGCTATAACCGGTCAGGTAGCCCGTCGCTTTATCGGCAAAGATGCGTTCCAGGAAATCGATATTACGGGTATTACCTTACCGATTACTAAACACAATTACCTGGTACGCGATACGAACCAGCTTGCCAAGATAATGAAAGAGGCTTTTTATATCGCCCGCACCGGTAGACCCGGTCCGGTGTTAATTGATATACCCAAAGATGTTTTCACCGAGCAGGTGGATTATCATACCCCCGGCAAGGTCGAACTCCCTAATTTCAAACCGACTACGAAGGGGCATCCGGCGCAAATTCAGAAAGCCGCTAAACTAATAAACGAAGCTCAAAAACCGGTGATTATCGCCGGTCGAGGCGTTATCATCTCCGAAGCTAGTACCGAATTAAAAGAACTGGCCGAAAAAGGGCAGATCCCGGTGGTTACCACGCTACTCGGTATCAGCAGCTTCCCGGAGTCACATGTTTTAAGTTATCGCTGGATCGGTATGCATGGCATGGGGTATGCCAACATGGCGGTCAATAATGCGGATCTGGTAATCGCCATTGGGATGCGTTTCGATGATCGCGCTACCGCTGAGGTGAGCGGCTTCGCCAGCCATGCCAAGATTATTCATATTGATATTGACCCCGCGGAAATTGGTAAAAATGTGCCGGTGGAAGTGCCGATTGTCGGCGATGTGAAAACTGTCCTGGGTCCCTTGACTAAACTGGTACAACCGTCACAGCGCGGTGAATGGTTGAAACAATTGGACGATTGGCGGCGGGAACACCCCTCGACGGAAATCCGGGAAACGTCATCCCTCTTACCGCAGTATGTCATTAACCAGATTTACCAAAATACCCATGGCAATGCCACCATTGTTACGGGTGTAGGTCAGCAACAGATGTGGGCGGCACAGCATTATACTTACGATCATCCGAACACCTTTATTTCATCGGGTGGTTTAGGCACCATGGGTTTTGGATTGCCGGCGGCCGTAGGCGTCAAAATGGGCCGACCGGAAAGCGCTGTCTGGTTGATTGACGGCGACGGTTCTTTCCAAATGACCTTACATGAATTGGCTACCATACAACAGGAAAAACTGGCGGTAAAAATTGCTATTATGAACAACGGCTTCCTGGGAATGGTACGCCAATGGCAGGAGTTATTCCATGGTAAACGTTACGTGGCTACTCCGCTGTGGGGACCGGATTTTATTAAACTGGCGGAAGCATATGGCATCGCCGGTGTGAAAGTACGCCGAAAGGATGAGGTTATTCCGGCCATACAACAGGCAATGGCTTATGACGGACCTTTTGTGATTGATTTCGGTATAGAGCCTGAAGAAAATGTTTACCCGATGGTTCCGCCCGGTGCCTCGTTATCGCAATTCTTAGAAATGCCCAAGAAGGAGGCAGCTTTATGGCCGCAACGAAACACACTTTAGTAGCGCTTGTGGAAGATAGACCGGGTGTATTAAACCGCGTTGCCAGTCTTTTCAGAAGACGTGGTTTTAATATACAGAGCATTACAGTCGGGCATAGCGAAACACCGGGCATATCCCGCATGACAATAGTTGCCGATGGAACTAACACATCAGTAGAACAAGTGCGCAAGCAGTTGGATAAGTTGGTAGAAACGATCAAAGTGTCCGATATCACGGCAGAAGACCGCGTGGAGCGCGAACTGGCATTGATAAAGGTAAAATCGACTTCTGCCAACCGTGGTGAAATTATACAGATCGTAGATATTTTTCGGGCCAATATCGTGGATGTGTCGTTAGACTCGTTGACGGTCGAAGTCACCGGCGATGAAAACAAGATGAATTCATTGTTAAGTTTATTGCAGGGTTTCGGCGTAAAAGAAGTGTGCCGCACCGGAAAAATCGCGATGACCCGCGGCTTCAACTCCGCTGATCATCCCCGCAGGGTCGCGACTCCTGAAGAATAATTCCGTAATCTATTGCTTTTAACACGGGTTAGTGCTGTAATTGGATTACAAACTGAAAGGAGGGAAAGCTTACATGTATAAAAAGATGCTGGTATTGCTGGATGGGTCACATCTGGCAGAAATCGTTTTCCCTTACGTTACGGAAATCTCCGGCAGGCTGGGTATTGATGTGACCCTGTTGCATGTTTATGCTCCCAGCGCGAGCGAATTCGCCCCGACATATAAAGCCTACATCGACCGTTCGGCGGACGCTCTGCAGATTCGCTCAAGAGAAGTCCAAACAAAAACCGGTAAAACCATCGTCAAACCGGTGGATGTACGTGGTGAGCTCAAAATGGGTTATCATGCCGATGAAATCCTGAGGTATGTCGAAGACAACAACATTGATATGATCATGATGGCCAGTCACGGGCGTTCCGGCGGCACTCGCTGGAGCATGGGCAGCGTTGCCGATAAAATCCTGCGTGCCTCCAAAGTTCCCGTCTGGCTGGTGCATGCCACCACAGAAAAAGTCGTGCCGTACGACCAGTGGCCTAACCGCACGATGCTAGTGCCCTTAAGCGGCGCCGATGTGTCCGCCACGGTTTTACCGCATGCCCTGACACTGGCAAAACAAAGCGGCACCGTTACCGAAGTAGTTTTGTTGCAGGTAGTCGAGCCACCGGCTGCCCCATCGTACTATTCCCCGGAATTAACCGGTATTCCCTTTAACTGGGGGCAATTCGCTGAACAGGCAATGTCTCGCGGGAAGAAAAATGCTGCAGAATACCTGACCAGCGTAGAAACACAATTTAAAGCTGAAGGCATTCCCGTACGTTCCATTGTCACTACCGGTACTGCCGCTGAAGAAATTATCAATTTTGCGACCAAAAACCCCTATACCGTCATTGTGATGGCTACTCACGGGCGCTCCGGCTTCCGCCGATTTGTTTATGGCAGCGTTGCTGAGAGCGTTCTGTTTGGCACAGTCAATCCCATCGTTCTCGTAAAACCGCAATAAAAATAACCGGGAGGTAAAAATGGCTAAGGTTTATTACGACAAAGATTGCAATCTCAAATTACTCGAAGGAAAGGTCATCGGTATCGTTGGTGGCTTTGGAAACCAGGGGCATGCCCACAGCCAAAATCTGAGAGACAGCGGCTGCGACGTAATCGTGGGTGAACTCAAAGGGAGCCCTGCCTATAAAGCTGCCCAGGCGGCTGGTTTTAAAGTGATGGATAATGCTTCATTGGCAAAACAGGCGGATGTTATCATGATGCTCATCCCCGACCCCATTCAAAAAAAGGTCTATGAAGCGGAAATCGCACCTAATTTAACCAAAGGCAAGACAATAATGTTTGCCCATGGTTTCAATATTCATTACGGACAAATCGTGCCTCCTAAAGATATCGATGTCACCATGATCGCTCCCAAGGGCCCCGGCCGAATGGTAAGGCAAACCTACACCGAAGGTAAAGGCACTCCGGCTCTGGTGGCTGTATATCAGGACGCTTCCGGCAAAGCCCGCCAGAATGCGTTAGCTTATGCCAAGGCACTTGGTGCCAGCCGCGCCGGTGTCATTGAGACGACGTTTGAAGAAGAAACCGAAACCGACCTGTTTGGTGAGCAGGCTGTACTCTGTGGCGGTGTCAGCGCCTTGATCAAAACCGGATTTGAAACACTGGTTGAAGCTGGATATCAGCCGGAAATCGCCTACTTCGAGGTCTGCCATGAACTGAAACAGATCGTAGACCTGATCAACCAGGGCGGTATTGCCCACATGCGCAATAGCGTTAGTGAAACTGCTAAATATGGCGATATCACCCGCGGACCCAGAGTTATTAACGACATGGTGAGAGAAGAAATGGAAGATATCCTCACCGAAATTCAAGACGGCTCCTTTGCCAGAGAATGGATACTGGAAAATCAGGCTGGCAAACCGATGTATAACGCTCTACTCCGCATGGATGCCACTCACCCCATCGAGGTAGTCGGCGGAGAACTTCGCAAAATGATGGATTGGTTAAACCAACCCGAAGCCCCGGTAAAGAAGAACAGGAAAAAATAACTTTCAATCTAAACTAGGTGATTAATATGGAAAAGGTGATTATTTTTGATACTACGCTGCGTGATGGTGAGCAGGCTGCCGGCGGTACTCTAAACGTACAGGAAAAACTGGAAATTGCCCACCAACTCGAAAAACTCGGGGTGGATGTAATCGAGGCAGGATTCCCCGTGACTTCTCCCGGCGATTTTGAGGCCGTGCGTCTTATTGCTAAGGAACTACGCAAGCCCACCGTTTGCGTGCTCACACATGCCATCATCGATGCCGTAGACCAGAGTTGGGAAGCGGTGAAAGCTGCTAAACAACCGCGTATCCATATCGTGCTTTCGTCATCCGATATTCACCTTTTCTATCAACTCCGTAAAAACCGCGATGAAATCGTTAAAATGTCGGTGGATACCGTCGCACGCGCCCGGAAATATTGCGGTGACGTCGAGTTCTCCGCCATGGATGCCAGCCGCACCGAACCGGAGTTTATCTACCGGTTGCTGAGGGAAGTTATCGATGCCGGCGCCACCACTGTTAACATTCCGGATACGGTGGGTTATGCCATGCCCCAACAATGGGGTGAACTGATCGATAATGTGTTCAAGAATGTTGATAATATCCACAAAGCTGTCGTCAGTGTGCATTGCCACAACGACCTGGGGCTGGCGGTAGCCAATAGCCTCGAAGCCTTGAAACACGGCGCCCGTCAGGTGGAGGGGACAATCAACGGCATTGGTGAAAGAGCTGGCAATGCCGCCCTGGAAGAAATCGTGATGGCATTGAAAACCCGGGAAGACTTCTTTAATCTCGCTTCCGGGATCGATACCACTCAAATTTATAAGACCAGCCGTCTCGTAAGCGAACTCACCGGTTTTGCTATCCAGGCTAACAAAGCTATTGTCGGCGGTAATGCTTTCCGTCATTCCTCAGGTCTACACATCGATGGGATGATTAAAGACGTAAAAACTTATCAGATTATCGACCCGAAAGCGATCGGTATTCCGGCTAGTAGTCTGGTGCTGGGAAAAACCAGTGGTCGGCACGCTTTTAAGGAGCGGTTGGCTGAATTGGGTTACAGCCTCAGTGACGATGGTCTAACGCGTGCTTTTGCCGCCTTCAAGGAATTAGCGGATAAAAAGAAGGATGTCACCGATAGAGACATCGAATCGCTGGTCGCCGAAGACAAACGCGTCGAGACCGAAGCCTATAAACTGGATAGAATACAGGTAACTAGCGGCGACCGAGGTATTCCCACTGCCGCTGTTACTTTAATTTCGCCGGATGGCAAAATAAAGTCGGATGCCTCGGTGGGCGCCGGTCCGGTGGATGCCACCTGCAAAGTCATCGATAGAATAATTAAAATCCCCGGCATCAAACTAACGGAATTCACTGTTAATTCCGTGACCGAGGGCATCGATGCTATCGGTGAGGTACTGATCCGGGTGGAAAGCGAAGGATTGACCTATACCGGTCGCGGCGCACACACAGATATCATTGTGGCCAGCGCCAAGGCCTATATTAACGCAATGAACCGCGTCTTAGCTTCCCGCAAGATAAAATCCACTAAATAACAGGAGTTGTTTATGCCTCAAGATTTGGAAATGGTTTTACGACTCCTGCTCGCCGCTGTACTTGGCGGCGTCATCGGAGCACAAAGGGAGTGGAGCGGAAAACCAGCCGGTTTACGCACTCTGGCGATTTTATCGATGGGTTCAGCGTTATTTGCGATCGTTTCTGAACTCGCTTTTCCCGGCGGAGACCCTTCCCGGATTGCCGCGGGTATTGTTACCGGTATCGGTTTCCTGGGTGCCGGCGCCATCTTACATCGGCATGGTGGTGTCGAAGGTTTAACCACCGCATCTGCTATTTGGGTATCGGCCGGAGCCGGTTTGGCTGCCGGGGCGGGGTTATACTTGATTGCTATAGCGATTACCGTGATTACATTGCTATTGTTATTTGTACCCCATATCCCACCCCATAAAAAACAATAAGCACAAAGGCACTAACTTGGATCCAATAGCGGAAACCGAAAAAGAACTGAATGCAACTCGTAGGGAAATGCTCAAACTCCACTGGGAACACTACCGTCATATCGAGACCGAAAGATACTGGTTTATGAGCGTCTATGCCGCAACGATCGGTGCCATTCTAACTATTGCCTTGAAAAGTAGCGATACGATTCCGGGTTGGGATCAAAATCTGATAATAATCTTCCTTATGGTGCTTTCCTTCATTGGGTTTTTGATTAACATGAGGTGGTCTCAAGCCTTAAAGCATTTTGCGACCAATATTGAAAAAATATCTAAAACGCTCAGCGTCACTGCTAATTTTGAAGTGCCCTCAAAGGGAGTCTGGAAAATACTTAGCACCAAGAATCTGTTTCCGGCATTTTATTTCTTCGTATTAATCGTCTTAATGGTTTTCATAATTACAAAATAGCCGCGAATATAAACTAAACAAACTGAAATAATAGAGAAGGTATCAGATATGAATTTAGCTGAGAAAATATTAGCCGCCCATTGCGGTAAAAAATCGGTGACACCCGGTGAATTTATCAATGTGAAAGTGGACGTTGTACTATCCAACGATATTACCGCCCCGATCGCGATCCGTGAATTCCGTAAAATCGGAGTGAAAAAAGTCTTCGATCCCACGAAAATCGTCATGGTCGCCGACCATTTTGTGCCGAACAAAGACATTACCTCTGCCGAACAGACCAAAGTTATGCGTGATTTTGCAGCTGAGTACGGTATTTTGTATTACGACGTCGGACAAATGGGCATCGAACATTGTTTGCTGCCGGAGAAGGGTATAGTGTTGCCGGGAGATGTCATTATCGGAGCAGACTCGCATACCTGCACCTACGGTGCTCTGGGCGCGTTTGCGACCGGTATGGGTTCTACGGACATTGCCTCTGCAATGGCGACCGGGGAAATCTGGATGAAAGTACCACCGACTATTAAATTTGTTTACCATGGCAAGTTGAGGAGATGGGTGGGGGGAAAAGATTTGATTTTATACACCATTGGGCAGATCAGCGTCGATGGGGCATTATATGCCGCTATGGAATTTACCGGCGAAGCCATCGATCAGCTGTCTATGGACGGGAGATTTACCATGGCGAACATGGCAATTGAAGCCGGCGGTAAAGCCGGATTGTTCCATGTAGATCAACAAACTCTGGATTATGTAAAACCACGCGCCAATCGTCCTTATAAGGTTTACGAACAGGATGCAGACGCCCAATTCTCACAGGTTATTGAGTGGGATGTTTCTAAAATGGAGCCGCAGGTTGCATTACCCCATCTCCCTTCGAATACCAAGCCGGTTAGTCAGGTGGGGAATATCAAAATCGACCAGGCGGTGATCGGCAGTTGTACCAACGGCAGACTGAGTGATTTGAGGTTGGCGGCCGGTATTTTGAAAGGTAAAAAGGTCGCTAAAAACGTACGTTGTATCGTTATTCCGGGCACACAGCAAATCTGGCAGGAAGCGATGCACGAGGGCTTGTTCGATATCTTCATCGATGCCGGTGCGGTTGTTTCAACACCTACCTGCGGACCGTGTCTCGGCGGTTATATGGGTATTCTGGCCGGTGGTGAAAGAGCCGTTTCGACCACCAATCGCAATTTCGTGGGTAGAATGGGCAGTACTAAAAGCGAGGTTTACCTGGCTAATCCTGCGGTAGCCGCCGCCAGTGCCATTACCGGCAGAATCACCTCACCGGATGAGATTTAGCCCGAATATAAAACGTCATTCCAGTGAAAACTGGAATCCAGTTTAAACCAAGTTGTCATTCTGAGGCGATAAAATGACCGAATGAATCTAGTCACTTGATCCTTCATCCACCTCAGGCGGATTCGGGATGACAAGCAAGGAGAGTGATTGCTATGGCAATAAAAAAGAAGTCCTGGCAAGAAAAATTGAATAACGATAACGGTCTCCCGAAAATCGAAACCGTAAAACCGGGTATGAGACAGAACTGGGGCACCGGCACATTTGTAATACCCGCCCCTCGGGAAGTAGATGCTGTTATGAAAACAGTGCCAAAAGGCAAGCTCATCACCATTAATGTCATACGCGAAATACTGGCTAAAAATCATGGTACCAATTTTGCCTGCCCATTAACATCGGGGATATTCTGCAATATCGCTGCTAACGCTGCAGAGGAAGCTTATGCCGCGGGGATTAGGGACATTACTCCCTGGTGGCGTACTCTTAAAACCGGAGGCGAACTGAATCCCAAATTTCCCGGCGGCACTGATGAACAGGCAGCCAGACTAATGGCCGAAGGACACGCTATCGTTCCGGGCAAAGGTAAAAAACCTCCCACCGTGAAAGATTGGGAAAAGAGACTGGTAAAAGCCTGATCTCCCAACCTCCTCGCAAGGGATGGGATATGAATAAGGAGTCAACATGTTAAAAGGATTAGTTTTTAAATACGGCGCTAATGTGGATACGGATGCTATTATCCCCGCCCGTTACCTCAACACTTCCGATCCGGCGGAACTGGCTTCACATGCCATGGAGGATATCGACCTCGATTTCATAAAAAAAGTGAAACCCGGTGATATCATTGTCGCTACGACCAACTTCGGTTGCGGATCATCGAGAGAGCACGCGCCTCTGGCTCTTAAAACCGCGGGCATTTCTTGCGTCATTGCCAAGAGCTTCGCCCGTATTTTTTTCCGCAACTCAATTGATATCGGGCTCCCGTTATTGGAAAGTTCGGAAGCAGTAGACGGCATTAGCGCCGGAGACACGGTTGAGGTTGATTTAGTGAAAGGCACCATTCACAATATAACTACAGCTAAAAAATTCACCGCTAAGCCTTACCCGGAATTTATGAGCATGTTAATCAAGGCCGGAGGCTTGATCGAATATACTAAGGAACGCCTAAAGAGCAAGTAATTGTCATACTGAGCGCAGCGAACGTATCTAGTTTCCTAACCTCCCCTAGATTAATTCGTTATCCACCTGAGGTGGATTCCTCAGAATGACAAAAAAGTAATTAGGTCTGAATCTCGCGCTTTCAGAAAACCCCGATCCATAATTCATACGGGGTTCCGAAGAGTAAAGAAGTCAGAAGGAGACATAGCCGGGATTTAGTGAATGAATCAGCACTCAAATCTCCCTTCATCTCGCTTTGGGTGGCGAGATATAAATAGAATACTTGGAAAGAAACATAGAGGAGAAAATAATGGCAAAATTCAACATCGTCGTTACGGCCGGGGATGGTATCGGTCCGGAAGTAGTCGCCGAAGCAGTAAAAACTTTATTGGCAATCGGTAAAAAATACAACCATACCTTTGAACTTGATCATCAACTAATCGGCGGTGTGGCTATCGATAAATACGGCGAACCCCTAACCAAAGACGCCCTGAAACTCTGTAAAAAAGCGGACGCGGTACTACTGGGGGCTGTAGGTGATCCCAAATATGATAATCCTTTGAACAAAGTCCGCGTCGAGGACGGATTATTAGCCCTGCGTAAAGGTATGGGACTCTATGCCAACCTGCGTCCGGTTAAAGTCCTGCCGATGCTGGCAGATCACACTAACCTCAAACCGGAAGTCGTCAGAGGTGTAGATTTAATCGTTATCCGGGAATTGACAGGGGGCTTGTACTACGGACGCCCCAAAGGGGTCTACACGACGTCACGCGGTAGACGCGGTGTTAACACGATGGCTTATAGTGAACAGGAAATCGCCCGCATTGCCAGGGTGGGTTTTGAACTGGCCAGGAGCCGCCGTAAAAAATTGATGTCGGTGGATAAAGCCAATGTTCTGGATGTCTCCCGGCTCTGGCGTCAGGTGGTTTCGGAAGTTGCCAAAGACTACCCGGATGTCGAGCTGGAAAATCAACTGGTAGATTCCTGCGCGATGCGTCTGATTCAAAACCCGAAATCAATTGATGTCGCTATCGCGGAAAATACCTTCGGTGATATTTTAACGGATGAGGCATCCATGCTGGCAGGCTCGATGGGTTTGCTGCCCTCTGCCAGCCTCGCCGGGACTCCGCAAGAAGGCGTGAGAATCTCCGGGATGTACGAACCGATTCATGGGAGCGCACCCAAACGTGCCGGTCTGAATATGGCCAACCCGATTGCGACCATCTTAAGTGCTGCGATGATGTGCCGTTACTCCCTAGGTTTGAGCAAGGAAGCGCAGGCAATCGAGGATGCTGTACTGGCAGTCCTGAATGACGGCTACCGCACTTACGATATTATGTCCGAAGGCATGAAGAAAGTTGGTACTAAAGAGATGGGCGATTTAATTGCTGGTAAAATAACAGGCTAACCAGAATTGTCATCTTGATGCTAGTAGAGTTGAATATATAATTTAACCTCCCCCTTTCAGAAAGGGGGATTAAGGGGGATTTAGTGAATGAATTGAAGCACAAATCCCTCAATATCTCCCCTTAACGAAGGGGAGAAAATCGATGAGGTTTTTACGTGTTAAAACCGAGAGTGAGGGTAATATGGCGGGTGAAATAATTCTCTACGATACCACTTTAAGGGACGGCGCTCAAAAAGAGGGCATCTCTTTCTCGGTGGTCGATAAACTGGAAATTGCCCGCAAACTTGATGAACTCGGGATTCGCTACATTGAGGGAGGCTGGCCCGGTTCTAACCCTAAAGACGCTGAATTTTTTCAAAAAGCCCGGGATCTCAAACTCAAACAGGCGAAAATCGTGGTTTTTGGTTCGACCCGACGCGCTGGGATGCGCTGCGAAGACGATACTAATCTGACCATCATTTTGGAGACAGGTATGAAAACCGCTTGTCTCGTGGGTAAAAGTGCCGCCTGGCAGGTCACGCACGTTCTGGAAACCACACTCGAAGAAAACCTGTCCATGATCGCGGATTCCATTCGTTTCCTGAAGAGTAAAGGCATGGAAGTCTTCTACGATGCCGAACATTTTTTCGATGGATATAAAGAAAACCCAACTTACAGTCTACTCACTTTAAAGACTGCCGCGGAAGCTGGAGCCGCCTGCTTGGTTCTCTGCGATACTAACGGCGGCGCATTACCTGATGAGATTTCCACAGCTATCAAGGCAGTGAAAAAAATTACCTCTACCCAGCTGGGTATACACGCCCATAATGACAGCGATGTTGCAGTAGCCAACAGCCTCACGGCTGTTAGTGCCGGAGTGTTACACGTACAGGGCACGATCAACGGTTACGGCGAACGTTGTGGGAACGCGAACCTGTGCAGTATTATTCCTACTCTAAAGTTGAAAATGGGTATCGATTGTGTCTCCGATTTGCAATTGGCAAAGCTCGTTGAAATCTCCCGCGCTATTAGTGAGATTGCCAACCTGACACCAGAACCTTCCATGCCCTACATCGGCGCCAGTGCCTTTGCCCATAAGGCTGGCTACCATGTCTCGGGAGTGAGCAAATACCCCAATGCTTATCAGCACGTCGATCCGACCAAAGTCGGCAACCGCCTGAAGGTAGTAGTCTCCGATCTCTCAGGTCAAAGTAATGTGATTTTTAAAGCTAGAGAACGCGGTCTCAAGATACCGGCCAAAGGGAAGGAAGCCAAAATATTACTCGCGCAAATTAAATTGCAGGAGAGCCGCGGGTTCCAGTACGATAATGCCGAAGCCTCCTTTGATCTGCTGGTGCATCGCTCGCAAGCCGGCTATAAAGCCCCATTCCAACTGGTGGATTTCATGGTAATCGTCGAAAAACGGCGCCGCCCCTCGACTAAAAATGACGGCGAAGAAATGCTTTCCGAAGCCATGGTCAAGGTAAAGGTCAACAATAAGATCATGCATACCGCCGCCGAAGGCAACGGTCCGGTCAACGCCCTAGACGATGCTTTACGTAAAGCGCTATTGCAGTTCTACCCCAAACTGGCAGTAGTAAAATTGATCGATTATAAAGTGCGTATCCTGGAAGAAAACACCGGCACGGAATCACAGGTGCGTGTATTGATCGAATCCACCGATGGTGACGAAGAGTGGCACACTGTCGGCAGTTCTACCAATATCATCGAGGCCAGCTGGTTGGCGCTGGTGGACAGCCTGGAATACTGGTTGCTGAAGCACAATTTGGGCAAAAAGTAATATTCACGTCATCCTGAACTTGATTCAGGATCCAGTTAATACTGTCAGGTGGCACAGGCATATTGCCTACTTGTACTTATGGATTCCCGCTTCGATTTAATACGGAGTGTTCCACTTTCACGGAAATAGGAAATAAAAATAAAGAGAAGAGAGTGGATATCCACTCTCTTCTCTTTATGCCACCCTTCATCCCGTACTTGATACGGGATCCAGCACACATTTGCTTTGCGCAAATCATCATTTATCGAAATATGTCGCCTCATCGGTTCTCCAAACCCGGAAGGCTATTGGAATCCGGGTGACATGCCCGGAGTCGATATTTTCAGGTAGGTGTTGTTCGTCAAACCATGCCATCTCAGAGATTTCATAGGCATGAGACGGGGTATCCGGATTATTGGCATTTAAAGCCTTGCATATGAAATTGAACGCATACATATGCTGCCAGGTATTTAAATTACAAAAGCGAGAATCGTGAACTGCCGCTAATTTCACTGGTTCACATATAATGCCCGTTTCTTCGAGTACTTCTCTTTTTACTCCTTCCGCGGGGGTTTCCCCCACTTCCAACGCGCCACCGGGCATCGCCCACATTTTATTGTCTGCTCTGCGAATCAGCAAAATCTCTCCTTTTTCGTTTATTATGGCAGCGTCGCCACCTACTAACGGCATCGGACGGGAGAAATCTATACCCCTTAATGGTTCCATCGCTTTGATGGGTTTACTAATGACAGCTGCTGCCATTTCCATTACAATATCCTGGATTTTTTGGTACTGTTCCTTTTGGTGAACGGAATGGGTATAGTGCAATACCTGCGCTGAAATGTCGCGTAATTTATCCGTCCACAGGGCGATTTGTTGCGAGGTTATCATATTCTGACCTCCTGATCAGTACTAAAAATATCTTATTCCCCTATCGGTCTCAACCGGCAAACAATCGCCGCGGGTATATGAGTAAAAACATCCCTCCAGAGCGCGCCATTTAGCTTTTCCATTGGGAAAGACGGTTCCACCATCCCATCCAGGACTAACCCGTTCTTAAAACAGTACCCCAGTATCGTAGAAATCGGTCGGTGAAAATAATACTGCGGCTCAGGTTGACCGCTCATCCCGACGCCTAAATAGCTCTTTTCTAACAGGTAATTGCTGACTTTTACCGCGTAACGGTCCTTGATTTTACCCCCAAGGTCATCGCGCTCGTGCAGCAGTACATTCTCCCCGGAATTAAAACACGGATGCAAAATCGAAAAAACAAATACGCCATTTTTCTTAAGTAACTGCGGCAGGTATTTTGTCAATATTTCAATGTTTTCCATATCCATTAACGCCATGGTACATACGGCGGCGTTATATTTGTGACTGCCCAGCGTCTTCAAGTCCTTTATCTTTGTTGCATCGATAACCTTAAATTCTATCTCCTTACTGCTTTTAGCTTTAGCGATTTCGATGAATTTATCGGAGAAATCTACCGCAGTGACCTGCGCCCCGAGTTCTGCCATTTTACGGGCAAATTGCCCGTTGCCGCAGGCAATATCGAGGATTTTTTGTCCGGGTTTGATATTCAAGAATTTTAACTGGTTTGGCTCAATCAGTGTTTTATGAAAATCATTTCCCTCTCCCATCCGTTTATCCCAGAACTCGGCGTTCGCATTCCAGATACTTTTTACGGCATCTTTTTTCATTATAGTTTCTCCTAAAATAGTAAATTTCTGTCTTAACAAGTACGGTAGCGTATACCCAGGTATCGTTAAATAGGAGAAAGAGAACAAAGACAGTCAGTCTGGATTCTCGCCTTCGCAGGAAGGACAGCTTTATTACAGCGAGTAAATCTCTTTACCGAAGGTATGCACCCAGTTCTTCGCGAGTACTTCGATTGCTTCCGCTGTCTTATTGACACCCACGATCACGATAGGTTGGCCGCTTTCACCCCTGCCTAAATAGGGATAAAGATATAACACGTTGATATCGGCTGCATTGAGCGGTTTGAGCACCGCCAACAAGCCACCGGGATGGTCCGGTACTTCGACGGCAATTACTTCCGTCTCTTTGGTAACATATCCATGGCTCTTCAGTACGTTAACGGTTTTCACCGGATTATCTGTCACAAAACGAACGGTACTGATATCGGAGGTGTCGGCTACGGAAATCGCTCGTATATTAATACCCTCAGTGCGTAGGTAGTCACTGATCGCCAACAATTTACCGGGCACATTATCCAGACTAACCGAAACCTGTATAACGCTCATTTATTATTCTCCAAGCCGACTTACGTCACCAACTCGTAGCCTGTAACTAAAGCTTTTTTATTAGCGGTAAATATTTTAGCGCCCTTACTCTCCAACAAGCTCCGAACCATATCTATTAAAGCATCGATTGATACTAGATTGCTTTTCTTTACAAATGCTCCGAGCATCACCATATTTGCCGATCGGGCACTACCAAGTTCCTCGGCAATACGATTTGCCGCCACTTTGATTACTTCGACGTCGCCTCTTAAAACTTCCATTTCAATCAACGAAGTATTCAGAAAGACAACCCCTCCGGCATCGATCTGGTTCTGAAATTTAATCAAGGATGGCTGGTTCATCGCCACTAGAAACTCTGGTGAAGAGGCTACCGGTGATGCGATTTCTTCATCGGAAATGGCGACCGTACAATTAGCCGTGCCGCCGCGCATCTCTGCTCCGTATGACGGTAGATAAGTAACGTGTTTCCCCTCGCGCATGGCTGTCTGAGCCAGGTTCAAACCCATCGAGAGTACACCCTGTCCTCCGAAACCGGCAAAAACCGTTTTAATCAGCATTTTTATCCCCGGTTATGTCTTTAATCACCCCGAGCGGAAATTCTTTCGCCATTACTTCATCTACCCATTTCCATGATTCCACTGGAGTCATTTTCCAGTTGAATCATGGA
>Ga0209777_10004268_pt1 | contig 17007 bp, 11 predicted proteins | sample FrelakmetHBP12HB_FD_187147 | JGI IMG/M metagenome (GOLD analysis project Ga0209777, IMG submission 187147) | Freshwater lake sediment microbial communities from the University of Notre Dame, USA, for methane emissions studies -HBP12 HB (SPAdes)... | ecosystem: Environmental > Aquatic >...
CCGCCGGCCAGCAGCCGCGCCTGGCGCAGCGGCACCTGCAGTACGTCATCGAGCATCCGGCCGCGGTGTCCGCGGAGGCGGGCGGCGCCGGCGCCCTGGGCCGCCGCTTCCTCGTCAGCGCCTCCGGTGCCTGGTGGCGCCTGGGGCAGACGTACCGGCAGCTCGGAATGACCGACAGTGCCCGCGTCTGCTACCAGCGCGCGCTGGCGCTGAACCCCGGTATGCGGCAGGTCAGGATGTCGCTGGATTCGCTCCGGTAGCCCCTCCCAGAATTCGGTTGGCAGAAGGTCGGATGGCAGAAGAGTTCCCAGACGCCAAGTTGCCAGTGGTTACCAGACATGAGTATTCGGGTGACCGTCCGGTTGCCGGTCGAGGGCCCCCATGGGACCGAGGAAGGCGGGGTCCCCGCGAAGCGGGGGATGGCCCCTCGGTCCCGTGGGGGTCCGAGACCGGCCCGCGCAACATTCGCGGGCGGAGGACGAAACATTCTCGCCCTGGGGGGGTCTAATGAGACCGGTCAAAATTCGTCCCTGGCACCCAAACCCCACACCCTACACCCTTACACCCTTACACCCTTTCACACCCGAGCCTATGCGCGCCACGCTTTCCGTAGCTGCAGCGTTCTTCCTCGCCGCGTGTGCCCACGGGCAGCCGGAGTTCGACGCCACGTCGCAGGCCCCCCAGCCCGCGCCGCCGGGTGTGAACATGGCGGGCACGTGGACCTACAACCCTGATGACAGCGACCAGCCGAGCCAGATGGGTGGCGGAGGCGGCTACGGCGGCGGTGAGGGTGGCGGTCGGGGTGGCTTCGGCGGCGGGTTCGGCGGCGGCGGGCGCGGAGGCTTCGGCGGGGGGAGGGGTGGAGGCGGGGGCGGGTACGGTGGTCGGGGCGGCCGCGGCGGCGGAGCGGGCGGCCAGGGCGGCGAGCAAGGTGACAGCACCATGCGCACTCCGCCGGGGCGGTTGGTGATCACGCAGACCGACAGCACGATGACGATCGGTCCCCGCACGCCCCGCGACAGCGTGGCGTACACCCTCTTTTACGACGGCCGTGACGTTTCCGCGCCCGCGCTGGGCGGCTCACAGTTGACCATGCGGGGGCGCTGGAACAAGAACCGCTTCGAGGTGAGCCGCCAGCTGCCGAACGGGGGGACGCTGACCGAGGCCTACGAGGTCACCAAGCACGGGCAGCGGCTGGTGATCCACGTGAAGGTCAACGGGCCTGCGCGCGAGGGTCAGGAACAGCCGACGTCCATGCGGGATTTCAAGCGGGTGTACGACAGATACGGCAGCTAGTAGATGCTGGGTTGTAGGTGGTAGGTTGTAGTTGCACGTGGTGGGTCGGCGGGTTGCTCTCACAACCTACCACCCACCACCTACCACCGGTCACCATGCGCACAGCCGCCGCCGTCTTCGTCGCCGCCCTCGCGTTCGCGCCACACGCGTCGGCCCAGTCGCCCGGCCGCGGCGAGGGGCAGCTCCGCCACCATCCCGAGTACGTCGTCCAGACCGCGTGGCTGGCCGCGAACCTGCGGGCGCCGGACGTCGTAATCCTGCACGTCGGTCGCAGCGACAACCAGTACCGCGCCGGCCACATTCCCGGCGCCCTGTTCCTTCCCCTCTCGGCCGTGGCCACCACCGTGGGCGGTGTCGCCAACGAGTTCCCGGCCCCCGAGCAGCTCGCGGCTGCGTTCCGCGATCTCGGCATCGGCGACTCGGCGCGCATCGTGATCTACGGCGACGACCCGGGGCTCCTGGCCGCACGCGTGTGGGTCGCGCTCGACCTGCTGGGCCAGAGTGCACGCACGGCGATCCTGGACGGAGGCGTGGCGAAGTGGACGGCGGAGCACAGCGCCGTCGAGAGCACGGCGAGAACGCCCGGTCCGCAGCCGTTCGCCTCGCGCTGGAGCGCCGATCGGGTCGTGACGGCGGCGTGGGTGCGCGCGCACTTAGGCGACAGCACCGTCCTGTTCGTTGATGCGCGGCCGCCGGAGCAGTACGCGGGCAGCGATACCATCGCGCGCAGCGGCCACCTGCCCGGCGCCAGGAACCTGTACTGGATGAACAGCCTCATCTCCGCGGACAGCGCCGTCCTGCGGCCGATGCACGCGCTGCACGAAGAGCTGTGGAAGGGCGCGGGAGCCGACCGGCCGTCGGTGCGCACGATCGTCACCTACTGCGTCACCGGGATGCAGGCGAGCTACGACTACTTCGTGGCGCGGTACGTCGGCTACCCCGACGTCCGGCTGTACGACGGCAGCATGGCGGAATGGTCGTCGCTGGCGCCCGCGACGGACTACCCGCTGGAACGATCGGGCCGGTAGGCGGGTTGGCAAGGGAGAGGGTGTAAGGGTGTAAGGGTGTAAGGGTGTAAGGGTGTAAGGGTGTAAGGGTGTAAGGGTGTAGGAGTGTAAGGGTGTAGGGGTGTCACAGGGCCGCCTCACACCCTACACCCTACCCCCTTACACCCGGCAGCTACTTCTTCCCGATCTCTCGTCGCAGATACCGCACAACGGCTTCGGCCTCGGCGATGAAATCCCCGTAGCTCTTCCGCACCTGCTCCATCGTCGCGTCCTTGGCTGCGGCCTCGATGTCCTTGAGCGTCTCGGACAGGTGGCGCGCCCCGAGCTGCGCGGCCGACGACTTGAAGGCGTGGGCCAGCCGCTCGACCTCCGTCAGATCCTCCGCCTCCACCGCGAGCGCCATCGAGTTCGTGCGGACGGCCGCCGCGGCGAGGAAGCTCTCCACGATGCCGTCCACCGCTTCCGCCGCGCCGGCTTCCGCCATCTCGCGGCGGAACGCGGCCAGGTCCACCGGCGGCGGCGCCGTGCGCGCGCCCCAGCCCTCGGCGGCCGCGAACAGCTCGAACGCCTTGAACGGCTTGGTGACATAGGCGTTCATCCCCGCGGCGAGGGCGTTCTGCCGCTCCTCGGCGAGCGCGTGCGCGGTGAGGGCGACGATCGGCAGGTCGGCGCAGGCGGGCATGGCGCGGATGGCCCGCGTGGCGTCGAGGCCGTCCATTTCCGGCATCTGGATATCCATCAGCACCACGTCGTAGTGCTCGCGGCTGGCCTGGGCCACGGCATCGGTGCCGGTGCCGACCACGTCCACGTGGTGGCCGCGCTTCCTGAGCATGGTGGCGGCCACCTCCTGGTTCACCTGGTTGTCCTCGGCCAGCAGGATCATGAGGTGGCGGCGCGACTCGGCGATGCGGTGCCGCGTCACGACCTCGGGCGTCCCCTCGGGCCGGCCCAGGATGCCGGCCACCATGTCCAGCAGGTCGGCGCGCGAGACCGGCTTGGTGAGGTAGCCGTGGATGCCGAGGTCGCGGCAGCGCTGCGCGTCGCCGCGCTGGCCCGCCGAGGTGAGCATCAGCAGCCGCGTCGCCTTGAGCGACGGGTCGGCACGGATCGCCTCCGCGAGCTGAAAGCCGTCGCGGTCCGGCATCTGGGCGTCGAGGATGGCGAGTGCGTAGGGCGTGCGCGCCGCGGCGGCGCGCCGCATCGCGGCCAGGCCGTCGTCGGCGCCCGCGGTCTCCTCCACCGTGACGCCCGCGGCGAACAGCAGCCCGCGCACCACGCGCCGGTTGGACGCGTTGTCGTCCACCACCAGCATACTCAGTCCCGAGAGCTGCACCGCCCCCGGCGCGGGGAGGGGCGCCGGGATCGCCACGTCCACCGTGAGCTCGGTCGAGAATGAGAACTCGCTCCCGCGGCCCTCCTCGCTCTTCACCTCCAGCGCGCCTCCCATCATCTGCACCAGCCGCTGGGCGATCGTGAGACCGAGCCCCGTGCCGCCGTACTTCCGCGTCATCGAGAGGTCGCCCTGGCTGAACGGCTGGAAGATGGACTGGCGCTGCTCCTCGGGGATCCCGATGCCGGTGTCGCGGACGACGAAGCGCACGATCGCCTTCTCGTTCTCCTCCGACACCAGCCGCACCGACACCACCACTTCGCCCTCGTGCGTGAACTTGACCGCGTTGCCGATCAGGTTCGTCAGCACCTGCCTGAGGCGCGTGGGGTCGCCGCGCACCTGCTCCGGCACCGAGGACGGGATGTCGGCCAGGAGCTCGATGGCGTGCTCGCGCGCCTTCGCGCCCATCAGGCTCACCGTCGAGTCCACCAGGCGCGGAAGGTCGAACGGCACCGTCTCGAGCTGCAGGCTCTCGGCCTCGATCTTCGACAGGTCGAGGATGTCGTTGAGCAACGTCAGCAGCGTCTCGCCCGACGACTGGATCAGGCTCAAGGAGCGCCGCTGGTCGGGGCTGAGCTCGGTGTCGAGCAGCAGCTCCGCGAGGCCGAGCACCGCGTTCATCGGCGTGCGGATCTCGTGGCTCATGTTGGCGAGGAAGGCGCTGCGCATCTGCGCCACGCGCTCCGCCGCCTCTTTCGCCTCCTGGAGCGCGGCGCGCGCGGCGATTTCCTCCGAGATGTCCTCGTACAGCACGAACAGCCCCGGCTCGCCCACGCCCTCGACCCGCGCCGCGGAGGCGCGCACCTGCACCAGCTGCCCGTCCTTGCGGCGCCGCTGGGCCTCGATCACTACCGTCTCGCCGCCGCGCACGGTCTCGTCGAGCCGCGAGGCCTCGTTGAGCTCCGGTTGCGGCACGATGAGGTCGTTGAGCCGCTGGCCGTGGGCTTCGGCGGCGGTGTAGCCGAACAGCACCTGGAAGCGCGGGTTCGCGTCGCGGACGCGGCCTTCCTCGTCCACCACGACCGTGGCGACGGGCGCGCTGGCGAACAGGGCGTCGAGCCGGGCGCGCTCGCGCGCCGCGCGTTCCTCGCTCGCCGCCAGCTCGAGGTTGGTGAGCATCTGCTGCACCAGGCCCGTGTAGCCGCGCTCGTGGATCACCAGCATCACCATGCTGAACAGGCCGAGCAGGAGGAGGGCGAGGACGTGCAGGTGGGTGAGCTCCGCCGCGACCAGCAGGCCGGCGGCGAGCGGAACCACGATCGCGGCGAGGTAGTAGCGGAACGCCCGCCGGTCGGCGGCGAAGGTGGACGTGGCCGCCGCCACCAGGCCGGTCAGGATCATGAGCACCAGCGCCAGCTCGCCGAACGGGAGCCAGCGGGAGAACAGCCCCGCGCCGACGCCCCAGGTCGCGCCCAGCGCGGTGGTCGCCACCCGGGTCATCCCCCGTTCACGGCTCGTGTACTCGCGGGTGATGAGGCGGCGCCGCAGGTAGGCCCGCGTCCCGGCCGCGACGGCAATCACGGCGGCCCAGGTCCCCAGCACCACATGCGGGACGCTGCCCTTGGCGAGGATGACGACGACGGCCATCAGGACGATGTGGGAGAACACCACCACCGCGCCTTCGCGGACGATGCGCTCGCGCGTCTCCCGGACCAGGGCTTCCTTGACCTGGTCGCTCATGGCCATGCGGGTCGGTGAGGGCATGGCCTAACATAATGTCGGCCGCCCGATTCGCCCTAGAGCGGGCTCCCGCCGGCAGGCGGCGGCTCCACGCCCGCCCCGCGGCGGCTCGACGCCCCCCTCTTCCGGCCTCCTCCGCTAGCTGGCCCAGCTCGGGCCTGGCGCGAGCCGTGGCGGCACGGGGGACGGGCGATAGACGTAACTAACAGTCGGGTATCTGGTTAGGGGCCGGTGGCGCCAAGGACCCCCGCGACGAAGTACACCGCGACGCATATCTTACGGGTCCCTCGCAACGCCTTCTGGGGAGATGGTCGCCGTGGCTGCTCAAGATCGGAATAAGATCGAGATCTGGCGCGAAGAGGTGCTCCGGCGCGCCGAGCAGGCGCTGCAGGGCCGGCTCGTGGCGCTGTTCGAATCGACGGATCATACCGTGACTCCGGTGGCGATCGGGTCGAAGCGCCGACTGCCGCCGACGGCCTCCAACGAGATCAACGAAGCGGTCCGCAGCTGGAGCGTGCCGGTGCGCGAGGGGAGCCGGTGGCTCGCGGCGCGGCTCGACATGGGCCGCTGGTGCATCGCACCGGTGCGCAGCGACATCCCGGAGGCGCCGCCCGGCGGCGTCGAGCGCCGGCGGAAGGAGCGGATGACGCTCGAGCTGGCCGGCATCTGCCTCGGTCTGCTCGAGGAGCGGTTCGCGCGCGCGGCCGAGGCGGCTGCCAAGAGCTAGGCGGGGGGCTGCTATACGTGTAGGAGGTCGCGGCACCGGCGCCGCGACTGCCCAATCAGCCGTGAAGGCAGGCCATCACAGCTCACTCCATCACAGGATAGCCCGCACGCACGCCGGGATGCGCCGGTTCCGCAACAGCGCCCCCATCACGTCGGCGGCACCTATCAGGACTTTCGCCCCGAGACCCGGAGCGGCGACGACGTGGGGTGGCCACGGGGCACCGTCGTACATGAGGTCGAGGAGCGCGCGCTCCGACGGGTATCGAGCGAGGTGGGCGCGCGCCCAGGCGAAGGCGTCGCGGACGTCGGCGGCAGGTCCGAACAACAGCTCTTGCGCATTCGAGCAGGGCGTCATCCCAAGCAACAGCATCATCTCCATCCGCAGGCCGCGCACGTTCCTCGGGTTGCGCATCGTCTCGATCAGGGCGCGCCGCACGGCGGCGGGGTCGAAGACGTCGAGCTCCGGGGTGCGAAGGCTGGCACCGCTCGTGCTCGTGTCCGGCTCCATCGCGGTGCGGGTCGAGTCGAACACGGCCTGCAGCCGTGCCCCGGCCGGGTTGCCGGTAAGGGCGTAGAACCGCACCAAGTCCGCACGCGCGATCCCGACGATCACCGTGCCGATCAGCGCGTCAATCAGCTGGGTCCCATTGTCCATGAGCTGAAAGCCGAACGAGATGCCCTCGCGAATCACTGTCTCGGCCGAGTCGCGCTGGCCGCGCGCGAGGTAGTACGCGGCCCGCGAGGCTCCGACGATGGCGAGTACCTTCGTTCCGACGAACTTGGGGATCGGCAGGGCCCACACGCTCGCCTCCTGCCCGAACGGCAGCGCGAACACCGCGCCGAAGATGTCCGCAGCGGGAGCGCGAGCGAAGCGACGGAACTTTGCCCAGACTGGGTGTTGGGCGACCTTCGCAAGCCACGCCAGCTCCGCGGGCGACAGGCGGTGGCGAGCCGCCGAATCGATGACCGTCGAATTGGGGGCGCCGTCAAGCGAGGGGTGTTGGTAGCCCGCGAACAGCCTGTCCGGCAACGATCGGCTCCACGGCACTTCGGGTAGCCTGTCCAGGGGCAGCAGGCGATACCCGGGCACGGTCTCCAGTGAGGCCCAATTAAGCGTCCCGAATGCCTGCCCCGCCTGGAGCGGCCCGATGGATGTGTCCCGCGGGAGCGCGAAGGGACGTGCCACCTGGGCGAGCGTGAGTCTGTCGTTGGTATTGGCGAATTTCGGGATGGTCCTGGCGAGGTTGGCGGGGCCGAGCTGGCCGACCAGAATCAGCAGCGCCGCCAGCGCCGCCGTGACCAGCACCAGAACGGTGATCACCACTGCGCCGAGGTACCCCAGCACGGGCCGGCCCGCGGGCCCGCGGCCGAGGTCCTGGCCTTGCCGCACCGCCTCGAAGCTCTGGTACCACGCGCCCGACAGCCTGGGCAGATCGGGCGGAACAGGGGGGCGTGCCGGGCCCTTGTGCCGCGGGGCTGCCGCCTTGCGTTCCGTGACCGCGATGCCGGCGGCCATGAGCACGCAGGCCAGTGGTAGCGTGACGGCGAGCCACGTGGCACCGGCGCCCACGAGGCCCCATGACCCCGCCACCACGGCGAGTGCGATCAGCGGCACCGGCAGCACGGCGCCGAGGAGAAGGATCGCTTCGCGGCGGAGCCGGCTGCGGCGCAGGGCGGCCCGCCGGGCGGCCGGCAGAGCCGCGAAACCGCGCGTGCCGGCGATGAGGTTGCCGGTGTCGTTGCGCCGGTCGGCCAGTGTCTCGAGCACAGTGAGCCAGGCGAAGCCCGCGTGCACGTCGGCGGTGGCCATCCGTCCCAGCCGGAGTGTCTGCCGCGCGGCCGCGGCGAGCAGCACGAACCCCGCGATGCCGGCCAGCAGGAGGACGAGCGAGACTGGCGACGCGAGCAGGTACCGGATCGCGGTCCCCTTGAGCAGCAGCGGCATGACCGCGAGCAGGACGAGCGCGCTGCCGGCGCCGTAGAGGCGACTCAGCCTCGGCAGCCGGCGGTGCAGCGCCTCGAGGCCCGGTGGCGGCCACTCGAGGAGCACCCCGCCTCCGGGAGCCAGGCGGCGCGTGACCTCGTCGGCCGTCGGGCGCTTCGCCGGGTCCTTTTCGAGGCATCGGGCGATCAGGCCCTCCAGCTCCGGGTCCATGTCGTCGCGCACTTCGGACAGGGGGCGCGGCGTGTCGCGCAGGTGCGCGGCGATCAGCTCCTGGGGGGTGGTCGCTTCGAACGGCCCCTTGCCGGTGAGCAGCTCGTAGCCCAGCAGGCCGAGGGCGTAGATATCCGTCTTGTCGCTGACCGGCTCGCTCACGAGCTGCTCGGGGCTCATGTACTGCGGCGTGCCCACGAGCATCCCCGTTTGTGTGAGCCGCGTCGTGACCTTCTTCTCGCCCGCCGGAATCACGGCGGCGATGCCGAAGTCGGAGACGAGCGCGCGGCCGGACTCCTCGTCGTAGAGAATGTTGGCCGGCTTGATGTCGCGGTGAATGATGCCCTTGGCGTGCGCGGCGGCGAGCGCGGCCGCCACCTCGCCCAGGGTGCGCCGCGCCTCGGCGCTCGGCAGCGGTCCCTCATCCTCCAGGCGCGCGGCCATCGAGCGGCCGCTCACGTGCTGCATGACGAAGTACGGCGTCCCGTCGGCCATCTCGCCGACGGCGAAGACCGGGACCACGTTGGGATGCGAGAGGCCGGCTACGGCCTGGGCCTCGCGCTCGAAGCGGGCGCGGGCCGACGCGTCGATGGCCAGGGCCGGCGCCAGCACCTTGACGGCGACGCTGCGGCGCAGCGCGGGATCGCGCGCCTCGAAGACGGTGGCCATCCCGCCCTCGCCAAGCTTGCGCGCCAACTGGAGGTGTGGGGCGAGGGCGTTGCGGAGACTCTCTTCGATGGCCGCAGTGTCTGCGGCGGCATCCGTGGGCTGCGACGGCGCCGCGCTGCGCGCGCTCGGTTCCGCCGGGCTCTCGAGCCCGCAGGAGGGGCAGAACCTGTCGCCGGCCGCGTTGGCCCGCCCGCAGCGCGGGCAGGCGACCGGATGCGCTTCCCCACTTTGATTGGTCACCGCGTCCAGAACATACCGGTGGACTCGAACCGTGCAAGCGCAATGCCGGGCGGACTACGGCCTTTCGCTGTCGAGGGTCTTCATCTGTCGCTCGTCGTAGCGCGTGCCCCCGACAGGTGACTCGGCTATGGTCTCTTCGATCCGTGCGATGTCGGCGGCGGCGAGCGGCACTTGCAGTGCCGCGAGCGACTCGGCCAGCTGCTTCCGCGTCCGTGCGCCCATCACCGGGACGATGCGTCGCCCCTTGGCGAGCACCCAGGCAATCGCCAGCTGCGCCGGCTGGAGTCCCCTCGCCGCCGCGAGGTCCTTGAGCGCCGCTACGAGCTGCGCGTTCTGCCTTGAATTGTCCGGTCGGAACCGCGGGAAATGGGTCCGCGAGTCGCCCTGTCCGGCGGTCCTGGAGCCGGTGAGCAAGCCGCGTGAAAGGACGCCATAGGCGGTCACGCCGATCCCAAGCTCTTCCAGCACCGGGAAGATCCGCTTTTCGGGGCCGCGGCTGACGATCGAGTACTCGATCTGCAGATCGCAGATCGGCCGGACGGCGTGCGCCCGGCGGATCGTCTCCGCTCCCACTTCCGACAGTCCGGCCCAGCGCACGTAGCCGGCGTCGATGAGATCGCCCACCGCTCCGACGGTCTCCTCGATGGGCACGTTGGGATCCAGCCGCGACGGCCGATAGATGTCGATGTGGTCCACGCCGAGGCGCTTGAGGCTGTAGGCGGCGAAGTTCTTCACTGCCGCCGGACGGGCGTCGAAGCCGCCCCAGCTGCCGTCGGGGGATCGCAACGCGCCGAACTTCACCGACAGCAAGGCCTGGTCGCGGCGACCCTTCAGCGCCCGGCCGATGAGCATCTCGTTGTGCCCGGCGCCGTAGAAATCGCCCGTATCCAGCAGGGTCACGCCGGCGTCGAGGGCGGCGTGGATGGTCGCGATGCTCTCGTTGTCGTCGCTGGCGCCGTACATGCCGGACATTCCCATGCAGCCCAGCGCGATGGGGAACACTTTCAGCCCGGTGGTGCCCAGCTCCCGTGCGCCGAGTTGATTCTCTGCAGCCATGATCCCTCCGAAGGGAGTTGCTACCGGATACGTGGATCCCCGGCGACATGTTGGAGATCAAGGCACAGCCTTGCGCCGGGCCGCGTAGAAATGGCGCTGCACCTCGGCTATCAGGGCACTAGCGTGGCGGCGTGCGCCCTTGCCAACCCCACGCCGAGCCGAGCAGCTTATGGGCATGCCGCAGATTGCCGAGATCTGGACCGCGGAGCGGATCCGCGCGCTCCCCGACGACGGCTTCCGTCACGAGGTCGTGGACGGGGCGCATCTGGTGACGCCGGCGCCGCGCGCCCCGCATCAGATCGCCGTGCTGGAGCTGGCGGAGCGGCTTTCCGGGTATGTGCGGGTGCACCGCCTGGGGCGGGTGATGGTCTCGCCTGCCGATATCGAGTTTGACCCTAAGACGATGGTGCAGCCGGATCTGTTCGTCACCGCGAAGCGGCGCGTGCGGACGTGGGCGGACGCGCAGCCCCTGCGCCTGGCAGTCGAGGTCCTCTCGCCGAGCACGGCCCGCGCGGACCGGTTCGTCAAGCGGCGTCGCTACCAGCGGGCCGGAATCGAGTTCTGGATCGTGGATCTGGACGCCAGGCTGGTCGAGTGTTGGCGTCCAAGCGACAAGCGGCCGGAGGTGCTGGCTGAACGACTCGACTGGCAGCCGGAGGCGTCGCTGAAGCCGCTGGTGCTGGATCTGCCCGCCCTGTTCCGCGAGGTGCACGGGGAGGACTGAGGCAACCTACCAACCGTCTCCTGCCACACCGTGAGCCGGGCCGCAACAAATGGCTCCACCGCTCGGCTACCGGGGCGCTAGCATGGTCGCGTGCGCCCTTGCCAACCCCGCGCCGAGCCGAGCACCTTATGGGCATGCCGCAGGCAACCGAGGTCTGGACCGCGGAGCAGGTCCGCGCGCTCCCCGACGACGGCTTCCGTCACGAGGTCGTGGACGGGGAGCACCTGGTGACTCCGGCACCGCGGTTGGTGCACCAGCGGGCCGTTGGTTTGTTCCATCGCCATTTGACCTCGTACGTCATCGCGCAGGGGCTCGGAGAATGTCTCGCCGCGCCCGCGGATGTGGAATTCGATCCGCACACGATGGTGCAGCCCGACGTCTTCGTTACGGCCAACCGGCGGGCGAAGACGTGGTTGGAAATCCTACCCCTGCGGCTTGCGGTCGAGGTGCTCTCGCCGAGCACGGCTCGCGCGGACCGGCTCGTGAAGCGGCGGCGCGTCCAGAGGGCGGGCGTCGAGTGCTGGATCGTGGACCTGGACGCGCGGCTGGTGGAACGGTGGCGGCCGAGCGACAAGCGGCCCGAGGTGCTGGCGGAGCGGCTCGGATGGCAGCCCGAGGCGGAGCTGGAGCCCCTCGTGCTCGATCTGCCGGCGTTCTTCCGCGAGGTGCACGGGGAGGACTGACGGCGGGTGGTGGGTTGTAGCGAAAGGCCGGGGCGATTGCCCCGGCCTTTCGTTAGCGCGGCGAACTGGCTGCCGCGGTGGCCCCACACGCAAGCCGAGTATAGGCTCGGCCAGTTGTCTCCCGCAAGGGCGGAAGAGCGCGGCGGTACTGGTGGCGGGACTCGAGCCCGCACGGGCTTTCGCCCAGTGGCGTGTGGAGCCACCGCGTCTACCAGTTCCGTCACACCAGCACCGTTTCCGGCTGCGAACCCTGGCAGTCCCGAAGGATTGTCACGCGTGACCTCACACGTGCTGCCGACCGCGTGGCCACAGTACGGCCTCGCGGCGCTGCGGCAGCATCGTTTGGTTGCGTCCCGGCGCACCCCCGGTGCAACTTGCGGCCCTCAGCTAGCCAATCCGGAGTTTGTCGTGAGCGTGTCTTTCCCGTGCCTCCGTGCGTCCGTGCCCCTGTGCCTCCTGCTGCTGTGCGTCTGTGCGTCTGTGCCTCCGTGCGTCCTGCCGCTAAGCGCCCAGGATGCCAGCCTCTGGAACGGTGCTCTCAGGTGGCGCAACATCGGCCCCTTCCGCGGCGGCCGTACGGTGGCCGCCGTCGGCGTCCCTCAGCAGCCCTCCGTCTTCTACATCGGCGTCAACAACGGCGGCGTCTGGAGGACGGACGACTACGGCCGCACCTGGAATCCCATCTTCGACGGGCAGAGCACGGGCTCGATCGGCGCCATCGCCGTCGCGCCGAGCGATCCCAACGTGGTCTACGTCGGCAGCGGCGAGGGCCTGCAGCGGCCCGACCTCTCCGTGGGCAACGGGATGTACAAGTCCACCGACGCCGGCCGCACTTGGGCGCACTTAGGCCTCGACGACGCGCAGCAGATCGCCCAGATCCTCGTGGACCCGCGCGACGCGAATCGCGTCCTGGTGGCTGTGATCGGGCACCCCTACGGCCCGAACGAAACAAGAGGCGTGTTCCGCTCGACCGACGGCGGCGCGACCTGGACCAAGGTGCTCTACAAGGACGAGAACACCGGCGCGATGGACCTGGTGTTCGATCCGGCGAGCGCCGACACCGTCTTCGCGGTGCTGTGGGCCGCGCGGCTGGCGCCTTGGGAGGTGAGCGACTCGTACACCCTCTCGGCCAACAACGGCCTCTACCGCTCCACCGACGGCGGGGCTACCTGGGCGCCGTTCGGCACCGGGCTCCCCACGGCCGACGACCGCGTGGGCCGCATCGGCCTCGGCACCTCGCAGAGCGAGCCGCGGCGGATGTACGCCATCGCTCCCGACGGCAGGAAGAGCGGCCTCTACCGCACCGACGACGGCGGCGCGACCTGGCGGCTCGTCAACAGTGACGGCCGCCTCTGGGAGCGGGACGGTGACTTCAGCGAAGTCAAAGTGGACCCCAGGAACGCGGATGTCGTCTACGTCATAGACGTCTCGTCGTGGAAGAGCACCGACGGCGGCGCGCACTTCGTCGGCTTCAAGGGCGCGCCGGGCGGCGACGACCCGCACCGGCTGTGGATCAACCCGAACGAACCGCGGACGATGATCCTCGCCGGCGACCAGGGCGCGTGCGTCAGCGTCAACGGCGGCGACACCTGGAGCAGCTGGTACAACCAGCCCACGGCGCAGTTCTACCACGTCATCACCGACGACCAGTTCCCCTACCGCGTCTATGGCGGGCAGCAGGAGAGCGGCTCGGCGTGGGTGCTCTCGCGCGGGAACGACGGGCAGATCACCTTCGCCGACTGGCATCCGGTGGGCGCGGAGGAGTACGGCTACATCGCGCCCGACCCGCTGCACCCGAACCTGATCTACGGCGGGAAGGTGAGCCGGTTCGACATGGCGACGGGCGACGTGCAGAACGTCGCACCCATCGCGCCGGCCGGCACGAGCTGGCGGTTCGTGCGCACCGAGCCGCTGCTCTTCTCGCCCGTGGACCCGCACATCCTCTACTATGCCGGGAACGTCGTCTTCAAGACGTTGAACGGCGGCTCGACCTGGCAGGTGATCAGTCCCGACCTCACGCGCGCGCACTACGACGTGCCGGCGAGTGTGGGCGCGTTCGCGTCGCAGGATCCTGAGCACGGCAAGCATCGCGGCGTGGTGTACTCCATCGCGCCGAGCTTCCGGCGGGTGAACCTGTTGTGGGCGGGGACCGACGACGGGCTCATCTGGGTGACGCACAACGGTGGCGCGAAGTGGACCGACGTCACGCCGCCGGCGCTGACGCCGTGGAGCAAGGTGAGCTTGATGGAGGCGAGCCACAGCGACACGCTCGAGGCGTACGCGGCCGTCAACCGGATCCGGCTCGACGATCTCGCGCCGCACGTCTGGCGCACGCGGGACGGCGGGAAGACGTGGACGGAGATCGTGGCGGGCCTGCCGGCGGGCGCGGTGGTGAATGCGGTGCGCGAGGACCTGCGTGTGCGCGGGCTGTTGTTCGCCGGCACCGAGCTGGGCGTGTTCGTGAGCTTCGACGACGGCGATCACTGGCAGCCGTTGCAGCTCAACTTGCCGGTGACGAGTGTACGCGATCTGTGGGCCCACGAGAGCGATCTCGTGGCCGGCACCCACGGCCGCGGCTTCTGGATCATGGACGACATCGAGGTGCTGCGGGATGTGGCGAGGGCTGAGGCGGCGAGTGGACGGGGAGGGGAAGGGGCGACCACCCACAACCTACCACCCACTAACAGCCCGATCCTCTACCATCCGGAACTGGCAACACGCGTCCGCTGGGACCGCTGGACGGACACGCCTCTCCCGCCCGAGGAACCGGGTGGGGAGAACCCTCCGGACGGAGCCATTCTCCAATACTGGTTGCCTGCGGGCGTGTCCCGTCCAGTCACACTGGATGTCCTTGACTCGCGCGGCCGCCTCGTCCGCCACCTCAGTAGCGATGACCCCCCGGAACTACCCGACTCCTCGGCGAACCTCCCGATGTACTGGCCCCGGCCCTGGCACGGCCTCAGTGCCGAGCCCGGCGCGCACCGGTTCATCTGGGATTTGCGGTACCCGTTGCCGCCGGTGACGCGTCGGGGCTACCCGATGCACGCCGTGGTGCACAACACGCCGTTGGAACCTCTCGGCGTCTGGGTATTGCCGGGGACGTACACCGTGAAGCTGACCGTGGGCGGGCAGACATACACCCAGCCGCTAACGGTCCGGATGGATCCCCGCGTCAAGACGCCTCTGGCTGGCCTGCGCCAGCAGTTCGACCTGGCGCAGCGGATCGTGGCGGCATGGCGGAAGGACTCGTTCGCACTGGCCGAGGTGCGGGTGATGCGTGCGCGCCTGGACACCCTCAAGCAGCAGGCGGGTGCGGGGCCGCGAGCGGACTCCCTCGCCGCGCTGGACGCCAAGCTGGCGGCGCTAGCTGGTGCGGGTGGTGGCCGGTTCGGTGGCGGTGGTCGCGGCGGAGCCGGGGCCGGCCCGACCCTGGCGAGCCTCAACGGGCAGCTCGGCGGTCTCTACGGTTTGGTTGAGGGAACGGACGCGGCACCAACGACGCAGGCGGTTCGGGCGGTGGGGGAGGCGGAGCGGCGACTCTTGGCACTCCTGGCTCGCTTGTCGAGTGCCAGACCCGGCTAGCGCTCGACGCCCGTGCGTCGGCCAGTTCGTCGCGCTGTGCGGATGCTCTGACGAGAGGCATGCAAGAGGGCTCGCATCTCTCGATGGTGCAGGATCTGAACGCTACGTCTGGGAGTGAGGTGGACCTATCTCCCAGTAGGCGCTTGCTCCGACGCCCGTGGTAAACCGGCTCACGTCGAATCTAGCTGGCGCGACGTACCAGCATTGGGACAGCTTGAGAGATGCACTCAGGATGGCACACGCAACTGCTTGCAGCTTCGACCCCGTCAGACCAAGCTCGAAATTGAACCCACGGTCAATATACCATTCGCGGTACTGCGCTCGAAGATGGTTCAGTACCGTAAGCAGGTCGTAGGACTTGATCTGCGTGAGCCTGCCGCTCCTCACATTCCTCACCGCTACCTCGCCCGCGATCCTAGCTATCTGGCCGCGAGGACTGTCCGCCCCCGGAACAACGACCTCAACCCTGTCAAACTCGCGCTCATCGATCAACGTCAAGAGCCGTTGGTGCTTGGCCGAGGCGAACGCGCAAAGCACACGTCGACGGGATTCGTCGGCATCTGATTCGATCAGTCTGAGCGCACGGTATGGAGCCTCCTCGCCCGTCATGAGCCGGCTGAGTTCATCTAGGAGGGTGTAATGGTCCTTCGTCCGGTCGGCCTCCAGGATTCGCACGATGTCTTCGTGCAGGGGGTAGTGCACCTCTGCCGATGTATGAGCGACCCAGATGCGCTTGCTGGCCCTGAGCCCGGCTCGGAGTGACTCGAACAAGACAGGCTTGGCCAGCCCCGTGATGTCAACTAGGACGTTCCCTTCCATGGGGCCGAGACTCCGACGCCGAATCAGATCGGAGTAATTCACAATCCTGGTATCGGGCACGACTCGTCGAACCGTCCGCAAGATCTCCTCTGAACGGCCGGGCTCCTCGTAAGAGACGAGAACGGCTGAGCGGGGCCGTGTCAGCTCCATCAGGCGAACCGCCGAGGCTAGCGCTCGTTCTTCAAACCCAAGCCCGAGCAATAGGTGGTCTACGTGAACTTCCCGCAGCTCGTCCGCGGACACCGCTCGCGGCATCGGGACAGCGGGCATGGGCCCAACAACGGCGGGCGTCTGTCCCCCAACCTGCGCCAACTCTCGTGCGTCGGGGCCCGGGAGAAAGCTGAGTTGCATCTGGTCTGCTGTTTCGTCCCTTCGGGACATTGGAGGTGTCGGAGGAAGCGCTGCGGCATCTTCCTGTGGCGCCACCGGCCCACCATAGGAGTCGTCCTGGCCATCCTCGTCTTCCGGGCCCCCAAGGTTGCGCAAGAGGATTTCCTTGCCTCGGGAAGGATTCTTGAGCCAATCGAGCAGATCTTCACCGGAGAGCTCAAACCTGTCGCGATCCGCGAGTCCGATGAAGTTCGATAGTCCAAACAGTTTCCGGTAAGTGAGCACGAATTGCTGAATTGGATCGCCGTCCTTGGTCTTTGTCCTCGGGGTATCGGCGCCACCCTCGAGTACGAACAGGCCTGCGTCGATCAGCTCGCGCAGTTGGCCAAACTGCCACTCGACGTCGCCCTTGGTGATTCTCACGTAGAGTTTCAGGTACTGCCGCAGTCGCCGGCGGCCACTTGCGCCGGGCTCCGAGAGAGACCTCACCAACAACTCGTGCGACGCCTCTGCGAATGAGAGAGTGAATCGCCCCGGGTTTTCCGGAGAGCTCACGGGTTGAGTGTGGCCAGTGCCGCTGGGGCCGCCCGGGCCCGCTCGTAGGCTGCTTCGTACTCGGCGGGCGGGACGTAGCCGAGGGGCTCCAGCAG
>Ga0209777_10004269_pt1 | contig 17004 bp, 16 predicted proteins | sample FrelakmetHBP12HB_FD_187147 | JGI IMG/M metagenome (GOLD analysis project Ga0209777, IMG submission 187147) | Freshwater lake sediment microbial communities from the University of Notre Dame, USA, for methane emissions studies -HBP12 HB (SPAdes)... | ecosystem: Environmental > Aquatic >...
TATCTTTAACCTTTTTTGTAGTGTTCCCATCCTTTTCTCTTGCACAAGACAAAGAAGTGACGCTTGAGAAGGTCGTTGTCACCGCCACACGGGATGAGCAGGAAATCAGGAAGATTCCTGCCAACGTCACTGTCATCACGAAAGAGGAGATTGGACAGTCCAATGCCCAAAACGTGGTTGACCTGCTCCGAAACGAAGTAGATATTCAGGTCCAGGATTATTACGGAAATGGGAAGTCAGCTTCCGTTGATATCAGAGGTTTTGGAGAGACAGGTGTTCTCAATACGCTCGTCTTAGTGGATGGAAGACGGGTCAATGAAATTGATCTCAGCGGAGTGGACTGGACCCAAATCCCGCTTGACCAAGTGGAACGGATTGAAATCGTTCGAGGTTCCGGGAGTGTCCTTTACGGGGATAATGCTGCGGGCGGGGTGATCAACATCATTACGAAAAAGCCTGAAAAACCTTTTTCCGCCAGTGCAGAAGTGGTGGGGGGAAACTACGGCTACAACAAAGAGAGTGCTTCCGTGAGTGGAAAATGGGGTCCCCTGTCTGCTATTCTCAACACGAGTCATAATTCCACGAAGGGATATCGTGAGAATGGGTTTTTAAGAGCAGAAGATGTTGGAGGAAAGGTTATCTATGACTTGAATGAAAATATCAGCTTCAACCTGAGCGGAAGTTTCCATCAGGATGATCAAGGCTTGCCAGGTGCCCTTCCTAAAGCCATTTATAAAGTGGATCGGCGGGCAACGCTTGCCCCTGACGATAAAGCAAAAACGGATGACCAGTATCTCGCTCTGGGAGCAAAGGCCAAATTATGGGACTTCGGTCGATTGGAAATGGACCTTTCCTACCGAAATAGAGAAGTAAATACCTTCTGGCAATCCTACTCCTACAAGGTTCAAAGCAACATAAGCACCTGGGGGGTGACTCCAAGATATATTCTCGAAAAACCCCTCTGGATCTTGCCTAACAAATTAACTCTCGGGCTCGATTTCTATGATTCGGATTCCAACGTCCTTTCCGAGTCGTCATTTGGATCAAACCGGGTGGAAGTCACGAAGCAATCAACAGGTCTCTATCTTTTAGACGAATTGTCCCTCCTCAAGAATCTAATCCTCTCCATGGGCTATCGCCAGGAGTGGGTGACCTATGACCTCTTTCAAGAGATACCGAGAGCAAAGGATAAGGAAAATACTAGCGAGCCTGCGTGGAATGTGAGTTTGGATTACCTCTTCGGTAAAAAATCCTCTGCTTTTCTCAACGTCAAAAGGAGCTTCCGCTTCCCCGTTTCCGAGGAATTGATCCAATATTTCCCGACCTTTCAGGTGAACGCCGGGATGAAACCCCAAACGGGATATCAATATGAGGCTGGTGTTCGCCATGCCTTTACGGATCAGATTGAGGCCAACCTGACGCTCTTCTGGATCGAAACCCGGGATGAAATCTTCTTTAACCCCTATATATATACCAATGAAAACTTTCCCAAAACTCGGCGTCAGGGAATTGAATTAGGAACAAAGGTGAGACCCCTCCAATGGCTCACTCTTTGGGGTAACTACAGTTATATTAAGCCTACCCTGCAAGTGGAACCTTATTCAGGAAATGATATTCCCGGGGTACCGAAACATAAGGGCTCGGTTGGGGCGGATGTGCAAATAGGGCGTCTCTTGATCGAAGGATTGGATCTGAGGGGTTATCTGGGCAGAATATGCGACGGTTTACTCTTCAGTACCAGCGCCAATCTTGTAGGGTCCCGATACTTTATCAGTGATTGGGCCAACCAGGTAGATAAATTGGGTGGGTATTATTCCATCAACGCAAAGCTCTCCTACACCTGGAAGGGATTGAAGGCCTTCGTCGGTGTCAATAACCTAACCAATCAAAAGTATTCAGAATTCGGCGTTGTCAATGCCATGGGGGCACAATATTATTATCCTTCACCTGAGCGTAACTTTATCGGAGGTCTCTCCTACACTTTTTAGAGACTCGAAATGGAATACTCTCTACTGCAAAAATGTTATAAAAGGATGTTCCCATTTAGATTAGGAACCACCTCTTATATCTATCCTGATCACATTGTCCCAAACGTGGTGAAGCTGGCCCCCTTCCTTGATGAGATAGAACTGGTCCTTTTTGAGAGCGAGGGATTGGATAATTATCCTGATGAGACCCAGATGAAAGATCTAATGAGCCTTTCGATCCACCAAGGAGTCGATTTTAATATCCATTTGCCTATCGATATATTCCTGGGAGACGAAGAGGAGGAGATCAGGGTTAAGGGAGTTAACATTGTAAGAAAGGTGATGGAGCGGACTCTCTGTCTCAGGCCCTCTATCTACACCCTCCATTTGGATTTAAGAAATAAGGACGGCCGAGAGGAGACTGATATTGAAGCTTGGCGGAGGCGCATCCTCCGAAGCGCAAAGGAGATGACGGAATGGGGGATTGAACCCAAACGAATCTCCATTGAGACCCTTTCATATCCTTTCGAATGGATTGAAGATATAGTGAAGGAATTTGGATTTTCGATCTGCCTCGATATTGGTCATATGTTGATCTATAGCCAAGATATACCACGCTATTTGGAGAATTATCTCTCCCAAACCTCCATCATCCATCTCCATGGTATTGAAAACGGTATCGATCATTTGGGAATTGATAGATTAAATGGTAAAATTGTTGATCTGATCCTTTCCAAACTTCAAAGTTTTACGGGAATTTTGTCCGTTGAGGTCTTCTCGTTTGGCGACCTGAAAAATTCTCTGGGGGTCTTGGAGCAAAGATGGAAAAAAGAATGATCTTTATTACCGGGGGCTGTCGAAGCGGCAAAAGCCGCTATGCTTTACATTACGCCAATCAAAATTTTTCCAAGAAATTATTTCTGGCTACCAGTGAAGTGCTTGATGAAGAGATGGTTCGTCGTATAGAAAATCATAAAAAAGTGAGAGGGCCAGAATGGCAAACCATAGAGGAACCCATAGAGATTGTCAAGAAAATAAGGAAATACGGGAGGAATGGGGAAGTCATCCTGATAGACTGCCTCACTCTCTGGCTCTACAATCTTTTGATGAAATGGGACAATGATTTGAGGATAATCGACGAAACGGAAAAATTAATAAATATTATTAAACAGAGCCAAACTTCTTTTATTCTTGTCTCTAATGAGGTGGGGATGGGGATCGTACCCGCTGACCCATTGAGCCGCCGGTATCGAGATCTTTTGGGAACAATGAATCAGAGGATTGCTGAAGCACTGGATACGGTGATTTTTATGGTTTCAGGCATTCCACTTTTCTTGAAAGGGAAAGAGTGAAGACTTTTCTTCAGGCCTTTTCGTTTCTCACGATGCTTCCCGTTGGGCACCCTTCCCTCTCAGAGGGGAAGGAATTAGCCAGGTCAATGGCCTTTTTCCCTTTAGTGGGTCTGATCATTGGCTTCATTTTGGCTCTCGGATATTATCTCTTCTCATTCCTTTTCTCCAGGGCCCTTGTCCTCTGGTTGACGATTGGACTTCTCGCACTCTTAACCAGGGGGCTCCATCTGGATGGGTTTGCGGATACCATGGATGGTTTGGGCTCTGGTGGACCAAGGGAAAAGATTCTCGAAGTGATGAGAGATAGTCGAATTGGTGCGTTTGGAGTCATCAGCCTCATTTTGCTCATCGGAGCTAAGTATCTTGCTTTAGATCAAATTCCGAGCGCCTCTATCCCTTACGCACTCATCTTAATGGCTGTGATGGGTAGAAATGCGATGGTCTTGGTCTGTTATCGATCGCCCTATGCAAGGTCTGAAGGAGGCTTAGCTAAACCTTTCACCGAAAATCTTGGGGGCCGCGAAATAACTTTATCCTTGGCCACGGCTTTTGGAATTGCCTTATTGGTCATGGGCATGAAGGGGGTAGCGGTTTTCTTGGGCATTGGACTTTTCAGTCTTGGGTATCGAACCTTTTTCATAAAGAAACTGAGTGGGGTGACAGGGGATATCTTAGGAGCAGCAAATGAATTGGCAGAACTTCTCTGCCTTCTTCTTTTAATAATTCTTGAACCGATCCATTTATAGAATTGAGAGGGAGAATGATGGATAAAATTAATCAAGCAATCAACAGCATTAAACCTTTGGACGAGAGGGCCATGGCAGAGGCGAGAATGAGGCAGGACAATCTGACCAAACCGCAAGGTTCAATGGGTCAACTTGAGTTCCTTTCTATTCAGGTAGCTGGGATAAAAGGGGACGCAAGGCCCCGAATCATCCACAAAGTTATATTTACACTGGCCGGAGACCATGGGGTTACCCGGAAAGGCGTGAGCGCCTATCCGTCTGAAGTGACTCCCCAGATGGTCTATAACTTCCTTCGTGGAGGTGCAGCGATCAACGTCTTGGCACGACAAGTCGGGGCAAGGGTCATCGTAGCAGACCTGGGTGTTGCCTCAGTACTTGAACGACACCCTCAATTGAAAGATAAAAAAGTAGCCCTGGGCACTGACAATATGGCCGAAGGGCCTGCCATGAGTCGGGAGGAAGCTATTCGTTCCATTGAAGCCGGGATGGAGCTTGTGGAAGAGGAGTTGACAAAAGGGATGGATATCCTGGGAACGGGTGATATGGGAATTGGAAACACCACCCCGTCCAGCGCTATCACATCTGCTTTAACAGGAGTGGATGTTGCCGCAGTGACGGGAAAGGGAGCAGGCCTTGACGAAGAGGGATGGAAACGAAAGGTGAAGGTAATTCAAAAAGCCCTCGCACTCAATCAGCCCGATCCAAAGGACGCGATCGATGTCCTGTCTAAGGTGGGAGGATTTGAGATCGGAGGAATTGTAGGGTTGATTTTGGCAGGGGCCAGATATCGGATCCCTGTTGTGATCGATGGCTTCATTTCTGGTGCAGCAGCCTTGGTTGCCACATCCCTTTCACCTCAAGTAAGGCCCTATCTCATTTCTTCTCATCAATCCGCTGAACCAGGACATAAAAGGATATTGGAGCACCTCGGCCTGATACCTTTGCTGAACCTTAATATGAGATTAGGTGAGGGAACCGGGGCGGCCTTGGGCATATTTCTAATCGAGGCCAGCCTTAAGATTCTCAACGAAATGGCAACCTTTGCTGAGGCGGGAGTTTCAGAGAAAATATGATTAGAAAATCGCTTCTCTTAGCCTTGGTGATCAGCCTCTTTCTTAATATTTCCGTTGAGGGGAAAGAAGGCTTATTGACCGACGAGATAGGGAGGAAGGTTAAAATTCCTCATTCTGCGAGAAGGATTATATCCCTTGCCCCTAGCATTACGGAAATCCTATTTGCTTTAGGACTTAATGAGGAAATAGCAGCCATCACAAACTTTTGCGATTATCCTGAAGCCGTTTTGAACAAACCGAGGATTGGAGGGTTTGTGAATCCCGATATCGAAAAGATTGTCTCGTTAAAACCCGATCTGATCATTGGGATCAAGGACGGCAATCGGATGGATACCGTTCATCGTCTCAACGATTTTGGCTTCCCCGTCTATTTAATCGATCCAAAGGGTTTCAATGGAGTGATGGGGACAATCAAAAATATTGGAGATGTTGTGGGGAGAGAAAAAGAATCGAGAAGAATGATAAAAGATATGGTTAACAAAAGGGAGAATATCATCACCCTTACCCGATCTCTTTCTAAACCAAAGGTCTTCTTTCAGGTAGGAGATGTTCCTATGATAACAGTGGGGAAGGGTACACTCGCCGATGATCTCATCCGGTTGGCTGGGGGAAGGAGTATATCGGAAAATGAATTGATGAGCTATCCCTCGTATAGCATAGAGACTATCCTATCAAAGGCTCCGGAGATCATTATCATGAGCTCCATGGAGAGCAAAAAAAACTATTTGAATTTGGTCAAAAAGTGGCAGAATTGGGAAAGTATCCCTGCAGTAAAAATGAATGCCATCTATGTTATAGACTCAAATTTAGTGGATCGCCCCACGCCTAGGATCGCAGAAGGGCTAGAGGCACTAGTGAGGATAATTCATCCAGAAGTTTTAACGGGAAAGACTCAACCAAAGGAGAAACTAACTCTTGACACATCAGAGGGGTTGTAATATAAATTTTCTAATTATTCACGATGCCGGGTTAGCTCAGTCGGTAGAGCAGAGGACTGAAAATCCTCGTGTCCGTGGTTCGATTCCGCGACCCGGCATTTTTAAATTCAAGGGGTTAGGCGATTCCGCTTAATCCCTTTTTCGTTGAGTGTAACCATTTTGTAACCATTTCGAAAATTTTTATTCATTCTGAGCCTGTCTGAACCGAATGACTTCACCCCGTCCGGGGTCACTCAGTTCCGTTGCATCTTGCTTCTCAAAGTAGGCCTGTTTCTTCTGGGCAGCCTCCCTAAGATCCTGATCGCTGACGATGTTATATCGATCAAACACGCTTCTCGTCTTGTGACCCGAAATTGACATAGCTACCCTTTCAGAAACCCCGGATCTCACCATGTCTCTTATGGCAGTTCTCCTGAAATCGTGAAGGATCTTCGTCGGGACCTTAACCACTTTCTCGTTACCCTTTTTGTCTTTGATGACAACCGGCTTTCCTTCATCATCCGTTAGAACTTCATAAAGCCCGACCTTGATACAAGCGCTTACCCATGCCTTCCTGAAGCCTCTAATAGGGGTCCCATTCCGATGGAAAACAAATTGACACCCCAACTGCCTTTTACTGTGAAGCGCTTGCATCTCCTTCAACAACTCCCCATCGAGATAAAGGGTCCGGCCTTCCTCATTCTTGGTTTCCCCCGGATCCAGCCTGACAATCCCTTCCTTGAGGTTCACTCGATCCCATGTGAGGGTCAAAATCTCGTTCTTTCTCCACCCGCTGTGGTAAGCAAAAGTAACAATAGGTTTCACCTCTTCAGGAAGGGCATTTTTCAAGGCGATATACTCCTCATACTCATAGAATCCCTTCCGCGTATTCGATTCCTTCAGCATAGGGATGTAAGGAACCCGGCTCACCTTTGGAGGAGTGCATCTTGCCCCAAGGTAGAACATCCGTTTCAAGGCTGCCATTTCTCTGTTGATGGACGCGTTTGAAAGCCCTTCTTCCATTCGGCCTTGGATGTAATCCTTGATCCGTGCTGTTGTAATCTCTGTTGCTCTCATCCCTTCAAAGGCTCCTTTGAGATGCTTCACACAGAGTCCCGCTTTGGATAAGGTCTTCTTGCCATTGATCCGATAGTCAGTCAGGTAATCCTGAGCCAGCTCGTCGAACCGCACCTTGTCAAAACAGATCCCTGGTAACTCGCCCTTGGAGATCTCGCCCTCACGTCTTTTCAAAAGCCTCTTGGCCACTTCCTTCTTGTTGCTACGGCTGGATTCATAATAGGGTTTCCCATTCCGGTAATACTTTACCCATAAGACTCCTTTTCGCCTGTAAATCGTCCCCATCTTACTTTCCTCCTTTCTTGGGCCGGTTTCGCTTGACCAACACGAGGTCGTAGCCGAGGTAATCGGCGATCTGCCCAAGCATTTCCAGGGAAATATTCACTTTCCCGTGAAAAAACTTGGAGAGTTGGCCCCGGTCGATCCCAAGATCTTTCCAGAGCCGGTATGCCGTTACCCCCTCCCTTTCGAGGACTTCCCTCAGGCGATTCCCCATCATAAGCCCATCCTAACAGTTAGTTGAATATTCGTCAACTATAATTTTCTACAGATAGATTGACTTGTTCCGATTGATGAAATCATTCAGGTCTTCAATGTCCAAAAAAATCTTGCGCCCTCCTTCCGTCCGAACAACCGGGATGGATCCCGCCCATATCAATTCTCTCATTCCCCATTCGGACCGTCCGAGGTATTCTGCTGCCTCTTTCAGGGTATAAAGGCGCTTGGACATGGGATTGTTAGTCCTATGCTCCCCCATAACATATCGACTTTGTTAGTCTATTCCAGTAGTGTAACCGTAACTGTAACTGTCAACGTTTTTCAAGAATTATCCTCATAATTGATAATTACCATCCTCTCTTTATCATCCTATCCCTCTACCCCTTTCCTTCTTTCTCTCTCCTTCCGTAACTTGCTGGTCATGCGATCCGATTTTTTGGACTTTCTCAGGGGTGCCTATTTTCCCTCCTGCTTTAATTCCGTGTAAGGACTCCTTCCTTTGTACTCCTCATTTTTGAAAACCTTGTTCAGATGCAACACTTCAACCAGTAACAAACGGAACAAATCCAGGAGTTGATTTGATTTTCAGATCGTAATTTCTTGGAGGACGAGTATAGTGGCAAGATATCTGCACTTTAAAAGGCTTCGAAGGCGCCCGCAAGTTGCTTGACAGATAATTCCTTTTTTCGTATATTCAACTCAGCCAAAACTGAGTTTTTATGAGATCTACATTCGTCAACGGGTATCGTAAGGCAAGCGTCAGAGGGCTTATCGGTTTTAATCCAGTTCACGGCGTCAATCTTTCTATTTTTCCAGAGGAATTCCTAAAACAATAATAAGTAAGTCGTTTTGGCTTGAAGGTGGTACGAAAAAATTAGGAGGAAATATGCCCTCGAAAATCTCCAATAGCTACGATGCGATCATTGTGGGCTGCGGTATCGCGGGGTCGGTTGTTGGTGCCATCTTATCAAACATGGAACATAAGAAAGTTCTGGTCCTTGAGGCCTCGTCGCAGATTGGCGGCCGTGCGACCTCATTCCGCGGAGAAGCGATTACAGATGCTGATGAGTTCCGTAAAACGCTTGCCCAATCTGCTCACTCTTGGGTGAGTGACAGGACTGAACCTGATCTTCCTACGCTGATCAAGAAGAAGATGCTCAATGGATATGTCCTCGAAGCGGGTGGCAGAGGAGCATGGTACACCAATCGCGGTCGCGTCAGCCATGCCTTGGCCCTGTTCAACAAGGCTTCGATCTTCTATCCCAATGCAGGCTTTGTCTGGTATGACCATGAGTGGAAGCCCCATATCGTGGGCAGGAGATCCAAGTACGGCTGGATGAGCGATGAAGATTACACCCAGATGGTGAAGGTCCATAAGCGGAAGCTTCAGGTACGTACGATAGCTGAAGCTGAAGAGTTCGACCATGTGACCTTGAAAGATTGGGTGGAAGGGATAACCCACAACGAACTGGCACAAGAATTCCACTATGCCATGGGGACTTTCCAGACGATCATGAATGACCCGGCGCTCAATGCAGCCGGAGAGAACTTGAAGGTATTTCTACAAGTCCAGGAGACTGGTGTGCATATCACCAACGGCTCGTGGGCTTTCGCCGGTGCACCCGGACACCGTTTTATTACAGAGGGTTTTGCTACTGCTCTCAAAGACGCTCAAGGCGAAATCGCCACAAATGCCACGGTCAAAGAGGTTACTATTCAGAATGGAAGAGCGGTCGGTGTTGCAGTTGAAATTGACGGCAAAACCATGGAAATAAAATCCCCGGTGGTCGTCTGCACTTCCCCGCCAAAGGCATTGCTAAAAATCTTGCCCGAGAGTGTGCTGCCGGCGGAATTTGTTAGATTAACCAAAAAGATAATACATACTTCTATGGTTGCCGGCCAGTTTGGCATGAGTAAACCGGTGAATGCCTTCTGTGAGCTCAAGGTCGATCCCAGGTCTTTCTACCATACCTCCATGTTGATTCCCGAGAGTGAAGGGCTATTCAGGGGCAATGTTCCGCTCGACATAGTGGCGATGTCTGCCATTGCGCCCACGACGGCCCCCGAAGGCAAACACCTGTTGGGCATGGCCAGCAGTATTTTGGGCTCTGAAGCACACGATAAGAAGAAAGTGGATACGGTGATCGACAGGATATTGAAGTTTGCGGATACTGCATTCCCGGGCTGGAGAGAATCGCTTGAGTTCATGTTCTTTACCGTCGGAGACACGTGCATCCTGTGGCGACACCCTGGGGATGAATGGGTGGATGTGAAATGCCCTACGGTCGAAGGACTGTTTTTTGCCGGTGATACCTACGGGAAGCGCCTCAACGAGGGAGGCATCGAGGGTGCTGTCCACTCCGGGTTTATTTGTGCGAGCGCCATAACCGGCAAGGATTATCTGCAGCTCCTGCCGCCGGTCTTCCGCTGATACAGCACTTCATTTGACTATCAAATCTACAATTAATTCTTCGAAAAATTAGGGTTCTGTTATGGCAAGATATCTGGCTATCGGGGAATAGGAACTTTCAACTCCATCGCGTGTGTTACTTCCTGAAACACGCATCTGGGAACCCCTCCTCAGGATAAAAGATTTCACCCGAAATCAACGGGGAATACAGACTGACAATAAACCTACATTATGCGAATTTCCTGTAACTATTACAAAGCAAATGCGAAAAGAGTAAAAATTAATCTCTTTTGTCCCCAAACACTTACGCTTGAAACCCTCTATCGGTTATGATATGTAAAGTTGAAATTGGGGACAAATAAGTATTTCGTCTATTAATAGTTAGAAACCCACTCTATAGATGATGGCAGTGGAATATCCCATGATACCCTTGAGAAGGGAGGACCACAAAAATGAAAGATACAAAAAAGCCAGCACAGCTGATCAAACTAGCAATGGAGTGCATGGGAGTAGCCGTAACTATAATCGACACGGAGGGAACGCTCCTTTACTACAATAAGCAAGCGGCTAAAATTCTAGACCGTAAACCTGAATACATAGGCAAAGATGTTCATTCACATCATAAGAAGGCAGCTTCCAACAGAAAATTAGATTTGGTGCTTCAGGATTTCCAAAAAGGAAGAACAGAGCCTTTCTATTACGAAGTTAAGCCCTATGGAAAGATCATTCTTGTGATACTTTCGCCTATTTTAGAGAATGGTAAGTTTATCGGTTGTATACAATCTGTGCTGCTCAAGGAAGATATTGAATCGGCATCATGACCAATCTAAATGATGTGTTGATCGATGGTGTAAATTGGATGGTTTGAGGTTTCTAACAATTCGCTGAAGTTGGACGTTTGCATCCGCTGTGCGTCTGTAAACGCCGCTTAGCTCAAGCGTTATCCTCTCTTTCGATTTGATCTTACCCCGATTTAGTGGACACACCGAAGAATTAGAGGTATAGAGAAAAAGGGATCAGGAGGTGTGTCACATGGGCTTAAGTAAGGATAAGAGGTATTTTGATCGGGAGTTCAAGTATGAGGCGATTCGGTTGATGGAAGAGGGGAAGCGTTCGGTGAGGGACATCGCCAAGGATCTGGATATTCATCCGAATGTGCTTCATCAGTGGAGGCGTAAATATCGAGCTGATATGGAGCAAGCCTTTCCTGGAAAGGGTCATCTTAGGCCTTCGGAAGAGGAGATTCGCCGTTTGCAGCGGGAGAATGAGGAGTTAAGGGAGGAGAAGGAGATTTTAAAAAAAGCCTTGGCCATCTTCTCAAAGCACCCAAGGTAAAGTATGAGTTTATTGACAGTTACCGCTCCGAATTTAGGGTGAAGAAGATGTGCCGGGTTTTGGAGGTATTCAGGAGCGGCTATTATTCATGATCTAGACATCAGGTTATTTGATGTTGATACGTGCAACGGCAGTCCACAATATCCAGGCCGGAGTGTCCCCGGGGAACACAAAGTGTGTCTGCTACGCGAGGAGGTTTCAAGAGGTTTTTACACCGGTCTTGAATTATGTTAATAGAGGAGATAGTTCTTTTTAGGAAAAGCGTGGGATCACTGGGTCGAGCAGAAAGGAGGTGACTTCTCTATTGTACCTATCACCACAAACCTTTTGCGTGAGGACTGAGAAAGGAGCGTCATTATGAAAAAGAAATTGGAAACGAAGATCTCGAGAAGGAGTTTTCTGAAAGGGGCCGTGGCAGGGGCAGCGCTGCTGGGAGGACCCGGGATTCCCTATGTCGTCAAGAACGCCGTGGCTGCTGATCCCCTCTATATTGGAGTGGTGAGTCCAGCCAGTGGCAACTATGCTGACCACGGGATGATGGAACGGATGGGCATGCAGATGGCTGCGGCTGAGATCAAGAATGTTTTGGGCCGTCCGGTCAAACTGCTTGTCGAAGACGATGAGACAGATCCCCAGGTGGGTGCCCGGAAGGCGAGAAGGCTTATTGAGGTGGACAAGGTGAAGTTCTTGATCGGCGGTGTTTCAAGTTCCGTTGCCGTGTCGGTGGGAGAGGTGGCGCAGAGAGCAGGGGTTCTCTATATTGCTACCAACCAGAACTCGGATACGATCACCGGCGAGAAGGCTCATCGCTGTGTCTTCCGTGTTTGCCCAGACATGGCCATGGCCCTCAAGTGCCTAGGGCCCTATATGATTGAAGTAGCCAAGCTGAAGAAGTGGTATTTCTTTACCCACGATTACGAGTGGGGATGGTCAGGAACCCGATGGGGAAGAAAAATCCTGGAGCAGTATAAAGGAACCGATTTAGGTGAATCGAAGATTCCGCTCGGAACGCGCGATTACAGTGCTTTTTTTCAAAAAGCTCTGGCCACTAAACCCGAAGCACTTGTCATCACCGTTGGCGGAGTGGACCGGGCTGCTTTGATGGAACAGATCTATGAATTCGGAGTTTATAAGAAGACGACCATCGTCCACACCCTTTATGATTATGAGGATGTCTGGGCTGCCGGAGCGAAGAAGAATTTTGGGATCCACGGAACGGAATGGTACTACGGGATTGACACGCCCACAGTGAAAGCCTTCGTAGCCAATTATAAGAAGATGTTTCCTGCGGCGCTGATCCCTGTTCCTACCCAGGATACAGCCAACGGGTATATCGGGCTGAGGGAACTTCTCAAGGCCATCCAGCGGGTGGGCAAAGAAGAGGTGACGCCCGTCATCAAAGCCCTTGAGGGGTATACCATTCCACTCGCCGAATCCCTTAAGAATGATCCCATCCTGATCCGTGACTGGGATCACCAGTTTGTCTGGGCTTATTACGTGGTGAAGTCGAAGAAAGAAAAGGATATGAAAGACCGTACGGACTTCTTTGAGCTTCTGAAATGGTGTCCGGGAAAGGACGTGGCTCGGAGCAAAGAAGAAAATCCTGTGAAATTAGAAGACTATCCGGCTTGAATTTGAGTGAGAAGGTGGGGGATGGGTTTCCCCACCTTCTCTTGAAAGGGAAAAACGATGGAAGAGTTCCTTGGGGAATTTTCTTCATTTGTCATGATCGGGCTGGTGAATGGACTTATCTATGCCGTGGTGGCCCTGGGATTTACCCTGATCCTGGGTGTGATGCAGGTCATCAACTTCACCCATGGCGTGCTCTTTGCCTTCGGTGCCTACTTTGCCTTCACCGCCCAGAGGTACTTTAACCTTCCCTTCTGGGTTGGCCTCATCTTTGCCCCAATCCTAGTGGGAGTCCTGGGCATTATCCTCGAGCGGGTGGCCATTCGGAAAACCTACGGGGGCAATCCCCTCTTTGGGCTCCTTCTGACCTTTGGGATGGCAACCGCCCTGGAGGCCGTGATTCGAATGGTCCCTATCTGGGGGAAGGTCGGCTACTCGGTGAAGGCTCCCGAATTTGTCGCCGGATCGATTGAACTCGGATTTATGACCTATTCCAAGTATCGACTCTTTCTGGCAGCCCTTGCCATGCTAATCATTTTTGTTACGTGGCTTTTCTTGGAAAAAACGCCCTACGGCGGGATTATCAAAGCGGGCGCTTATGATAGCGAAATGATCATGGCCCTCGGCAAGAACCTTCCCCGTCTCCGTATGTATGTCTTTGGGTTGGGTGCCATGTTAGCAGGTGTCGCTGGCGTTATTGCGGCCCCTATTTACAGCGTAAAGCCCGCCATGGGCACCGACATCCTGATGCCTGCGTTCCTCATCGTTGTCCTAGGCGGGATCGGGAGCTTCTGGGGAAGCGTGATTGGAGGGCTCATCGTGGGGATGTCTAAGAGCATGATCGTGATGGTCTTTCCCCGGGCCGAAGACATCATCCCTTATGTTATCATGGCCTTTATTCTGATCTTCCGGCAGAGAGGCCTGATGGGGGAAAAAAGCGTTCTGGAGGCTTGAGATGCCGTCTGAACAACAATGGTGGAAAAAATTCACCCACCCGATGGTTTGGATATTTGTGCTCTTCTTCTTTTTCCCGAAGTTCCCTTTCATTGGTAAATATCTTTCCTTGGGGACAGAGGTCATGATCTGGTCCCTCTTTGCCGTAGGGTTCAATATCTTGTTGGGTTACACAGGCCTGACCTCCTTTGGTCATGGAGCTTATTTTGGCATTGGAGCTTATACGGCAGGGATCATCTTTCTGCGTGTCTATCCTGGATTCTGGGTCCCTCTGCTTCTTAGCATTGTCGGAGGTGCCCTCTTTGCGGGTTTGGTCGGTCTAATCGTGGCCAAGAAGAGGGGAATCTATTTCTCCCTCCTGACCATTGCCTTTGGTCAGGTCTTCTACTTCATTGCCTTTCGCTGGGAAGAGTTGACCGGCGGAGAGACAGGATTGTCGAAGATTGACCGGATTCCGATCGGAATTCCGGGCCTCTTCCAGGTAAAATTATCTAACCCCATCAACTACTACTACGTCTGCTGGGCAATTTTCCTGATCGCCACGATCGTCGTCTGGAAGATCGTTCATTCTCCCTTCGGCAAGGTGATCCAGGGGATCCGGGAGAATGAAGTCCGCACACGATACCTGGGCTACAATGTCTATTTTTATAAGTGGGCTTCCGTCACCCTCTCGGGGGCGTTTGCCGGGCTTGCGGGAGGACTCTATACTTTCCTCATCAATTCCGCCTTTGCGACGGTCCTTGACTGGACTCAATCCGGAAACGTGGTCATGATGAACCTCCTGGGTGGGGGATTGGTCAACTTCTTCGGTCCGATCCTGGGCGCAACGATCTTCATCTCTTCCCGGGACCTCCTGAGTGCCTATATCTCCAGGGCTTCCTTCGCCCTCCATTTCGAAATCGACTGGCTATTCATCTACGGGCTCATCTTCGTCTTTGTCATTTTATTCATCCCCACGGGGATCCTTGGTCTAATCAGCGGAAAGAAAAGGGCGGTCTTAAGGTAGGAGGAGGTATGGCGGCAATACTCGCGACAGAAGGATTGACAAAGAACTTTGGCGGTCTAAGGGCCCTTGACTCGGTAAGCCTTCAGTTCGAAGAGGGGAAATTGACCTCGGTCATCGGTCCGAACGGGGCAGGAAAGACAACCTTCTTCAACCTGCTGACAGGACTGATCAAGCCGGATTTGGGGAAGATCATTTTCAAGGGAGAGGATATCACGAAACTTCCTATCCACGGGATCGTTCGGAAGGGGATTTCTCGCTCCTTCCAGATCATCAACCTCTTCAACGAGATGACCCTTTTTGAGAACGTATGGCTCGGAGTCCAAGCCCAGCAGGGACACGGCACCGAGTTCTTTGCGGATTCAGACAGATTCAGATCGATCCGGGACGAGACCTTCCGGGTGATCAAGGAGACCGGTCTTGCCGGGAAGGAAGAGACACCCGTAAAGCTCCTCTCCTACGGGGATCGGAGGATCCTGGAGATCACCCTCTCGCTGACTCCGAAGCCCACTCTCCTCCTACTGGATGAGCCTACCAGCGGGCTCGTGTCAGAGGATCGGAAACGGATCTCGGAGTTCATGAAGAAGATCTCTTCCCGATTGACCCTGGTTGTTGTTGAGCACGACATGGATGTTGTCATGTCAATCTCAGACCATATCGTCGTCTTTTCGCAGGGAGGGGTCTTGGCCCAAGGTCCTCCAAACGAAATCCGAGGAAATCAGGAGGTCCAGGAGGCTTACTTGGGAGGACAGTACTGTTTAGTGTAAATAACCAATGATCAAGCACCAATAACCAAATAATAACCAATTCCAAATTCTAATAACCAAACGCAGGTTCAATTTCAATTATTGCGCCGTTGGAATTTATTTGGAACTTGGGATTTGGTTATTGGGATTTACTTAGCTTGGCACTGAGTTGGAGGAAAGAGGCATGTTGACGGTCGAAAAGATTAATACGTTTTACGGCGAGGCCCATACCCTCTTTGATGTCTCCCTCGATATTCAGGAGGGGGAGGTCGTTGCCCTCCTGGGTCGCAATGGAGCCGGAAAGACGACGACCATCCGGTCGATCATGGGGCTCACCCCGCCCCGGGCGGGAAGGATCATGTTCAAGAACGAAAACATCGCCGGCCTTCCCCCCTATACGATCGCCAATAAAGGGGTGGGCTTCGTACCCGATAACCGCCGGATCTTTCCCAACCTTACTGTGAAAAGAAACCTTGAGATCGCCAGGAAGGGCAACGGAGGAAAAGAGGGCTGGACCCTTGAGAGAATCTATGATCATTTCCCCAAGCTGAAAGAGATTGAGTCCCGCCTGGGAGAGGTCTTGAGCGGCGGAGAACAGCAGATGCTCACGATCGCCCGAACCCTCATGGGCAACCCGGACCTGGTCCTTCTCGATGAGCCGACGGAGGGCCTTGCCCCGATCATGGTGATGGAGGTGATGAAGATCGTCAAGGAACTGAAGGAAAAGGGGGAAACGATCCTTCTTGTTGAGCAGAATTCAACGCTTGCCCTCTCTGTTTCCAAAAGGGCCTATATCTTAGAGAACGGACACATGGTTTTTTCTGGTCTTGCGAATGATATCATCCAGAATTTAGACCTCAGGCAAAAATATCTTGGGGTATAAATGATGATTGTCGCTGGAAGGAATCGGGGAGGAAGGACATGAGAGAGATCAGGGAGATCTTGATTGTTGGCGCGGGGACAATGGGCCATGGGTTTGCCCAGATCTTTGCCATGAACCACCTTTCGGTCTGGCTGGTCGACGAGAACGAGGATCTGCTCAAAAGAGCCCGGGAATGGATCATGGACAACCTGAATTATATGGTTGAACTGGGCGAAATCGGACGGGAGAGAGTCCAGCCGACCTTGTCCCGTATCCAGTTTACCACGGACCTCAAGCAGGCGGCCTCGAAAGCCGATTATGTGCTTGAAGCGGTCAATGAAAATCTCGATTTGAAGAAGAGACTCTTTCAACAGCTCGGGAACTGGACCCAGCCTCACGTGGTTCTCGCGACCAACACCTCTTCTTTTGACATCA
>Ga0209777_10004270_pt1 | contig 17001 bp, 13 predicted proteins | sample FrelakmetHBP12HB_FD_187147 | JGI IMG/M metagenome (GOLD analysis project Ga0209777, IMG submission 187147) | Freshwater lake sediment microbial communities from the University of Notre Dame, USA, for methane emissions studies -HBP12 HB (SPAdes)... | ecosystem: Environmental > Aquatic >...
CCATGCCCGGGAGGCACCCTCGAACCATGAAAACATCCGGATCCGCAGGTCAGGAGACCTGCGACTACCCGGGGTAGGTTCGGGTCTCCTGACCCGAACCGTGCAAAGGTGCTATTTTCTACATAAATCCGAAACAAATCCTATCCGGGGTTCAGGGTTCAAGGTTTGGGGTTTGGAACACTGAACGGGGAACGTTTTGTTCGATTCGAGTTTCGGATTTCGTGCTTCGGATCTCGTCATTACATTGGCATATCATTAATGCTGAAGATCGCCAGGAGCATGGAGATGACGATAAAGCCCACCACGCTTCCCATGATCAGAATAATGAACGGTTCAAGCAGGTTGACAAACCGCTTCAGGGCGATCTGAAGATTTGCCTCGTAGTTCTCGGCCACCTTGATCAGCATCTCGTCGAGCTTGCCTGTCTCCTCACCTACCGTAATCATGTGAACCGCCAGGGGAGGAAAGACTTTCAGCTTCTGCAGCGCCTTGGAGATCCCTCCGCCCTGTTTCAGTCCGGCGTGTAGCTCTCCGATCGACCGCGCAATGATCTCATTGCCCACCGTCTCACGCACAATCTGGAGGGCCTGGAGGATGGGAACCCCGCTCTGGAGAAGCGTTCCGAGAGTCCTGGCGAATCGCGCCACTTCGCTCTGTTTGACCAGGTTGCCAATGACAGCCATCCCCAGCTTGAGCTGGTCCCAGAAGACCCTCCCCTCTTCGGTCTTGAGGTACGACTTGATCCCGAGCCAGATCACCAGAAGACCACCAAGTCCCGCCCACCAGTAACTCCTGACGTACTGGCTGATCGTCAGCAGGATCTGAGTGGGAATGGGAATGGCCTTTCCCATATCGGTGAAGATCGACGCAAAACGAGGGATCACGAAGGTCAGAAGAATGACAATGGAGAGACCACTGACAAAGGTCAGGATGACCGGGTAGATCATGACGGAGATGAGGTAGTCCCTCATCTCTTTGGTGGATTGAAGGTAACGTGCCAGTCTCGCAAGGATGAGGTTCAGGATTCCTCCGGTTTCCCCTGCCTTGGTCATGTTGACGTAGAGCTTCGGAAAGATCGAAGAATGGGCTGAGAGGGCCTCGGAAAAGGAACGGCCCGCTTCAATCTGCTTCAAGATATCCCTCACGATCTCTTTGAAACGCTCTTTCTCTGTCAATTCCGTGAGAATCTGGAGGCTCCTGTCGAGAGGAAGACCGGCGTCGAGAAGGGTGGTCAGCTCCTGGGTGAAGACCATCACGTCTTTGAGTGAAATCCTCTCGAAGTAAGAGGCAATGGGGATTTTGAAAAAGGTTCCCTTTTCCCGAACCGCTTCAATCCGAATGGGCACGTATCCCTGCTTCTGAAGGCTCTCCACGATCGCCTTCTCATCCCTTCCTTCCATGGCGCCTTCGAAGGTTCTGCCCGAGAGATCTGTCGCCTTATAGGCAAACTCGCCCATCTACTGAAGAGCCTCCTCCTGGGTCACCCGCAGTAGTTCCTGAATGGTGGTTGTCCCCTCTTTGACTCTCAACCACCCGTCTTCTCTCAACGTCCTCATCCGTCCCTTCTTTCGTGCCTGCTCCTTGATCATTTGAGAATCCTTCCGTTCCAGTATCAATCCCCTTATCTCATCGGAGACCTTCAAATACTCGAAAATACCGATTCTCCCCCTGTATCCCGTGAAGTTACACTCCATACAGCCCTTCGCCTCAACAATGTTCATTCCCGAGAGCGACTCCCGGGGAACACCCATTTCTTTCAGAAAGGAATCCTGAGGGACATACGGAGCCCGGCAACTTGGACAGGTGACCCGGACCAGGCGCTGGGCCAGAATGGAGATCAGGGTAGAAGAAAGCAGGTAATCCTCAATGCCCATATCGATCAGCCGGGTAATGGCGCTGGCAGCATCGTTCGTATGGAGGGTGCTGAAAACCAGGTGACCGGTCAGGGCGGCATGGATTGCGATATCCGCCGTCTCAGCGTCCCGGATCTCGCCGATCAATATGACATCGGGGTCCTGCCGAACGATCGATCTCAGGGAGTTGGCGAAAGTGAGACCGATGGCGGGTTTCACCTGAATCTGGTTCACCCCCCTTAACTGGTATTCCACGGGGTCTTCCACTGTAACAATTTTCTTGTCCGGAGAATTGATCTTCTCCAGGGCGCAGTAAAGGGTCGTCGTCTTTCCACTTCCCGTGGGACCTGTTACGAGAATAATGCCGTGGGGTTTCTGAATGGCCTGGTCAAACTCAACGAGGATGTCTGACGGGAAACCGAGTCTCTCAATATCGAGAACAATGCTCGTCTTGTCCAGAATCCGAAGGACGACGCTCTCGCCATGGACGGTGGGGACCGTGGAAACCCTGAAGTCGATCTCCTTTCCTTTCACCTTGACCATGATCCTGCCATCCTGCGGAAGCCTCCTCTCGGCGATATTCAGTTTTGCCATGATCTTCACGCGCGAAATGATGGCAGACTGGAGCCTCTTCGGCGGCGCCTCCACATCGTGGAGAACTCCGTCCACCCTGTATCGAATCCGGAACTGGTTCTCATAGGGCTCGAAATGGATGTCGCTCGCTTTGATATCAATCGCCTTCGAGATGATCAGGTTGACGAGCCGGATGACAGGCGCTTCAGAGGCCATGTCCCGAAGATGGTCGACGTCCTCTTCATCCTCCAGTTGATATTCGGGGATATCATCGATATCCTCGATGATCTTCTCCATGGTCGTCCCGGCCCCATAGAGCTGCTCGAGAGCCTCGGCAATATCACTCTCCGTGCCGATCAGAGGCTTCACCCGGAGGCCGGTTGCCATGCGTATGGCATCGAGGGTATAGAAATCGAGGGGATCATGAACGATTACGGTCAGCTCACCCTGTTCCCTCTGGACTGGAAGGAAACGGTTCTCCTTCATAAACTGGACGGAGAGATCGTTCATAAAGAGAGGCTCTTTGGGAAACTGGTCAAACGTCACAAAAGGGATATCGAGCAGTTCGCTTATCAACTGGCAGAGCTCTTGCTCTGGGATCAGATAAGTCTCCATCAACTTCCTTTTAAGCCGGCCCCAATCACTCTGAAGGGGAAGGAGAGCCTGGACCTCTTCTTTGCCCACTTTTCCCCTCTCAACAAGGCAGTCGATCATGGAAGGATGATCCATAAAACCCTCAATACAAAATGCAAAATGCAAAATGCAAAGTGTAAAATGTAAAACCAAACGAATTCATGTTCCCCGATCCCCACTTCCCGGGCGGCGGAAAGGCATCCCCCACGTCATGTCTTGACGTTAGATTTTTCAATTTGCAATTTGCAATTTCCATTTTGCAATTTGCAATGATCTCTTGCTACTCTTCGCTTCGCGTCAAATCCTCGAATCGGATATCGAGACCGAGGATTCCTTTAATCTCCCCGGCCTCATTGCGGATCAGACCGGAGACCGTGATGCAGAGGGCGCCCGTAATCTTCGAGGAATAGAGATCCGTGACATGGATTTTCCCGTCCCTCAGGGGCTCGATGAACCACGAGCGGTTCGCGTAGTTCTCCCCTACTCCCGCGTGCTCATACTTTGCCTGATCCACGGCCTGGCAGATATTTCGAGTGATCTTGGTGCCATGCATATTCACGACATAGGCAAATTGGATATAGGGGTAATCTTCCACGAGCGTCTGGAGGATGGGCTCCATCTGTCCCGGATCCATCGATTTCATGCCGGGTTCTTCAATCACCCGCTCGATGATGTGGGCCGCCATCTCGTGGGCTCTGCCCTTCAGCATATCGAACTCGGAGACGAAGATCTCAGGCAGGTATTTTCGCGTGATTTTCTCCATTTCCTGATCCGAGATCGAAGTCGTCCTTCCCTCCTCGTACTGTTTCATGAGCCACCGGTTGATCTTGGCCACACCCGGATGGACCTTCTCGATTCGATCCTTTCCCGTCAACGCGAAATGAGAATTGATCCACTGGGCAATCCCCGCCAATCCCGACTTGTCGTTCACGGAGACGGAGATGGGACGATTGAGGATCTTGGCGGTGTTAAAGATATTATAGATCTCTTCATTTTTCAGGATCCCGTCGGCGTGAATTCCGGCACTCGTCGAATTGAAGTTCGCCCCTACAAATGGCATATTCGGAGGGATGTGGACCCCAACGACCCTCTCAAGGTAGTTCCGAATCTCCGTGATCTGGGTCGTGTCAATCCCGTTATCATGTCCGATCAAACCGATGTATTCGATGATGAGCCCCTCCAGCGGAGGATTTCCGGTTCGCTCTCCGAAACCCAATAGCGTGCCATTGGCGGCAGCGCACCCATAGAGCCACGCGGTCGTGGCATTGATAAAGCCTTTATGGAAATCGTTATGCCCATGCCATTCCAGGCATTCGGGCGGAACTCCCGCGTCGTCGATCATGGCCCGAATGATCTTCGGAACGCAACGGGGAAGAGCCGCCCCTGGATAGGGAACACCGTACCCCATCGTATCGCAGAGCCGGATCTTCACGGGAAGGCGTGCCTCCTCGGAAAGGCGCATAAGGTCCTGAGCAAAAGGAACACAGAACCCGTAGATATCGGCTCGCGTCACATCTTCGAAATGACATCGCGGGACGATGCCCAAATCCAAAGCAGCGGAAACGATGGAAAGGTACTCCCGGAGAACCACCCTGCGGTTCTTCTTCAATTTGAGAAAGACATGGTAGTCGGAGACAGAGGTGAGGATTCCCGTTTCCTTTAATCCCATCTCTTTGACGAGCTTGAAATCGTCTTTAACAGCCCGGATCCACCCCGTAATTTCCGGGTACCGGTAACTCCGTTCCCGGCATTTCTCCACAGCCTCTTTGTCCTTCTCGCTGTAAAGAAAGAACTCCGCCTGCCGGATCACTCCGTTCGGCCCCCCAAGCCTGTGGAGCATGTCGAAAAGATCGGCGATCTGTTCTACGGTATAAGGAGGTCTGGCCTGCTGCCCATCTCGAAAGGTGGTATCAGTGATAAAGATCTCTTCTGGAGGATCGATAAACACGAACTTATTATCGAATTCCACGCGGCAGACCTCATCGTAGGGAAAAACATTCCGGTAGAGGTTCGGCTCCTGAATATCCAGAAGGGGGAACTGCTCGATGGTGGACCTGCCTGGAAATGTCTTCTTTCTTCGAACGATCGTCATCTCTCCTCCTTATCGTTTCCCCCTTCTTGAACGCCAAATATCAAATAGGATTAACCAGTAAAATGAAGTCCTCCACGCTGTCATTGCGAGGAGTCCCGTCATGCGAGACGCCGAAGCAATCTAACCATTCCAAATTGCTTATTCATGGTGAGATTGCTTCACTTCGCTCGCGATGACATTTCAAGAGCATTTGCGAGACCATGAGTCTTTCGTCCTTTGGTTTGATACTTGGATTTTACGCCTTTATTTCTCTGAGCTTTATCCACAGCTCGTCGAGCTGCTTCGTGTCGACCCGGGATGGTGCGTCTGTCATCAGACAGGCCCCTTTCTGGGTTTTAGGAAAGGCAATGACATCCCGAATCGATTCCGAATGGGTGAGGATCATGTTCAATCGATCAAAACCAAAGGCGATCCCGCCATGAGGAGGCGTCCCATATTCAAGGGCCTCCAGGAGAAATCCAAATCGCTCCCTGGCCTCCTCCTCTCCCATCCCCAGTTTCTCAAAGACCAGGGACTGCACCTCCCTCAAATGGTTCCGGATGCTCCCCCCACCGACCTCATTTCCATTCAACACCAGATCATAAGCCTTTGCCTTGACCTCGTCGGGATGCTCTTCCAATTTCGGGATATCCTCATCCCTCGGAGCGGTGAAGGGATGGTGGACGGCCACATAACGCTTCTCCTCCTCGTCATATTCGAGGAGGGGAAAATCGAGGACCCACAGGAAACGGTAAAGATTCGGATCGATCAGGCCCAGTTTCTGTCCCAGTTGGAGGCGGAGATTCGCCAGCGCCTGATGGACGACCTTCGGCTGGTCGGCCACAAAAAGGAGAAGATCATCGGGAGAGGCCTCCAGCACTCCGTCCGCAGCCCTCATCATCTCCGGGGAGAGAAACTTCTGCAGTGGGGATTGCCATCCCGCAGGGCCCACTTTGGCCCAGCTCACCCCTCTGGCGCCATAAGGCTCCACCACGGGGCCGAGATCGTCAATCTCTTTTCGTGAGAAGGAAGCACCTCCTTTTACGTTCATCCCTTTGATGATCCCTTTTTTTGAGAGAACGTCTTCGAAAACCCTGAAGGAAGACCCTTTGAAGAGTTCAGAGACATCTTTCAGTTCCATCCCAAACCGAATATCCGGTTTGTCCACGCCATAGCGGCTGATCACCTCATCATAGCTCATGAAAGGGAATGGCGTTTCCAGATCGATCCCCACGGTCTCCTTAAAGACGTGAACCATCAGTTCTTCCATGATTTTCTGAACATCCTTCACATTGACAAAGGACATCTCCACATCGATCTGGGTGAACTCCGGTTGGCGGTCTGACCGAAGATCTTCATCCCGGAAGCAGCGGACGATCTGAAAATATCGGTCAAACCCGGAGACCATGAGGATCTGCTTGAAAAGCTGAGGGGATTGCGGCAGGGCATAGAAATGGCCCGGATTGAGCCGGCTCGGAACGAGAAAATCCCTTGCCCCTTCCGGGGTGCTCTTGGTCAGCATCGGGGTCTCAATTTCGTAAAATCCGAGACGGTCGAAGTAATTTCGAACCTCTTTTGCCACCCGGTGCCGAAACATCAGGTTCCGCTGCAGGGTTCCTCGTCTCAGGTCGAGATAACGGTATTTCAGGCGCACGCTCTCAGCGACCTCTGCTTCGTCTTCAATGAGAAAAGGAGGCGTCCTGGACACGTTGAGGATTTTCAAATCCCTCCCGGTCACTTCAACCTCACCGGTCGGCAGCCTCGGATTGGAAGTCCCTTCCGGTCTGCGGACGACCGTCCCTCTCACTCCGACCACGTATTCATTTCGGAGAAGCTCCGCCTTCTCATGGGCCTCCGGACTTACTTCCGGATTGAGAACGACCTGCACAATTCCCTGTCGATCTCTCAGCTCAATGAAGATGAGCCCTCCCAGATCCCTTCTCCGCTGAACCCATCCGAGGAGTGTTACCTCCCGCTCGATATCCTTCTCCCTCAGATCTCCGCAATAATCCGTCCTTTTCAGATCGCCCAAAAGGTCAGGTTTCACACTTCCCGAGATGTCCGCCACGCCCGCTCCTCTCAATGACCACTTAGAAGTTAAGAGCCAGAATATAGAATAAGGGGTTCTGAATCCTGGGTCTCAGAATCCGCTTAACCGTCTCCCGAAACGCTTCGATCCTTTCTCAGGAGTCTCCTCCCGAGTCACCCAAGCTACTTAAAAGTTTAACTGAATCCCATAGATTGGTCAATCACTTACAAGACTCTTACAGGACTCTGCAGATCAGGCCTTTCAGGTATTCCCCTTCGGGGTGGGACAGGTTGATCGGGTGATCGACAGGATGCCCTCTCAGGCCCAAAAGCTGGACATTTCTGCCCGCATCGACTGCCGCGGAAAAGACGATTTTCTGAAAAAGATCCCGATGAATATGGTGTGAGCAGGAAAAAGTAAGGAGCAGACCCTCCTTCTTCAAGAGACGGAAGGCCTGGAGGTTGAGGTCCTTATAACCCCTTGAAGCATCCGGCACATGACCTTTCCTCTTTGCAAAGGGAGGGGGATCCAGAATCACAATATCATACTCCGGTTGGAGAGTCCGCATGACCTCAAAGGCATCTCCCCGCATCCATTTGCGATCAACCTTTTCAAGATCATTTAAGGCAAAATGCTCTGCCGCCATGGTCAGCGCCTCTCCCGACGAATCCACCAAGGTCACCTCCCCCGCATTTCCCATACCCGCATGGATTGAGAAAGCCCCGCTGTAGGAAAAACAGTCGAGAACTCTCTTTCCCCCTGAAACCCCTTTCAACAGAAGACGATTCTCCCGTTGATCCAGATAGAATCCTGTCTTCTGTCCCCTCTTCACATTTACCTGAAAACGGCAGCCATCCTCCTCGATCTCCACCCGGTCCGAAATCTCCTCTCCATAAAGAAGACCGCACCTCTCCGGTAGACCTTCCTCCTTCCGGGTGGAGACATCACTTCTCTCATAAATGCTCGCCGGATGGAACTCCTGAGCAAGCAGGCGAACGATGCTTTCCTTCGACCCTTCCATCCCGGCGGTCAGAAATTGAACGACCAATACTTCCCCGTACCGGTCCACAATCAGCCCGGGCAGGAAGTCTCCTTCTCCGTTCACCATCCGATAGGCATTCGTCCTGCCTTTGAGTTGCTCATTCCTCAAGACAACCGCCGTTGAAAAACGTTCCCTAAAAAATGAAGGGTCCACCTCCTCCCTCTGCACGCTGAGAAGTCGAAAGACGATCTGGGAGCGCGGATTGAGATGTCCTACACCGAGATAGCGTCCGTCCATGGAGTAGGCCTCTCCGAGATCGCCTGGAGAGACGGCCCCTTCGATCCTGGCCACGGCCCCCGAAAAAATCCAGGGATGTCCTCTGAGAAGAGGTTTCTCCTTGCCTCTTTTTAAGACAATCCTTGGAATCATACCTATCCTTTACGCGGAATCGGACACGAGAAGCACTAAATCGGAGGCATCAAATAACAAACAAATCTCGATTGACAAATTCGCAAAAAGTCCAAAAAGACGAATGATCGTCATTCCGGCGAAAGCCGGAATCCAGTTATCTTAGGCAGTTATGAAAATACTGGACACCGGTTTTCACCGGTGAGACGACTTTTTACGAGATCACCTCAATTGAGAAAATTCAAAATACCAAAGAAAATCGTTCCACCATTTGGGATTGGAATTTGAAAATTATTTGGGATTTGGAATTTGGACCTTGAGATTTGAACGATGTCACCTAAGCATCGTGCGCCAGCTCGATCGATGATCGATCTGGAAATGCCAGGGCCTCTTAGGATTGCCTTCGTTGAAGGGCACGTTCCAGCAGGTTTCTGACAAAGTCCGCATAGGTCATTCCTTCAGCTTTGATCGCTCTCGCCATTCCGGACTGAGGAGAAATATCGGGGTTGGGATTGACCTCGATGACGTAGATTTTCCCATCCCGGTCGATGCGCACATCGATCCTGGCGTAATCCCTGCATCCGAAAAGCCGGAAGACCCTCACGGCGGTGTGTTCCACCCTCTTTTGCATCACCCACTCGAGCAGGGCGGGACAGATCGGTTTCGTTCGCTGGTACTCAAAGCTCTCCGAAACCCATTTCGCATGGTAACCGCAGATTCTGGGAACTCCTTCGGGAAAATCGGAGTAGTCAATCTCCGAGAGAGGAAGAACCTTCACATGCCCGTTTGTCTCTATCACACTGGCATTGATCTCCCGGCCATTGATGAACTCTTCCACAAGGGCGGGCTGCTGATACTTCTCAATCACGTACTGAATCTGCCTCGCCAGGGTTTCATCGTCAAAGACGACGCTCTCCGTCGAAATCCCTAAACTGCCGTCTTCGTGAACGGGCTTGACGATCATCGGATAGATATTGCCCTTCACGTGTCGGCTCGGTCGTTCAAAAATCTTATAGCGTGGAGTTTGAATCCCATGGGAGACCAGGATGTCCTTCACCTTCCCCTTATCCTGGCACAATCCGAGGGTGAGGGGAGGAGAACCCGTGTAGGGGATATGGAAAAGGTCCAGGAGAGCGGGAATGTTCATCTCCCAGCAACTGTTTCCATAGACGCTTTCGCAGAGGTTGAAGACGACGTCAGGACCTATTTCCTTCAGCCAGTGGATGACGGAGAAGATCTCGTCTCGGATGGCCATCACAAAACACTGATGGCCGAGAGAATGGACTGCCTCTTCCACTGCCCCAATCTCTTCGACGACCGCATCCTCTGCCAGGATATCCCTTTCTTCCCCCTTCTGGAGTCGTTCGAGAAGATTGTACAGAAGCGCTATCTTCATAGTTCATTACTCAGGGTTCTTTGTTCTGCTTTCTATCTTCTGCTTTCTGCCTTCTGCTTTCTGCCTTCTGCTTTCTGCCTTCTTGCTATTCCTATGCCATCACCTTCTTGGGGATTCCTTTCTCCTCTCCCGCCGGCCTGATTTTCTTAAACTCAATAATGTTCGGCTCGGGATATTCAAACGTCTTGCCCTCGTAATTCCTCAAGATCACTTTTCCGTTTCCCCTCGAGACCATGTAGACAGGATCGATCGGGATTTTCCCACCTCCCCCCGGTGCGTCAACGACAAAAGTGGGGATCGCATACCCCGTTGTATGGCCCCGCAGCTTCTCGATGATCTGAACCCCGGTCGCCACAGAAGTTCTGAAGTGTTCCGTCCCCATTGCAAGGTCGCACTGATAGATGTAGTAAGGCCGGACCCGGATCTTGAGGAGCTCATGAACCAGCTTCTTCATGATATGGGGTTTATCATTGATCCCTTTGAGAAGGACGGTTTGACTTCCCAGCGGAATCCCGCCGTCTGCCAATTCGCTGCACGCCCTTTTCACCGCATCCGTGATCTCCTTGGGATGCGTAAAATGGATCGACATCATGAGGGGGTGATACTTCTTCAGCATCCTCACCAACCCCGTGGTGACCCTCATGGGAAGGGTCACGGGAACCCTTGTTCCGATTCGCAGCAGCTCGATATGGGGGATGGCCCGGATGCGGCTTAATATCTCTTCAAGCCTCTCATTTTCGAGGAGGAGCGGGTCCCCCCCAGAAAGCAGCACATCCCGAACCTTTCGATGGGTTCTCAGGTACTTCAGGACCTCCTCGAAATTTCCCTGAGTAATCGAACGCTCGTGGCTCCCTACCAGCCTTCTCCTGGTGCAGTACCGGCAATAGACCGCGCATTGGTCGGTGACCAGGAGAAGGACTCGATCCGGGTAACGGTGGACGAGGCCCGGAACCGGGGAGTCCTTATCCTCTCCGCAGGGATCCATCATATCACTCTTCGAAAGATGAAATTCCTGTATCCTCGGGATTGCCTGCTTGCGGATGGGACAGTTCGGACTGGCCGAATCCATCAGGCTGGCAAAATACGGGGTGACCGCCAGGGCCAGCCTTCCCTTGGAGTGTTTGATTCCCTCGATCTCTTCGGAACTCAATTCGATGACCTCTTGCAGTTGGTCCAAAGTGGTAATCCGGTGTCGAAGCTGCCACCTCCAGTCATTCCATTCCCTCTCCGTAATCCCCTTCCAGAGAGGCGGGACAACCTCCCTTCTCTCCTCGATCTTTTCCTCTATGCTGAACGTTGGGAACAATAAGAGTTGTAAGGCTCCCCCTGTCTGTTTCAGGGGGATCGATAAGTTAGAGTCCGAAGCTGGCTCCATCTTCTCTCCTTCCTGCGTACCTGCGGAAAAGGTCTCGCTGAGCATTGGTCACCCCTCCTCTGAAAACAAAAAAGGAGATATCATCCGATACCTCCTCCAGCAAAAGGGAAATGCCCTTCTTCCTGAATCCCAGGTATGCACCTTAACTTCTTTTTTCGTTGACGTCGAATGACGCTCTCTTCTTCCATGAATCTTCCGGACCTTGTTGTCTCCCGTTGGCGCCTCCTCGTGATGGAGGAGGCGCCCTCACTGTTCACCAAAATAATGCTCTCTCATCTTCCATGGTAGATCTGCTACCAGCCCGTTACTTCTTGGTCGCTTCGGGTGCTGCCGGAGCAGGCGCAGTTGTTGCAGGAGCTGCAGGAGCCGGCGCTTCAGGTGGCTTCGCTTCTTCTTTGGCCGCTGGCTTCTCAACTTTCTTCTCGCCGCAACCGAGCGCCATGAAGGCTACGTTGATCACCATCACCATCGCGAGCAAAAGTAAAATCCATTTCCTCATATCCTTTCACCTCCTTTCTGATCGAAACGGGAACTCACCCCTTTCTTACTCAACGAAGGACCTCTCGTCTGACCATCGACCGTAATCTTCCGGATCAGTCGCTTGAGCAGTCCTGGTTCAACAGGCTTCTTGATGACATGATGAATCCCGATCTTCTTCAAACGACAATTGAGCTCTTCCGTCACCAGCGGAGTCATCAATATGAATCGGTTACTCCATTTCTTCAAGAGAGGCAGCCATCTCTCCAATAGCTCAATTTCAGTATCGGCCAGGATGATCCCTCCCTGTACGTCTTTATTCCTTTTCTCGATCTGCGAGAAGTCCTCGATCTCCTCGACTTGAAACCCGTACTTGTTCAGAATCTTATTGAGACTGAGGCGAACAAACTCATCCTTATCAATGATGAAGGCCCACTTCAATTTTTCCGCCATGAAGAGATTCTGTATCAATTTCCATGCCAAATGTCTGAGAAATCGTTCACAATAAAAATCGTAATAATTTCGAATAAATACAACCATATCATCTTTTTATCAGCTTGTTGATGCTTCTAAGGGGATACAAGAACAGAGGGAAAAATGGCATTCAGGATCAGGGGGAAAAGTGACAAAATGTCATTCCTGTCGAGTCTAAATCAGAATACTGTGACTTTTTGCCACTCTTATATGAAATCTGATTACACAGATTCAAACAACGATTACACCGATCATAAATATTGCTCCAAATCATAGCAGAAACCAAAACCAAACTGATCTTCCAGGTGTAGTTTTCCATTATTCCATTATTCCATCATGCTATATCTCCTCCATCTTGCGATGGATGGTCCTCACATTAATCCCCAACATCTGGGCCGCCTTCCGCTTATTGCCTTTTGTGGCTTTCAGCGTCTGAATGAGCAACTCCTTTTCAACCTCTTCGAGAGGGGTCCCAATCCTGATCGAAATCACCTCAGGTCTTTCCTTGTAGCTGCGGATCTCCTGCGGGAGATGGGAGACGTCGATGATCTCCGGACTGTTGATCACCATGATCGATTCAATCGTGTTCTCCAGCTCTCTGACATTACCTGTCCAATGATAATCGATGATCAAGTTCATCGCCCTCTGAGAAATCCCCTTCACCTTCATGCTGTATCTTTCGTTATATTTCGAAATGAAGAAGTTGACCAGGAAAGGAATATCCTCGCGACGATCTCGCAAAGCAGGGAGTTTAATATTCACGACATTCAGACGGTAGTAAAGGTCTTCTCGAAATGTCCCGGCCTTCACCGCTTCCTGGAGATCCCGGTTGCTTGCGCCAATGATTCGGATATTCACCTTGATCGTTCGGTTCCCTCCCACCCGTTCAAATTCCCCTTCCTGAAGTACTCTCAGAAGCTTGATCTGTGTGCTCGGGGGGATATCCTCCACTTCGTCGAGGAAGAGCGTGCCCTCATGGGCCATTTCGAATCGCCCCTTCCTCGATGCGATGGCCCCCGTGAATGCGCCCTTCTCATGCCCAAACAGTTCGCTCTCAATGATCCCTTCGCTCAGGGAGGCGCAGCTGACTTTGATAAAAGGCATCGTTGCCCGGGGGCTGTTGTAATGGATCGCATTGGCAATCAATTCCTTCCCTGTGCCGCTCTCTCCCAGGATCAGAACCGAACTGTCATAAGGTGCGATGTGACGGATGAGTTCGAAGACTTTTACCATCTCCTTGCTTCTTCCAATGATGTTCTTGAAATGGAACTTGTCTTCCAGCTTGGAGCGCAAATCACGATTCTGGAGGACGAGGGTCTGCTTCTCGAGGGCCCTCTCTACCAATAGGGAGATGACCCGGGGGTTGATCGGCTTCTCAATGAAATCGAAAGCCCCGAGTTTCATCGCCTGCACAGCCTTCTCAATGGTCCCCTGTGCCGAAATGACAACGACCTCTGTCTCCGGTCGCTGGCTCTTCACGGCCTCCAAGAGGGCGATGCCATCCATTTTGGGCATGACCAGGTCTGTAATCACCAGGTCCACCGTCTTCTGCCGGAAGAGAGGCAGGGCCTCCTTCCCGTTGGAAGCCAGAAGGATCGAATACCCCCGCTTTGTCAGAAGGAGGCGGATGCTCTCTCTAACCGTGGGATCATCTTCGACGATAAGAATAAATCTCTTCTCCATACCGCACATCCAAAAACATGGAATGTTGGAATACTGGAATGTTGGGTTTAAATCGAATCAAAATCAAAAACTCAAAACAACTGGAATATTGGTACACAAAACCGAAAATAGTGGCTTCAAACAAATGCCCCATGCCCGGAGGGCGCCCTCGAACCGTGAAAATGACCTTTAATTGCCCTCTCCCGCTGGCGGGAGAGGGTGGGGTCGCCGACGCGCCATAGCCGCTTAGCCTGGGTAGGCTGGACCATGGCCGATCTGGCGACGGCGCGGTGAGGGTGGAACATCTTGGTTTCCCCCTCACCTCAATCCTCTCCCCTGTCGGGGGAGAGGAGATAATGGTTGCTATTTTCTACCTCAGTAAAATGCAAAACGGGTCTTCTAAGTGTTGTTTTCCATTATTCCATTATTTATGAATTCGTAAAAAGTCGAAAAGGGCTAATGATCGTCATTCCGGCGAAAGCCGGAATCCAGTGATCTTAGGTAGTTGTGAAAATACTGGACACCGGTTTTCACCGGTGAGACGACTTTTTACGAGATCATCATTATTCCATTATTCCTATTCCAGTCCTTCAGTTTGTTTTGGGGTTAATGGGTATCTGTATTCTGAAAGAGGTACCCCTGTTTGCCCAGCTTTTTACGGTGATTTCTCCCTGGTGGTCCGTGATGATTTTTCTTGCGGTTGAAAGCCCCAAACCCGATCCGGTTGGCTTCGTGCTGAACATGAAGTCGAAGATTTTTGGCAGATTTTCTTTCGATATTCCCACGCCATTATCCCTGATCACGATGAAGACGTTCTTTTTCGACGCCCGCGTGGAAAGGAGAATTTCACCCTTCTCGGACACGGCCTGGATGCTGTTGATGAGGAGGTTTGAAATTGCGAGGCTGAACTGGCTTACATCAATCTTCAACGGGGGCAGTCTTTTCTGAAAGTGGGTTTCAATCCTGGCGTTCTTCATCTGCGCGTCCGGTCCGAGGAGGCGAACAATCGACTCGAGGACCTCGTTTACCTGAACCCATTCAAACTTCAGGGGTGGGAGACGGTTGAAATCCAAAAAATCCTTCAGGTTGTTGTTCAGTCGAAGGGTCTCATAGCTGATGAAGCTGAGAAGGGACAGGATCTCCTCCTTTTGCGAAAGCCCCGTTTCCTCCAGCAATTCCTCCCGCAATAGTTCGATGTTGATATTCAGGGAACTCAGGGGATTGCGGATCTCGTGGGCCATCCACCTTGAGAGGACTCCAATGGTCGAGAGATCCCGGCTCTTACTGATCTCCCGTGAAAGGAGGCCCTTCTCGGTGATATCGGCGAAGGTGGCAAAACATCCGAGAAAGACACCCTCTTTGTCGAAAACCGGGTAAAAGCTGCACTGAAGCAATCTCGCCTCTTTGTTAGAAGAACCCGAAGGGACATGGATCGCCAGTTCGATTTCGTGATGGTTCTCCTTCTTCTCATAAGCGAGACGGAAGTGCTTTCGGATGATCGGATAGGGAATCCCCCGTTCGAGCTTTTTCCCGAGCACCTTCTCTCCCTTCACCTGAAAATACTCTTCGGCAACAGCGTTAAAGACCCGGACCCGCTCCTCCGCATCCGCAAAAACGACGGCCTCCTTTAAATTTCCTAAGAGAACCTCATACAAGTTTTGTTCGATTGGATCCATCCTACTGCCCCACCTCTTGTGGCCCGCACGCGAAATTTCAAACCAGCCGAGGACGTCACGTCGTCGAATCCCCGTTTCGCATTTTGGATTTCGGTCATCTGTGGTTTGGTTCGGATTTCTGATTTCGTGCTTCGGATTTAAAAGCCCTTCTCTCTTGAAAAAGAGCAACGGCCATCACCCGTTTCACACCCCTCTCAGGAATCCATTCCGTACCTTTTCAAGGCATGGTGGAAAATGGTCTTTACCAGCCGATCGTAATTCCATCCCATCTTTCTCGCCATGATCGGAAGATCTCCGTAGGCGGGGGAGAGGCCGGGGAGAGGATTGATCTCTAAGAGATAGGCTTCTCCTTCCTCCCCGACTCGGATATCCACCCTCGACACATCACGGCATCCCAGAGCGCGATAGGATCGGAGAGCAACCTCCTCGATCCTATTCAACAGGGACGGAGGAATGGCAGGAGGACAATGGTACTGGACCTTTTCGACCCACTCTCTTTTTATTTCGAGGGAATAGATGCTTTCCTCCGGAGGCGTCCCTCTGATTTCGATCTGCATCACCCCGAGGACGGCGGGTTCTTCATTTCCAAGGATGCCGACCGTGAACTCCGGCCCATGGACGAACTCTTCAATCAGAAGCGGAGAGCGATAGGTCTCGAGGAGCCATCTCGCCTTTTCCTCCAGAGATCGGAGGTCCGGAACCTTTGAATCGAGACGAATCCCCTTGCTCGATCCCTCATAGCATGGCTTTATGAACAGGGGATAGCGAAGATCCATGCCGTCGAGATCCCCCGCCATCTCCACTTTTCTGAACCGGGGAGTCGGGATCTTTTCGCTCATGGCGACTCGTTTGGCCATCGATTTGTCGAGGGTGAGGGAAAGGGTGAGAGGATCAGACCCGGTATAAGGGATGTTCAGAAACTCCAGAAGGGAAGGAATATGACCCTCGCGGTTGCGGCCTTCAAGCCCTTCGGCAACGTTGAAAACGATGTCCACCCGGGTCTGTCGCAGCCGGTCGATTAAACCGGTGTCTCCTCCCAGCTTTACCACCTCATGCCCTTCCGTTGCCAGGACGTCCCGGATGGCATCGATCGTCTCCTCCGCGTCAAACTCCTCGAGATGGTCGATCGGTTGATCCTCCCGATGGACGAAATCTTTCTTCAGATTATAGGTGATCCCAACTTTCCATCCCATGTCAAAAACTTCCTTTCATTTCTTTTCGATATACCCCTGTTTTATCCCTTTGTCAACTCATTGCGTGATTGCTTGGAACTCCGATATAAGGATCAAAGATAGTTATGGTGTCGCCAATGGATTCCTCGTCGCTATGTGGGTGAGTCAGGGAGGGGAAAGTCCGGTATACTTGGTATAAATCGAAGCGCGGGTGACGCCA
>Ga0209777_10004272_pt1 | contig 16995 bp, 15 predicted proteins | sample FrelakmetHBP12HB_FD_187147 | JGI IMG/M metagenome (GOLD analysis project Ga0209777, IMG submission 187147) | Freshwater lake sediment microbial communities from the University of Notre Dame, USA, for methane emissions studies -HBP12 HB (SPAdes)... | ecosystem: Environmental > Aquatic >...
ATCTCCGGGGAATGGCGGGGTCTGCGTGACATTGAGATTGGCGGGGAAAACAAGGCCGCTTGAGTTCGGCCAGGCAAATCCGTCTATGGCGTGCGCTCGCAACGTTACCGTGGCCCCGGCTCGAATCTGGACGTTGAACTGGTAATCCACCAGATGGAGGCCGAAGGGAGGCAATACCCCGTCGAGCGTTCCCCACTGATTCAGCAGGTAGAGGGCCGGAGGATCGGAGATTTCCAGGGAATACTCGTTATTGTTGTCTCCGGGCAGGCAAATCCCTGCTCCGTTCACCAACCCGTGCCACTCTATGCAACGCTCGCCAGTACCCGGCACGGGAACGCCGGCAAGTCCCGGAGGGAAGTAAGGATACCTCTTGAGTTCCACCACTCCCCGGATGTGCAGTCCAACGGTGAACAGATCCCCGGTAATCCCGGTTATTTGGGCCGTCTGATCGGGAGGGTCATGGGCAACGCTGGCGGGATTGAGCGTTGCGGTCGGGTCGCCGACCGGCATCTGCCAGGTCAGGCCGCTCAACACGGCCTGGATGTTCTGCGCCCCAGAATCCGTGATGGACTCGGGCGCCAGCGGCACTTGGCTGACATTGGTGTATCCGTCCGGGCAGGAGGCACAACTTTGCTTGTTGCTGGGGTAGGTCTTTTGTGGCCCGGACTGCCCGCCCTCAATGTCGGGCAGGGGCGACGGGTCGGCGGCCTGAATCGGCGGCGGTTCCGTCAGGCAGGTGTCGAGGTAAGAACAGTCGTACCCGTAGTAATAGCCGTAGCCGGGGAAGTAGGTCGTGCCCCAGCCGCATTTGGGTGGCACGTAAACGAGGTTGTCGCCGCTGAAATCGTCGAAGAACAGCGTGGTCAGCCCCGTGACATCCTCAAGCGTGACCTGCTTGAACAGGCAACCCCACCTTGGGTCCGCTGGGGCGGATAGGTCATCCTCTTGGATTTCGATATACACGTCGTCATCGGCGGCGGGCGTGAAGCTGAACACGTAGTTCGTGAAGTCCATCGTGTAGTTGGACAGGACGATGTGGTTCAGCAGGTCAACTGCGCCGACGCTCACCAGCGCCACACTGACGGCGGCGCCGCTGGCAGGCTCGACTTGGTTTCCGGCCAACCTGACGGTCAGCCGGTAGAGGTGCCCAGTGGTCAGGTGATACGTGTTTTTGGTCTTGAGCAGGCCGTCGTGCGCCACGCTCGTCCCGGCGAGATTGACGTAAAGCCCGTTGCCGGGCAGGACATCGAAGAACCCGTTGCCCAGCAGGTCAACGTGTCCGCCGACGACATCCCAGTTCTGGAAGGCGTTGAAGTCCAGCGCCCCCTGGCCCGCAACGACATCACCCGTGGGCGTGCAATCCCCGGCGCACAGGTAGCCCATCAAGCCGGTCAGGTAGGCAACCGCATCATCTGCCGTGGCCGGCGTGGCGTTGACGAAGAAACCGCCCGTGGCCAGCGCGGACAGGAACGGGAAACCGTTCGCCGTGGCGGACGCCCGGACGCCAAGGCAGATGATGATCCCGCCGTTGGACTTCCAATCATCGGCCAGGATAATCGGGTCCTTGGCGGCGGTCTTTTCCGTGGGGTCCTCATCCTCGCCGTCGGAGATCAGCACCAGCACCTTGCGGTCGGCGGTGGCGGCATCGAGCGCAGCCGTGGCGGCGGTTAGCGCGTCGTAGAACGCGGTGGTGTCGTTGGTCTGGACTGCGCCCGCGACGGCGGCGGCAACCATCGCTGCGTTCGACGTGATGCTCCAGAGTGTCGGGGACGAGAGTGCGGTAAAGCTCATGGCCCCCACCGCGTCCTTGGCGGTATCCACCTTCCCGATGAACTGACCGGCGGCGTACTTGGCGAACTTGAGCCGGGTGGAGTAGCCCGCGCCAAACACGGACTTCATGGACTTGGTGAGGTCCAGGAGAATCAGGAAAGCCACGCTCTGCAAGGCACAGCAGTCAATCCCGGCCATCACGGAGAACTCGGCGGTGGCGGTCATGCCCTGGTAACTGCCCGTGATGGACGCCGTGCCGCCGCCCATGCCGGTTGCATTGCCGGACGTCGCGCCGACAACCGCAATGGCTATGTCGCTGCTCGAAAACACCGTGCTGCCGGTCACGTCCGTTTCGGTCCCGCTCGTCACGATGAACGCTTTGAACTGCACGGAACCCAGTTCGCACGCGACGGCGAACGACGGCTTGATAATCAACTCGGCCTGAGCGCCGCAAATGGCGGGGTTGTTCAACGCGAACGCGGGATCGGAGCAGCGCGGGTCTGGCGGCGGCGCGAGGTTCTCGCACGGAGCGCGTTCGATGATGCCGAGGTTGATCATATCAACGGGAAGTTGTGCGGGCCGCAGGCGGTGACATCCCCGGTGGTGTAGGCCATGGCGAGTATCTGTGCCCGTTGGCTTGCGAAAGCGAGGGCCGCGTTAAGGGCTATGGCAGTTGCCTTGGCGGTGTCCACCGTCAGGTCGCCAGTGCTCGGGACTTGGGCGTAGCCGGGAACCACTGTCACCGTCACACTAATGGTGCATTGGGTGTGGGGAGTGACGTAAAGGTTAGTCGCTAGGCGGGAAACGGGGTCGGTCGTAAAGCCCAGGCTCGGGACCATGCTCCCGCCGCACTGGTTTGCGGCGTCGTTATCGGCATCGGTCTTTGCGCGGGCGTTGGCATCATCCTGGGAAATCATGGATGGGCGAGTGCCTGCGTCACCAGCAGGCGAGACGTTGCTCTTGACCGAGCCGCCGGGGCAGGTGAACTGCGATGTCTGCTGCGAGTTATACCAGGTGCAGACGAGTTGCGCCTTGGCCTGTTCCTTCCCCCACGTGTCGGCCTGGGCGTTTGCGTGGGCTACATCAACGTCGTGGAACATGCCTGCCGCCACGTCAAAGTGGACGACATCACCAGTCGGGGGAGGAGCGCCATGGAGACCATCCCAAGGGGTGTCGTCTCGGCAGTTGGCGTTTACATGGCGAAGTTCGTTGGGCACATTGCCGGGACTTGGGCCGGGTGACGCGCAAAGCAAATTCGCCTGTTGCTTTCCATACACATCGGCGGCGGCATTGGCGAGCGCCTTGGTCGTTCGGTGGAATGTCCCGGCGGGAACGGTGTAAGATTCGGAACCCCCGCCCTGGCACTGCACGGTAACTGGCCACTCGTCGTTTGGAACGTTGCCGGTTGGATTTGGGTCTGGCGGGACTGGATTGGGGTTGACCGGCACGTAGCATACGAGCTTGGCTATGGCCAGGGCATGGGCCTGTTCCTCAGCCAATGCCTGTGCGAGTTCGTTGGCGTCCGAGATGGATGACGGCGAACTGACGCTGCCTGCTGGCACATCGGCCTGGCCCATGGTCGAAGCCGTGGCAACCTGGCCGGCGGGGCAATCGCTGGTGTCTGCCGTGGCGGTGGCGCTCCCCGGCTGGTCGTTCCAGTAGAGCACGGAGAGCGTGAGGGGTGAGGACTGGGCTTGCGACGGCTGGCGTCCGCGCACCATGGTTTCCCGGATGCAACGCTCGATCAACTCCTTGCGGGCTTCCAGGTATTCTTCCCTGGCTTCCGCCGCCGTTTCGGGCTCATGATCCCACTCGGCAGCATGGCGCCAGCGGACCCATTCCCGGAGGGCGCGGAACAGCAGGAAATCGTTGTCCATCGGCTTGTTGTCTGGCAACTGCATGTCAATGCCGTCCCACTTCACAATCACGACCTCGCTCGACTGAATCCACGGCGCGACGTAAATCTTGCCCCGTTCGATGGCCCAGACGCCCGCGGGCGAGCGGCGGTGGGCGTCGGTCGAAGACTGGGCGTAGTGCAGGCCCATATCCAGTGGCGGGAGTCCGGCAGGCAACCCGGCATCAGTCGGACGCGGGTAACACCGTTTCACCCGATGGCCGCACAGGCCAAAGAACAAGGCGGGCGTTATCGTTCGCGTCCGGTGATGGCACTGTCGGTAACGCTGGAGATATGTCGCCTCCGTCTGGTGGTACTCAATGGCATTGCAAAATGCAATGTCGGCGGTCGGGTCTTCATGGTGCGTCACCGGGTCGGTGCGATCCGCCACGCTGAGGCGGTTGATCTGCGAATGGGCGGGCTTGTTGAACACGGTCAGGCCGCAATCGAAGTAAGTGGCGCAGGCGGGAAAGAGGGTGGTGTGGTCCTGCTTCAAGCACTCGTCGTAGGTCTGGAGGTCGATCATGGCGTCCACGAAATAGGTGTCGTGAATCCCGACCAAATTCACTTGTTCTCCCTGAGGCCAGAGTTTGGCCCGGAGGGTCTGTTTTATGTCACCCCAGGTTGGCATTAGTTGAAATCTTTCGATCTGAACTTCGGTTTCACGCCCGGATGCGCTCTGAGTGCGGATTTCATATCGGGAAATTCTTCGACCTTAACGCCGTCTCCGAACCGAGTTAACCAGCAGACTTTCTTCCCCAACTCCCAAGAGTGGGAAACGTGCCGTTCCACCTGTTTAGTTGTCCCGTCAATCCAAGAACCGTACCACAACCGATGAAACCAATCCTGGTCTTGCGCCAATAGACTTCGCACCGGCACTAAGGCGATTCCGGCGATTCTGGCGATCAGACGGAAAAATGAGCGGCGGGTGGTCATTGCGGGGCCTCCGGTTTGGTTTCGGGTTCGGGCAATTCCACAGGCACGCGGCGCGTCATCGGGCGGTGCCCCCGGCTGGGGTCGCTCGCCTCGGGTTCTCCCGGCGCTGCCAGCGGCGGGGCGGCGGGTGGCGTTGGCTTCACGGCCTTGGCGGGGTCAATGCCCAATTCCCTCAATCGCTTTGACAGTTGGGTTTCCACGATCTTAGCAACGCCGGCACCCGCGTCCGGCTTTTTGGCGGGCTGCGACCTGGGCATGACCTTTATGGGTTGCTGCCACGGCGAGTTTGGCTTTGAGTTCTGCTGCGGTGGGAGGTTTTTTTTTTGGTCGAACGCAGCCTGCGTAATTTCGACGATGCCGCCCTGGTGCTTGGCCTTGGCCTTTTCCAGTTCCACGAGAAGTTTGGCGTCATCAGGTTTTTCGGGGTCGAGGGCGCGGTAGCCCAGAGCTCCGTGGATGTCGAAGGATACGATGGCCCCTCCAACGACGAGGGGTGATGCCGGATTTTCTTTGAGAAAATATCTCATGGCCCAAGGTTATACATCAACCGCGATTAGTCAGTCAAAATAAAAAGCCCGCCCGACATCCAACGAACGGGCGGGCTCGCAGAGCGGTTTCCGGCGAACCCGCCCAACGTCAGGACGGCCTAAGTGGGTTCCTGGTCGGGGCCGGAGAGCGTAGTCGTGGTCGTGGTCGTGCCGGAGCCGGGATACACCAGACCAGGCACCACAGCCAGGTTCGGCGCGGCGAGTTCCAGGTTCTCCAGCATGAGGCTGCCCATCGGGCACTCGACCACGGCGGTCCACGTCATCGAAGTCAGCTTTTGCTGCTTCGTGTTGACTTCGAGCACGCAGCCATAGCTCTCGTTAATCGCGGCCAGTTTCGCCAGTTCCCCGGTGTCCCAGGTCTTGGAGTTGGTGGCGATGATGCCGGGGTAGAACTGGGTGAAATCCAGCACCCAGAACACGCGGCCAATGGCCTCCATCCCGGCCTGCTTGGCGACGCTCACGCGGTCGTCGAAATACTCGTGGGTGATGATGTTCAGAATGAGCCCGGCGGGCCAGATCAGTTCATAGCTCCGGTAGGTGAACCCGAACTTGGCCGTCTTGCTCGGTCCCTGGGTTTGCGGGTCGGGGTTGCTGACATTGACGCCGCTGATGGGGATCTCGATGTGGCCCTGTCCCTGGAGGTTGGCGAGGTAGTAGGCGATCATCCCGTCGTTGAACACTTTGCCGTAGCGGCTGTCGGTGAAGCAGTCGAAGATGTGCGGGTTTTTCTTCCCGTTCGCCTTCCGCACGCGGTACATGTTGTAAAGTTCCTCGCACAGCGCCGGGATGTTCAATGCCAGGCCACCCAGGTCCATGACGCGCCCGCATTGGGCCATCTGCTCATACCAGCCGATGAGGTTGGCCTTGCGCCCGACGCAGCGCCCGCCGTCCACGCCGATGATCTGGTTGCCGTTGGCGTCCAGGATTCCCTCGAAGGCTTCGATGATGGGCAACCCGCCTGCAAGTTCCGGCAACGCGTAGGTCCCCAGAGTTTGGCCGGCATTGATGGCCTTGCCCCAGAACAGGGTGTTGACCTGCCGATTCTTCCAGTCGCGGTCAAGCTGACGGTTCTTCTCGGTCTCGGTGAGGTCGTAGAACTCGCGGTAGAACCGGTTGTTCTTGGCGACCATTGCCCGCCACTTCTCATAGTTGCTGCTCTTGCAGGAAGTGGTCCGCATGGTCTCGATCCAGAACGGCACGTCATGCCAGTGCGTGTAGGTGGGTTGCTCGGCGCACCATTTCTCGAAGTCCGAGACGTTCGGCCCGCCGCGCACCATCCAGCCCTTGACAGGGGACCCGTTTTCGCCGGGCGGGGTTAGGGCCAAGCTTTCGAGGAAGCTCCCGGCGTTCTGGCCGACGAGATAGACCATGTGGCCGCCATCCTCGTCAATGGCCGCGCCAAGGCACTGCCATGAGGTGTGCGTGGCCATTCCACCGCTGGTTTGGCCGGTGATATAAACGCGCATCCCGGCTGGGAACGAACCAGTATCCCACGGAATGTTGGTGCTGGAAGCGATCTCAACCACGAGGTCCGCCGTGGAAAAGTCCGCCGAGTCGTCCTCGGCAGTATAGGCGCGCGCCGTGGTGATGAGCCAGTAAGCGTCGTTGATCGGGGACTGCTGACGGGCGGTGATGAAGGGCGCGATTTCAAGTTCGCCGCCCTGGAGGCGCCGCGTAGTGATGCGGGTGTTGACGGCGACCTTGAGGGACATGAGGAAGTCCGCCATCGAGTTTTGCACCGCTTCGCACATGGCGATCTCGAAATCGTGCGCGAAAAGGTGTTCCATGACCCGGAAAGAATAGCCGCCGCCCTCCTGTTCCTGCATGTACAGGGCTTGGGCGTCGCCTGATTCCATCGGGATCGCGTCGCAGAGAGTGACTGTGCCGCACTCGCGGAGGGTGTTGCCGATGACGGGGCTACACTTGTTCCAGAACTCCGGGGCGACCGGATATTCGCTAATACCTACTTTGCTTGGCATAACAATCGGTTCGTTGCGCAGGCCCCGTTTTGGAGCACCGCTTTACGAACCGATTGTCCGCTACAGCGTAGCGCGATATAAACGCGAAAGCGGATTTTCGCCGCCCGCGCCGTTGCCCTTGGGCAGACTGGCCGATTTTGGCCCGCCCCCCGCTATGGGAGTCACTGGTTTTGCCGTTAAGGCAGGCGCGGCGGGGCCCGGTTGTGGCACTGGCGCGGCCTGAGATTGTGGTTTTCGGGGCGGTAATTCGATGCCGCGCGCCTTTGCAATGCGTTGCGCGATGTCCTCGCGGGCCGCGATGTCCTTCTTGGCGGCGGCAGCGAGCTTGTGCGCCCGAAGGAGACTCACCTTGTCCGCTGTGAGGGTCCAATACCGCTCGCGCTCGGCGGGCGACTTCTTCAACCATTCCGCCATCGGCAGGTAGGGCCGACCGTTCTCGCGGAAACCCGCTTGCGAATCCGCAATAGCCCGTTGCTCCAAGTCCACGGTGTATTTGTCCAGTTCGACGTGGATTGGGTTCTTGGCGTCAAATGGTTTAACCCCGCTCATCACCGCAGCGAGTTCGGCGGTCTCCACATCGAGTTGGTTCCACAGCCGGTTCACCACGTCAGAGACCTCCGGGGCGGCCTCCTGGAGAACCTTCACCTTCTCGGGGTCCACAATGCCAGCGTCACTCAGGATTTCGGTGAAGTCGGGGTCAACGGCCTTGAGAAACTCTTTGGCTGCGCTGATCTGCTGCTTGATGATATTCGGTGCCTCGGTCGTGAGCCGTTGTTGGCGCTTCTGCTCCACTTCTCGCTCACGTGCCTGGCGTTCGCTGGTGGCCGCCTCCTGCCTGGTCATCCGATGCTCGACGCGTAGGTCCACCTTGGCCTCATCGTAATCATCCTCATCCCAGGCCAAGACGTTCTTTTCCATCCAGTCTTGGTGCTCGGCGGCGTCCTGATCGAAGTCCATGCCGGGGTGCTCTTTTTCCCACTCGGCCTTATAGGCAGCGAGTTTGGAGATTGACTCCCGGTATTGCTGCGGGGCGTCCTTGTACTTCTCCGGGAAGAGTGCAGCCATGCGCTCAACAACCGCCAAGTCGCGTTTCTCGGCCTCGGACAAGCCCACGTTGGGGTCCGGCTTGGCCGGCTCGGCGGGTTTCGAGGCCGCGAGCGCCCTGGCTGCGGCCTGTGCGCCGATGTCAATAAGTTGGTCTGGCGTCAGGGCGGGGGCAGGAGGGATGGGGGTTGGCGGCTCCGGGGTGGTCTTGGGGGCCTTTACTGGGGCTGGGGCCGGTGCTGGAGCAGGCGAAGCCTCTGCGGGGGGCGCGACCCCTGGCGCGCGCGCATCGCCTTCGGGCGTGTGCGCCAGTTTTTCGGGATTCGGAACCGTCACCTTTTCGACGGGCACGCCCATGCTCTTGGCAAAGAAGGTGCGGATGCCGGAGACGTCGGGGGCTTTTGCCGGAGTTGCGGTTGCGCTCATATTTGTTGGATGGTTGCTGGTTAGACTGGCCTAGCCCTTTAAGACCGGCGGCGAAGCGGCAATCCCGCGAGACACGCTCACCGACTGGATTTTGATCTTGCCCGCCAATGGCTGGCCCTTGAATTGTGAGACGAAGGCCGTCATTTCGGCCTGCCGTCCAACCGGCACCGTCGCCAGCACCTTTGCGTATGCTGCCGGGTTGGACCGCTCCAAGGCGGCAAGCTGGACCTTCCCGGCGTCGGGATTCTGGGCGCGCAAGACTTTGGAGTATTGCTGACAGGCGCGTTCGAGTTGGCGCACGCCGGATTGAATGTTGGCGTTGGGGTCGAAAGCCGCAACAGCGGATTCCACGGATTGAATTTCAGTGTCAGAGAGGGTCATGGGATTATGCGTTGATTGTTAGTTGTCCGCCGAGCGTGGCAACATCAGCTTGTCCTTGAGGACTCAAAGATGCCGTTCCGGCGTTCGTTCCTCCGCTCAGGTCAATCGTGCAGGTTGTTGCACCAGCCAGAACACAGCGCCGAAGAATCTGTTCCACGGAGGCGGCAGTCAGGGCACACGAGGAGAAATCGATCCATCTGCCATCCGTGGGTATCCACTCAGGAAGATTCACGTTTTCCAGCAACGGGTTCCAGTCGCAATAAAAGTCCCAATACACCGTTACCAGAGACGGTAAATCCAGAGTCACCAGGGCGGCATTGTCATCACAGTCGAAGTCGCCGCCCACAAGCGTCAACAAAGGCAGGCCCAGGGTGACTAATGCGGCGTTGCTGTAAATGTACAGGTCATCGTCCACCATTACCAACTTTGGCGCAGAGATGGTTACTAAGGACGAGTTGTAGGAACACCCCAGTTTGCCGCCCACCAAATCGGCTGGGTCAATGGACAGCAAATTGGGGAAATCCAGTTCAATCAGGTCGTCTGCGTCCTCAATATCAAAACCGCAGATGGAACTCTCCCCGCCGAAAACAAGCTTGGTGATTCCGGGGAGGCTGCCCCAGGCCCCGTAGCCAAGTAGATCTCCAAGCTCAATGCCAGGGGGTTCCCATGAAACCTCAAGGTCTTGAATTCCCCAAGAGGGCGCTGGCGTGGCGCTGGGCACGTAATTTCCGAATTGGTCTCTTGCCATAATACTAGCCTATGATTGTTGAATACTTGCGATTTTTGGCCGACCCTGGTTAGTCAGGATTTCGGTCCATACTTCAAGGAAAATTGTGTAGCGTTTGGCCTTGTCCAACTCCAGGCCAGCCATCAGCTTTCCCGGCTCGAACTGGGCGACCATGGCCTGGTTGGCGGCCTCAAGCAACTTCGAGTCCGCCAGGGCCTTGACGCACGAAAGCATGGTCTGCGCTGCGGCATCGGCTGCCCATCGGCGCAGGGCCTTGTCGGCGACTTCGGTTATCTCTTCGAGGTGACAGGTGATCATAGCGGAGTGCGCGGCGTTAGCACGGTAAGTTTGCCAACGCCTGGAATCTTGTATTTCTTGACCCGCCACAGGCGTTTCAAGAACTTCCCCAATGCGGTTCTGCCGTCAAGCAGCGGCGGCGGCAACTTCTCAAGAACTGCGCGAATGCCACCCTTACCGATTTTCTTCCATCGCTTTTTCATGCTGGACATACTCACGAAACCCGCCGAAACACTCTGCCCCGTGCGGTGTCATGCCATTCGACGACCAATGTTGAGTTCGACTTTCGCCTACGCTCACGCAACATCTTTTCGAGGAAGCTCCGTAGGGCCGTGAAGCCGAAATGCTGGGATGTCCTTATCGGAATTTGTTGCGTGATTTTCATGTTGGATTCTGGTTTGCCTTTGCCTTCGTGGCTTCCGTGGCAGTCTTATCTAGCGATTCGTGCAGCCAACCCTCTATCCGCTTGCCGGCGGCGTCGAAAAGGACAAAGCCGTCCTTGGCTGTGTACTGGAGAGAATCAAGGGGTCTCCGTTTGTCATAAGAAATGGCTCTCAGTAGCGACATTGCGAGGCAGGCCAGAACATGGTCATTGCAGAAGAGCGACGTTTCCATGTGATGGCCGGGAATGGCTGCCATTTGCTTCCAGGCTTGCTCTTCTGTTTTGAGCCACATTTCAGATTTCTTGGTGGATATTTTCAGCACTTTCTTGAGCCATTTTGTTTTCTTCATGTTGGATTTTGTGTTTTTCGTTTTACGGCTTCCGCCTGAGCCTCCGCCTTCAAGGCATCGTTCTGGATGCCGGCCTGAGTCTCGGCGGCCTGGGCGGCGATGTCAGCTTGGGTCTTTTCGGCCTGCTGGCGCAACTCAGCCTGGTGCGCCTCTTCCTTGCGCCGTTCGGCGGCTTGGAACTCGGCAGCGCGAAGCTGCTCCCGCTGCTGTTCTTCCTTGGCGCGAATGGCGTTCTTGTCCTGGGCATCCTTCATCGTCTGGGCAATCGCCGCGAACTGCTTGAGCGTTTCCTGCAACTGGACAATCTCTTGCTGTTCGCCCGCGATTTCCTTGGCGATAGGCTGCGCCATCTTCTGGGCGACGTTTTGCTCGACCATCTGCATCGCCTTCTGGATGGCCTCTTGCACGGCCTTGGGCACGTCCGCCTCGGCCCCCTCCTGTTCGACGTAGGGCGGGAACTTGTCCGGCTCGCCTCCGGCCAGCAGATAGCCAGCGCGAATCATTTCCATCAGTTTCGCGGCCCCAAATGCTTTGTGCAGGTCCTCCTGCCCGGCAATCGTGCCGACGGTCTGGAAGATGACCTGGGCCAGTTCCTTGTCACGTCCAGGGTCCAGGTTCCTGCCAGTGTCGGCAAAGGCTTCGAGCCGCAGTTTGTGCTTCGGCCCTTTGACCAGGATCGTCCCGTTGCCATCGCCGGTTTTCGTAAAGCCCAGGTCGGCGAGCACCTTCTCGATGTCCGGTATATCGGCGGAGACCTCGGCCTCAAGGTTCGGGTCCATGTAGGCGATGATCGCAGCGTGAAGCTGGCGTTTCCACGCGGCCAGGCCCTCGTCCACGTAGGAGCAGGTGAACGTCACCCGGTTCATGCCCGCCCCGGCGGTCTGTGTGACCTCCTCCTTGCTCTGCTGGTGGGATGCGGCGGTGCCCGCTTCTTGGGGCGAGATTTGCAGCATTCGCTCCATCATGTTGAGGACGAGCGGGATGGTCTGGAGCAGTTCGATAACGGGTTTGCCTCCGAGATCGACCTTCTGGAAAATCTCGTTTATGTTCACCCTCATCCCGTACAGTTTAGCCGGGTCGAAGCCGATGAAGCAGTTCTCCCGGTAAACCCGGTTGCCGGAATAGTGGATGCGCTCAATGTTCTCCTTCTTGACCGCCAACTCGTTGTAGAAAATGATCTGGGCCAGGTTCTGTTTGGCGTGTTCGATGATCTGGTTCAGGATGTTGCCCACCTCGTCTTGCCACGGGATGCACTCCAGAGCCAGGGAGGCGTTCTGGCTGGCCTGCTGGTCGTAATCGTAGCCCAGGAACCACACGGGCGGGTAGGCGCACGGGTTGGCGAAGATCACCGTATCGTCGCCCGCAATGGTGAACCGGTGCCACACCTTGTCCCGGTACTCGCTGAGTCCCCACCTTTTCGGGCTAATCTTGGCGAAGATTTCCGTGATGAAAGTGGGGCGGTTGCGGGTGCTGCTGGTGTAAAAGTAGTTCTTGTCCTCCCGCATTGTACTCGTGACTTCATACGCCCCCTTCAACGGTTCCATCGTGCAGGGGTACACCTCCTCGAAAAACGGGCCAAGGCCGGGGAACTGAAACCAGTTGGTGCCCTGGAAGATGCTGCCCTTGTTCCAGTAAAGTTCGCTGTCCTCCACATCGCTGTAGGGGATGACGCGCCAGTGCAGCGCCCACTCGCAACCCGAGTCCGTGTTGAACGATGTCAACGGGTGCATCGTGTCGTAGGCCATCCGCGTCGGGTGCGGCCAGTAATAGCGCAAGCCCTCGCGTTGAAGGATGCGGTTGGACTTCGGTTGGCCGTTGACGTCCTTCTCTCCGGTGCCTACGCTCTGGTACTCCGTATGCCACTCCTCAAGCGGGAAGGCGAGCGCCACGGCGTACTTGAGCATCTGCATCAAGCCCTGGCGGAACACGGCGGGGTAGCCGTAAGCCGTGGACATGCGGTCCACGATGTCGGTCATGATTTCCGAGGCGGCCTGGGAACGGTGTGTCCCGCGCAAGGGCTCCAACTTGAGGAACGGATGGACATTGCGTTCGTTGAATATTTTGGCCAGCCGCATCGACAGATAGGACCGGACGATAGGCAGGAGGATGGGTACGGCCACGGATGGGTTGAGCAGTTTTCCGATGGCGGCCTTCCCGTTGTCGTCCTTGATCGGATTGCCATCCTTGTCGTTGAACGGCACGTCGAGGTAAAGGTCCTCTTCGCGCAGCCCCCACCCGCGCAGGGCGTCCATGGTGCCCTTGTAATCGAGTCGTTGGTTGAGGATATGGGCCAGAATGGTCGGGGTGGTTTGGGCGAACGGGGTATCGTGGGCCAGGTCAACGGCGCGGTGGGTGCGCCATTCCCTGAAATTCTGGCGGCGCGTGTCGGTAATCAGGCTGGAGAGCCAGCGCACTAGGCCCTGCGTGGACTCCTGCATGTCCTCACGTTTGAGCGTGAAGATGGCCTTGTACGCCTCCGAAGAGACCCCTACGGACGTTAAAAAGTCGAGATCGAGCATTGCCCTACTCTTCCTGTTCCTCCATCATCTTGCCCATCGCGGACTTGGGTTCGCCGGATTCTTCGGTCTCGCCCCCAGGCGGCCCCTGTTCCGGCGGCGCAGCGGCTACCGGCGTTGCCTTTGTCACCCGGTATTCGCCGGGCGAAACCTGGACGGCTTCAACCTCCTTGAATCTTACGGTGTCGCCATCTTCCCAGTTGGCCACACCTTCCTGCCATTGGGGGTCGTTCGGGTTCAGGCGCAGGTGATTGTCGCTGCCCTGTTCAGCGGCTCCTGACGGATTTCCTTGCATTGGGTCGGGCATAAGGCTCTATATTGATAACGTTATCGTTAATCGCTTTTACGCGACTCGCGCCAGAGAATGCAAGAACTTTCTGATTTTGACTCCCGAGAGCCCCTAAAGCTCTACCCCAAACAACAGGAGGCAATGGCGGCGTGCCGGCCAGGCAGGCGGAATATTGTGTTGTTTACCGGCCCGCGCAAGTCGTCGAAGTCGGTCGTGAGCCTGTGCGCACTGTGCGAGCGGGCTTGGGAACTGCGCAAGCGCAACATCTGCATCGTCTCGATCACGCAGTCTGTGGGAACCGACAGCGGCATCTGGACCGTCCTGACTGATGACATCCTGCCAGCGTATATGAAGGATTATACGCCCCGCATGGAGTGGGTCTCCCGGCCACACAACGCGGGCACAACGAAGATTCCGACGCTCTCGGTCACGAACAAGTATGGCGGCGTCTCCACTTTCCAGCATCGCAGCCTGAAACTTGAGGACGAGGTTGAGGACCGGTTCAAAGGCCCACAGTTCACCGACATTTTCGTCAACGAGTTGAGCAAATTCAGGAAGGTAAAGACGTTCCTGACGCTGCATGCCTGCCTGCGAGGCATGGGCGTGCCGGAGGAGGAACTACTGTTCCTGGCCGACACCAATCCGCCGGACGAGGGCACCGATTCCTGGTTTTACAAGCTTTTCTACGAATTGCCGGCCAAAGACCCGGAGGAGATGGAGGATTGGGAAAAGACCTTCCGGTACAAGCTCAAAGTCATCGAGTTCAGCGTGGATGATAATCTGGGAATGACGGCGGAGCAGAAGCAAATCCTCTTTTCCTCCCTGGCCCTCAAAGGCGAGGACATGGTGCAACGGTATTATTGGGGCCGGTACGTTACGGCGACGACCGATGCCGTGTTTGCCAACGTGTTCAGGCCGGAGTATCACGTCTGCGGCGAACTGGAGACGCCAGCCAACCCGCATCCGGACATCCTTGTGCCCGAGGACGACTGCATCGAGTTGATCACGAGTTGGGACCCCGGAAGCTCATCGAACTGGGCAGCGGTGATTGCGGAGCGGTGGGTTTCGGAGGACCCCAGGCACCGGGGCAGACCGTCGTTCAAGATTCTGGACGAACACGCCGTCATCGGAGAACAGGTTGATTATGTGGCGTTCGTCGCGCGCATGATGGAGCGCATGGAATATTGGGAGCGATTGGTCATGCGTGAGCAGGGCCGAAGGGTGAAGTGGCATCACCATTCCGACCAGAGCGTGTTCCTGATGCGGGACCTGGAGAGCGCCAAGCAGTACGTGCAGTTGATTTACGAGGCGTCCGAGGGTTTGATCGAGTTGCAGGGCGTCGAGAAGGGGGCGGGCTCGGTGCGCGCTGGGGTGGAGTTGATGCGCATGTTGTTCTTCGATGACCGGATATGGATCAACCGCCGCTACTGCCCGCAGTTGATCCAGGCCCTCAAGAGCATCAAGAAGGGCAAAACCAGCAACCAGGCCCTTGACCCAGGGAGTAAGTTCAAGCATTTGATCGACTGCGTCAGATATCTTCTAATGAAGGAGTGCGCCGACGAACTGGTGCTGGCCGTGACGGCGAAAATGCGAGGAAAACGAGATGCTGTCCCGTCTCTGGTCTGGTCTGCTCGGTAAACTGCGCCTGTGTGCGGCGCTGTTACTGGCGGCGGCGTTCACGGACGTTTGTTCGGCGGACGCGTGGCGGCGGGTGTGGCGCGCGCTGGCGCTCTGGCTGGGCCTGCTGCGCGGCGCTGCGCGGGTTGACGACCGGACGGCGCGCGCGCGGCTGGGGGTCTGCCGTCTCTGCCCGATCTACTGGAAGCCGCTCGGGACGTGCGGCAGCCCCCTGGCGGCAGACCCACAACTCGGTTGCTGGTGCAACATGGAGGAAAAGGTTAAGTTTCGGGGGGCAACTTGCTGGCTCGATGACGAACTTGGGGATGATGCCGCGCCTCTGGGCTGGGCGGCGAATGGCGCTGGTGACACGCAAAAGCTGGAGACCGACGCTATTGCTTCGGCCAACGCTGGCCAATAGCGATTGTGCGTTGCATCTGGGCTGCTGTTTTGCAGCAGGAGGTTAGACTACCGGCGGTCGAAACCGCTACACTTGCGCCAGACCGCCGCCGTTGGCGGGAAAGGCCCATTTTATGCCGCTCGACCAATATGGCAGATACATCTGCGTAACAACGCCCGCGCCCCAGGCCGACATTTCGATGATCGGCCCGTTCATTGCCTTCTCTGGGTTTGGGCCACCAGCCAATCCGCCTGTCCCGCCATCACTCCCGGCCATCGCCCGCTCCTCAGACGATCCGACAGCGCCGATCTACTTCTGGGATGTCGCCACGCAAACTTGGGTGGCATTTGCCGGAGGATCGGGCGCGGGAACAACGGGGCACGGGCCGCCGACGACGACTCCTTCCGAGGATCTGACGTGGTATGCCGATCTGGACACGGACACAGTTTACCTCTGGTACAATTCGACTTGGCACCCTTGATTGGCTTTCCCGTGAAGAATCTCACGCCATGTTTTACTGCTCGTGATTGCCTGGATAGTTCCAATCAGCACGCCATATCGGTTGGCGAGTTCTGTTTGTGTGATTCTTCCACGTTGGCGATGCGGGTTGGGGATGTAAATCCGCCTGATTTCGGCCACCTGTTCCGGCGTGAGCTTGGCTGCCGATTTGGCACTTCTTCCCTTGCGAGAAGAATCCCTCATGTTGTCGAGTTGGGTTCCAAGAAACAGGTGGTCGGGGTTGACGCACGGCGGGTTGTCGCAGTGATGGCAGGTGAACAGACCCTCTGGCATGGGGCCAAAATGCAAAATCCAGCTAACCCATGTGGCCCGCATAAGGCTGTTCCTGCCACATCTTTGGATGTGGCCATGCCCAATTCCGTTATCGGCTCCAGTCCAGAGCCAGCACGGGCCAAGTTCAGGGCAGTGCGGTGGAATGGGGCCGCTTTTGTTGACCTTGGCCCAAAATCTTTCGGGGAGGGTGGGCGAAAAACCTTGCGCGGCAAGGTACTCAGGCGTTATCGTGATCATGTTCGTTCTGCGGCCTCGGTCAACTTACTGGGCGACCGGGGCCGCTCCTCAAATAAAAGCAGATTTCCCCGCCTCTGTCCAGAAGAAAAAGTCGTAATGACTACCGTTTTATGAGAAACAAATTTCACCTTGGGCTCGCCCTGGGCGTGCTCTGCTTTTTCGTGGTTGCGGCGGCGCTGCCGAAGTTCACCGGGGCGTGGTTCGGCGACGGCGGGGGGCTCACCAACATTCCGAGTTCCAGCATCGTCGGGACCATCGGGGGCGCGACGAACGGGATGTTGATGTACGGAGGCTACGCGACGAACGCGACCATCCAGGCCCTTTACGTTAGGAACGGGCTCAATCTGATTCCGCCTCTGGGCGCCGCGAGCACGGGGCAGGTTGCGGTTTTGAACTACGTGGGGACCAAT
>Ga0209777_10004273_pt1 | contig 16994 bp, 10 predicted proteins | sample FrelakmetHBP12HB_FD_187147 | JGI IMG/M metagenome (GOLD analysis project Ga0209777, IMG submission 187147) | Freshwater lake sediment microbial communities from the University of Notre Dame, USA, for methane emissions studies -HBP12 HB (SPAdes)... | ecosystem: Environmental > Aquatic >...
AGTGATGTTGAGTCCAAGAGACTGTTCAGTTTTGCGGGAATTGCAACTGCACCAGCGAAAACAGGGACTGTCCCAGAGCGTCAGCGGGGTGGACTGTCCCTGCTTTCGCGGTCGCACGAAGAACTGTTCCCGCAAGACTGAACTGACACGGCGCTGGGATGTGCATTGCATTCGGGCTGGGGCTTATGTATACTTGAGCCAAAGGCCGGCGAGAGTCGGCGCATATAATCTGGAGGACTATTAAGCTATGAGAAAGATCAGATGCAGCGTCGCGGCCGTATCGCTTGCAGCCGCGCTATCGTGGGGCGCGGCGGCAGCCGCCGTGGAACTGCCGAGTATTTTCGGCAGCCACATGGTTATCCAGAGGGATGTTAAAGTGCCTGTGTGGGGATTGGGTCCGGCAGCCGCGGAGATCACGGTCGAGTTCGGCGGTCAGACCAAGTCAGCCACTGTCGGTTCCGACGGCAAATGGAAAGTAGTCTTGGACCCGATGAAGGCCAGCAGCACGGGGCAGACTATGACCGTCACCGAATCCACCGGATCCCAGGCGACCAGCGCCACGCCCCCGAGAAGGCTGTTGTCGTCGGTGAAGTTCGATGACGTTCTGATCGGTGACAACTGGATTTGCTCCGGGCAGTCCAATATGGAATTCGGCCTGGATGGTACCACAAACTCCCAGCAGGAGCGGGACGATGTGGTGAATCACCCCAACATCAGGTTCTATCGCGTGACCGACCACATATCCAAAGACGAGCCGCAGGACAACTGCCCGGGTTCTTGGAATACTCTTACGCCCGACTCGGCCCGCCCGCTGACCGCGGTCGGCTATTTCTTCGGGCGTAGGCTCAACAAAGAACTCAACATCCCTATCGGATTGATACAATCGGCCTGGGGCGGGACTCCCATCGAGCCGTGGACAACCTACGCCGGCTGGGAGAAGAACTACGTCAAGCAAGTCGCCGATTGGCTGCCGTTGGCTAACGCCGCGGTCGATAAAGGGATGAGTATGCCCCCGATGCCTGAAATGCCGGCAAACAAGGCCAATGGCGGAATCTATAACGGCATGATCGCCCCGCTGGCGCCTTACGCAATCAAAGGCGCGATCTGGTATCAAGGTGAAGCCAACGGCGGCGAGGGGGTCAGTTATTTCTATAAGATGCAGGACCTGATCGGCGGCTGGAGAAAGGTTTTCGGCGTCGGCGATTTCGGGTTCTACTTCGTTCAGCTCGCCAACTGGCAGAATCCGAACCCCAATCCCGAGGGTGGCGACGGATGGGCCAAGGTCCGCGAGGCTCAGCGCAAGGCGCTTGAAATTCCCAATACGGGCATGGCGGTTGCCATCGACATGGCCGACGCGGGCAACCCCGGCGATATTCACCCGAAGAATAAGCAGGATGTCGGCTGGAGGCTGGCCCAGTGGGCGCTTTATCAGACTTATGGCAAGAAGAAGCTGGTCCCGAGCGGGCCGCTGTTCAGAAGTGTCGCTGCTAGTGGAAACAAGCTGACTGTGGCGTTCGATTGGGTTGGAAGTGGTCTGATCGTCGGGGAGAAGAAGGGCCTCGATCCCGTCAAGGAGATTGTCGGGGGCAAACTCAAGGGCTTTGCTATCGCGGGCGCTGACAGGAAGTGGGTCTGGGCGGATGCGGTGATCGACGGCAAGACCGTCGTCCTGTCCAGTCCGGAGGTGCCGAACCCGGTGGCCGCGCGCTACGCGTTCTCGATGAACCCGGACACGGCGAACCTGTATAACAAAGAGGGCATGCCGGCCTCGCCGTTCAGGAGCGACGACTGGTAGGACAGCCCTGATTTAGCTCAGAACCAGCCTTGCGCGATGCATTGCTAGCGCGAGGCCGGTGTGATATCATTACTACACGCGGAGCGATGTCCGAGCTGGTCGAAGGAGCAGCACTGGAAATGCTGTAGGGGGGCAACTCCCTCCTGGGTTCGAATCCCAGTCGCTCCGCCATTTATGAGTTCAAAAGGCCCCGGATTACCGGGGCCTCTTGTGTAATTGGGCCGCCGTGAGAGTTCAGTTCTCCGGGAATCTAGAACCGCGCTAGTCCTGAGTAGCCAGCGAAGCGGCGTATCGAAGGACGGTCAAGTTACCCGCCGCGCTTCGATACGGCCGACAAACCCGGCCTACTCAGCGCTAACGGAGTAATCAGTCCCGCGGAACTGAACAGTCTCGGGCCGCCGAGTTCGGTTGACCCGGGTCAAGCTCACGTGATAGACTACCCATATCATGAACGCGAAACTCATGGTCTCACTTCGCGGATATGGCCCTTACATACTGCTCGCGGCTCTGACCCTGGCTGTCTTGGGGAGCGTCGCCACATTCGACTACGTGCACTACGATGACGCCAACTACGTGGTCGATAACCCCGCCATGAAAGACGGCATAAACTCCCACACCATGCAGTGGGCGTTCACAACATTCTACGAGTCCAACTATCACCCGCTGACTTGGGTTTCCCTGATGCTCGATGCCCGGGTCGCGGCGCTGCCCGCGCTGGCACAGCATGCCTATGGCGGCCTGGACCCGCGGGTGTTCCACGTCACGAGCCTTGTACTACACCTCGCGTGCGTGCTGCTGCTGTTCTCGCTGCTCGAAAGGGTCACCGGTTCGCGGTGGCGCAGCGCGTTCGTGGCGGCGTTGTTCGCCATCCATCCGATGCACGTGGAGTCGGTCGCCTGGATAGCTGAACGCAAGGACGTGTTGAGCACGCTTTTCTGGCTGCTGACGATGTGGACATACATAAGTTGGGTCAGGAAGCCCAGCGTCCGCGGTTACTTGCTCGTGACGGCATGTTTTGTGGCGGGCCTATTGTCAAAACCGATGCTGGTGTCGCTGCCCATCGTGCTGATTTTGATGGACATCTGGCCGCTGAGGCGAATAGACTTCGCCAAGGAGTCTCTAAGGAAGAGGCTGCCGGGCCTGATTGTCGAGAAGATTCCCATGCTGATCCTGTCGGGCCTGTCGTGCGCGGTCACGTTTGTTGCGCAGCGAGCGGGCGGCGCGGTAGGCACTCTGCACACATACCCCTTCCATATCCGCATATTCAACGCCATGGTCAGCACGATAAGTTATCTCGTTAAGATGATCTGGCCGGTGAACCTTTCCGTGTGCTATCGGTATTTCGATGTGTTGCCCGCCTGGAAGATCATTGTCTCGGGGTTCGTGATTGTCGGGATTACTGTGTTCGCGGTTCGTTCGATAGGCAAGTGGCCATACATCGCCGCCGGCTGGTTCTGGTACCTGATCGCACTGGTGCCCGTGATAGGGTTGGTGCAGGTGGGGTATCAGTCCATGGCGGACCGCTACACTTACGTGCCGTATATCGGCATTTTCGTCATCATCGCCTGGGGTGTGCCGGACCTGCTGCGCTTGGGTGTCGGCTCGGATGCCGGGTCCAGGCGTAAGGCGGCCGTGTTGACGCTGACGGCTTTGGTTTCCACGACTCTTCTGGCCGCGCGGTGTTACAGCGAGGTCGGGTTCTGGCGCAACGGCGTGGTGCTGTTCGAGCACGCGGCGTCACTGGACCCCAACGATTCGGTGGTTTATTGCAGTCTGGGCGTGGCGATGGACAGGACCGGAGACCTCGATGGGGCCATCGTCCAATACAGGCGGGCTCTTCAACTCGACCCGCGCTACTCCACCGCCCACGGAAACCTCGGCGGCATTCTTCTGGTAAGGGGCGATTTCGAGCAGGCCGAGACTGAACTCAGCACGGCTCTGCGCCTGGAACCGAACAACTATGTCTATCACAACGCTCTGGGCAAGGCGCTGATCTTGCAGGGAAAAGTGGATGAAGCAATCGACCACTTCCGAACGGCGCTGTTGTTACGGCCCGGCGACATCGAGGCTCGCGTAAACATCATGAACGCCCACTCGCCGGAGGTCCAGGCGCTGGTGGAGGAACTGGCGGCCAAGAAGAAACACCCCGCCCACTAAACATCAACCGCCGGAGGAGAAAGTGACGCACCCGAACGTTTACGAAGCATTCATGGGCCGCGCGCCCAAGCGAATACCCCATTGGGAGCACTGGTCGTGCCCGGACGCCGAGACCTACCTGACCGGGATCGATTACTACGAGCATCCAAAACTTTGCCGGGAGAAGCTGGCGGAGGTCTACCCGCAGCTTCGCCTGTGGATTCCGAAGGAAGACAAGCCCATTCCCAGGCCGAAACTGGGCCGCGAAGAATCATCGAGCACGGATGAGCATGGCGGGCACCACGTGCGATGGGGGGATGGTGAGACCACGCACTGGGATTGGGGGGCGAAGTTCAAGACTCCCGAGGATGTGTTCGCGTTCTCGCCGCTCGAAAACGCCGATTTCACCGGGTCCGGGATCGTGGACGAGGGGGATTTCACGAGCGAGGAGATTATCTACCGGCGCTACCGCGAGTGGTTCCCGGAGGAATGGGGGGATAAGGCCCCCGAAGGCTCGGACGCGCAGGTCTCGTTCTACAACACGATGTTCATGTGGCCGCTGTTGACGTTCGGCTGGGAGTTGTTTCTTGAGACCTGCCTGGACGAGCGGTTCGAGCGGATCATGGACGAGTTCGCCGAGATCAACGGAAGGCTTTTCAGGGCGTTTGCAAGGCTGCCGATCAATTTCGTGGTCTGCCACGATGACATAGTCAACACGCGGGGGCCGGTGTGCTCGCCGAAGTGGATGAACAAGTATATCTTCCCGCGATATGAAGAGTATTGGGGCATACTCAACGCGGCCGGCAAACGCCCGATTTTCATGAGCGATGGCTGCATGGACGTGTATGCCGATGACGTGATGGCATGTGGGGCGTCGGGAATAGTCACCGAGCCGTATACCGACTTCAAAGCCATCGCGAGAAAGCACGAAAACTGCGTGCTGGCCGGCGAGGGTGATGTCCGCACACTAATGCGCAACAATCCAACTGAGATCAGGGCGATGGTGGAGACGATGGTGGACACGGCCAAGCTCACCGGCGGATACTTCATGTGCATCGGCAATCACATTCCGTGGAATACCCCGCCTGAGGCTATTAAACTATATCTGGATTTGTCGGTGGAGATGGGAGTTCAAAGTTAAAGGTTGAAAGTTGAAAGTTGGGAATCAGTAACGCATCGACCTCCTGATGCGTTATAGGATATGGAGTCTATATTCACAGGGGTAAGGCTATGCGGCGAATCATTCTTATGTTGGTTCTCTTGGCTGCGTCTGTGCCGGCGATTTGCGCGGGGCACACGTTGGTCGTGTCCGGCAACAGGATTGTGCTGGACAGGCACAAAGTGGAACTGCTCTACAGGAGCAGCGGGGATTTGGATGGGGACGGGAAGGCTGAGACGGTGTTTTCCATCGAGCAGTGGAGCGCTATGGACTTCCCCAAGGCAGTGTTCGTGGTCGCCCGCGCCCAGCGCGGGAAGTGGCACGTGATCGCGTCCGACGAATACGGCGAATGCGACCTGCGAGCCGACGTGACCGATGTCAACGGCGATCACAGGGCCGAAATCGTGGCACGCTCGACATCGGGCGATGGCCACGGGATAGCCGAGATACTTGCGTTGAGGAGGGGTAAGCTCGTCACGCTGGGAGGATTCGGCCTTACCAGGCTTCGTGACCTCAACGGCGACGGCATCCCGGAGGTGCTGAGCCTCGAATGGACGGTTTTCGGATTTGTCGGCGACCACTGGCTAACCATCCACAAGTGGAACGGCGAAGGATACACGGACGTCAGTGCCAGATTTCCCAAGCAGTATGGCCCGGTGATCAAAGACCTCCGCCGGGAAATCTACCTGCTGCGATATACCCACTATCACGGAAGCAGGTCCGACCCAAGTCATGATCCGGAGTTGTTTTCGGGCATGTATTACTACCTCGGCCTCGCGTACGAGTACCACAGGGAGCCCGCGAAAGCGAAGATGCAGTACGCGATCGCATACAGGCTGAAGCCCGACGACGAAGATGTACAACGCGCATTCCGCCGGACGTGGCATATCAAGCCCAAGTAGCCCGGCTTCACCTCGTAACCTCATACCAGAACGTCTTATATTGCCCCATATTCAGCCGGTTTGTCTTGATCGGCGGTCCCGGGCGGCCGTCCTGGGCCAGGGGGCGGATTTCGACCTCGCTTGGGAATGTCATGACGGCGTTGACCGGCTCGACGAGGATCGGGGCCTTGCCGGACGATACGAGATGGGTCCGGCCCTGGTTGAACTGCGTTCCGGTGTTCTCCGCCCGCGCGGCGGCGGTGATCAGGACGTCTTTCGATTCAGAGAGCGGTTTGCCGTCCAATGAGGTCAGCCACACGACGCAGAACTCGCTTCGGATAGACGCCCGGACCCAGCCGAGGTCGTATTGCTTCGCGCGGTTCAGGAAGCCATCGAGCGCGATTGTCCGGGGTGATCGGACGACGAGATTGCCGGCGTCTTCATCCCATTTGCAGGTCTGTTTTGGAGCCGGCGGCAGAGGAGTCATCGGGCGAGGCAGTTTGGTCGAGACTATCTGCGCCTCGATGCGGGCAGTAAGCGGCTTCCTGATATCGGACCCTGTAATAAGCTGAGCGCCCTTGAGCAGATCGCCGCGCGTTACCTGGCGGCGGGCGACTCGGTCGAACGGCTGCAAATCCCGCCTGTGGAACATCAAGGCCGCGGCGGCCCACTGGGCGAAAAGCTGCGGCTTGTTGGAGATATCGAACTCGTTATCCATCGCCGAATTCGGCTGTGAGCTGGAGATATCGAACCAGATCATCGCGTCCCAATCCTGCAGGCACGCATAAGACGCCGCGGCCAGCGGCCCCTCGGCTATGAAGTCGTTCACCCAGCAGTTGCACCACTCGGTCACCACCATCGGTTTGCCGGCGACTTTGGCCCCCGCGATGGCCGGCAGGATGCTGCCCTCGTAATCGGCGAGCATGGGCAAATTATCGAACTCCTGCTTCCAGCCGTAGCCGTCCTTGGGGTGGTCCCAGTAGTAGTGGCGGTCGATGTAGTCGGTCTCGGAGTCGGCGAGGAGCGCGGGGCCGATGTTCTCCCAATGGTTGCTGCCGGTGGTCGGGCATTTGAGGCCCAGTTTCTTGAGATACGCGCGCATATCTTTGTAATAGCCCGATTCTATCCGATAGAGCGCCCTGATAGTGGGCGGATCGAACGGGTGATGGGCGGGGTTGGCTTTGGGCTCGTACTTGCGGCAGATGCGGGTGAGTTCGTTGAGATAATGCGGCGGGACGAGGTCATACCAGTCTTCGTAGAAAAGCGAATCCTCGTTGATGACCTCGCTCATCGCGATCTGCGGCTCATCGCGGTAGAGCTTGCCCGTATAGCGGTTCTTATGGTTCAAGAGCTGGCTCATGTATTTCTTTTCGAGCTCGATCATGCGCGGGTCGAAGTGGGCGACGATCTTCGCGCCGTCGTCGACCAGTTTGTAATCAGTCACCTCATCTCCTGCCTTGAAATGGCGGTTCACCAGCCAGTCCCAGTAGATATAAATGCCGCGTTTCTTGAGTTGATACATAAAGTAATCCAGGCAGTCGAGGCTTTCGGAGGACAAGTGCTGAGTGTCATTGAACTTGGGGTCGAAGATATTGGGGTCGGACCAGGACGCGTCCAGGTGGTGCAGGCGCATTATGTTGACGCCCATTCGCTGCAGGCGGGCGGCGAGTTTTTCGGCTGTCTCGTGGTCCGGGAAGCACTCCTCGCCCATTATGTCGAACCCCCAGAATCGCGCTCGCGTGCCGTCCTGGAAGTAGAGATGACCGTCGCGGGCGGTAAGGAAGCCGTGCTTGCCCGCGGGGGCGTCGGCGATATTCGAAAGATCGATGGCAGTGCCGGTGGCGGGGGTCACTGACGCGGTAAACGGCCACCAGCCGCGGGTGTCGGTCTGGGAATTGCCCTGGCCGGTGTAAGTGAGGTCGCCCGCGGTCGCTCTGATCTCGATATTCGCGAAATAGCACGTGCCTGAGCATTCGTGCAGGCCAAGGACCAACTGGGCCCGGCGCGCTTCGGCGGGGACCTCGAGGTCCGCGCTGAAATCTCTCCAGTTCGCGGTACCGGTCCACGCGCCGGCATCGGCGTAATCGCCCACCTGCAGGCCCTTGCGGTCGAACCACATTATGAAGGCCCGCAGGACATCGTAGTCGTTCTCGCCGCGTTTGACGTCGCGAAATCGAACCCTGCCGGTGAAACGGACTTTCTTGACGCGGGAGCCGTCGATTGGGATGTATTGGACAGCCGTGGAGTATTGGGCGATTGGCGAGATGATCCTCAGACACGGCCCGCCCTTGGGGGATGCGTTCACGCGCGCTGCCCCCGGGCCAAGGCCCCATTCAACGGGCACGCCGTCCCGGACTTTGACGAAATCCCCGTTCTTGACGAGGTTCGGACCGACTGCGGCCAGGGATACAAGCGCCGAGGCGGCGATGAGGAAAAGGCAGAGTAATGCAGTTGTGGTATGACGCACGTTTGATCACCTGTTCGGGTATGTCCATATTTGCTGTTCTACACACGGCCCTCACAAACCTGCGAAATCCCGGCGCGCTTGTTGTATACTATAGACCGGCAATCATAGGAATCATCCAAGGGGGAGCAGGCGAAAATGGATAAGGACACTTTGAGCAATCTCAAATCACCCAGGGCAATCATGCGGCCGGGGCCGTTTTGGAGCTGGAACGATAAGCTGGACGAGGCCGAACTGCGGCGGCAAATCCGCGAGATGGCCGAAAAGGGCTGGGGCAGTTACTTTATGCACTCGCGCGTGGGGCTGGTGACGGGATATCTGTCGGACGAATGGATGACCCTCGTCAACGCCTGCGCGGATGAAGCCGCCAAGACCGGCACTTACGCGTGGCTCTATGACGAGGACAAGTGGCCGTCGGGATTCGCGGGCGGGGAGGTCCCCGAGATGGATGAGGCATTTCGTGTGAGGGGGCTGGTGCTGGTCAAGAGTGGGGAGGCCACAGAGCAGGATACTGTGTTAGACCGTGTCCGACACGGAGGCGCAGACTTTGGCATCTGCAAGCGCGTGAAACCCCTCGGAGAGAAGTGGTACAACGGCGCGTGCTATGTGGACCTGATGAACCCCAAGGCTGTCAGGGCATTCATCGAGTGCACCCACGAGCGCTACAAAGCCGCCTGCGGCCGGCACTTCGGCAAGTCGATTCCCGGCATATTCACCGACGAGCCTCAGTATTGCGGCCCGTGGTCTTTCGATGTGCCCAATGCTCCGTGGTCGGACTACCTGCCGGGGTTTTTCAAAGAGATGAAAGGCTACGACATCACCGAGCATCTTGCCAAGCTCTTTTTCGAGATCGACGATTATCGCAAAGTGCGCTTCGACTTCTACGATGCGGTCAGCGCGCTGTTCAAACAAAGCTGGACGAAGCAGTACTATGACTGGTGCGAAGCCAACGGGCTGATCTTGACCGGGCACTTCATGCAGGAGGACGACCTGCTTTGCCAGACGCAGTGGTGCGGGGACGTGATGAGCCATTATGAGTTCATGCACTGGCCGGGGACGGACAAGCTATGCAGGAACATCGATCAGATAGTCGCGTGCAAGCAGGTGTCATCGGTGGTGGATCAGCTCGGCAAGGAGAGGGCATTCTGCGAAGTGTTCGGGTGCATGGGCGGGCAGTGCAGTTTCTTTGCCAGAAAGTGGATCGGGGACTGGCAGGCCGCGCTCGGGATCAGCTTCGTGAACCATCATCTTTCGCTGTATTCGATGCGGGGCGAGCGGAAGCGCGATTATCCCGCCAATCTCTTTTACCAGCAGCCGTGGTGGCGCGACGAGCGGGGCATGGCGGATTATCAGGCCAGGCTGTGCGCGGCGGTATCCGAGGGCAGTAGAATTGTCGACGTGCTCGTTCTTCAGCCGTTGGCGAGCGTTTGGAGCGAGTATTCGCCGCTTCACATGGGTGACGACCAGGCGGCCGCGAGAATCTATGATAAGCCCTTCACGAACATCGCCCGCCGGCTGGCCGAGGAGAAGATCGACTATCATTTCGGCAACGAGAGCCTGATGGCCAAGCACGCTTCGGTGGAGAACGGGCGGGTGAAGGTGGGGAGGCACACCTATAGCTGCGTGGTGGTCCCGCCGACGCTGAACATCAAGGCATCCACCCTGGCCTTGCTGCGGGAGTTTGCCGGGCAGGGCGGAAAGCTGGTGGTTGTCGGAGACAAGCCCGGCTGCGTCGATGGCGCGCCCGCGAGAGTCGATATCCCACAGGCAAAGGCAGTGCTCTCGATCGAAAAAGCGGTCGATTTCGTGCGGGACATGGCGCGTGACAGGATCACGGTCACCGACAAGCTCACCGGCAGGAACGCCCCCAGGGTCTTCGTTCACAGCCGTAAACTGGGCGGATCGACCCGTCATCTGATCGTCAACACGGATGATAAACGCGAGGTGAGGGCGGTTGTCGATCTCGGCATCCAGGCCGGTCCGAGCGCGGCGGTGTTAGACCTTTATGATGGAAACTTATACAAAATTGCACTCGACGGCTCGCAATTCGAGGTGACTCTCGCCCCGGCGGGGAGCCTGCTTGTGATTTGCGGCGAGGAGGCGAGCCAAGCCACCGAGAACCTGCCGACCGTGCTGGGAAGCGGGGCGTGTTTTGTGTCGTTTGCCGGGAAGATGCCGTCCGCGTCAATCGAGAGCTTCGAATGCGAAGTACTGGAAGAGAATGTGATGCTCCTCAATGACTTCGCGCTTGAACTCGACGGCAAGCAGGTCTATGATGGGCCGATCTGTGGGGCGTGGCACACGCATTTCTACCCCGCGCCGGAGGGAACGCCGTTCAAGGCGACATACACGTTCCATTCGGAGTGCGAGGTCGATGGCTGCTTTGCTGCGATAGAAGTAGCGGAGAACCTGGATTCGATCACGTTCAATGGCCGGCCGGTAACGCCGCTCAAATCGCGCGGGGAACTTGGAGCGCTGGATGACGCCAAAAGCTGGAAGGACATCAACTTCACCATGGTCCCGCTCACTTCGATCAAACCCGGCGTGAACAAGCTCGTGATCGAGGGCAGGAAGGTCAACAACATCTCCGACCCCGGCTGCCACGAACGCGTGCCGAATTGGCAGCGGCACCAGCCGACCGAGGCCGAGGAGGCGTATATCCGCGGGCGGTTCAGCGTGAAGCAGCTTTCAAACAGCCGTTACGGCATCGCGCCATTCGCGCAGCCGAGCGGGATCGATCTCAACACCGAGGGCTTCCCGTTCTACTGCGGGCGGATCAGTCTCAAGGGCTCGTTCGAGCTTGCGCGCAAACCAGCGGGCGGGCTGTTCCTGCAGTTGGTCAATGCGTCGATGGCATCGGCCTCGATCAAGGTCAACGGCATCGAGTGCGGAGTACTTCGCTGGAAGCCTTTCGTGGCGGAGATCACCCAGGCCGCGCGTCCAGGCTCAAATCGAGTGACGATCGAGATGGCGACAACGTTGGTGAATGCCTTCGGGCCCAATCGAATGGCGGGAATCAAAGACAGCCAGTGGGTCGGCCCGCACGAGTTCCAGGACATGAGCAGGTTCACGAACCACTATCAGCTCTTCGATTTCGGGCTGGAGAGCGCGGCGGTGTTTGAAGCGTAGGAAGGGACTAATCGCGAAAGCCAGAAAATTCAGAAAGCCAGGAAGGTCGTGTGGAGAGGATGTGAAATCTTCGTTGGGAGGGGATTGCAAATCCCGGACGAACGGAAAGTTACCAACGCAGTTACCGCTTATATATATGTTTGGTAACTGGAAAGTGTTCAGCCAACCGTTCGCTTATATATTACTCTGAACACTGAACAGTTGACCCTGGGACCGGGGCCGGGGAAGTTTCTCGGAAAGTTTCTCTTTATATATATGTTGAGTAAAGAGAAACTTCACCCTTCACGGTACTCGTTGGGAGGGGATCTGAAATCCCCTCCCTCTCTTCGCGGGTTTGCAGGTCACGGCCGAACGCCGGGAAGGTAGATTCCCGCGTTCGCGGGAATGACAGGCGCAAAGGCGGAAAGCCGAAACCTGAATGATCTGGTGATGCGCTGGTCGTCAGGCGTGTCCATCGGAATGCTGTAAGTAATCTCCCACGTGCGGGTTTCGGGGTTGTAATCGGTCTGCCAGTAGTCTTTGCCGTAAACGGACTGATCGACGGTCGTCCACTCGTCGCCCTCTTTGACTTCGAGTATGGGCGTGCGATAATTGCTTAGGCCGGTAATGGTGATCGGCGCGTAGCCGAGGCCGCCGGTGATCGTGAACTCGGCCCGGTCTCGGAACGCCTGGATCGTGGTCGGGCGCGTCCTGATCAACTTGCCGAGTGTCATGCGCACCGACAGATCATTGCCCACAGCCTCGCGGCAGATCATTTTCCATGTGTTCTGGTCTTTGGCGAGCGCGGCACGGAGGTTCTCGTTGGGGCCGTGGTAGTCATCGGCGAACTGCGGGACGACTACGTGCTCGATCTCGCATTCGACATAATCGCCCGGCTGCAGGGCCTTGAGATACGGCGGGGGTAGGATGTCGATGACGGACGACTTGCCGCCGTGGCCGGCCTCGACGCCGCGTTCGGCTGCCCAAGGGCCGACCATCTTGCCGCCCAGCTTCGCTTCCCATTTGCGGATCACAATGCCCCGGTTCGCCCAGGCTTCCTTGCCCTCGGCGCGGGACACAGCTTCGTGCATGGAGAACCACGGGACCCGGCCCATCACCGGGAATGCAATGCCGCGATAGGTGTTTCCGCCCCAGGTGGTGTCCCATTCCTTTACCAGGCCATTCTCATTGCCATAGGCGAACTTGCGCTCGGATGTGTAGGTGTAGTTCTCGCTGCCACACTGGAAGAAGACCAGCCTGCCCAATGGGGTCGGCTTGCGGACATCGTAGCGAAATCTATACATGCCGCGCATGATGTCGTTCGTGCGATACAGGCCGGCGGAATATCGCAGCCTGATAGTGCCGTCCCTGCTCTCGCCCACGTAGACAGCATCCGTGAGAACCGGGCCGGTGCGGCGGCGCATGGCCTTCATTCGAGAATTCCACTGCCTCTTGCCCGATAGGTCATAGTATCCAAGGAAATCAGCCCCGCCGACATTGGCCGTCCAATCCCATTTCGTCTTTGGCTGTTTGCCCATCGCCCAGACCATCAGAGGGCGTGTGTCGAGGACAGCGGCGCCGGCCTGGGCCTGATCGGGCTCGAAGCAGATGCTCTCGCCCCACGAGCCGATCGCGGCCTCCTCCCAGAGCTGATTGCTGCCCCAACCCACCAAGCAAAGCTGCGCGTGGGATGCCGCGGGCACACCTCCCCACAAGGCGTTCACGCTGGTGTATTCGAGCTCGATTTTCTGCCTGGGCGGGACGGTGAGCATGGTCAGGCCGCGATACCACGGGCCCATATATCGGCCGGGGTTGGTGTGCCAGTTCTTGGAAAGCTGAATGGGAATCCCCAGCGGGCTGCCGTCGGTGTCGCGCAAGATCGCCGATATTCCCGTGATCCCGAACACCCCGCCCTCGCGCGGCAGGCCCTTGGCGAAGCATAATCTCACGATGCGCGGGCTGGTGGAGGGGTTATCGATGGTGAGCTTGACGCGCTCGATACGGTCGTTGTATGGCGGCTGGCCGGTCAGGTCGTTTCTGAGATCGATTCGGTGCCAGCCCATCGCGGCGTCGTAGGTTACTTCGAGCGGCGCGGCCTTGGGCGTGATCTGATCGGCGGTGATCTTGATCTCGCCCTGGTCCGGCTTCGACCTGCGGCTGATGACCAGGGCAACGACGCGTTCATCGCCCGCTTTCCATTCACCAACCCGCAGTCGGACGCTCCACTGGTTGTGGAGGTCGTTTTCGATGACGACGGCGTTGGACGGAAAAGGAGCGACCACAAATGCCGGCGGGGCCGAAAGATTGAGTTCAAGGTCGGCGTCTGGAATAGCCTGACCGGGAGTGGCGCGCAGCAGCAGCGTGAGCCTGTCCGGCCACGCGGCGATTTCCAGGCTGCTCTTGACGGTCGGGCAGCCCTGCTGCCATTGGATTCCGGTGATCTCGCGGCGTTGGAAGAACTTGCCGCTTTCGATGAGATTGCAGTCATCGAGTTTCGCGCTTGCCCCGATGGCCTGGTATGTCCGCCCAAGGATATGAATCGCGCAGGTCAGGGAGGCGTCGGGCCGGCCGAACTCGCGGTCATCATCCTGGGTGAGCAGGTCGGATTCAAGAGCATCGGAGGTAATCGGCGCCAGATACGGCAGCTTGAAAGCAGGCACATCGAACTCCAGCGCATAGCGGCTGGTCTGAAAACGCAGAAGCAGCGCGCTGTCCCGAATGCCGTTGGCCCACCAGGAATATGAGTAGTCACCGACATTGTCGAAAAGCATCGAGGGACCCGCCGACGCCGGCAGACGCGCCGCGAACGCGAGGAAAATCGCCAGGACCGGGGCGAGTTTGATTGACACTTACGATCTTGCTCCTTGCTGATTTCTCAGATATTAATTAGCCGGGCGGCGCTCATGCACCTCCCGCGAGCCTTGAGACGGTTCAGTTTTGCGGGAATTGCAACTGCACCAGCGAAAACAGGGACTGTCCCAGAGCGTCAGCGGGGTGGACTGTCCCTGCTTTCGCGAAGAGACTGTTCAGTTCCGCAGGAATGATGTTCCATGGTGGCGATGCTGCGATCGTCTGCCGGCAGGCGTCTGTGGGTATTGCGACCCTGCAAGTTCCATGTCTCGAAGAGGGTCCTGAGGATGCTGCAGGTCCGCGAGCCTTCTTCTGACCGGCTCCCGGAGAACCGAACCCTCTCAGGCTGCCTAGTCCCGAAACCTCCTGCGCCTGAACAACGTGAAATACGCCCTGCCCACATGTTTGCGCGCGAGTCTCGGCAGCAGCTTGATCTTGTCGCGAATGGGAGCGATTCCCCAATAGCGCCAGATCAGTGCCGTAAGGAGCCGGTTGTCGTTGAGCCGGTCGACGCCGTAGTTCAGGTTTTCGTCGTGCAGCCTATACCGGGCGAGTTTCTCGGGAACATGCACGATGGGCGCGAGCATCAGGACCTTCAGCCAGGCGTCGAAATCATCGCACGTGGAGTAGCGGCTGTCAAAGAGGCCGATATCGATCATGGCCTGTTTTCTGACCATCACCGCAGTCGCCGAGATCGTGAAATTGCCGTGCCTGACAAACCAATAGAAGTCCGGCGCGGGCGGTATGATGCTCTGGTCTATATGCAGGCGATGGGCGTTCGGGCCGAGAGTCAGCACATCGCAGAACGTCATGGCGGCATCGGGGTTGGAATCGAGAGTCTGCACCTGCCGGGCGAGCTTGCCCGGCTCCCACAGGTCGTCGTGGTCCAAAAACGCCACAAACTCCCCATTCGCCGCTCGAATCCCCGCGTTGCGGGACTCCGCATGGCCCATATTGGTCAGGTTCCGCAGCACGCGCGGGCCGGGCAGGCCGTCGATGGAATCGACCAGCGGCAGGATGTCGCGCGGCGACGTGTCATCGACGATAATGACCTCGAAATCCCGATAAGTCTGCCCGGCGACCGACTCCAACGCCTCCCGCAGATACCGCCAGTTGTCATCCGTGCGGCAGTGGACGGGGATGATTACGGATACTCTGGGTGTGCTCACGAGAGTATTCTACCGCATGTGGGGCGGGGAGTCGAGGGCGAGAGCATTGCGGTGTCAGTTCAGTCTTGTGGGAACAGTTCTTCGTGCGACCGCGAAAGCAGGGACAGTCCACCCCGCTGACGCTCTGGGACAGTCCCTGTTTTCGCTGGTGCAGTTGCAATTCCCGCAAAACTGAACAGTCTCACATTGCGGCCCCTCCCGGACGGGAGGGGCCACGTCATTCGCATCCTTTGGGGCAGTCAACCGATGATCACCCCAGGCTGCCCTGGAATCATGCGCCGGGACATCAGGTCAATCTCATTGCCCGCAGTATGATCCAAACCACCGCCGCCAGTCCAACGATAGCGTACACTATTCTGGATAGCGCGCTCTTTTCGCCAAATATGGCGGCCACGAGGTCGAACTTGAAGAAGCCGACCAGTCCCCAGTTCAGGGCGCCCACAACGGTCAGAGCCTTGCAGATCATCAACAGCACGTGCATTTCTTCGAGACCTCCCTCCATTCGTTTTGAGTTCGCCGGAGCGGTAGAAAGACGTTCCGCCGAGGCGACCTACCATAGCATGTTCTAATTCGTTGTCTGCGGGACACATTCCTCTTTGTTGTGGTTCGGTAAAGGCTTTTTCTCCCAAGGTATATCGGGAGAACCGCTCCGAGTTGAGGGGGCGTGGCGCCGGGTGGCAGTGGACGGGGATGATTGCGAATTTGAACTACGGCGCTCCGCGATAGTCGCTTCCCTCGCGGGTCTCCCGACGCCGTACCAGGCCCCAGCGATTCTGTCATCCCGCCCCGGCCCTCTGTCATCCCGACGTCCCCACACTCTGTCATCCCGAGCGCAGTCGAGGGATCTGCTTTTGAGGCTGCAATTCTAATCCTACCCTGTAATCGACCCTCCCGTCAAATATAGCCGTCAAATACAGCAGCCTCGGGATATGCAATAAATATATTTAGGCACGTCCTGGAACATTGAGCACAGTCAAGCATTCTAATTATTAGCTAGTCCGTTTTGGCACGCTTTTTGCAGTAAGATAATAGGGGACCGTATTATGTCTGTGCCGCGAGTCGTGGTGTTTGTCTGCTTAGTATCTGTGTTGCTTGCCGCCGGCGGGTGGGCGTCCGCTCCGCCGGTCGTCGATCAGATAGCGGCGGCTGTTGCGCTGCCTGACGGGGCCGGGGTCGTGCTTGACGCTGTGTATGTCGAGAGCGTGATCGGAGGGTATGCCTCCGTGCGCGACTGGCGGGCACATAGCCAAGACCTGCTTGTCTCGACCGATGCGGCGGTTTAAGCGAACTGCACCGTGAAGGTGATGGGGCAGATGACTACTGTCGATGGCCAACGCGTGCTTGTCGCGGACAGCATTCAGCTATATGCCGCCGTCGACGGCAGCCCGGCCCCGCCGTTTCCTCCATGTCTGCTTGTGGGGATGGCCGGCAT
>Ga0209777_10004274_pt1 | contig 16989 bp, 11 predicted proteins | sample FrelakmetHBP12HB_FD_187147 | JGI IMG/M metagenome (GOLD analysis project Ga0209777, IMG submission 187147) | Freshwater lake sediment microbial communities from the University of Notre Dame, USA, for methane emissions studies -HBP12 HB (SPAdes)... | ecosystem: Environmental > Aquatic >...
CTCAAGGCAGACGTGTTCGATTTGGACGGCTCCTGGCAGGTCAGGCTTGTGCCTTGGCCGGTTGGTGAGCTTCCCGTGCCGGACTTGGGCTTGGACCCCACATGGCGGCTGGCGCGGGAGTTGGCCCAGGCCTTTGTGGCTGCCGACGTGCGTGTCCCATTCTTCGGGATGCCAACAGTGGCCAGCCCCCTGAACGTTGCGGTGAATCTCTATGGGCAGTCCTTCCTGCTGGCGCTGCTCGACTCACCAGGAGCGGCGCGTCGTGACCTGCGCATCATTGCGGACGTGCAGTGCAAGATACACAGATGGTTCCTTGCCCATGTGCCGTTGGCCCAACTTCAGCCTGTTGTCGGCGCGTATCGCACGCAGCCTCCTGGTTTTGGTCAGCTCTGTGGATGCACGACGCAATTACTGTCTCCTGGTCTCTACAGGGACATGATTGCGCCGTTCGACCAGGAGCTTCTTCAGACATACCCATGTGGCGGCATGATACACCTCTGCGGCGCCCACACTCAGCATCTGCCGGTGTGGCACGACATGCCGGAACTCCGGGCCCTGCAAGTCAATGACCGCGCCACTCATGACTTGGCAGTCTACTTCGGCGGCTTACGGCCGGACCAGGTTCTATACGTAAACCCATGTGACGGGATGGACGTGAAGCGAATCATGGATACAACGAACGGAAAGCGCACGGTCCTCGTCACCGATCGCTGCGTGCCGGAGGAGTGCGGGGAGCAGCAGCCCCGCCAAGCGGAGGCAGGACGATGCGGGCATTCTTGAGCACATGCGCCTATCTCGCAGCCGCCACCTGCTGGGCGTTGGGTGCCGATACGCCGCCAAAGGAATCACCGATGCGTGGGTACTACCTCATCCCCTGCCGAGTTCAGACCTGGGATCTGCAGCAGTGGAAGGAGTCGCTGGACTGCTTTGCCGCTGATGGCGCAAACACCATCGTCTTCTGGATGGCTGGTGGCTTCCGCTCGGTGCGCTATCCTGAAACCTGGCAGTACAACGCCGACCACCTCAACGTGCGGCAGGACTTCGTCCGCGAACTGATTGACTACGCCCACCAGCGCGGGATCAAGGTGCTTCTGGGGCTTTCGCCCTTCGCGTATGACGGTGTGAACCAGTACCCACTGACGCATCCTGAGACCCGCGGCAAGAAGGCGGACGGCACCCCCATCGCTGTCGGTGGCATCTTCAGCTTCGGTCCCTCGCTCTGCCCGGCCGTCGAGGAATCGCAGCGCTTCATGGCCGATTACGCCATTGAGATGAGCGACGACTTCTATCCCAATGCTGACGGCATGTTCATCGAATCCAGCGACTATGGCCGCTGCCAGTGCAGTCGCTGCAAGGAACACTACTATGAAGATGAGTTCCGCTTTGTCCGCAGTATCAGCGACCATTTATGGAAACGGCGGCCCGACGCCACAATCGTTGTCTATCCACACTACTTCGTGAAAGGCAAACTAAGTTCGCAACTGGTGCAGGGCAGAGGCGGCGGCATGGAGTTCGATCCCCGCTGGTCACTCTTCTTTACGCCGCATAGTGCCGATCCCAACGCCCAGGAGAACCGCGAGCTGATGGCCAAGGCGCGGCACTGCCTCATGTGGGACACGGCCCCGATTTGGGGCGGTCCCGCGCAGATCAGGGCCGGATCCCAGGCTGCCCGCAGGTTGGGCGCGGACTATTTCCCAACACTCGAAGGCTATGCCTATCGTGGAACGCGTCCGGAATACGATGGTGAGCAGTTCATCGTTGGGCGGCAGCTCAAACCTTTTGGACTGGAATGGCTTCCCGATGGCAAGCACTGCTATAATGATCCACTGGTCCGTCTGAACCGTTTGGCATACCGCGAGTTCTCGAAGAATCCTGACCTTAACGACGATGCGTTCCGGCAGACCGTGCTGCGCGAGCTGTTCGGTCCGGGCGCCGGTCCCCGATGTGTCGAGGATCTGTTGAGCCTGGTGAAGATGGTCCTTGCTGATCGGCAAAACAGCTTCTTTTTCGCTTCGCCGCTAGTCATTCCGCAGAGAATTGAGGCCAAAGCGAAAGCGGAGAAGTGGCCCGAGAACCGCATAGCGGAGTACCGGCGGAAGGTTGAAGACCTTCGCGCCATGGCCGCGCGCCACAGCAATGCCACCGATCCCATGGAGCGCGAACTGCACCACATTGCTGCGTTCATTGTCCGTCAATGGGACAGCAAGTAAGGGGACACTGGACATTGAAACGCCAATTCGTATCCAAACGCCAAAAAGTGACGTGCGTGACCCACTGGCTGGCGCCTGTCTTGGTCTGCCTCAGCGCCACCGTCACTTGTGCGGAGGCCACGCCTGAGCACGCAGACCTGGGCGACCTTACTCTGGTTTCGAGCAGCGAAGGCCGGCTCAAGCAGGTCGAGATTGATGGCTGCAAGGGGTGGACGGCTATGGCAGGCCAGTTCCTGTATGGCGACATCAACCCGGCAAAGGAGACGTCCCCTCACTTGCGCCTGGACATCCAGGTTCACCCCGGCGGATATGCGGGCTCGATCCAGGTCCCTTACGACTCCAGCGACGACCGCGCTTTTGGAGAACCCAATCGTGCCGGTGCGTGGAAGCCCAGCCACATTGAACTGAAGGGGCAGACGTCCTGGATATCCGTGACACTCGAATGGCCCGACGCGCGGCTGGCAAAGAACTGCAATGGCCACGACTTCCGCTTTGAGCTGCCCAGGGGCTCGTCCGTGGTGCTGGGGCCGGTAAAGGTTGAGGCGCTCCCTTCGCTGCCGCCTCCGGTACGGCCGGTGCGTCTACCGTTGGCCGCTTCCGCCAACGAGAACGTCGTCACCAGCGGCGGCACGCTCCGCTTGTCCGGTTACGCCCGGCAGGCGCCGGGCCAACCGATCGTCATCAACGCCATTGATGCCAAGACGCTCACGCTCTTTGGCGGAAACGAGGCCGGTACGGAAAACCAGCCCGCCGGCGGCGCGTTCATTCACTTTGTGGACCGGGCGGAATGGGACTTCGAGGTCGCCACGTCCGGGACGTACCAGTTGTGGGAACGCGCCTGGTTTCCAGTACGTGGGTACAACCACGATGAAGACGTGGACGGCAGACAGAACACCCAGATCACCGACACCGTTGCCGACACGCCGCTCAACCAATGGGTCTGGGTGAAAGCGGGACGCTACGATCTATCGCAGGGAAAACATACGTTCACGATGGCCTACAATGGCGGTGCGCAATTGGACCGCTTGGCCTTTCTGCCCCAGGGGCAGGCAAGTCCCGTCGGCGCGGGTCCGGACGCCAGCCCGCTCATTGGCGCCAGGCAAGCCGTGGTCGAGACCAACGACGCGCAGCCGATTGACGTCAAGCAGTGGCTGCACCTCAGTGGTGTGGTCGTGCCCCGAGGAGGCAACGTCAAAGCGGAATTGTCGTTTGATTCCGGCAAGGCCTGGCACAAGGTCTCCTTCGGCCAGACATTGCCGGCTGCGTCCCAGTCCGCCGGCCAAAGTGATGCTCGGGCTCGGCTGACGCTGTCTGCCGGACCGGATGGCCTCTCGCCTCTGGTGCGCGACTTGGCTGTCACGTACCTGCCCGGCCCCAACGACCGCTTGCTCCTCGCCAACGAGGATCTCGAAATCACCTTTGGTCCGGCCGGTGTGAGCAAGCTGCGGGCGGCCAGACTCGACACGCCGCTTGTCGAGGGTGCGCAGAACGCGCTCTTTCGCCTGCAAGTGAAGCCGCCGGGAAACGCCGCTCCGCACTGGCTGTCTTCCACCGAAGCCGTTGTGTTGGGGCGCAAACTGGAGGATACCAACAAGACACTCACCCAGCAGTTCCGTTTCCAAAACGGGATCGCCGTTACCTGCCGCACGAGATTGCAGGGCGCCGACAGCTGCTGGGAACTCGACATTGACAACCAGTCCACCTTGGAGGTCGTCGCGGCTGAGTACCCCATGTTCCAGAACGTGCGGATTGGCGCCGAACACCGCGACGATTCGCTGATGATCCCCGCCGTGTGGCGCCAACTCATCCGCAATCCCGTCGAAGCGCAGTTCAGCCAGGGGCAAGGCATTCGCGACTTGGCCATGCACTGGGCTTATCTCTACGATGACCGGGCGGGCCTTTACATCGGCGACCACAATTGGCCGGTGAGTGATTTGGTGATCTGGGCCACCCGGCACAGCCCGAACAGCCTACAGTTTGGGCTGGCTCGGGAATTCGGCGTCCTGCCCGGCAAGAGCCGCACCAGCGACAACTATGTCGTCGCGGTTCGCCCCGGCGGCGACTGGCATCCTGGCGCCGATGTCTACCATGCCTGGGCCAAGACCGTGTTGAAGACGCGCCCGCTGCCCGCTTGGACCCAGCGCATGGATGGCTGGTTCAATTTCGACTCCAACGTCTTCCCAGCTCACGGCTTCTCGTACCTGGCGCCCGTGCTCGATCGTGCGCTGGAGCGCGGCATGGGCTACTACATGGGTTCCAACCGCGGCCAGATTGATGGCCCCATCGAGTACGTCGGCCTCTGGCCCCTCTATTGTCCCGCATGGGGCAGCCTGCAGGAACTGAAGGACATGCATCGCGAGTTGCGCGACCTCGGCAGCCACGCGAACTGGTATATGAACTGGCAGCTCATGTCCCCAAGGCGCACCATTGACGCGCCCCGCATCGCCGGGATCATCCCCAAGCCGTGGGTCGAACACGAAACCGCCTGGCCCGACCGCGCGTGGTACAAAACTACGTCGTTCCGCGGCTACAAGTGGCCCGAGGATCCGCCACTCGGCACGATCCAGGACGAGTTGCTGCAGTGCGTCGCCAGCCCCGCCTGGCAGGCACATCAGCGGAACGGCGCCAGGCTCTGGGCGATGTACGGCGCCGACGGGATGTACTACGACCAGATTTCCGTGAACAACCCCATCTGCAGCCTGGATCCACAGTACAACAACACTGGCGATTTCGGCTCCTGGACCCGCGTCAGCAGCGAGACGCTGGGGGGCATCACCCGTGAGCTTTCCGAAGGGAACCCGCACTTCGTCACCAGCGGCGAACTGGCCAATGACGTCATCGGGCAGCAGCTCACCTTCCACATGACCAGCGGGGTCTACAACCACATTGAACTGCTGCGTTACTGCATGCCGGATCAGGGCATCCTCGACGGCAACTGGAACGGCGGCGTCAATGACTGGACCGGCGGCGCCGAACGCTGGCGCTACATTTGGATGACCGGCGCGCGGTTCGAGGGGCTCTTTGACACCCAGTACAACACGCAACTGTTGGCCCTGCGCCGCAAGGTGCGGGCGCTGCTCTACACCGCGCAGGTGATGGACACGGTGGGGCTGGAACTGAGTTCCGAGCGCACGCGCCTGCGTAATCCGCCGTTGCCGTCCGGGCTTTCGACCATGGGTCTGGTTGCTGGTGGTATGAACACGGGCGGTATGGCGCAGAGCTTCGCGCCCGCGGGCGTCGAAGCGGCTGTAGTCAAAGGTCCGCAGGCCAAGTGGTTCCTGCTGGCCGAACCCAATCGCGGCGCCATCATCAACGTGGTCCAGGACAAGCCTGCAACGGGCGAGGCCCCACCCCTCACGATCAGCGTGCCCACCGAGAAGCTCGGGCCGGTCAAGGCCGCTTGGGCTCTGCATCTGGACGGATCTCTGACCCCCATCAAAGGCGAGGAAGCCAAGGGTTGCTACACCTTCAGTCTCCCCAACCAACACAAGGCCACGTCCGTATTGCTGGCCAATCGCCTCGGGCCGGTCATCGAGGACCTTGATCTGCCCTTCGCAGCCGCGCCGGGTGCGCAAATGACAGGCAAGGCCACCGTGACCAACTACAGCAATCAGCGGGTCGCGGGTAGTTTAAGTTGGGATTTGCCCAAGGGCTGGACCGCCTCCGATGTGGAGTTTACCCTCGGCCCAGGCGAGACCAAGGCCGTCCCGGTCAAGCTTCGAGTGCCCGCTTCAGCCGCCAAGGATCAGCGCTACGACCTGACGCTCAGCACTAAGGACTGCGACGGCAAGGCCACGTTACCGCACTGGGTCACCGTCGGCGAGCCACTCTGGATACGCCTCTTCCGCGCGTCCGACAGCCATGTAGTCGCCACCGTCTTCAACCGCTCCGACAAACCGCAGTCCGGTGAGTTGGCCTTCACCGGCGACGGCGGCGTCCAAGTGGGCGCGCCGTCATTGCCGTTCGCGGTCGCGCCGTGGGGGCGCGCCGAGGTGCGTCTGCCAATCTCCGGCATGGAACCCTTGCGGTCTCCGGCGCGCGTGAAGGCCGAGGCGCGCGTGGGCCAGCAGACCATAGCCCGGCGGTCGTTGATGCTCTACCCGCCAATTCCCAATGGTGGCTTCGAGGGCGACACGGTGGGCGACGGCCAGCCCGACTGGTGGTTCGCCGCGGACGAGCGCGATTTCAAGCAGTACTACCAGTTGGGCAAGATAGACAAGACGAATCCCTACCAGGGCAAGAACTGCCTGCGTTTGGACGCCAACCCCGAGAAGGACGGCAAGTTCCTGAAGTCGTCCCCCATGGTTGGGTTCCTCGACAAGGGCCGCTACCGGATCCGGTGCGCCATTCGGAAGACCGCGCCCGGCGACGACGTGGCCGTTCAGGTGGCCGACCAGCAGTTGAGGACCGACAAGGCGGGCGAATGGGCGGTCGTGGAGAAGGAGTGGACATTCAACGGCGATTTCGGGGCATTCCACGTGCAGGTGCTCAACCGCTCCAAGAATCCGGCGTGGTTTGATGAATTGACCATCGAAAGGGCGAAGTGAGGACGATCGCGGCGAGTCCCGACGCTTCGGGCGCGACCACCCCGAGGGCAAACGGGAAGCCGGCGGTTCGTCTAGCAGTGGCGATGTTATCCATCGCGAAGGGAGTCCGATACATGAGATGTTCTCATCAACAGTGGTTTGCCGCAGGATGCTCCAGTTGGCTCTGGTTTCCTCGCATCCTGTTCCTCATTCTCTGCCAGGGGCTGCACTGCACCTCTGTGCTCACAGCCGCTGAGCCTGTATTGGATGACGAATTCGTCGGGCCATTCGCCAGTTGGGTGGACGTCCGGACTGAGTGCGGTGCGCTGGGCGACGGGAAGGCCGACGACACCGCAGCCATTCAGAAGGGGCTGGATATCATCAATCCTGCCAATGCCAAGCGCAAGGTGCTCTATTTCCCGGCCGGCGCCTACCGCATCACGCAGACACTGAATGTACCGCGCACTGAGCACTCCCAGACCATTGGCATGGGCATCGTCGGCGAAGATCCGGCGACGACCTCGATCGTCTATGACGGCGAGCAGGGCAGCCGCATCTTCTACTACAGCCCGTGGTACGCCCGCATGATGCGATTGACGCTGGACGGCCGCGGCAGGGCCAAGGACGCAATCTTCCATGGCAAACCATTTGCCACCGCGCTTGGCTACACCGACATGGTGTTCAAAGACGTGGAGTTCGGGATAGAGGCAGGGGAGCGCGACGGCATCGCCGAGTGCCTGGTGCTGCGCTGCAAGTTTATTCGCTGCAGCAAGGCCGGCATCAACATCCAGAACTTCAACTCGCTGGACTGGTGGATCTGGTACTCGGCCTTCGAGGACTGCCACATCGGGGTGAGCAGTGAGTACAACAAAGGCGGCGGGCACTTTCACGTCTATGAGAGCCTCTTCAGGAACTCCGCCGAGGCCGACATCACCATGATGCACACCTCGTACTTCGGCATCCGCCACAACACCTCGCTCAACTCCAAGGCCTTCTTCGTGGCCAAACGTGCCGGCAATTGGACGGACAAGGAGAATTACGGCGCCTCCACCACCATCCAGGGGAACCGGATTTACGACCCCATTGATGCGATGCCCATCCGCATCGCCAACTCCGGTCCCATCCTGATGATGGATAACCTCATCCGCAGCCGGCCTGAGGTGCAGAAGGGGCCTGTCATCCAATTGGCCACACCCAACGGCGACGCGGACATGGTCTCCATCGGCAATACCTTCACGGTGGCGGACCAGTTCGAGGTGAAAGGCCGTCTCATTACCCAGGACGAGAAAGTCGTTGCCCCCAGCGCAATTCCCACCGAGTTGCCGGAGTTGCCCGGCACGGTCCCCAATCGGCATCGCCGTATCTTCGACCTCCCGGCTGGTGCAAGCGCTGAGGTCATACAACAGGTGATCAATGAGGCGGTCAAACTGAGCAGCCAGCGGCCCGTGGTGCACTTTCCACCTGGAGAATGCGCGCCCGCCAAGACCCTGACTATCCCTGCCGGCGCCGACATGGTGCTGTTGGGTGACAGCATCATGAACGGCAGCAACCTCAATTGGATCGGGGCGGACCAACAGCCCATGTTCCTTGTGCATGGGCCCAGCCACGCCATCTTCCGCGAGCTCTACATCAACTGCAACAAGAAGGCGGTCGGGGTGAGGGTAGACAACTGCGATCAACCCGGTGGCCGCGTGAACATGCAGGAAGTATGGATGGACGATAACCCAGACCCTGGGGAGTTGTACATTGACGGTCTTGACCAGACCGAGGTAAGTACAATGGGTTGCGGTTTCGGCAAGATAACTGCCATCGGCGGCCCACTGGCACAGCAAGGCCAACGGAAGACCCCCCAGGTGCTCTGCTTGGGCCATAACTCCGGTTCCAGGGACAGCTATGAGCTGCAGAATGGCGGCAGCATCCTAATGCGGGATGGCTGGTATGAAGGCGGGTATCGGACCTCTATGCGTCTGACCGGCAAGGGCACATTCACCTCAGACAACGGCACGGTGGCAGTCGGCACCTATCCGGATCGCGGAGACGCGCTTCCCGACCGCAATTCCGGCAAACCAGCGATAGGAATTGATGATTTCCAGGGCAAGGTCACGTTGATAGGTCTTCAAATCAGCTCAGTGGATCCCGCACGCCCGGCGCTGATCAAAATCAGTGGTGGCCGCGCCGATACGCAGGTGCTTCTGCTAGGGAGCCAGTTCGCGCCGTCCGGCTATACCAACGAGGCGCCTCAGGCTAAGGTGGTCGTGCTGCACAACCGGCAGCCGATGAAAGACCTGGGAACCGTTTCGGTGCCAGACCAGGGCAACTGCGATCCGGCCTTCCTGCGCGACATGCTGGCGCAGACCCGTGCGGCGCGCTTGGGTCTGTTCCATCAGCTCAAGCTGGATGTTACCGACGTCCGTTTCGACAGGGCCTTTTTCCGCAACGGCGCGCGATCCATCGAACTGCTGAGCGGCGGAAGATGAACATGCCTCGTAGAATGTAACGAAAGGAAACCAGGTGAAGAACAGACTGATCCAGATTGGGGCCGATACTCGGGTCGAGCTGCTCCTAGCCGACGACCATGAGTTCCGCGGCATCGGCGCCGTCTCCGTAGGGGGGATTCCACTACGTTCCGCTGGCCGGCCGTTCGTCGTGCGGCTGGACACGCCCGAAGGCATCCTCTACCCGCGGCTTGAGTTCGTGGACGCCGTCGCAGAAGAGAACGGTGCCGTTCGCATCCAACTCCGCGCCCTGGGCGTGCCGTGGGAGCGCGGGGAGTTCCTTGACGACTACGTCCAGCCGCTGCACTGGATCGCGCCGTCGCTGGAACCGGTGGTGGACGAGCTCGCTATCCTGCTATCGCCGCGGATGCTGGACCTTGGCGGCCGCATGTGGCGCGGGTTCTCGTACGCGTTCTCGTTTCGCGGAAACGAGCGCAGCATACATCGCCTGTTAGTGCACGGCACCTGGGAACTGGGCGGCTCGATCACTGGCAACACGGTCCTGCATCAGGGCCAGGTGAATCCGCCCGTCTACCGCGGCGCGAAGGAGACCCTTTTCACCACGGCCTGCCTGCGCACGCTCGATCAGCACGGCCGACCGCAAGGCTACTCGTTCCAGTTCGGCCCGCGCGGCGGACTTCATCAGGCCTTCGATTTCCAGTTCGGCCCGACGGGCGCCCTGCTGCAGTTCTGGCCTGAGTTCTGCGCCGTTAGCAGCCTGGTGGAATCGCCGGCGGGGAGCGAGCTTCTTCACATCCTCGACGAGTACCGTTTCCCGCTGTCTGACGGCGCGACCACCGCCGCGAAGTGGGTGCTCTTCACCGCCGGGCGGCTCGCCGAACACGAAGGACGCGACCTCTGGTGGGCGGCGCAGGAGATGGTGAGCGGCGCGGCCCGCAAACGCTTCGGCCTCGCCGAGACGCTCGTACAGCCCGAGATCGGGATGCGTTACGCGACGCGAGTGGCGCAAGCCGGCCTGAGGATGTCGGTCTGCGGTGAGGAGGTGGACTCGCGGGAAGTGCCTTACGCGGTGGCCGAGCGGCTCCTGCCGCGGCTGGCCAAGCAGGGGATAAAGCGTTTCTTTCCCGAGGTGATGTCCGAGAGCGATGTCACGGTCCTGGGGATGAAGCGCAAGCTCGACGACGGGATGCACGGCGATCTGCACTGTTGCAGCGTCTGCGCTACCCACCGGTTTCTGCCGGCCGAGTTCTGGGGCGGAATGAAAGCCTGGCGGCACATGGCGCAAAGGGCGCGCGCATTGGGCCTCGAGATCGGCGCCTGGTTCGCCCCGCATTTCTCACCGCGCGCGCCCATCTTTGCGGAGCATCCCGAGTACCGCATGATTGACGCGGCGGGTCAGGGCTCCGGCGGCGGTTACGGCTTCCAGACGCTGGTTTCGGCCGACTGGAACACTGGCATTTACGACTGGGTGCTGGCGGACTTTCGGCGCTGGCAGGAGGAAGGCGGCCTCGATTACGTCTTCACCGATTCCTTCTCGAACCTGGGGCTACTCCAGGCCAATTACGCGGCGGCGATGCGGACCAACCACGAGCCGCTCGGACGCTTCTACGCGGACCTGCAGAAGCTCGGCATCCGCGCGCTGTCCTTCGAAAGTCTCTCGCTCTTCGGCGTCGCGCGCTTCGGCGTGGCCGATCCCCGCGGCGGGCGGCTGGCCCAGGACCGCTCCTTCGCGGGGCAGAACGACTTCGGCTGGTGGATCTGCGAAGAGGACATGGCATTTGGCGTAGCGCTCTTCCCCCAGGTCCGCGGCCGCACGGACGAGGAACTGCGCCAGGTGCTGTTCCGGACGATGGCCAACCGCGGCTATGTCTGCTTCGATAATTTGTGCGGCCTCGACCACGAACTCCCCGACTGGTGGGTGGGACTTAACCGCGTCTACGCGCAGGCCCTGCCGCACATGCGTTCACGACGTCTGCTGCCCGACCGCGCGGGCGTGGTTTGGGAAGACGGCGAGGTGAAGACGATTTGGGCGTATACCGAGCTGAGTGTAACGCCGTCCGCCGGAACGACGGCGGAACTGCTGGCCGGGAGCGGCCCGTCCGAGTTGACGTGGCACAGCGTGTTTCGTCTGGAACCCAACCGCGTCTGCCGCATCCGCGGAGCCGCGGCCATCGGAGGGAGCCGAAGATGCGCTGGGTAACAGGATGCGCCGTTGTGCTGATGATCTGCCTGCCGCAGGCGCTGTGGGGTGGATGCAATCCCCGTGCCCGAGACCAAGGCGCCCGAAACCGGCGCGGTCGTCGAGACGGAAGACGGCCGCGGTCGCGTAATCGTCTTCCTGGTAACCGTGAGCGGAGACACGGTGTCTGTCCGCCAGGGCGTGGTCTTCCGGGAATGGTGGGAATGGCCGAGGTTGATGGCGCAGGACCTTCCAGGGGCGCGGGAATAGTAAACGGTCGAGCAATCGCTGATACGAAATGAGCGGCCGTTCGGGACGCCGTTGGCCCCAGCCTCCCCAAGGCAAGCTCCCCGCGGCACGCTCTTCAAAGGCAATCCAGTGGATCCAGTCACAGCCCTGGAGCCGCAAGTATGATGGTGGGATGGCCTCTTTTGGCCTTTCCCTATGGCCCCATCAAACTCGTCGCCTCGCGCGTCTTCGGCGCCTGCAACGCTGCTACAAGCGCTTCGCTGCTTGACGCTCAAACCGGAAGCCGCCGCTGCGGAATAGGCGACGCTCTGCCGGCGAACAAGCTAGCCACGCCTGCGCTGTCGTCTGCCACCGCATAACCGCCTCGGCCCTGCTCCTCGTCTTCGTGCGCCAGCCCAGATCCCCAGTCGATCATTCCCGTCTTGCACTGCCAGTCGGAAACGAGTTCCTTTTGCCGAGTTTTCCAGCCCGACAGCGGACCTGGTGACTTGCCGATGCGTTCACGTGAATGCGCGCAACCCAAGTGCGTTTGCCGTGGGCCATTCTGTGGGCCACGGAAGGCATCCACGGAGAAACAAGGGGAAACACGGCGGGACAAATCTATCCCCGTAACCCGTTTAGCCAACAGCGGTTAGAGACTGGCTGGCACATGCTGGCACATCCTGGGAAAAGTGGAGGAAGGGCTTGGGGTGCAAGAGGTCGCGGGTTCAAATCCCGCCGCCCCGACCATTTTCGGTTTTAGGCTGTTCTGCTAGAGCGTCAAACGGCTTATTCCAAGTCACGACAAGGCTTGTGTTCGTCAACCCCCGGTTCAAACTGAGCACGTCCAACAACTCGCGCCGGATGACCGAGTTTGAACCGAGCCAGGTATCCGCTGCCTTCTGAGTCAGGTTAAAGACCTTCTCGGCCATTTCCACGAAGTCGGTGTTGACGGTGAATTCCTCGGTTAGCTGGCGTGTCACACCATCTAAGTCCCGCCGAATTTCAGCGGCTTTCGACTCGTAGACATCCTTCTCAATTGCGCCGCCGAGAAACACGTCTAGGAGCCGATCCCGCCTTGCCTGCAACTCAGCCTGCCGCTTCTGCAACGCTGCCTGCTTCTCGCGGTTGAACCTCCCCTCGTCCGCCAGCGCCGCCCGCAGCGCCGCCCTGAACCAGTCCGTAATTTCCGGCGTGGGCAGCTTCAATGCGTTTAACTGAGCCGCAATTGCCGTTTCCAGACTGTCAGCACGCCAGCGCACCGTAGGGTGATCCGGCCCCTGTACGTCATTCCCGCAGCGGTAATAGATATGTTCCCGTATCGAACCGTCCTTGATCCGCTTTCGGATCAACTCGCCCGTGATCGCCTGGCCGCAATACCTGCAGCGCAGAATCCCCCCGGCCAAGGGCAGGTTTGAATTACCCCTGCGCCGGTTCTTGCCCTTCAAAATGTCCTGGCAAATCCGGAACGTGTCACGGTCAACAATCGGTTTGTGCTTGCCTTGGAACACCCGGCCATGCCAGACGATCAACCCGGTATAGAACGAGTTGTTCAAGATGGAACTAAGGGTTGTCCGGTAGAAACGCGGCGCACCTGGATAATGAGCGCAACCCTCACCCAGCAGCTTGTCCGCCAGCGCCTCAAAAGAGAGATTGCCCTGCGCGTACAGCTCAAAAATGCGCTGCACGATCCGCGACCTCTCAGGGTGCGGCTTGATAGGCTCGTTGCGATCTGGCGTGTCGTTCAGGTAGCCGTAGGGTGCGCGTGCGGGATACCAGCCCTGCTCGACCTTTTCATTCATGCCCTTTAGCACCTCAGAGCGCAGGTTAGGAGAGTAAAATTCCGCCACCGCCGCCATGATATTGAACGAGAATTGCCCTGCCGCCCCTTGTCCGAACTGGTTATCCACAAACAGCGGTTTGACGCCGCATTCGTCCTCCAACTCCTGCAACCGCACCGCGTCCCGCATGTTACGGGCCCCGCGATCTAGCTTGTGGAACGCAATACCCTTGAGGTTCTCGCGCTTGACGTTCTGCCGAACCCAGGCCAGCATGTTTCTGAATTCTGCGCGATCCGCCTCGCGCTTGGCGGACTCCGCAACCGAAAACTCTTTGACCACCTTCCAGCCTTCCTTCTGGGCCTTGTCACGGATAGCGCGCAACTGCGCGTCCAGCGAGTATCCCTCGCGCTGCTCGCGTGACGAGACTCGCGTCCAGGCAACCACGTTCATGTTCGCCCCCCTTCCACCTTTCCCAGAGTGCCAGCCAACCTGCGGACGGGTTTCAGAATCTCCACGGCTTCCTGCACCGAAACCTTCCGCTGGTAGTGGCGCGACCACACCTCACGTGTCTGGTTTAATAGTTCGTAGGGAATCCAGCCAGGCGCGGAATAGGAGAGACAAAAACCGCTCTCGTAGAGCCAATCAACCAAATCTGCGAGCAGCGGTTCCTTACAGAGAGAACGCCATAGTAGTCTAGCGTCCTCCAGCGGAACAACACCTTCACCAAGTGTATCTCGTGTTTGTTCGTCCACGAGCTGCATCCTCGCGGCGGACACCGAATCAACGCCCTGGGACGGCACCTGGGGCGTTTTTCGTTTGAGTCCGCTAGGTTCCGGGCTGACCACCTCCGGGCAACAGAGGTAACAAAACGTCCTTGTACTTGAGCAGGTTCTTGAACTCGTCGTCAGTCAGCGGCGTAAGCACGCGGCCACGGAGCGACGTCTTCCCGTCCGTGAGGGCGTCGTAGACGGCACACACATCCTCCTCGCATGAACCGGCAATCGCCACCAAGCCCTTTTTTTTACTGTAGACAACGTGGGTAATCATATCATCGGGATACCGCTTCATCAGCCATACCGTATCGAGCAGGTGTTGCAGAGCCTTGTCCCGCTTGGAGATCACGGCGTTCTGCTGCGCCGCCACAAGTGCGTTACCCATATTCCACCCCCAGACCTGTCCGCTTTATTACCACGTCTGGCATCGTGTCCGAGAAGCTCACTTTCTCGACACCCTGGCCTAACCCCGCCCGCTAGGCTATCGTCGAAGCCCCGCGGCGTTCGGCCCCCACCTGATATTCTTGCTTATTGGCGATAGCGGCTTCCATGCGGGCAACCATATCGGCAACCCAGGGGGTTAATTCGCTGCCGGGCTTAATCAGCCCCACCCTACGCCATAAATCGGCAAGCGCAGCTATGGCACGAGCAAGCGTGTCTCGCAACCGCTGTTCATCGGAACCAGCCGGCGCATCCTTAAGCCTATAGACACTGGCCTCGGCCTTGAACGGAGCAAACGTTCCCCGACCGGCACCTTCCTGGGAAAACAAAATATCCTGTTCTGGGTTCTGCTTAAGGAAACGGCCCACCATTACGTCCAGTGTCCAGCGAACACCACAAAGAGGGCATCTACAAGTTCTGAACTTCTTCATGCCGTATTGTATACGATGCGGCGGGTTCCGTGTCAATAACAATCATGTAATAACATTCATGCCGCGATAAGGCGCTTAACCTCGGCGGCAGAGACAAGGGTGGCGGTGCTCCTGCGTCCGTAATTTTTGATACGCCTTTCCTGAATCCAGCGGTACAGGGTGGGAACCGAAATGCGAAACCGCGCAGCGGCCAGTTTTATAGGCATGAGGCCAGATCGGCGGGACAGCAACCGGCGCTTGAACTCACGGATGACCGCACGGCGCACAGAACGGGCATACTCTAGCCGCCGACGAACCAGGCTGGTTGCCCGATAGTGCCGCCGACGGGCCTGCACCTGCCCTCGAAGTGTCCTTTGTATTCTCCTGCGCTTGTCCACCGAATGTGCGTTTTTCATATTGTTCGTCCACCCAACCGGCATGGGCCTTTCACTCCTACGCTACTCTACTCACGCCCCCACGCATAGGGAAGCCGGGACGCCAGGAGCACATGCCCCCCTGAGCGCACGCGCAGCCCAGGCAAAACCCGTGGCACGGCCACCAGACGTCCCGTCATTACATGGTTCACAGGTTGAACCTCCCCTGAACCGCCAGCGGCTCCCCTTCGGCAACGGCTTCCGCGGCTACAGCGCCCTTCGAGCGCCGCGCCTGGGCCACCGCCAGTATCGCGCTGTCATCCAACGTCACAAAGCACTTTCCGCAGCAAAACGGACACTGCTCGTTTTCTTTTCTCCGCGCCAGCCATTCCTTGTAATTGTGACGGAGTTCCCGCGCAACGCCATGCAGCTCGCCAAACGCATAGACCAGCCTGGCACCGTTCAACTCCGATGCGACCTCCTGGCGCTGCTCCAGGCTGAGTTCGTCACAATTCTCCTTGAGAGGATATTTCAGAAGCTCGGCTGCTGCCTCCCGGCGCAGCTCGGGGGTGGAGCCATCAACCCCCCGAATGTCAACACTCCAAGACCCTTCCGGGTCCGCAGCAGTACGAGTTGCATGCTGCCACCGGGAACGAAGCCCAGCCTGGAACTTCCAGCCGGCATAAACCAGGCTAAGGGCGAGCACCGCCGAGTATTGGCGCAACCACATGCTCTTGGCGGCGATCTCTCGGCGTTTATCGGGGGACAATAGATAGTCATACAGGTGCAGGTATTTTCCGCGCCGGCATGTGAGGTAGGAATGCCCATGAGGGTGCCACTCCTCGGAGCCGCTTCCGAGCTTGGTTTCATGTGCCATGACGCCGCCCCACACCCGCTCGACCGGAACGCTGCTGGCATCTGTGGAAAAGGTTGACAAAGAGGCCGTGGAACGGCGGGAGCGAATCAAGAAAGCCGTTGCCGAAAAGTTCGCTGAGCTGGCCAAGGCGCCGGACGCTCCGCTGGGTCTGGCCTATGCTGTGGACGGCAAGATTCGCAAAATCCGCACCTTTGCCCACTCGAAGATCTGGGACATGTATGTTGACATGTTGCTCAATACGGTCGCCATGGAAGGAGACCAGGCGCAACGCAAGGCCCTGGCGGCGAATAAGGAAGTCTTCAGCAAACCCGCCGAACCGCAGCAGGCTGTGGAACTGGTCAAGAACGCGGAGCAACTGAAGGATGAGGTGCAGGGGTTCGTGGGCAACGACAATAGTTACCGGAAGAGCGCCAAGGTCTGGAGCGGCAAGTGTCTTACCAAGGCTGGTACGGACGAGAAAGCCGCAGCACCGGTCAGCCAGTCCTTCCAACCGGCGGAATAGCGGTGCAAACGAGCCGCCAAGGCGCCAATCCTGTCTAGTCGAGATTAGCGCCTTGGGAGCTATCGCTAGTGTAGTGGCTCACAGTTGGTGAATTTTTCAAGCTGCAAATCGTCGAATCTCTAGATAGGAGGAGAAACGATGAAAGCAGCGCCGAAGATTGTTCTCAGCGACGAGGAACGGGACACTTTGGGACAGTGGGGGCGAAGCCGGATAATTCCGGTACGACAGGTGC
>Ga0209777_10004275_pt1 | contig 16986 bp, 22 predicted proteins | sample FrelakmetHBP12HB_FD_187147 | JGI IMG/M metagenome (GOLD analysis project Ga0209777, IMG submission 187147) | Freshwater lake sediment microbial communities from the University of Notre Dame, USA, for methane emissions studies -HBP12 HB (SPAdes)... | ecosystem: Environmental > Aquatic >...
GAAAGGTAGAGGCTTGCAAGCTCCGCCCCGGTCAAATCCCTCAGCGAATAATTGACGTCAAAGGCGTATGCGTCGCTGCTGTTCGTGAAGCCCGTTACGTTGAGCGAGCCGTGCCTCATCAGGCTGTTGTATTTTATTGAGACGAGGTTTGCCTGCGTCCCGGAAAACAGTATGGATTCAAGGTTTGACGCTATGCTTGACGACGTCCCTCCCAAAATAGCAGTATCGTTGGTGCATTCCGTCTCGTTCCTGAACCTGAGGCAAAGGAAAGACGCATCCGCCTTTTTTATGACGCTCCACGTGTAAAATTCGGAACCCAATGAAATGGCGTAGTCGCTTCCGTGCCTTGAAACGTTGACTGTTGAGGTCCTGTTGGAAAGGTCCATCTTTATGCTTTCCGAATAGTCGCCAGCGCCCCTGACAAGCTCTATGTATCTGTTGATGCTCGCGTTGAACGCGTCAAGCGGCGTTGCGCCGCCTTTGGCTTCCGTGCCTATGCAACCAAGGCTCAGCGCGAACGACGCCAGCAGCGCCAAAACAACGATGTTTTTGAAATCCATGGTAAAACCTTCATTTTTTTGCAGTTGAGACGATTTTGATTACATCCAAATCTTTAATAATGTAGTCCTTCGCGACCTTCATCCTCTTCCTTGCGTCTATCGCGTAAAGCATGTTATTCGCTATGTCTGTATGGACCGTTGCGGCCAAATCATGTGCGGTCTTTCCCTTTTCAATCAGCTTCACGTTAGGCAAGACGTTTCCTTTCCTGTCGGTCCATTTTGCCTCGTCTTCCACCGGATATGCGGTTATGTACCCAAGAAGCTCAAATGCCATCGCGTTGAGCGCACTGGTTATCCCTGTTCCGTTGTTGGAGTCCATGAATGCCTTTATCCTCGCAAGCGCTGCCCTCTGCTCTTCCGTGCCTCCGTTGAGCGTGAATGCGGAATCGCCCGGCGTGTAAGCTATCACGCCTGCCTTTGCCGCCTTGACGAGCGCAAGCTCGTATGCCCCCGAGCCGTAGATTACGGGCCTTGAGCACTTTATCTCCTTCTTTCCCTTGTCAGCCTTGTTCCCGAAAACGAGTATCGGCTTGTCCTTCACGATTTGCTCCGCAAGCGCAGCCGCGATTTTTTCGTCCATCCTGACCTTTTCCTTGTCTATGCCCGCGCTTTCCGCCGCGCGCAGCATCCTTTCATTGTCTATCTTTAGCGACGAGAGTATTTCCATCAGCTTTGAAATGTCCCTGTTCTCGTAGTCCTTCCTGTTCCTGAAGATGATTCCCTTTATCCATTCCCTGAGCTCGGTTTCAATCAGTTCGACTTCCTTTGACGGGTCGCAGTCCCCGGGATTTCCCTCAAGGTCGCTTTGGCCCGATGCGTCAACCACTATGATGATGCCGTCCGCCTGCCTCATGTCGTCAAGGAACTGAAGGCCGAGCCCCTTGCCCGCATGCGCGTCCGGGACGATGCCGGCCACGTCAAGCAGTTGCACGGGTATGAGCCTCACGCCGTTCAGGCATACCGAGTCCTGCGGGTTGCATTTTGTGTGTAACTCCAAGCAAGGACACGCCTTCCTCAGGTAGCCTACCCCCCTATTGGGCTCTATGGTGGTGAAGGGATAATTGGCTATCTTTACCTCTATGTGGGTAGCTGCCGAGAAGAACGTTGACTTGCCCGAGTTGGGCTTGCCCACTATTCCAATCAGCATTTATCTCTTTCTCTTTTTTGATTTTTTCTTTGCCTTCGCCCTTGCCTTTGCGACGGCCCTTACCGGGACGATGACGTCCTCCTTTGGCTCCTCCTTAGGGGCTTCCCTGTCCTCGCCTTCCAGGTCCTTCTCGACATCCTCGTTCTTTTCAAACTCCTTGACGTCGTCAGGCTCAAGCTTTATCTCGTTTGTATCCTTCTTTCCCAAAAATGAATTCAGCCAGTCCATTAATCCCATTCTACCACCAACTATAATTTATGCTCGTTGTATTTATAAATATTGCCGTTTTGACGTGAGCGGCGGCGCTGTCGCCCTATTTTTAACCCTTTTTGCACACAATGAGGGCATGCAGGAAAAAATGCTCCAAAAGAATGCGCAATCAAGAGAATTGAAACGAACAGCAGACATCATGCCAAGCGATAGGCCGGGCTTATCTTCAGGGAAACGGTTGCAGCTCAAAACCGACATAATAAAGGCCGCAAGGAAGGGCAAGAATGCGGAAATATTGCGTCTCATAAAGGAAGGCGCAGACATAGCCGCAAAGGATGAAAAAGGCCTGACACCGCTGCACTGGGCCGCGCGTGGCGGGTGGAATGAAACCTGCATCCTGCTCATAGAGGAATATGCAAAAGCAAACGGAAACGTAAAGGAACTGATTGACGCAGAGGACCCCGAGCGCAGGACGCCCCGCTGGCTTGCCAAATCTTGGTGGAATGACCAAACCGTGCGGCTGCTTGACTCAATGCCGCAATTGCAGGACTGGATGGGCAAGGAAAATTTAAGGAGATTCCTTACCAATTTCAGGGAATGCCTATCTTCATGATTTTTAACCTCTTCCGTGGATGGCGAACGTATGCCTGAATCGGAAATGCTGGACATCGTTGACATGAACGACAAGGTAATCGGCACCAGCACAAAACAGGACAAGATTGCCAAGGGCCTGATATCCCGCAACGTGGCGGTTTTCATACGCGACGGCAAAAAGCTCCTGATAGCAAAGCGCGCCATGCACAAGAGGACCTTTCCCGGAAGGTATGACCTTTCGGCATGCGGCAACGTTGCCGCAGGCGAGAGCTATGAAGATGCGGCAAGGCGCGAGCTCATGGAAGAGCTCGGCATAAGCTGCGAGCTAAGCATGCTGAAAAAAGTTTTCAATGAGCTTAGTTCGGACGGCACAACGCTGAGGTATTTTACAGGCATCTTCATCGGCGATTTCAGCGGAAACGTTAAACTGAATGACGAGCTTTCTGAAGCCAAATGGATTTCTGTCCCTGAGCTGGAAAAGATGATGTCAGACAACAAGGAGGCGTTCTGCCCGTTCTTCATCAAGGATTTCCTTTACGCCAGGGACATGCTAGTCTGAGCCTGTTTTTTAATACCTTTGCCGCACAACAAAGCCATGGAGCAGCGCCAAAGGGAAAAGGAGAAAGGTCGTTTCAGGAAAAAGACAATGCGCCTGCTTGAATCAGCAAGGAAATCAGCCAGGAGAATGCTCATGCCTTCAAAGAAGCGCAAGGCACTGGACAATGCGCTCACACTTGCCGCAAGGGATGGCGACAATACAGAGATGATGCGGCTCATAAAGGCCGGTGCCGACATCGCCGCAAAAGGCGATATCGGCACGACAGCCCTGCACCGCGCCGCATTCTGGGGGCACGCCAAAACCTGCGCGCTGCTTATATCGGAATTCGCAAAAGCCGGCAAGGACATAAAGAAGCTAATTGCCGAAAAGGACAAAGATGACGAGACAGCCCTGCACCTTGCCGCACGGACCGGAAACACCCAAACCGTTTGGTTGCTCGGCTCCATTCCAAAACTGCAAGATTGGATGGGCAAGGAAACCTTCAATTCATTCCTTTCCGCTTTCATGGAATGCGCAAGCCAGTAGCGCCGCAGCGCCTAAATCAGTTTTCTTTCCGCAGGGAGATTCTTTTCCCAAAAGAAAGGGACTTTTTAAACATTTCATGTCAACCTAAATCGTGGATTCAGAATCAGTGAAAAAGGAGATTCTTGAAAAGCTGTCAACGGTCATAGACCCTGAGATAGGCATAGACATCGTCAACCTTGGCCTTGTTTACGGCGTTGAAGTCGACTTAAAAAACAGCAAGGCAACGGTCCGCGTGACCATGACGACCCCGGCATGCCCGCTTCTCGGCGCCATACTCTCGGACATAGAAAGGGCGCTGGGCGAAGTCACTTCAGTTAAAGACATCATCGTAAAACTCGTTTGGGACCCGCCATGGGACCAGTCAAGGATGAGCGAAAAGGCGAAGCGCATGATGGGCGTCCCGGAAAACGAAAGCCAGGGCAGCCCAAACAAATAGTATTCAAACGCGCTTGAACGCAATGAGCCCGTTCTCCGTCTTGGCGAACCTGTAATTGAGCAAAAGGTATTTTTTCTGCATCAGGCTTCCGCCCTTCTCGATGTTCTCCCTTATGTCGCCTTCGGGCAGCTCACCGCAAAGCCCGACAGCGTATTCAAGGCCGTTCCTCTTCGCCTCCATCTCCCTTTCCTCGATCAGCATCTCTATTATGCCCCTGCCCTGGTACTCGTTTAGCACGGCGGCCTCCTCCATGTAAATGGCGTTTGCCTCCTGCCCCGTGTCAAACGTCTTTTCCGTCCTTTCAAAATGGACGGGCCAAGCCAGGCCCACCCCGACTATGAACTTTTCCACGTATGCGCCGTAGCTGTGCTCTTCTGCTATTATCTCCTTTATCTGCTTTATCTCGTTCGTCCCGATTTCGAAAAGCGCGCTTCTCATCAATCCGACAACGTCGTCGATGTCCTCTTCCGTCAATTTTTTTATCTGCGCGCTTTCGTTGCTGGCGATGCTAAGGTCATCAAGCAGCGCCCTCCTTTTGAGTGCGGAAGGCGCCTCAAGCTTCTTCTTTTCCTTGCGCTTTTCTTCCTCCTCCTTTATCATGCTTTTGACGTTAAACGGTTTTGTTTTAAAACGTTGCCCTGCCTCATGCCAACATGAAGGAGATTTTTCCCGGCGTCTTCACGGACGGAAGAAAAGTGTTCACGATAAACGCCGTTCCTGGCAGGAGCGTCTACGGTGAAAAGCTGATACGCCAGGGCAGCACGGAGTTCAGGGAATGGGACCCTTTCAGGAGCAAGCTCTGCGGCGCCATAAGGAAGGGGCTGAAGACCTTCCCGTTTGGCAAGGACGGCAAGGTCCTGTACCTTGGCGCATCAACCGGAACGACGATAAGCCACCTTTCCGACATAATGTACGAGGGCGAGATATACGGCATAGAGGTGTCCCCGCTGATGGGCGAAAGGCTCATGGAGCTGGCAGAAAAAAGGGCAAACATAATACCCGTCATAGCCGACGCAAGGCACGTGTCGGAATACGCCGAGATACCGGAAGTGGACGCCGTTTACCAGGACGTCGCGCAGCCGGACCAGGACAGGATACTCATAATGAACGCTAAAAAGTTTTTGAAAAAAAACGGAATCGCCATGCTGTGCGTGAAGAGCCAGAGCATAGACGTCACGATGGACCCGAAGAAGGTTTTCGCAATCGTTGAGAAAAACCTTTCAAATGATTTTGAGATAATAGAGAGATTCTACCTTGAGCCGTATGACAAGGAGCACGAGTTCCTTGTGCTGAAGCTCAAGTGAAATGTTCCAAACGCATCCGGCCCCTGTGTTTAAAAATAAGCGCAAGTGGATGCTTTAAATAGTTTGCTGCCATAACAAGACATGGGCAAACCCTGCTTTTTTACAAAAGGAAACATCGGAAACGACTGCCAGCCCTGCAGGATTGGAAACAGCGGCGCGCTTTTTGAAAGATACAAGGCATTGTGCGCCCACGATTCCCCAAAATACATCGGCAAAAAGGGCGAGGCAAGCGTCCGCGCCATAATAAGGAAAATCTGCAAGATAGGGCATGACTGCGCCAGGAATTCGGCCTGCGACTCGTTCATCGGCATGCTGTATGACGACAAGCTCAACCCTTCCGCGCTGCCAGTAGTCAGGAGATTCCTTTCCAGAAGCGCCGTTTCAGGATTTTACGTTTCAGTCTCGATAGACCGCATGAGGGAAATCTTCTGCAGCCAAAAGTTCAGGGGCTCGATGCTCCCGTTTTTTGAAGGCGTGCTGCGAACGACGGACAGCGAGAGAATGCATTTCGCGATGGAGTCCATAAGCGCGCTTTTCGCCAACCCCAACTTCGAGGAAGCGTGGCTGACGCATGGCAATTATGAAATCATGGTTAAGATAATGCATGCGGCATATCCAGACCCGGGCAGCGGGACAATCCCGGCCCCGTTCCATTCTTTTGCCTTGCTCCTTTCGAACAGGGGATTCTCAATCGCTATGCTTTCAGACATTTGCGACAAGGTGTGGAACCTTGACAGCGCAGGCATGGCGCGCTACTTCTATCTCTCCCAAAAGGACAACGAGCCTGCCATGGAGCGCTATTTCCTCAGCCTTGAGAAGAGCGGGCACCAGGACGCCGCGACGGCCAAGGTGCTATGATGGAGGCAAGCAGAAAATTACTCGGTAGCCTCTGCTTCATCAGACCTTAAAAGGCATTTAACGTTAAATTTTTAAAGTTCCGAATCCAACATGCTGGCTATGGAAGCAAAACTGGTTCTGGCAGCACTTTTGGCGATAGCGCTTTTCGCAGGATGCACAACGCCAAGCACTTATGCAAACGTGACGGCAAACGCAACCCAGCCGGGGCAAACGAACGCAACGGCTGCGGTACAGCTTGTCCAGGCACACAGCAATCCCGTTTACGGTCAAATGCTGACTGATGCCAACGGCATGACGCTTTACGTGTTCACGGTTGACAAGAAGGGCGTAAGCAACTGCAACAGCGCCTCGTGCCTTGCGCTATGGTCTCCTATCATAGCTGACAAGATGCCGGCGCTAAGCGGCGCCAGCGGCACGTTCAGCCTGATAACGCGCAACGACAGCAGGACGCAGCTGGCATACAACGGCATGCCGCTTTACACGTTCTTCAACGACACCGCGCCAGGCGACGCCAAAGGGCAGGGATACGGCGGAAAATGGTTTGTCGCGCAGACCAACCTCACCGATTTTCCGGCAGCAATAACGCAGGGCCAGGCTCAGAACGCCAGCAAGAACGCCACGCCTGCCGCGCAGAACGCCACAGGCAACGCTACGCAACAGGCTGCGCCCAGCATAGTCAAGATATCCAACAACATTGTTTATGGCGTAATGATGACTAACGCGAACGGCATGACGCTTTACGTGTCCAACAAGGATTCGTTCAACGCAAGCGCATGCGACAGCTACTGCGCGCAGACATGGCCGCCGCTGATTTCTGAAACCGTGCCGTCCGTGCAAGGCGCGCCAGGAAGTTTCGGCCTTATCCTCAGGGCAGGGACAGGCGGCAAGAAGCAGGTCACGTACAACGGCATGCCGCTTTACGCATACTCTTACGACGAGAGCCCGGGCGACGCCAATGGCAACCGCGCATTCAACCAATGGTACATCGCAACGCCGGACCTTACGGATTTCCCGAACCCCACATCTGTTTACAGCGGCAACGGCTACTGAGCACTGGCAAAGGGCAGGCAGGTTCAGCAAGGCTGTCCTGCCCGCAACGCCATCCGGCCTTTTGAACGCCTTGGCATTAGATTTTTAAACTTCCAAAGCCAACCGTGGAATATGGGGATTAAGCTTATTCTGGCAGCACTTTTGGCGATAGCGCTTTTCGCAGGATGCATAACCCATGAAACAAGGGAGATCGGGATTATCGGGAGGACGCCGCTGATCAATTCAAGCATCAATTTCTACATCATCAACGACGACGGCAGCAGGGGCGCCCTGGCAGGGAGCGCAACCTCAGACGCGGACGGGACATACAACGTGATTTTGAACGCGTCCCAAAACGACTTCGTGCTTGCAGAGGCGTCAAACGGCTACTACGCCAGCGGCGTGAACAGGACAATGGCGCTCAAGCCCTCACAGATGCTTACTGCGGTTGTGCAGGCAGAAAACGATTCATTGTTGGTTACAATAACGCCGCTCACGCACATGGCGGCAAAAAGGGCGCTGGCGCTTGCCGGGAACGGAACGCCGCTTTCTGACGCCGTCGTTTCGTCAAACACAGGGGTTGCGCGGCAGTATGGGCTGGTTGACATAATCCAGGTTCAGCCGGTGCCTGCGGACGACGCGGACTGGGTCGCGGTTTCGGATGTTGACGAAAGAGGCTACTCGCTTGTGCTGGCAGGCATGTCAAAGGAGGCGGATACGCTTGATGTGGGCGCAATGGATCTTGCCGATGCGCTTGCCGAAGACGCGAGCGACGGCCTGCTTGATGGAAATGACAATGGCGAACCAATTACAATGGACACGCTTTCAGGAGGCTCTGCGCGGCTTGACCCGGATTTCGGGACAGCCGGCGTGCAGAACGGCATTGCGGCAGCCCAAGTCGCTCCAAACATGAATCCGAACCAGGCGAATTTTGCAATCCCCATCCAGCCAGTGCCGCTCGGGATAAACGGGGCAGGGAAGTTCTATATTACGTCGACAATGCCGCCTGCCGCATTTGCCGGAGACGTATACAACGTGCAGCTTACGGCACAGGGCGGGAAGCCGCCATACGCATGCTCATTGGTTGCGAAAAACGTAGACCTGACCGTTTCGGCTTCTCCGGACTGGCTCCAGCTCGGGCAGGATTGCACGCTCAGGGGCAACGTGCCGCCATTGGTGGGCGGGAACACGATGACCATATCCCAGCCGTTCACGGTGCTGATGTGCGATTCAGCAAACCAATGCGAAGCTTTCGAGATGCGCATAACAATAATCGGCCAGAAGCCGGAAATAACTACGCACGAGGCAAGGTGCTTCGTTGACGAGTTCTGCGACCAGAACATAGCGACTGCCGAAGGCGGCACGCCGCCGTACTACTTCAGGTCGGATTACCTAAGGGAAGGCCCGCCCCCGATGGGGACGATAGTTGACTTGAACGGGAACGTCCGCGGAACACCGACAGTCATGGGAACCTACAGCGTCGGCGTATGCGCCATAGACACGATTGGCGCATACTCGTGCGGCCCAGCAACCGTCAACGTAGTTTCACATAATGCGACGCTGTACCTGAGAAAGACGGGAAGCGGCACAGGCAAGGTCTACGCAAACCCGTACAATGGCGAAAGCGTCTATGCAAACGGCGTCACTGTCACGCTTACTGCAAAGGCTGACAGCGGCTCAACGTTCATGGGGTGGGGAGGCGATTGCGGAAGCGCCAGTTCAGGCACATGCACGCTGCTGATGGACGGGGACAAAAGCGTGGAGGCGCAGTTTGACAGCAGCGGCCAGCAGCCGAGCGGGGAACTTTCAGTCAAGATAGATTCGGGCAGGTGCGGCGCGGTTAACGGCGAAGCGTACGGCCCCGTCGGCACCACGCTCGCGGTCTATTATGCAGGCGGCACGCCGGCCAGCTCCATAAAGTGCGGCAAATGGACGCCAGGCCCTGACACACAGTACCAGTGCCAGCGCGGGGACAGCGACCCGTACGGGACCGGTTGGGCAGCGGTGGAAGGCGGCGGCTCGGTGACAGCTACCGTATACGCGCCGACATCATCAGTCCTCTCCGGAGGCGACATGATGAAGAATGCCAATGCCAATTTCCCGTGCAGATGACGCATTAGTTAGGCCAAGGCCTTGCCATTTGCCTCAGGTTTATAAACAATGCAAGGCAAATGCCCATTAGTGGTCAACATGGAAAAGATACACATCGCTTTTGTTATGTTAGCGCTGCTCGTGTTCTCCTTCGGGTGCACGGGCCTGGCATCTGATACCGAGAATCTGCTCGGAACCGGCGGAAGCACGGTAGTCACGAGAGAGGCAGGCGTGCCGAGCGCGGTTGCCCCTGGCTACGCATATTCGCCCAGTTCAACAGGTTCAACGAATCTGGCCGGCACTGCCCAGCAGGACGCCATGGTCATAAAGACCGGCACTGCGCAGATAGACGTGCCTGAAGGCAAGATAGCCGAAAGGTACGCTGCGCTGCAGGCGCTGGCAAAGCAGTATGGCGGCGAGACGGAATCCTCAAGCTATTACGAGAGCGATTCCGGGAAAACGCAATATGTCACTGTAAGGATAAACTCCAGCAGCTTTGACACGTTCACCGGAAGGCTGTCCGAGATAGGGACGGTGAAAAGCTTCTCGAGCAACAGCGAGGACGTGACGCAGCAGTACATTGACATAAGCGCCAAGCTGACGAACCTGGTTGCGTCAAGGGACAGGCTGCTTGCGCTCTACAACACGACGGCAAACCTCAGCGACATCATAATGCTGGAAAAGGAAATTGCCGACGTGCAGTACCAGATAGATTCAACGACTCAGCAGAAGCTTTATTACGAGAGGCAGTCTGCCAAGGCAACGGTGAGCGTGACGCTTTCGGAGCCTTTGCCGGTCGTCAACAAGTCGCTGCTTGACCCGTTCTCGCAGCTTGTGAACATCTTCATAGAGAGCCTTGCGGCAGGCGTTACGCTTGTCGTCATAGCGATTGGCTTCCTGCTTCCATTGGCGGTCATCGCGTTCGTGCTCTGGAAGATAGCGGCATGGCTGCTGTCCAAGCTAAGGAAAAGGTAATTTCTTTTTTTAATTTTCCTTTTTTCATTTTCAGTTGCATGAGCGGGAGCCAGCAGCATTTTTAACCTCTTTCATGCACAAATGAGCCATGGATTCAGCCCAACGCCGCCCTTTCCGCGCGCCGCACATGAAAAAAGACGCGTTCAGCAAAGCAATCCAAAAACTGGAGCGCGAATCATACAAGGCATGGCTGCTGAACAGGAAAAAGGAAAAGGCAAAGCAAAGGGCGTTCGCCGCATTGGCCAGGGAATATCCGGAATTCAGCGGCATGCCTGAGGAAAGGATGCTGCTCAAGCTGGCGTTTTTGGCCTCAGACGGCGGCATGGCCGGCCTCAGCGACGCCGACATCATCCATGCGCCGGACGATGAGCTGCTTTTCAAGGCATGGCGCCTCACCTACGACCCTTTCATGAAGCAGACAGGGCACGACAGGGCTGTCGGCAGCCTTCTGGGCCAGCTGGTTGCAATGAACAGGGTTTTTGCGGCAAAGGGATTTCCGTCGCTCCTGCATGACGACGTGCTTGAGGCCAGCGCAGGAACAGGCACAGTGATAAAACTTTTGCATGGCGCGCTTGGCGATGAAGCAGTCCGCATGCGCTTCACGCACAATGAGAAATCAGCGGAGATGCAGGCCATAGCCAAACAGGGCACGCTTGCGCACATCGGCAAGCAATGCAGCTTCACGAATTTTGACATCAGGGAATTGGGCAGCGGATTCAGCGCAAACAAATTCGGCACAGTCCTGCTTTCGCAGACATTGCACCTGATTTCAGACAGCGAGGAGCTGGAGCGCGAGAAAAACCCAGGATACGTCTTTTCGGATGACGACAAAATCCAGCACTCCTGGGAAAAGCGCAAGGCGCTGGAGGCGCTTTACGGCCTCATCCGGCCTGGCGGCGCGTTCATCATCATAGACGAGTGGCCGCCGCAGTTCAGCGGAAAGGCATCCACCCTCTTTGACGAGGCCATCGACCGCCTTTTCATGGGCGTGTTCAGGCCGCTTTTGGGGAAGGAAAGGCTGTATGATATAATGGGGCGCCTGCCTGGCGCAAGGCTGGTTGCGGACCTCAAGGCGAACATAGACCAGAACCACAGCATGAGCATGCTGGTATACCGCAAGGAAAGCTACGCAGCAGTTAAAGGGCCCGGCGCCGGGCTTGGCTCGGACGGCGCCCTTGAGATTGGCATCGGGGCGTTCAGGGCAATGAGCCCTTTTGTGGCAGGTGCGATGAATGCGAGATTCATCAACAGCGGCTTGCCGCAAAGGCTCTTTCCGATGGAAGAGAATCCGTTCCGCATAACCCCGGGCGGAATCGCCCCGCATTCCGGAAGGCACGGATGCGTGCTTGTGCACGGCATGCCGCACGGCATGGCGGAAAAGAGACGAAATTCGCTGTATGAGCGCGCGCTGAAACTCATAAGGCCCGGCGGCTCGCTGATAATAGCGGAAGACGGCCATCTGCCTGCCGGCCGCCCCCGCCCGCTGTTTGACGGAAACGATGCGTATGGCCTTTACGAGGAGCTGAAGTTCAATTCTGACGCAGGAATATGGCCAGGCGGCATGATTGCAATCCCGGTCCGCGGAAATCCGGGCTGCCTTTACATGAGGCAGTACTGGAAATAATGGCCTTGCTGCCTCGCTTCATGCCGCAACGCAACGGTTAAAAAATCAGGGCTTCATACGTTTTTATGGCAATTCCAATCAAGCCAATCAGCATAAGGGGCCTTGTCATTGCAGCGGCGCTTGTTTCCGCGCTTGAGTCTGTCCTGATATGGGCTAATGTTTTGCAGCCCGTGCTTTCATACTCATTTGGCAACGTCATTTTTTCGCTTTCAAGGGCCGCGCTTGCTGCATACGCTGGCATATCAGCTGCGGGCAGCGGGACAAGGCAGTCCGCGCTTGCAGGCGCCAAGGTCATGTTTTCCGCCTCATTGGCGTTGTGCGTTGCCACGCTGGCAGGCAGCTTCCTTGCATTGCCGCCTGTGCTCGGGCTCAACGCCGGCATGTCCCAGCTTCCCATCGTTCTTGTGTTTGTCCTGTTGAGCAACACCGCGCTGGGTGCAATACTCGGCGCGGTCGCGGGATGGGTTGCGCCAAAATTAAGGAAGTGAAGCAGAACCCAGCCCATTTATAAATTTTTCACCAGAATAGCCAAAAGCACATTATACAAGGTGTTTATCGATGAAGTTTCCACAGGAAGTCATGAGGTATTGCCCGCACTGCAACGCAAGGACGCTCCACAAGGCAAAGGTCGCGTCAAAGGGCAAGGCCAGCGCGTTCTCGTTCGGAACCATGAAGCACGCAAAGAAGCTCAGGGGCTGGGGCGGAAAAAGGGCAGGCCAGAAGGAAGTGAAGAAGCAGGGCAAGAAGCAAAAAGTCATTTTGACGTGCACGACATGCAACAAGAAGCAGGAGTGGGTGTGCCACAAGAGGACCAAGAAGAAAATTGAAATAGTCAAGAAGTGATTGTATGGCAACCAAGTTCATGAAGATAAAGTGCTCAAAGTGCGGAGAGGAAAGGAAGGTTTTTTCGCATTCCAACAAGGACATATACTGCGAGAAATGCAAGGCGCACCTGGTCCAGCCGAAAGGCGGGAAGGCGCAGCTTGTTGACGCTGAAACAATAGAGGAATACGATGGCTGACATCAAGGAGCTAAAGCTCCCCCAGAAGGACGAGCTTGTCGTAGGCGAAGTGAAGAAAGTCCTTAATTACGGCGCGTTCTGCTCGCTTCTCGAGTATCCGGGCGTTGACGGCTTCCTGCATGTCAGCGAGGTCGCGAGCAAGTGGATACGGAACATAAACGAGTACGTCAGGGAGAACCAGAGGGTCGTGATAAAGGTCATAAACGTGGACCCTGGCAAGAACGTGGTCGACGTATCGTTGAGGCGCGTTAACGAAAACGAGAGGAAGCAGGTTCTTGAGTTCTTTGACAGCAACCAGAAAGCGGAAAGGATGATCGGGGTCGCGTCCAAAAAGACGAAAATCAAGGTCCCTGACAACATCGTCGCCGAGATACTGAAGACATACAGCTCGGTTTACGAATTCGCATACGACGTTTACGAGAAGGGCGAAAGCGTGGCTGAAAAGGTGGGCATGCCCAAGAAGCTTGCGTCCACCTATTTTGAGCTTGTCCAGGCATCGCTGAAGCCGTCAAAGGTCACTGCCAAGGCCGAGGTAAGGGCCGTCTCGCTGCAGCCAAGCGGCGTGGAGGACATAAAGGCCGTGCTTTCCGGCGCGGAAGGAGCATCCATAAAATACCTGGGCGCGCCGCGGTACATGATTGTCATTGAGGACGAGTCATTCAAGCAGGCCAACAAGAGGATGTCCGCGCTCCTGGCGTCAATGGAAAAGAAGGCGAAATCCTCAAGCGTCGAAATGGAATACGAGCTAATGAAAGATGAATGAACTTCTCAAAAGACTAAGGAGATGCGCCGTTTGCGGGGCGTATACGATGCTGATTCACCACCACGGAACGCTCTCAACCAACGCCCACAGCCCGGTTTTTAAGCCTTTTGACAGATACGCAAAATATAGGGAGATGGAGAAGGGCGAATGACATGAACCACACCATGATAGTGGTCAGGAAAAAGATGCCGAAGCTGAAAAGGCCCGTGCTTCTTGTCGGCCTGCCGGGCGTCGGGTTCATTGGACGGGTCGTAGCCAAATACATGATAAGCAAGCTCAACGGGGAGCGCTTTGCAGACATTTATTCGCCGCACTTTCCCCCGCATGCCATAATGACGAGGAGCGGAATACTGAGGCTGATAAAGGACTCGCTTTACCTTGTTAGGACAAAGAACGCGGACGTAATCGTGCTTTACGGCGAGACGCAGGCGCTGAGCGCGGAAGGCCACTACGAGTTCGCCTCCCGCGTGCTGCACTTCTGCGAGGCGGAAAAGGTCAGGGAGATAATCACCATAGGCGGATACGCGACAGGCAAGCTGATAAAGGAACCAAGGATATTCGGCGCCGCCAACTCAAAATCCTACATGGAGGAGCTCAAGAAGAAAGGCATAGTTTTCGGAGACTCGTTCGGCGCCATAGCCGGCATAGCCGGCATGCTGCCTGCCATGGCGAAGTCAAAGAGGATAAGCGGCGTGTGCCTCATGGGCGAGACGCACGGCGGCTTCGTGGACGCGGTCGCGTCAAGCAAGATACTGGAGTTCCTCTCGTCGTATTTTGGCACCAAGATAGACATGGCGGAGATAGACAAGGCAGTCAAGATAAACGAGGACGTGATAAAGAAGGTGGAGGACGAGATAAAGAAGCAGCTCTCCGAAAACGCGTCCAAGCCCAGCTACATAAGGTGATTGCATGGTTTCGCTTGACAGGGCAATAATAGGCCGGATAGTGAAAAACGGGGAGCATTTTGAGCTTTTCCTTGACCCGGACAACGCCTACGCGTACATAGAAAAGAAGAAACCTGACTTAAGGAACATACTGGTCAGCGAAGAGGTGTTCAAGGACGCAAAGAAGGGCGACAGGCATGGGCCCGCGGCAGTCAAGAAGGCGTTCGGCACCAACGACATTTACGCTATACTAAAAGAGGTCTTTGACAAGGGCGAGGTCCAATTGACTACGGAACAGAAGCACAGGATGGCGGAAGACAAGAAAAAGGCGATAATAGCGATGATAACCAGGGAGGCGATTGACGCAAGGACAGGGGCGCCGATACCTGACAGGAGGATTGAGCTGGCGATGGAGGAGGTCAGGTTCCACGTGGACCCTTTCGCGCCTGCAAAGGACCAGATGGAAAGCCTGGTCAAGCAGCTCAGGCTCAAGATACCCATAAAGTTTGAAAAAGTGAAGTTGGACGTCAGGATACCGGCGGCGCACGCCCCCAGGGCATATGGCGTTTTAAAATACTACGGTCTAAAAAGGGAGGAATGGACCCAGTCCGGGGATTTCATCGGGCTCATAGAGATACCTGCCGGGATGCAGGCGGAAGTCATCGACAAGCTCAACAAGGCGACGTCCGGAGAGGTCCAGATAAGGGTTGAAAAATCACAATAATGATTAAAGAGGTGCATTTGAATGAAGGAGATATATCTGCCGGGCGACAAGCTGCCGGCTTCCGTGCGCGTTTCTCGCCTGAACCAGAACGCAATCAGGAGGCAGGGCAACGTGCTGTTCGCCACGGTCGTGGGTTCGGTCAGCGACGAGATGTTCATGCCCTTTGAGATGGTCTACATCCCGAAGGAGGGCGATTCCATCGTCGGCATAGTGACGGGGAGAAGGAACGTCGGCTATTTTGTCGACACAGGGACGGCCTACGAGGGCCTGATACTGTCAAGGGAGACGAGGATAGAGCTCAGCATCGGGGACATCGTGTGCGGCAAGGTGGACAGGATAGAGGACGAGGACACCATCATAGTGTCGCATGCGAAGCAGCTGGAAGTGGGGCGCGTCCTTGAGCTGCCGGCCTCAAAGATACCGAGGATAATCGGCAAGGAGGCAAGCATGATAAGCCTGATAAAGGAAAAGACCGGCGTCAACATCTTCGTAGGCGCCAACGGCTACGTCTGGCTAAGCTCAAAGGGGAAATTGGACAAGGCCATAGCGGCCATAACCACGATAGTGAACAAGGCCCATATGGAAGGCCTTACGGACGAGATAACGAAGTTCCTTGGGGAGGGGGATGTTCATGGGAACGCATAATCCGAATTTGAAGCTGATAAGCGACAGCGGGCAGAGGCTGGACAACAGGGCCTTTGACCAGCTGAGGAACATACGCATAGACGTCGGCGTGCTTGAGAGCGCCGTAGGCTCCGCATACGTGGAGTGGGGCGACAACAAAGTCATAGCAGGCGTCTACGGCCCAAGGGAGGTATACCCAAAATTCCTTGCAAAGGCGGACAGGGCCCTAGTCAGGACGATTTACTCGATGTCAACGTTCGCGTCCCTTGAGGAGCACGGCAGGGCCGGGCCCAACAGGAGGAGCAACGAGATATCCATGGTGCTTGGCGAGGCGTTTGAGAACGTCGTCATGATAGAGAAGTTCCCGGCCAAGATGATAGACATGCACATAACCGTGCTGCAGGCGGCAGCCGGAACCAGGATAGCCGCGTTCCTCGCAGGCATAGCCGCGCTGATAGACGGCGGATTCCCCATGTCGGACATAGCGGCAGGCGTATCCGTTGGAAAGGCGGATGGCCATCTTGTCGTTGACCTGAACAAGGAAGAGGACAACTTCGGCCAGGCAGACCTGCCGATTGTATACTCGTCTTCCGACGACATACTGCTGCTGCAGATGGACGGGAAGATGACAAGGGAAGAGGTCAAGGCCGCGCTGGAGATGGCGGACACGAAGTCAAAGGTAGTGATGGACATGATAAGGAAAGCCGTTGGGGCCAAGTATGAAGGCGCAATCTCCAACAGGCTCAAGCTCTGAGGATGATGCTCATGGTAAAGGAAAGCGTTTTGAAGAGGATGAGAAGGGAATTCCAGATTGAGGTCCTTGAAAGCGGCCTAAGGCCGGACGGAAGGGGCTTCCACGACTACAGGGAAATAAAGGTCACGCAGGACGTCATAAACACGGCTGAAGGCTCCGCGCTCGCACAAATAGGAAACACAAAGGTGCTTGCAGGCGTGAAGCTGGCCATGCTTACGCCGTTCGCAGACGAACCCAATAAGGGCGTGCTGATGACGGGTGCGGAGCTGCTGCCACTGGCGTCCCCGTATTTCGAGCCAGGGCC
>Ga0209777_10004276_pt1 | contig 16983 bp, 28 predicted proteins | sample FrelakmetHBP12HB_FD_187147 | JGI IMG/M metagenome (GOLD analysis project Ga0209777, IMG submission 187147) | Freshwater lake sediment microbial communities from the University of Notre Dame, USA, for methane emissions studies -HBP12 HB (SPAdes)... | ecosystem: Environmental > Aquatic >...
CACCCTCGAAGCCGCTACCCTTTAGGGTAGCGGTAGTTCACAATCCCCCAATTGGCGCAACATCGCACCATTTCGTGGGAACCATCAAGTGATCGATCCCACGCAAGTGTCTAGACAATTGTGGCCTAGCTAAGACTAAAAGACAAGTCGGAATTTTCCAATACTCCGCGTTTTTGCCATAAACCGGAGAATCATCATAGCTTAAAGTAGTAGGTGTCGCCTTTACCGGGGAGAAGGTAGTCAAAGGAACCTGTATCCCCTTTAAAGAATAACCCCGATCTCGTGCATCGGGGTCTTCCAAGATAAAAATGCGGAACCTTAGCATATCATTTTCCTAATTTCTTAAGCATGGCACACCAGTCCACTTTTCGCTTTGTCTCCCCATCGTAGGGAACAACATACCCACCCGAAAGAAGAGGATCCGACAAGGAAATAATCTTATTGTCGATTGTCGTAAGAATAACGTCAGCATCCAGACGAAAGTACTTGTCCCTCCCAACGCTTGTCAGCGTAATGGTTTTGGCTGCCGTCAGGAGATTTTCAGCCACGGCCTTGGCTTTCAACGCCATTGCCTTAGCACACGCGTCTTCGCTCTTCATCTCGGCAGCGTCTATATGGCGCACTCTAACGGGCATCCTTTCCCCGAAAACCGCGGGAAGATTTTTGATGCCAACAAAAAACGTATCCCCGTCGTAGTCCCCCACGTAGTCCACGGCGTCGAAAGTGGAAGGGACCCCCTTTTCAAAAATACGGTGTTTACTTCTCTGCTCCGCCTGAAGAGAAAAAAGAACCCGATAGCCATATCCTAGGCCACAAAATGCTATAATAAGAAAAAGAACAATTCTTGATACCATCACGCCACCTTGTATTTAAATTTTCCAGATTTAAAGCCATCTATAAGTTTTTCAAGATCTTTGTACATGAACCCGTGTCTATGGTCGGTTAAAACCAGATGCTCCATGTGGGGCTCCATGTCGTCGGCGTCGTCCAGAATGGCGAAGGAATTCACCTCGTACTTCTGCGCATTCTCCTGCAGCCACCAGAGGATTTCAGAACCCCGATGCCAACTAGACATCTTTATGGGCGTGCTGCTAAAGATTCTCCACGGGTAGAGAAATCCATCCATCGACAGCATTTGGCGGATCTCAGGTAGGGTGTGGAGTTTCCTCCACGTGGAAGAGATCACAATCCATAGATTTGAGACGTCCTCTACTGCGCAGTTTAAGTTGGAAATTGCAATAGGGCAGAAGCATTGGTCATGGACATCAATCCCACCCTTGCGACCGCTCTCCACCCTTCGAGCCATCTCTACCGACTGAACAGAATTTAGCACCCCGTCTATGTCCAAAAAAATAATTTTCACGTGTTTTTGTGGTACTCCCAAAGGCACATAAAAAACAAAGAGGCAAACAACACCCCAAGCGTGTGGTTTTCCATCAAATAACCTAACGTATATAAAGAAATGGGGATGCCAGCGAAAAATAGAAGTCTAATGATAACGGGCAATATCCACTGCACGATTCCACAGATGCAATTTTTTACGCTTGGCAATTTCAGCATAATGGGCGTTAACCTCTATTTTTAAAGCCTTAAACGCGGATGGAAATTGTCTTTTAGCCTCTACTTGTTGTAACAAATTCAAAGTTCTTTCGAACAACAGATCGTCGCCTAGATCCTGGATAGGATCCGGTTTAGGGTCACGGAAAGAAAGCATTGGTCACTCCACTACGGATAAAAAAGGTCTCTTTGGTATAGAGCACACAGTCTTATCAGACTCCCAAGTGGAAAGCAATACTCCGCATCGGGTACATTTTCCGCCTACCCATGTATGGTCTTTTCCATATAGTTTGGAAATTATCTCTTGGTTTTTTTGAATAATGGGACGCGGGGGGAACCAAGTGGCCGCTTGTGGTACCGTAGCCAAGGCTTCTCCGCGGAACATCCGCTCTATAATATCTCGGTTTCGCTGTTTTCTTCTCTCTTGTTCAGTCATCTAGCAGATTCCAGCACGTCAAAACGAAGTTTTCCGTCTTGCTCTAGTTGTTTAATTAAACTTTTTAGCTTCCTTTTATTCATTTTATCATAACTTACCAACAAATTACAAAATTTATTATCTAAATTTTCATATTTAATTGGGACGTCAGCAACGGTCATCTTCCCTTGCTCTTTTTTAACCTCGTAGCAAACGGTCTGGTTCTTTTTCTTGGTTACGACGGTGACGCTGAGGTATTTGGTTGAGACCACTCTTTTGCCTAAGATGTCATCCCAGGCATCAAATGCGCTATCTGGGTAGCGATGGATGGTGACTTCGTTCAAAAATACGTACTTGTTTATATTATAAGCACAAAACAACGCCGCCACCGTTTCGAGCTGCTGATCTTGCTCCTCTTCGGTATTCCAAGATATTGGAAGAAAAAGCCGGTTTTTATTATTAGACGTGTATCCCAGAAAAATAGACCCAAGAAAGCCATCGTGGAGAAACAGGTTCTTGGCGATCTCGGAAGCGGTTTCAGTTAAAGTATTGATATTTTCGAACGGAAATAAGTTTTCCACTGATCACCCCATTAAAATTCGTTTTTTTAAATTTTCTTTAGCCGCCAGCTCCCATTCCGGGTGCACATAATAAATTTGTTTTTTGTGTAAAAGATCTTTGAGGAAATCCGCTCTTCCCTCTGTCGTCCCCCTTTCTTTTGCTACCGCATCATCGTAGGCAATAAATTCTTCCCAGGGATGGGATAGGATTTTCAAATCTAGATCCAAAAACACCTTTGTTGGCTCGGATAAATGTTCTTGGTGAAATTGATGAAACGTCGTCGCATTTATGGCTTCAATGACCAGGCGCTCGTGCTCGAAGCTCTTACGATCCTTTTCAAAGATGTCGGGAACAAAGGCATACATTACATACGTCATATATTCAGCAACGCTGAGGGCTTCGCTAAGCCCATAAGGATGTGGCTGCGGAAGGTAAACGAAGTCATGAAAAATGGCCGCCTCTATCAATACGCGGGTGTAATATTTATCGTCAGGGATGCTTCGTACAATATTTTCGATATGCTCAATGTTATGATAATGTCGGTGTTCTTGACCGTAGGTTTCGAGAACGTTATCCCGCATTGCTGTAAACATCTCGATGAAATCCATTGCTTCGGATAAATTATTAAACATGATGTATCAGCCTTTAACTGAATAATTGGTATCTTATATGCTACGTTATTTTAAAATATGTTTAACCGTAACATTAAATTGCAAAATAGTATCTAAATTTTTAAAGTCTTTCTCATACGCTATGAGTGCGTCGTATTCCGCCGCGGATAAATTACGCCGCTTCGCCCTCATGTTTGTAATCTCATGTAAAAGACAGTCCATGTTCCATTTGATGCTCTGTTCCGCCCTCGGGGTAAGACATTTGCGTACAAGCTCTTTGGCTTGCTGCCGGTCTGTCTTGGTAACGCTGGTTGAAATTAAAGAAATGGTTCCGTCTGCGAAAGCGGGGCAGTTAATAATCACGTTGGTTTTTTTGTTCAGGGGGTCGAGCCCTTCCAACGTTCCCGTATAGCCATGAAGACCGCGGCGAAAGCTAACCTGGTCGCCAAGAGCCAAGGGGGAATGTTGTGCATCCGTCATGCCGAGAAGCAGCTCGGCTTGCCTAAGAGCCCACTTGAGATACGAGCGCTGTTCTACATTAAGCGCTTGTACGAGGAGCCTAAAACCTTGAATTTCTTCTGGGAGAGTATTTTGGATAGGAATGAAATAATCGCACACGGCATGCGATTCCGTATAGGGAACTCCTTGGGAGTCGGTAGCCTCTTTGCAGACAACTACGGTTTTCCCCAGCTTCCATGGCTGGCTCCAATTCACACAATTTCCACACAGCATGAAGTCACACATTAACCTTAGATCTCACATTTGTTGGCTCTATATGAAATCAGGTTAGCGACAATCACACGTAAGGTCAAGGAGTGTTTTTGCTGTGTGAAAGAAACTACGCTTTGCCAAGAGGAAGCCCGAGGGCTTTAAAAAATTTGAATAGCGAAGAACATTTTGGCGTCGGAATCGCTGCTGATAGTGAGGGGCGCGACTGTGCAACTTCCCACCGCTCTTTGAGGGTTTTTCGTCTTTTACCAAGCATGACCGCCGAGAGGTATCTTTTATCCACACCTAATTCACAGGCAATCGCGGCCAAAGATTTTCCTTCGTGATAGCGCTTGTCGAATGCGGTTAACAGGATCGTATCCGTGTACTTGGATCGCATGCTTTCCTCCTTCGAATTATATATTTGGAAGTAACCTTATGCACAAACCCTGTGGACTCTTTTACCTTGCCCATCCAGGCGCCTTCTTTGAAAACGCTAATCATGTCATTTAATTCGTTTCCATGAAAAGGTTTCTTCAGATTGTAGTCTAGGTGCAAGCCGGGATAATGCCCAAGCCCAGAAAAAAGAACGGTAAAGCAGCCTTTGGTATTGGCTTTCTCCAGAACATCTTTTCCACACACCCACTTGTCTTTAAGGCCCATGTCCGAAATGACGATATCATAATCAGAGTTGTCGAGCATCGATAGCGCAGTTCTAGCACACTGGATGCAGTCTACTCGGCAGCCCTTTACTGTATGGGTCAGTTCCTCATGTATGATCTCGATAATATCTGGATCGTCTTCTACCAGTAAAATTTTAACGCTCATGCTCACCTACTGAATCTGGATTTTCCCGAAAAATCTCGGGCTCGGATGCGCCCGACGTGCTCTAGTATGGCGGATCTAAACTCTTTCGAGCGAAAGATCTCATCCACTTGTTCGTTTTCGTTCCTAAGGTGCAAGTTACCGAGGACCTCCAGTAAATTCTTTTCCATACCCCGCGGCGAGCATTTGGCATCGGGAAAATCAAATGCCCCCGTTTTTGCCTGAAGATTTTTAAAGATTACCATCTCGTCTTCTTCAGTATCTCCGGTATGCTTGTTGACAAAGTCAACGCCCTCTTCGATTAGGCACCGAATCCAAGCAACGCTAATGGTATGGGTAACCATGGCAGAAACAACACCAGTATCCATAAATCACCACTTATGAAGCGGGCAATGTTCCCCCGCGGTTTCTACTTTAAGCCAAACAAGGCACCAGCATTTATTACACTGTTGCGTAATGATATCATATCGATCGCAGTCGTGACAAATGGTAATCCTACGCATGGCCTCTTCTTGAGAAATGGGAGGCAGAAAAATGGCGCGGACTAGGGAAAAGATAAAGTTAGGTAACCGAAGCCAAGCTTGAACTCCGCCTTTCAGCCAGTGCCGCCAAAAAAGACTTCTCATCTAGTTCCCCATTTTGGGCCACTTGAGTCAAAACATTTAATCTATCCTCATTCTGGCCGTGCTTTTTCATGTATGAAATACCTAAAGCTAGGATGCCAGCCACGTTAGCCATATGGGCCGTAGCCCCGTTAAGTTCGCGATATGTATTATTTAGATATGATCCAATAAACCCTCGAGCACGCAGCGCCAGATGAGTGCTGTATTCCGAAACGGACGGCAGGAGAAGATTTCTAGTCTTGTCGGTAGTCGATATGGCTAGCACCCCGTCAAAGTTGGCAAAGGCGTTACCATCTCCGCCCACGATAACTACGACGCCCTGGCGTGACAGCTGCCAAATCAACTTACCCATGCGGACGTCACGTTCCGTATCTTTGATTGACAGGACAATAATGTGCGGCTTATTTTCTGGGCAGCTGATCAAATGGCTTAGAGCATTATTGACGTTAGCTACAAGGCTCGTTCCGTTATCATCCAGGACTTTCAAAGAAAAAACGGATGTTTGTGGGGCCTTTTCGATGATTTTCCCGCACAGCCAAGTCCCGTGTCCATGCCCGTCGATATTTGCCGGAGCATTAGGGAGGAATCCCAAGGCCCTAACGTCAGCACCCGTAAACATTTCGTGTGTAATATCCACTCCGGTATCCAGCACATAGGCGTTAACCCCTGAGCCGAAAACTCCGTAATGAGTTTGTATGGGTGTCTTACTTCTTTGATAGGAAATGGGTACCCAGTGGAGTTCAGGCAGGGATACTGCCCGCATAAAAGAGCGTGGTTCGCGCATGGTCATGATCTCCCGATCTCGCATGCGTTGGGCTAAGGCTACGTCGTTGTTGTTCACACATCTGATCATGCACCACTTTTATCTTTAAGCTCTGCCATTAGGGTATTTATTTTTTTCAGGGACTCCCTGATTCTTTCGTTTCTGTCGTTAATATATTCCGTAGTATTCCCGCGCTTGGGATCATCGGGATCAAGTTTTGGCACGGAATCCTTTTTGGAGAAATCTACCGAGACGACATTCCCAAAGCGGTGGATATTATCCGATATCCTTTTCTTCTTCGCAGGAAGTTCGTCCGCAGTTTGCTTCCGTGCCGAGGGCCCGCCTTTGCCTTCACGAATTAGCACTTTTCGATTTTCTTCTTTAATTTGCTGCGCCCGCTTTTCTTTCTTGGCCTTATTCTCTTTGATGAGGCGGTCCCAGTTGGTATCCGCCGTGGCCTCTTCGCCCTTAACGGCATCGTAGGCTTTTTTCAAGGTGCCAAGGAGACTTGTTTCCGTTTTGGGATCGTAGCCCAACGCGATGACGTCGGCAGCCAGGCGTTCGATCTGCTTGGCTAAGCTACTTGCGGCAACAACTTCATATTTTTGATTTAATTTTTCAATAAAACTCATTTCAGTTTAAGCTCCTCGATTGTAGTCTTGAAAATATCTCCAAGGTTTCTCAACTCTTCGATCACAAGACTTGATTCTTTGGCCTGTGCTGCTTTTTTAAGGTCGTTGACTATGGTGGACAGCGCCGTAAGCTTGCGGTTAAGTACGGAAAAATTCAACGTCTCTGCCGTCTCTTCCGCCGTCACCAGGTATTTTTTTGCCAAATCTTTAACGGACATTTTTTACCTCAAAATTACGCTAAGCCAAAAGCTTTTCCGTGACCAGCCGACACCAATGCGCGTGCTGCCTCAATGGCCGCCTTTTCGTTTTTGGTTTTAATGGCAGAAAACAAACTTAAACACAGGGTATTAAACTTCAATAAGGCATCGTTATGCGTTACGTGCCCCAAGGTAATCGCAGCCTTCGAGGCCTCAATCATGGAATCGATGGCCTCTACGAACTTGGGATTTCCCATCATATTGCTTACTACAGTAGTCAGCTGCGCATCGGGCTCGCTCGCGGCCCTAATTCGGCTTAGATAACTCATTTCCTCTCCTTATCGAACTTGTATATGTTGGGAAATTTACCTTTGGCATACCACTCTTTGGCATACTTATTTAAGATCTTAAGTACGTTAACCTGCGTCTCTTGGCATGTGAGCAAGGAAGCCTGTGCTGGCGTTAAGAAATGGACGACTTGTGCGAAAGCCCGGTTAGAGGCCTCGTCGTCTTTAAAGATAACAATTTCCGTCGCCTTATTAACTGACATGACAAGCTTCGTATTGGATAGGACATGAAAGGGTTGCCATTTTTTTAGGTACTCAAATAATACCTTCCAGTCCTTCGCCAACGTCCACTCAACTACGTGGGTCATGGTGTACTTGCTGCCCTGCTCCTCGTAGCTCGATCCGCCATATTTTATGGCCTTTACCCTCTTGAAAGTCCCATCGGATACTAGATACCTTTCCCATTTTTCAAGGTACTCATCTGCCTTCTTTTCCCCTGAGATGATATCTTCTACAATGTCGTCGCGTTTTTTGGACACCTGTGTCGTAGTAATTTGAGAAAATGGAATCATGGATTTTTTTAAGGCGGCTTTCATGTAAATAAGCCGGTGGGCAGCCTCCATCCGATCATCGTCGGGCTGCGCCCGTTTAATTTCATTTCGGAAACGCTTCCCGACCTCGTCCCACAGCCATTTGTTCTCCGCGGGAAGATCTGGCGGATATACCCCGGCTTTTGACAATATTTCATCGCCAAAAACTTGGCTGTCCTCTTTGGCAAACTCAGATATGTCAAATTGTTGCAACTCACACTCCTTGGCCAATTTAATCAAGGCTGCTTTGCACTCATCAATAGAAAAAGACAACCAGTCGGTGGTATCAAATCTCTGGGCTTGTTTTAAAAGCTGCTCGATTCCTTCCGCTTCTCCCGAAAACACAACAGCGTCTTTGCCCTCGAACTTTGTCGTTTTCAATAAGGTACTAATGGCTGAAGGGCTAGTGAACACTGGGCGTACCGCATTCAATTGATTTTCACGGTTTTGTGTGGGGTCGAAGAAAAATACCTGAAATCTAATTGCAATCATATTGCCTTCCAGTTCCACTTGGTTATAATATGCGTGCCTTCAACGGGAGAGTAGCCAGTTAACCCCACGTCTAACGTCTGGGTTAAGTACGTATCTGGCACTTGATTTAATCTAAATGGAAGGGTTACGGGGGCTTTTGGTTTTTTGTTGGCCCCGTAGGCCGTAAAGATGAAATCGTCGGCCAAAGATGTCCATTGGATATCGTAGCCGCTAAGGTCTGTATTTGGGGCAAGATAAGGAGTAAGATCAAGCGTCAGCCCGTTGGCATCGCTTCCCAGCACCCCGCCGTTTACGCGCAGTACAACATCCCCACTGTGAGTTAAAATCGACCAGGAAGGCGGTTTGCCAACGGAAGAATCCCCTGAGTACTCGGTGTGGATTATTCCGCGAGTAAAAAACCAGATATTTCCAAACGTAACCTGTGAGATTGTTATAAGATCTGCTGCCGAATGTATCCCGTACGGAATCCAGGAATGCCCGCCTGTATATAATCCAGATGTTGGGGCAATAAGTTGGAGAACTTGGGCTCGTTTTTCCGTATATGCGGAATGATACCATTCGATTTTTACTGACGTTGGCGCCGAGGCCCCTATGTTCAGGCTAGCAAGTACCGGAGTACCTCCGGCTAAGCTTATTGGCGGGGAAGCGTGCAGGCCATCTTCCGTCTTTAGCTGCACATAGCTGGCTACGGCATCGCTGGCGGGAAGTAAAATGACCTGAAAGGTTTCCCCTGGGTTTGTAATGATCGGAGAGTATATGGTCAACGATGGCATTGCGCTCGACTCTTTATGAGTAGGCTCCGTCGTAAACCTTACTGTCCAAGTGGGGATGCCTGCTGTTGATATCTGCTGTCTAAGCAAACTTAGTGGATCCGATAAACTTACACGCCATCCCACTGGGGTTGGGTCTAAGTACGCACCGCGGTTAAGTGGGTCGTAAACAAACTCGGAGTTTTGTAAATGGTTAGTATACTCACCCTCTAAACGCGTGGGTGCTCTCAGGAGCCATGGGGCGTAGTTTTGTTCTGGCTGCTGGATTATGGAAGATAAATAACGTCCAGGGGCTCCTCCCGTATAAGAAATCGCATCGGAAGTGATTCCCGCGCCAAGTTTTAGTGGCCCGGTGGAGTTGAAGTTCAAATCTACCCAAAAGGGGGGAATATACGGTGGCGTGATGGGCTGCGCCTTAGGTACTACGGACTCGGTAGGGTGCAGCATGGGAACCGAATCGATGGGAGTGGCTACGAACACCTCTTGGGCTTTTGTAACCGGGTTCTCTTGCGGTGCCTTGTCTCCAATGTTTATATACTGCACGGTGGCGTTAGGGAGTGTAATTACAAATCGGTTTGGAAGTATGGCAAAGCCAGCAAAATAGATGTTAACTTCATCGTCGAGTATGGAGGCTTCCTCGACATCAAAAGACAAAGGCTCGAGAATTTGCGGAGTTCCATCAATTACATACGTTCCCGCGACCACCGCCCCGGTTAGATCACCTAAAAGACGGATACAAATTCGGGTGTCTTGTGCTTCGCAAACTATTCTCACTTCAGATTGTACCCAAATAAAGTCGCAAGTTCGTGGTGGCGTTTTTCAATAACATCCCAATTGATTTGCTGCCAGACGGCTTCCAAGTACATATCGAAATCGTTTTTAAAATCAAATATATAAGAGTGCTCAAAGCAATCTATGGCAAGAAGCGGCGTGACGCCCAGAGGAACGCTATCGTCGAGGCCGCGGATGGGAAAGCCGACGAAGGTTTTTAAACTGTGAGCCCAGCCCCAAATGGCCCATCCGTGGGGCTGTGCGGCGTGAGCAAAGTCAGAAACCCAGCTTTTAAATGTAGCCATATCCGACTCGCGTCGCTTTAGGATTTCTTCCAACAGAGGGCTGCTGGTATCTTTCGCCTTGCTTTCAATCTGTTCAAACCAAAGCCGGTGAAGATAGATGGCATTATGAAGAAGGGATCTTTCAAAAGGCTCTTCCTGCTCCTCATCCGAGTCCTTAGCGTCTTCCAACGTTTTAAGCCGGGTTTTATAGTCTTCGACTATCTCTTTATGTAGAGCTTCGGTTTCTTTGCTTTGTACTTCCACTTCGACCTCAAATTACAGGAAGAACTACACCTAAATACCTGGCTAATACGGGATGCATGACATATGCAATCTCGGGATGTAGGTGTCCAACTACGCTGCCGTTGGGCTGCTCGTGGGTTCTTTCCACTTTAATCACGTTGTATAATGCATCGCTTACGAAATCCACATCGACCATCTTTCCTATGTCCCCCACGCCAAACTCTAACAGCCCTAACGAAGGGAAGGTGTTGGTAATAACCGCCCCCGTTACGCTGAGGGAAGTCGAAATGAATGGATAACCCACGTCAACTTTACCTATCCCACCGTCGTTGATAATCTCTAACGTTTTCTCGTACCGGACTTGCCGGGGAGATAGGCGAGGAAGTACGCGGGCGAAGCGGTCACCTGTGTATAGAAATTCTACCGTAAGGTTGAATACGGTGATCTGTTTCTGTAAGGACGCGGAGGCTCCAGCAAATAGCGTGCCCCAGTAACTCGGGCTGACAACGATGGCTTTTGTAATGCTGACTTGCCTTTGGTTCTTTAGGCTTTGCTTTACAATCGCAATGGGAAGATTGGCGTACAGCCCGGTAAACTCCACCCCCGCCGTACTATCTACGATGATGTTTGTAGAGGATCCGTACCATAGATTCCGAATGGCAATGAGCAGCTGGTTATCTCGCGTTCCACTCAGATTCACGACCTGTGTAAACGTAAAGGAATTTGATCCCGCTGTCTTAGTTAGCTTTTGTGCCATGATTTCCTCTGTTACTGCATGCCTAAGGATTGGAAATTGCTTCTTAAATCATCAAATGCCGTTGAACTATCGAATACTACAAAAGAAGCGCCCCAAGACGTGATCGTATTTGGGTTTTCGGCAGCATCGGTCCACGTCACGCCTTCGTCGGTAAAGAATCCGCGTACCCAGAGACCACGCGGGCCGAAGAGGGAACTTACGTAAAAAATATTAATGTAATTGGGCTCTCCGGTTGTCGTAACATTCGGTGCGTCCAGTAATTGAACAAAATCATAAAAGTTACCCAAACCAGGAGGAATCCCGTCATTAACGGCGGCATCCATTATATCGGAATAACCGCCTACGTTGATAATCCCGGCTTGGAACGTCAGATTTAACGTAGGTTGATCTAGTCTTGAATTAGAGAAGGCTTGATTTGAAATGGTTTTTCTCATTGGCCATTCGTGATGTACCGCACCGCCAGCAATTTTTTCAATAACAGTACGCGTTCCAATTCTCCACTGGCATTCGTGAGGATTTACCCAGAAAGAAATGTAGCCATCAAGTTCTGAAAAATTTGATGTGTTTCCCGACTGATCGGATCTTCCTATGAGCCAACGCATGGCAGCAGCTGCGTCGGGATGTCTGTGCGACATGCTAGGCATTTTTTTGGTCGTCGTGGTGGGGAAACTGAATGCCATTTTTTAGTCTTTTACGGTGTGTATGCTTTGTCTTAGCAACGATCTTGCATTAGTCAAATTGACACTCAAACGTTCTACTTCAGAAATGAGTTCCAACATACGGCTTCTTGGGATCGTAATTTCGCGCTTTCCAGCTTCATTCAGACGATCGGACATAATCCACTCGCCGGATTTCCCGGAAGCGTAACCAAATGCTTTCCCATCCTCGTCTTCGAACGGCAGCTCCACTTCCAAACTTTTTTCTACCAATTCTTTGAGATTACTAAAATATTCTTTAAATTCCATGCACAACCCTAAAGTTAGAGAAAGGGGGCTTGGAAGCCCAAGCCCCCCGGTTGCTACTGATTGACCTGTACGTCGAAATCCCAGTCGGAGGCATATTTTTCCTGGGGGATTACGTTCGGGGCTTTGTTTTTGAAAACCCCAGTCTTTAACACATCGCTGGCAAGGTCTTTAACTTCAGTCGGAAATTGACCGGCTAGTAAGAAATGCAAATCGTCTTTGCCCAGCTCTCCGCGGTGGATTTCAAGCTCATTGGCCAAAGATTTTGCATTAAGTTCACCAACCACAAAGCGCTGCTCCCAGGCTTTCATTTTTGGATGAAGTTCCAACATTTCTTGGCTAACGTTGGTATTGCTCAAAACGTCTTGCTGCGCCGTGGCTACGGCGGAAACGAGCTGCTGTTTGCGGTCAGAATTGAGCCGAGATCCTGCCGTAAATTCGGACTCCATCAGCCTCGAATACTCGGCACGCCCACGTTCCGAGTTCAAAATGGCCAACGCCTGCTCTTCCGAGATGACCTTCAACACGCTTTTTTGCAACGTCCGGCGTAAGTCAATATTGTGCTCAAGCACGTTTCGCGGAAGCATGGAGGTCAGGCAAAATGGAATCCAAGTGCGTGGAAATTCAAGCTTCAGCGTTTTACCAGAAATCGGATCATTAACCGTTGTACTTAACAACCCTTTAGGTTCCGTATTGTTGAGAACGTAAATGGGTTTCCCGTCGCGTAGCAAAGTTTCGAATTGAGATAGATTGTCGTAAACTGAACTCATGAAATGTCTCCAAATAAAAATGGTAATTATGTAAAAGAGAAGCTGCAGACTGTCTCTGCAGCCCCTGTGCCCCCTCGTTTACACGATGGACGATAGGTCAGCAAGGCGCTGACAAATCTCAGAAATAGCTAAAAGTTTCGACCTACTCAGCCCTTTGGTAAGGACCGGAGTATAAAGGTGCAGAAACTTCCCATCGTTCTTGGTCATAAGTTTAAAAATATCATCTGCAAGTAAGCTGTCGCTTTGCCAATTGGTTACGATGTTAACGAGCTTATTTGCATCCTGATACATCTCCATGGCCGATTTTCCAGACTGAACCGAAGTCTGCCAATTTTCCGGGTGTGCCGATCCCGGCTTAACGTCCTTGTTTTCATTTTCAGACTTTACCTGGTATTTAGCGGCCAACTTTTGACTAAACTTCATTGCAAATATCCTTCCCACAAGCGGGTTTTTTCTTTAAAAAAATGCACCCATTAGCATTTTGTTCGAGGAGGGCAATGCGCGTAATGGCATCGGTAACCGACTCCTTATCTACTGAATTAATCTGTATCTTAGCGATTTCAATTTTCAATTCCTCGGTACTGCCCCTTAATTCGCTAAGCATATCCTGAAGTTTTTCTTCTCGAGTATCCCAGCGTTTCCACACGTTTTCAATTATAGAAACGATTTTATCGTTCTTTTCATCTAAGGCAGAAAACTTCTCATCGTACACAGAAACCAAGCGTCTAATCAAAAACACCAAAAGAAGACCGCAACCCCCAACCCCACCAAGAGCCGAAAATATGGCATTAAACCAGGTCGAATCGGAATCAGGGAGCTGGGGGATGCCACCCGATGTCTGTTGCTGTACAAGCGTTTGAGGTGCATATCTTTGCTGACTATCTCCTATTGAAACAAAGCCCGTGACAGATACCATTAAAAGAAACAAGAAAAAGTACCCAAGACGCCTGCTGGTCTTTTTCATGCTGTCCCCTTTGGTTTTTACTTCTCCTTTTTCGCCGTGCCTTGATCGATTTTACGATTACATGCACGAGAATCTCGGAGTCCCCATTTAATGGCAAGAGCCCGAAAGATCATCTGCTTTTCCGCCGTAGTAAGAAGTTGTCCCGCGTACCACTTGGCAAAAAGATCCGGAGTAAGCTGCTGCTTGGCTTTGTTGCACCACATATTATATTCCTCTTCTATTGAATCTTAGTTTCGAGCAACATCTCAAGATCGTGAACGTGTTCTTGTTCTGCTATCATAAGATTTTCGATATCTACCCGCAATGGATCGGTTTCTTCCAGGGCATCTAAAATACGTTTATACGTATTTACGGCGTCCTTTTCGTAATAAAGCTGAAGTTTAACCACTTCATTAATACCTGAGTCCAAAGGAAGGCTTGGCACCGTTTTTCGCTCCATTGTCGGGGTAACTCCGTTGCTAATTAAATACCTCTGCAAAACGCCAATGTGGTCAGATTCGTCATGGGCATGCTCTTCAAAGTGCTCCTTAACGGAATCTCGAGCAGCACCGCGCAATCTTGACGCATAGGCGTAATATAAATCCCACTGCTGGTATTCGCTTTGCAGGGCGTCTTGTAACAAATCGAATACCGACTCGGTTTCTTGTGGGGCATCTATGGTGTCGACAATGACGGCGCTAGCTTTTATTTTAGACATAGGTTCAGATCCCTTCTGGAGTAAATTCATTATTTAATGGATCGTCAATAGGCTCATCTTCTTGGGTTTCCATGAGTATCTTGGTAATGTCGTCCGTGGGTTTAGGGTGCCCTTCCGGTGGGTACGACAACGGAATAATTAACGCCGCTCCGCCCGTCTTTCTCATGATCAATTTCCTCAACGCCTTGGGAATTATCCACGGAAGCCAAGGTTTGATTTTAGGGTAGAGAAGGATAGTGAGCCCGCTTTGCACCTGATTCCACGTTGATGGAGCAAGGATTGCGAGATCCGACCTCTCCACTTTCCATAACGGCTGCACGGTAAAGCACCCGATGGGCTGTCCCGCGGACGTCTCCTGCTCTATTTTAACCCGCCACCAATCCATGTCTTGGATCGGAAGCTCTTTGTCCTTGTAAGCGGCCAGCCAAGTGCGGTCGATCATAGCTACTTTATTTAGAGTCCAAGAGATAAATGGATTCTTTTCCGCCGCCTCATCATGCCGGTTGCGATGAAACTTGATCACAACCTCCATTCCCTTTACTACGGACTTTATGGGCCTGAGTAGGTACTGCTCCTCGAGAGAAAACTGCGACAATAACTTGTCGTTGGTCTGCATCGGCTGCGTCATGTCTAGTCACCTAATTGAAATAATTACGAGCATTAATTAATTAATTAATTGAACAAAGAAAACGGTGTTTGTTCCGTTGTCAGTGCAATGTAAGACAGCGACGCGCTCCTCGCGGACTGTATGCTGCTTATGTTAACTTCGATACTTGCCGTAGCCCCTTTTGTCCAAACAACTGTAGAGTTGAAGGGAAGGTCATATTCTAAAGTATTAAGCGTCGTTACGTTGGAAAGATTGGTAACGACGGGAATGCTTACTCCGCCTACGTTTATGTTTACGGCCAGCGTGCAGTGCATGTCCACCTGTGCGCGTATGCTCAACTTTTGCGGCTGTTTTTCAATAATAAACGGAAGGTATATGGATTGCGTGCTTAGCGACCCCAGTGTATTAATGGGACTTTGCCATTTAGTTAAAACCTCACCTATGGCCGTATTGTATGCCGTGGTTTCATTCCAGCCGCCGTTTCTTATCGCACCCGAAAATGGCGCTAAGGTTTTGAACATGAAAGTTTCCGGATGGGGTACCACACGCAAGTATTCTGGTTGCTTGAACTGAGATACCGCAAGAGGTATCGAATTCCCAGGGTAAAGCAGCCAGCCTAAAACCACAGAGTACACAGAAAGCGTCGAAGTTACCAACGCAGATTGCCTGTACAACCCAGATATCAAAGCTAAAGTGGCAGGGCTTCCGCCCAGTAACAAATCATCCTCAGATTGATACGCCACGGTGTATTGGGCGGGCTGTGAAGATAAGGGAACAGTTATACTTTTTACCTCGTCTTCCAGGATGATGGTGCCATTTGGAAGAAGGCACGCCCCGGCAGATAGCGTTAGCAAATTGGATCCACTTACGCCAAATACGTTCCCAGTAAGTCTCCCAGCGTAAAATAGGCTAGAGATGACTGAAGGAAGATCCTGCGCATCGATATCATTGCCGAAAACTGTGAATCGTTGCTGTGTCATAGCTATCCTTAAAAGGCAACCAGTTGGAGGAAGCCAGTCGTTTGATTATCACCGCTAAACGATCTTGCAATCAAATTCGCATACCGATTTCTTACTTGCAAAGTTACCGTATCTGCTTGCACTACGGCCTCATCACCTATGTTTAATACTTTACCTACACTATCCGTGTTATTTGCGTAAAAGTAAATCGTAAAACCATTAGGCATGTGGCCCAAATCGTGGTCGAAAGTTAATTGATAATTTCCACCAGAAACCGGAACTGCGGTTATCGGGCTGATGTAGGTGCTGTTGTAGCGGTAGTTTCTAGTTGAATATAAATTAAAAGCTGTCCCCGACCATTGGGTTTGACCAATATGAAGACGGGTAGCCGTATCTGGGCTTAGTACCGATTCAACTTGATAACTAACTTCCCGTGGGCTGTATATATGATAAGTCAACCCAGCTTGTGTTACGGGAAAACTTCCCAAGACGGTTAACGTATGGGAAGTTACCCCAACAATGGGAGTTACCAGCGGAAGGCCGTTATCCATAAGGATAGAGTCTATGACCAGAAGATGCCCGGCCATAACTTTGTTTGTACTAAAAGAGCCATCGGTGTCCGTAAAAGTATGCCCATTTTTAACAACGGATGCCGATTGCTGTGTGTATAAAATTAAATTCCCAAAAGGAGCACTGACGTCGGCATACACATAGTAAGTACCGGCGGTTTTCCCCGTGAAATCTATATCGATAATAGAGTAAGTAAAGTAAGTTCGGCCATTGATTTGCAATACCAAAGGATCTGCAGATGTTCCAATTATACTTAATTTTTTACCTACGGCATTTAAAAACTGAGAAATCCCCTGCGAATTGGGTCCGCTTACGATAGCATTGGGGCCGCCCACCACGGGAGAAAGGCTTGCAAAATTGGCAGTAGC
>Ga0209777_10004277_pt1 | contig 16977 bp, 11 predicted proteins | sample FrelakmetHBP12HB_FD_187147 | JGI IMG/M metagenome (GOLD analysis project Ga0209777, IMG submission 187147) | Freshwater lake sediment microbial communities from the University of Notre Dame, USA, for methane emissions studies -HBP12 HB (SPAdes)... | ecosystem: Environmental > Aquatic >...
GGGGTATGTCAGTCCGGTCGAGTTTGAAGCCCGGTATTTCCAGGAGCATCAACACGCGTGAAAACCTCCGCCCCACTGTCCACTATCTGGTTAGCACCACAAGGGGGTAAGGGAACGGGATTGACACTACTGTACCGAGAAAGGATTCAGCATGAAAAAAGCGATGGCCTGGGTAATTGGCTTGGTGCTGTGTTTGAGTGTGCAATGGGCCTATTCTGCCGAAGGAGGACAGACTAATCCGGCTGCTGAGTCTGTGTTGCCAAAGGTTGTGGCTGAGGCCATGGTCAATGCTAGGGATCATGGCGTTACGGGGGATGGCAAGACCGATGTGACCACTGCTCTGCAAGCTGCCTTGAATGCTGCACAGAAGAATGGGCCCGTCTGCTATTTGCCGTCTGGGAAATATCGACTGGATGGCTCACTGGTTGTGCCTCCTGGTGTTACTCTCTGTGGATCGTCTGGGGGTGTGCCCCATTCCGAGCATCCCATTGGGACGGTTCTTCTGGCTTATGGAGGCAAGGGTAAGGCCGACGGTGAACCTCTTGTGACGCTGAAGCCCAATGCCGTGATTCGAAACCTGGTGATCCATTATCCGGAACAGACCCTACCGGATGTGGTTCCGTATCCGTGGGCTATCCGGGGGGATGGGGAGTTGTGCCAGGTCTTGGATATTACCCTGACCAACCCCTATCAGGCCTTGGATTTTGGAACCCATTGGAATGAACTGCATCTCATACGGAATGTGTTTGGATGCCCGTTGAAGATCGGGGTGTATATTGACCAGTTTACGGATATTGGCCGGGTTGAAAATGTGCATTTCAACCCGAACTTCTGGACCCGGATGGGCTTGGAGCCCAAATACCCTGGGGGTGATATCAAGGCCTATCTGGAGAAGAACCTGATCGGTTTCAAAAGCGGCAAGACAGACTGGGAATTTATCAGCAACTGCTTTGTGATCTTTCCCAAGATCGGTTTTCATTTCGATGATTTTGGTCATGGCCCCGGTAATGCCGTTGTGACTCAATCCGGGTCGGATATTTGTCCAGTGGCTGTTCGTGTGGATCAGACTCAGGGCCATGCGGGTGTGCAGTTTGTCAATGGTCAGTTTATGGGGACCGTCGTTGTGGGGGAGAAGAATCAAGGGCCTGTGAAGCTGACCAGTTGTGGGTTTTGGCCTGTTCCTGAGACTCAAGAGCAGGTGGTCAAGAATGGGCCGAGCAGCATGATCTTGAGTGCGTGTCATTTTGCCGGCTGGGATTCCAAAAATGAAGGCAGGCCCTGTATTCGGGCTGACGGAGGACGGCTTGTGGTCAATGGATGTGAATTCATGGATGGCAAGAAGCAAATCGTCCTGGAGAAGGGGCTGAAGGCGGCAACCATTACCGGGTGTTTGCTGCGTGGGGATGGGGCGATTTCGGATAACAGCGGAGGTGACGTTCAGATAGGTTTCAATACAACTCATTGAGAGGGGCACCCGTATGTACACGGTGGAAAACTTTATTACGGCGGCGGAAAAATATGAAGCTTCGGATATCCATTTAGCCACCGGCGAACATCCGCGGTTGAGGATCAAAGGCAAGCTTCGGACCATGGGGGGTGAAGGGGCCGTTCTTGCTGAAGATAATCTTGTGACCATCATGCAGACCACACAGTCTGAAGCCCAACAGGAACGATGTGACAAACTCTTCCGGGCCAATGGCTCCGTCGATTATTCCTACGAGGCAATGCTGGGCAGCAAGCCCCTCCGGTATCGGGTCCAGGTCTATCGTTCCATGGGGAAATTGTCGATTGCCATGCGACGGATTCAGTACGCGATACCGACATTCGAACAACTCCATCTTCCGCCCATCTATCAATCCGTGATGGAAAATGCCGAACAAAAAGGGATTATTATCGTGGGCGGCGAGACGGGGAGCGGAAAATCCTCCACTCTGGCGGCCATGATCGGCTACCTGGGCAAGCGTCCCGACAAACACATCGTGACCATTGAAGATCCGATCGAATTCGTATTTCGGGACACGAAATGCCTGATCCACCAGCGGGAAATGGGCCTGGATTTTCCGGATTACGGAGAAGCCCTTCGGGCCGTTCTGCGGGAAGACCCGAATATCATCATGGTCGGGGAAATGCGAGACGCCGAGACGGTTCATGCCACCATCAAGGCGGCCGAGACAGGGCATCTTGTGCTCACTTCGCTTCATACCTCGACGGCGGCCTGGACATTCAGCCGGATCCTGAATTTCTTCAAGGAGGCCGAACATGACGCCGTCCGGCTCAATTTAAGCTACAATCTCCTGGCGATCATGAACCAGATGCTCCTGCCGTCCGAGCAAGGATCGATAGGCCTGATTCCGGCGACCGAGGTCTTTATCAATACGCCCTCCGTCCGGCAGTACCTTCGTGAAAAGGAAAAGGAAGGACAGCTCTCGGATGCCATCAAGGAAGGCCACGACGGAATGCACAGCTTCAATATGTCGCTGGCCCGGCTGATCAACGAAGGCCATATCGGGATCACTCAGGCCAAGGCCTACTCGCATAATCCCCAGGAACTTGAAATGCTTGTTAAGGTTACGAATATTACCGTCTAATTTCATTGTCGAGCATTCACACTATGTCAGATAATGGTGCTTCCTGCCCCATAAAAGCGTATTATGAATCTGTTTTTTATCCCCTACCTGTCCTGTTCTAAGTCGAATAATAGCCATTGGTTACAATCATCGATATTCTGTTTTTGTGGGGATCGGGCCCCGCAGGTCCATCTGCGTGCTGACCTTGACGGCGGCTCATCCTGAGAGGGTCTCTCGAGCCGCCGATGGGAACCGCGTTGGATTGATCACAGAAAGTACTTGCGAAAACCGACTCGTCGATTGTACTATAGGTTCGTCTCTGGATGAGGGACTTCCACTTCCAGTCTTTGTTCTTTCGGAGACGGCGTCTGGTGTTTTGAGCTTGTCAAACAAATGCGTCTTAGACAGGAAAGATAGCGCATTATATCAAGAGAAATGGGCTTCGTGGCCGGGCTTAGGTATTCGTCAACAGCTTGAAAATGCTGATGTGCTTCCGTTATTGCAGATATTATCCCGGTTTTTTACAATCCGGTTGATTGTCCGGCTCGGTATTGGTCCCGGATCGATATGGGTTTAATGGGAGAATCTTCATTGGTGAATCACAGGTTATCCACCGGCATGGATGAAATTGACGGATTAATCGGCGGCGTCATGGCCGGCGATAATCTGGTTTGGGAGGTCGATTCCGGGGCGCCGGTCCAGAACTTCGTGTCCAACTTTGTGTTGAAATGCCAGGCGGAAGGGGCGCCGGTTGTGTATGTGAGTTTCAATCGTTCCCCTCAAACGATCATCAAGACCTACGCCAGTCTGATGTCGGCCGGACAATTCAAGCTGGTTGACTGCTTTTCCTCGGGGAAAGGAAACGACGACGATGTGTTTCTCGACTTTTACAAATCCAGCGACAACCCGACGTTCTCCCAGGTTGTGCATATCAAAAATCCCGCCAATCACACCGAGTTCCAGAATATTCTGATGGCCGTCGGGTCCGAGATGTCCACCAATGCCCGGTATGTCTTTGACAGCTTGACGGGGATGTTTGACCTCTGGAATGACGAAAATACCGTACTGCTCTTTTTCGGACACTTTTGTCCCCGTCTTTTCGATATCAACACCGTCGCCTCCTGGTTGCTGGAAAAGGAGGCCCATTCCGAACGGTTTTTGGCCAAGCTGCGGCACATCACCCAGGTGGTTCTGGAGATTTCCGTATCGGGAGGGATTCGTACCCTGACGGTGAGAAAAGCGGCCAATCGGCGTTGCGCGGACATCGGTGTCCCGCAGTGGTTTCATGTGGTCGATGGCAACCTGGTGATTGCCGCCGAATCCCGGGAGGATCGGGAGCTCGGGCTCCTGACGCGGATGGGCGAGGTTCTGGGGACGGCTCTGGATCCCCAGTCTTTTTATAACCAGACGATGGACACCCTGGCCCATGAGCTTGGGATGGTCCGTGGAACGCTGGTGCTTCTGGATCGGACCGAGAACAAACTCAAGATCGCCGCGGCCCATGGGCTTTCCACCTCCGAACGGGCACGGGGCGAATACGCCGTCGGAGAAGGGGTAATCGGACAAGTCGTGGAAACCGGCATATCCGAGGTCATCCCCGACATTTGCCAGGATGCCCGGTTTCGGAACCGGATTACCGCGCACCGCATCGACACGGCCCATCCGATCGCCTTCATCTGCGTTCCCATCAAGGTTGACAATGAGGTTGTGGGCGCCCTGAGCATCGATCGGCCGTTCGCGGCCGGGTCGATGTTGGACAAGGATTTGAGACTTCTATTGATCGTGGCCTCCATCATCTCGCAGGTTCTGAAAATCAATCGGCTGATCCATGTGGAGAAAGACGAAATCCTCACCCGCAACAAGCAGGCGCTGGACGAAATGCGGCGCCGTTACCGGATCGAAAATCTGATCGGCCAAAGCCATGTCATTGAACTGGTCCTGTCCACGGCGGCCACGGCCGCCAAATCTCGCGCCGCGATTCTCATCACGGGTGAAACGGGGACGGGCAAGGAGCTTGTCGCCAATGTCGTCCATTACAACAGCGACCGCTCCCAAGGGCCCTTCATTAAGGTCAACTGCGGAGCGCTGCCCGAGACCTTGCTGGAGTCGGAGCTTTTCGGCCATGTCAAGGGGGCGTTTACCGGGGCCTTTGCCAACCGAAAGGGCCGCTTCGAATTGGCCGATGATGGCACGCTGTTTCTGGACGAAGTGGCCGAGATGAGTCCGAGATTGCAGGTCAAGCTACTGCGATTTCTCCAGGAAAAAGAGTTCGAGCCGGTGGGTGGAACGGTCACCATCCAAGTCAATGTCCGTGTCGTGGCCGCGACCAGCAAGAATCTCAAACAGGAAATCCGCGAAGGCCGATTCCGTGAAGACCTCTTTTACCGACTCAATGTGATCCCCATCCATTTGCCTTCGCTTCGCGAACGCCGCGAAGATATCCCGCTTCTGGTGGACTATTTTCTGGAAAAATACAACCTTCAGAACGGCCGACATATCAGCAAGATTTCCCGCAAAGTTCTCGATCTGCTCCTCCAATATCCCTGGCCGGGCAATGTTCGTGAACTCGAAAACTGCATTGAACGCGGCGTGGTCTTAAGTCCTGGAAATGTCCTGTCGTTTGAATTTCTTCCCGATGAGATCGTCTCCTACAATCAGAAGACGGGACACCCGGCTGGGCATCCGGCGGGTGAGGATCTCGAATTCCGCCTGGCAACGGAGCGTTTCTGCGATCGAGCGAGTCACTTGTCCGATGTCTGGAATACGATTCATCGTATAGTCGATGAAATCATCATCCGCAAGGCCATGTCTCAACACGCCAGTCAGCGAACGGTTGCCGAAATGCTCGGCATCAGCCGAATGACCCTTCGAAAAAAGATGCGTGAATACGGGATCGGGTGACCCTCCTCAATCCAGGCGGCCTTATAATTTGATTCATATCCTTCCGCGCCCCCGCATCCAAGTGGCCAAAAGATGGCCCAGTGGTCTATATATTAGACCGCTTGCGTCTGCCTTTGCCGCCTCGCCACTCGGGATTTCCATGAGCATAACTCTCGCATTTCAAAGCAGATAGAAGCTTTTTTATCACCCTCCGAAATCTGGCACACCCGTTGTTATATCCTTGAGAACTGATCCGAAGGTCTCTGGCTGTATTGATGGAGGTTTGGACCGGCATGGTTAAGCGGATTCAACGAAACAGTTGAGGGTTTTGTGTCCATGCAATCGGCGGGTCTTTGGGTACAGACAGGTTCGAGGGAACAGGATTACGGTTTTGGGTGAGGTGCCAATGTCCGGAACGCCAAAAGTCCAAGTCGGTGAAACCGAACACAAGCAGGTTGCACCCCAAAGGCCGTTATCCGAGACGGAGTTGAGAGATTTCAAGAATGTGATCCATAATCTGATGCAGGACGCCCTGACGGTTTGGGCCGATGCATGGGCGGAATTGGACAGCCGATTGCCCTCCGGCGGGAAGGATCCGGTTGAATCCCATCAACGACTCGAACCTTCCTGTGGCTGGTCCGAGTATTTCGAAAAAATGTGGATATTGAGGCACTATCTTGATTTTACCAAGAAGCTCAGCCAGCAGTAACGATGGTTCTAATTCGGAAGAGAGAGATGAGATGATCGTAGCGCCAAGGAACAGGAGCAGGACACCTTGAATGCCCCCTTGAAAATGCATCTATTCTACTGTTGTACCTGTCTGGATCGGGAGGAAATCGATCGATGCCGCAAGTCGCTTCAGGGCGATGTTGTCTGCGTGATCGGGTTGCCCTGTTCGGGCAAGATCGATGTCCCCTATTTGATCAAAGCATTTGAAACCGGCGCCGACGGGGTGATCATCGTGACCTGTGAAAGCAACGAATGCCGAAACCTTGAGGGGAACCTGCGGGCACAGAAGCGAGCCGATGCCATGGACGAGCTCCTGGAAGAGATCGGACTGGGCCGAGGACGCGTGGCGGTAGTTCATAAGACCGTTGCCGGGATGGGGAAGATCGTCGAAGAGATCGGGGCATTTTGCACAACGATCCGGCATCTTTCTGTGCCGAAGCCCGGCACTCCGAAGGTTTCCGGTATCCCACAACGCCATCCACAACCTCCGACAACCCGTCCTCATCACCAGGAGATCGCATGAATCCGGACAGCAGGATTTCGAAACGAATCGCCAAAGGAGAATTCATTATCACGGCGGAATATCTGCCTTCCGCGAAAGTAGAATCATCCCTACCCGATGCGATCACCAAGGCGCTGGGGGGAAAGGTGTCGGCCGTTAATGTTGCGGACAATCCTTTTGGCGTCGCCTTGTCCAGTCTGGCCGGTTCGATCGCCTTACGGCAAGCCGGAATCGAACCCATTTATCAACTGGTCACCCGCGACCGGAATCGCATCGCGCTTCAGTCGGATTTATTAGGAGCCGCTTCCCTTGGCATCCAGAATGTTCTGTGTTTGTCGGGTTACCATCAGATCCTGACCGGAAGCCCTGAGTCGGCAAATGTCTATGATCTTGACTCGATCCAACTTCTTGCCGCCATAACCCGGATGCGGGATCAAGGGGTTCTGCTTGACGGGACGAAGATCGAAGGCCCATTTGCCATGCTGGCCGGCGCTGTAGCCAATCCGTTTCTTCGTCCAATGGAGTTGAATATCCTTCGTGTCACCAAAAAAGTACAAGCCGGTGCGGGTTTTATTCAGACCCATCCGGTATTTGATGTCCCCGCGTTTGGGGAATGGCTGACAACCGTCCGGGCTCAAGGCCTTACGGGCAAGACCGTCATTCTGGCCGGCGTGTTGCCCTTGAGAGATGCCGCCGAAGCCGAAACTCTCCGGGATCGGTACACCGATTTCCAGATTCCCGATGGGATCATCAAACGGCTCAAAACCGCCGGGGGTCCGGATGCCCAACGGAAAGAAGGATTGGCCCTCTGCGCGGAAATTATCCGGGAAATCAAAACAATGGATGGTTTACGGGGAATCCATATTCAATCCGGCGGCAACGAAGCGGTCGTACCCCAGCTTCTTGCGGCATCGGGACTTTGAATCATAAGGACTCAATATGCCGGACAAATATCATATTAAGACGACCCCGGTTCCGCCGCGGCTTGCCCGCATCGGTAAGTATGGCGTGGTGGACTGGCGCGAGGATTGCGCCCGCTGTCACAACTGCGTCAAAAAAGCATGCGTGTACGACCGCCACAAACAAGAAACGGACTATGTCCGAAACCTCGATGAGGTTCAAACGCTATTCTTCGATTGTATGGGGTGTTTCTCCTGTGTTCAGAATTGTACCAAAGGCCTCCTTCGCCTGGCGGTGAATCCCACCTACACCGGTCTGGGCAATGCCTATTGGAAGCCCGAAGTCATTCAGACAACCTGGGCTCAGGCGGAAACCGCCAAGATTCCCGTGTCCGGGGCCGGCTATCGAGGTCCGTTTTCAGGACCCGGCTTTGACTCCATGTGGACGGATATGTCGGAAATTGTCCGTCCCACTCGGGATGGGATTCACGGTCGAGAGTACATCAGCACTTCGGTGGATATCGGGCGAAAACTCCCGTTTCTGACATTTGACGGGAAAATCCCGACCCGAAAGGATTCACCCCTTGTGTCGATTCCGATGCCCCTGATGATCGACATGAATTTGTCCCAGTATGCGCTGCCAGCCCTTGGAAGTCTTCTCCGGGCCGCCGCCGTGCGAACCGGCCTGATTGCCATGGTCGATGCACGCGACTGGACGCTGGCCCTGGATTGTCCGGAGGACCATCTTGCCCATGTGGCGTTTCATCTTGACGCCGATGTTCCGCCGCCCCCCAAAGAAGTACTGGGCAAGACCCGGATCGTGGAAATATCCGATAGCCCCAAGGTCCGCGATCGGATTCAAAAACTCAAAGACGCCGTTCCGGGGATCGTTGTGTGCGTAAAAGTCACGCTGGATTCCTCTGGCGCGCAACGAGCGATCGAACTGGCGGGATATCCGGAAATGGAAGTGATCCGCGTCGTCGCCGATATCAACGGCAACGAGATCGGCGTGCCCAAACCCCGGTTTATCAAGGACCTGATCCGCGAGATTCACACCCATCTGATTGACGATGGGAACCGGGATGAGATCACCCTTATCGCAAGCGGGGGCATCGCCTTAGCGGAACATATGGCCAAGGCGATCATCTGCGGCGCGGATCTGGTCACCATCGACCTTCCGCTGTTGATCGCCCTGGAGTGCCGGGTGTGTACTACCTGTGAAGCCGGGATGTCCTGTCCGGCAAAACTCGAGACGATCGATTTCAATTATGGCGTCGGACGCATGACCAACCTCATTTCCGCATGGCACGACCAGTTGGTTGAGGTTATGGGCGCCATGGGGATGCGCGAGGCCCGCCGCCTGCGGGGCGATGTCGGCCGTGGAATGTTTTTCGAACAACTTGAGGAGGAAACCTTTGGCAGGTTATTCGGAACAAGAAAATAATCTCCAGCAACTGCTGCCTGAGAAAACATTCAAGACCCGCGTACCCCAGGCCGAGGTGGCCCGGGAGACGAAACCGGCGCCGTCGCGGTATCGCAACTCGATCGCCAAATATGTCATCCGCCGCACCAGCGATTGCACCCGTTGCGGAACATGCGTCCGAGTATGTCCTCACGGAGTCCATGTGGACAAACCCGGCTACAAGTACTTTGCGGAGCCCCGCCTGGACTTGTGCATCGGAACGGCCTGTTCGAAAACGGATCATTACTGTGTAGCGGCCTGCCCCCGATCCGCCCTGCGGATCATGGAGAATCCCATGATGGAGGCATTCGGGGATTACCGCTGGACCGCGGATTTGATTTTGGCTACCTGGATGATGGCCGAAACCGGGGATAGTCCCCCGGCGGAATACGGGTATGAATACGAGTGCGGCAATTCCGGCGGCGGATTCGATCGGTTACGCTTTCGGTTCCCCGAACAGGCCCCCGTGGAGATCGCCGAAGATGAAATCGACACGGGCATCGAATTGAACCGGCGGAATGATGACCGGCCCCGGATCCGGATCGATGTTCCCTGGTATGGCGGCGGCATGTCTTTCGGTTCGGTGAGCAATGTGACGCAGCTTTCCAAAGCCCGTGCGGCCGTGGCCTGGAACACCTTTACCTGTACCGGCGAAGGCGGATACATGGAGCGGCTCCGCCCGTATGACGATCATGTAATCACGCAGATCGCCACCGGCCTGTTCGGCGTGCGCGAGGAAACGATTCAGCGGGTTCCGATTGTGGAATTCAAATACGCCCAGGGGGCCAAACCCGGACTGGGAGGCCACCTGCTGGGCGATAAGAACACCATCAGCGTGTCCAAGATGCGGGAGGCGGTTCTGGGGATATCCCTGTTTTCACCGTTCCCGTTCCACAGCGTGTATTCCATCGAAGACCATATGAAGCACCTGGACTGGATCAAGCACATTAACCGAAGGGCCTTGATTTCAACCAAGGTGTCAACCCCGAACGATGTCGATATGGTCGCCGTGGGCAGTTATGCGGCGGGCACGCACATCGTGCACCTGGACGGCGGATACGGAGGCACGGGAGCGGCGCCGGATATCGCCAAAAAGAACATCGCGATGCCCATTGAATACGCCATCGGCAAGGTTCACGCGTTTCTCGAAGCCGAGGGGGTACGGAACGCGGTGACGCTGATCGCCAGCGGAGGAATCCGTTCGGCGCACGATATCGCCAAGGCCATCGCGCTGGGGGCCGACGGGGTGGTCGTCGGGACGGCCGAACTGGTCGCGCTCGGATGTGTCCGGTGTTCCCGGTGCGAGAGCGGACGAGGGTGCCCCCGAGGGATCGCCACGACCGATGCGGAACTTCAGACGCAGATGCTGGTCGATTGGGGAACGCAACGGGTGATCAACCTATACAGCGCATGGCGTAAGCAGCTCGTTCAATTATTGAGGCAACTGGGCCTGCGCAGCGTCGGCGAGCTCCGGGGACGGACGGACCTGCTGATGCATCTTGACTATACCAATGATCGGGAGCACAAACGGTGAATCGGGATCGGATACGACTACTCCTGGAATCAAAACGACGGCTGATCGAGGGGCTCGAACTTCCCCCCGTTGTCACCAAGGGCGAAGAAGAAGGGGGATGCGGCGTTGTCGGATTATGCTGTTCCGAACCGGTGGCGGGACGGCACATCTATGAGCCATCCAAGCAGATGCACAATCGAGGCAATGGTAAAGGGGGCGGGATCGCCGCCGTCGGTTTTCGTCCGGAACAACTGGGGGTCAGCCGCGAGATCCTGAACGATTATTACATGCTCCACATCGCCGTGCTGGATCCGAGCGTTCGATCGGACATGGAACGGCAGTTCATCCAGGCGCATTTCGAGATCGCCGCATCGAGCCAACTGGAGAGGATGGACGACTGGCACAGCGTCCCCGGCCTTGAAGCGCCGCCTCCGGATGTATTGCGGTATTTTGTCCGCGTCAAACAGGATGTCCTGGACGCGTTCATTCGGGACAATGAATGGACCGGGCTGGACCGCCGCGACGCCGAGGATGAGTTTGTCAACCAGAACAGTTTCAAGCTCAACCAGGCCTATTATGCCTCCCTTGGCGACAAGAGGGCGTTCGTGCTGTCCCACGGCCGTAACATCATGATCCTGAAGGTTGTGGGCTTCGCCGAAGCGATCGTGCAGTATTACCGAATTGAGGATTTGTGCGCACACATCTGGATCGCTCACCAGCGATACCCGACGAAAGGGCGCGTCTGGCATCCCGCCGGCGCTCACCCCTTCGCGGGAATCAACATGGCACTGGTCCACAACGGCGATTTTGCCAATTACCACTCGGTCAGCGAATGTCTCCGGCAGCGCCACATCATCCCGCAGTTTCTCACGGATACCGAGGTCTCGGCGCTTCTGTTCGATCTTCTCGACCGAACCTATGGATATCCTCTCGAATACATCATCGAGGCGTTGGCCCCCACGACCGAATTGGATTTTGACCGCCTCTCGGAAGAAAAACAACGGATCTACCGAACCATCCAGGCCACGCATATTCACAGTTCGCCCGATGGGCCCTGGTTCTTTATCATTGCCCGCAATGTGGCCCGGCAAAAACAGTTCCAACTTATGGGAATCACGGACACGGCCATGTTGCGTCCACAGGTGTTTGCCTTTCTGGACGGCGAGGTCCAGGTCGGCCTGATCGCTTCCGAAAAACAGGCGATCGACGCCACCCTCCTGAGTCTTTCACAGCAGGACAAGCGGATCGCCCCGATCGCCGACCGTTATTGGAACGCGCGAGGCGGCAGCCACACCGATGGCGGGGCGTTCATCTTCAACCTGAACGAAGATTCGAGCGGCGCCATGAGAATGACCTGTGTCGATAAGTTTGGAAAACCCGTTCGTATGCCGAACGGAACTTCGGCGTGCGATTTTTCGGTGGACCAAACGGGCCCCTGCCATCCGGACACGGAAGCTTCCCTGCGGGAGATTCTGGATCGTGCGGTGCCCTTCGAGGTCTATGCCTACATCCGCGACCATGCCGATTCATGGTCCTTTGACGAATTTGGCGCCGCCTGTCGAGCTCTTTCGGATTTCGCCGAAGATCCCAAGCTGATCGCGACGGCCATTGACATCCTGACTCTGCTGACCGACCGGTCCTATTCCACGGGCAGCAAAAAGAAAAGCCATGTCGCCTGCCTTGTGCGTGCCGAATTGTACCGACTGTTTCGGAAGGTTCCGTATCTTCGCACGGCGGCCAGCGTCGATCCGGCCTATCGGTTGATCGACTTTGAAACCCGGGGAGACCTCAGACCGCCCCGGCAGAACGAAATGGTTCTGGTCATTGACGCCCGCCATTTTCCTCCCGAAGGATGGGAATGCGACGCCTCCCTGCTGGTGGACGGCTACGCCCGGGGTTGGCGGCGTTTCATCTGTTTTGACTGTCGCGGACAGAGATTTACCGGGTGCGGTCTTGGGCCGGAGACCGACGAGGTGACGATCGATGTCTATGGCAGTTCCGGCGATTATCTCGCATCCGGGATCGACGGCATGACGATCACGGTGCATGGGAACGCTCAGGACCAGTTGGGACAGATCATCAAGAGGGGCAAACTGGTCATTCATGGCGATGTGGGCCAAACCTTTATGTATGGCGCCAAAGGGGGGGAGGTCTTTATTCGGGGCAATGCGGCCGGACGACCTCTGATCAATTCCGTGGGCCGACCCAGAGTGGTGATCAACGGGACCTGCCTGGACTTCCTGGCCGAATCCTTCATGGCCGGCGATCCCTTGCAGGGCGGGGGATTTGTCATTCTCAATGGTATTCAATTCGACGATGAGGGCCGAACCCTTCCTCTGAGCGAACCGTATCCGGGAAGCAACCTGTTTTCCCTGGCCTCCGGTGGGGCCATTTATGTCCGAGATCCCGGCCGCAGTATGGTGGCCCAGCAATTGAACGGCGGGGAATACGCCGAGTTAACTTCGCAGGACTGGGACTTGATCCTTCCGTACCTTCAGGAAAACCAGCGGCTCTTCGGAATCCGCATCGACGATTTGCTGCTGGTCGATGGCCGTCCGCGAACGCCGCAGGAGGTGTATCGGAAGGTTCGTCCCTTGAAAGCGAAGCCGCCCGCACCGGCGGCGCCGGCGAAAGCGAAAGAACCGGAACTGGAAGATGCTGTGGTGGATGACTGACAACCCTGGTTGAACCGAACGGCTCGGCGACACAAGGGCCGGGAATTCAGGAGAATAACGCGACATGGCGATCATTGTGACACAGGAAAAAGCGACGGACGGCATCCTCCGAGAGGTGCAAGAAATCTCGGGGGTTGACCTGAGCGTCTGTTACCAGTGCAAGAAATGCACCAGCGGTTGTCCAGTGGCGGCGCTGGTCAAGTCCCCGCCGTCGGAGATCATTCGCCGGCTCCAATTGAACGCCGGCGACGAAATCCTGGAAAGCGACCTCCTTTGGACCTGCCTGTCCTGTGAAACCTGTTCGGCCCGGTGTCCTATGGGGATCGATCTGGCGGCGGTGATGGATGCGTTACGACACCTGGCTCTGGACCGGAAGGCGTCGAAACAGCAGGGGAATGTTCCTTTGTTTAATCGTGTATTTCTGGAGACTGTCCGGCTCTTTGGCCGTACCTATGACATGCTGATGATCGCCGCCTACAAGGTTGGCACGCTCAAACTCCTCAACGACACGGAGAAGTTTCCAACGATGCTCAAAAAGCGGAAAATCGCCCTGTTTCCCACTCTGGAAGCCGATCGGAAGACGGTCCGGAGGATTTTCAAAAAGGCAAAACAGAACCGAGGAACATAACGGATGAAGTATGCTTACTTTCCAGGATGTTCGGCCGAATCCACGGCCAGAGATATGCATGAATCCACTCTGGCGGTTTCCGAACGGCTCGGAATCGACCTTCAGGAACCCAGGGGCTGGACCTGCTGCGGCGCCACGGCGGGACACCAGACGGATTCCCTCTTGGCTGTCTCGCTTCCCGCGGCGACATTGGTGAAGGTCAAGGATATGGGGCTGGATCTGGTCGCCAACTGCGCTGCCTGCTATAACCGGCTGAAACTGGCCAATCATCTGGTATTGACAAGTCCGGATATGCGTCGAAAGGTGGCCGATGCGATCGGCCGGGATTACGACGGTTCCGTCCGCATTCGGCATTTCATGGAAGTCCTTCTCGAAGATGTTGGTCTGGACACGATCCAGAATGCCCTGCGGAGCTCCCTCAAAGGGCTGAAAGTGGCGTGCTATTACGGATGTCTTCTGGTTCGCCCCCATGAGGCCATGCAGTTCGATGACCCGGAAAACCCAACCTCTCTCGATCGGCTCGTCAGGACGCTGGGGGCCGAGACCCTCGATTGGCCTCACAAGGTCGAGTGCTGCGGGGGCGGCCTTTCGATGACGCGAACGGATGTGGTGATCCGTCTGACCGAGTCGATTCTGAGTATGGCCAAGCTGGCAGGAGCCGACTGCATCGCTGTCAGTTGTCCCATGTGCCAGATCAATCTGGATATGCGCCAGCTCGACATCCAGAGGCAACTGGGGAAACGCTATGATATGCCGATCGTCTATGTCACGCAACTGATCGGACTGTGCCTCGGCATTTCCGCCGACACACTTGGATTCAATAAACTCATGGTTCCGGCTTCGACCGTCATTGAGGCGGTCGGCGATGCCGCCTGATAGTCGCCACGACAGATTGCGATAGGATCTATGCAGCCAGATATGGGACAAAACAAAAAAAAGCCGATTGGAGCGGTGCTCGTACAGGGCGGCGGGATCGCCGGTGTTCAGGCATCCCTGGATCTGGCCAATTCGGGTTTTAAAGTCTATCTTGTGGAGCGCGACGCCGCGATTGGCGGGATGATGTCGCACCTGGACAAGACCTTCCCGACCGGAGACTGTGCCACCTGCATCGTCTCGCCCAAGCTTGTCGAGTGCGCCCGGAATCTGAATATCGAGATCCTCACCCTTTCGGAGTTGGTCAATTTGAAGGGCGATCCCGGTCATTTTACCGCCACGATCAAGCGGTATCCTCGCTATGTGGACGAGAAAAAATGCACCGGCTGCAGCGAATGTACCCAGGCCTGTCCCGTGCAAGTCCCCGATTACTTCGATCGAAACATGGGGAGCCGCAGGGCCATCGCCAAGCACTATGCCCAGGCCACGCCCAACCTTTTCGGGATTCTCAAAAACGGACATGCCCCCTGCAAAATGAAATGCCCGGCCAATATCAATGTGCAGGGCTATGTCCAACTGATCAAGAAGAAGGAATACCTCAAGGCCGTGAACCTGGTCCGAGAACGGAATCCACTGTCGGCGATTTGCGGCCGGATCTGCACTCATCCGTGCGAATCGGCCTGTACCCGCAGCACCGCCGACGAACCCATTGCCATCCGCCTGCTGAAGCGGTTTGCCTCGGATCAGGAAATGAAGATGATCGAGTCGGGCCAACTGGCTCTTCCCGAAGAGAAAAAGCCCGCTTCGAACGCCCGGAAAGTTGCCGTGATCGGTGCTGGCCCGGCCGGATTGACCGCCGCGCAGGACCTGGCCGATCGGGGATTTGCGGTCACCATATATGAAGCGCTCTCGGCAGCAGGAGGAATGCTCCGATGGGGAATTCCGGAATACCGGCTCCCCAAAAAAGTGTTGGACCACGAAATCGAACTCATCCGGCGCAAAGGGGTTCAGTTTGTCTTGAACTGCCGCATCGGAAAAGATATCTCCTTCCAGGATTTGCGCAAGGATCACGATGCTGTCTTCATCGGCGTGGGTGTTCATCAGGGCCGCCGGCTCGGGATCGAAGGCGAAGACAAACAGGGGGTTTGCCAGGGCATCGACTTCCTCCGGCAGGCCGCTTCGCCGAAAACCGCCCCGAAGATCAAGGGACGGGTCCTCGTGATCGGCGGGGGCAATGTCGCCGTGGATGTGGCCCGGACGGCGTTGCGGCTTGGCGCTCAAAGCGTCGAAATGGTTTCACTGGAGCAGCGCCGCGAAATGCCCGCCTATCCGGAAGAAATCGTGGATACCCTCAAGGAGGGGATCACGATTCGAAACGGATGGGGACCCCTCCGGATCCTCGGCAACGGAAGCGTGACCGGTATTGAATTGAAGCGGTGCACCCGCGTCTTCGACTCCGACGGAAAATTCAATCCCGTCTTTTCCGAACAGGATCGAGTATCCGTCGAAGCCGATCTGATCATCACCGCGATCGGGCAAACCAGTGATTCGTCTCTGATTGAGCACATCGGATTCCAGACCAGGAGCCGATTCATCCTGGCCGATCCGGTTGTTCTTCAGACCTCTTTGGAGGGCGTCTTTGCCGGAGGCGACGCGGTCTCGGGCCCCGCCTCGGTCATTGACGCGGTTGCGGCCGGCAAGCGGGCCGCCGAGTCCATTGAGCGGTATCTGAACGAGGCCGATCTTCTCGCAAACCGCTTTGAAGAAACCCTTCAACCCATTCCGGACGAACTTCTACCCTCGACGGTCGATACGACCAAGAAGCCTCGGTCCAAATCCACTGAACGACCGGCCGCCGAACGCCTGCGCGATTTCGACGAGGTGGAAATCGGCCTGACCGAAGAGGCGGCGCTGGCCGAAGCGGAACGGTGCCTCAACTGCGCCCTGTGCTCGGAGTGCCAGGAGTGCGTTGAAAGCTGCGAACAGCACGCGATCGATCATGCGATGCAAAAACGAACCATCGAAGTGGAAGTCGGTTCGGTCATTCTGACTCCGGGGTTTGAGGAGTTTGACGCCGGACGAAAAGGCGAATTCGGCTGGGGCCGTTACCGAAATGTGGTCACGACCGTACAGTTCGAGCGGATGCTCTCCGCCGCCGGACCGTTTCAGGGCCATGTCGTCCGTCTGTCGGACGGCCGCGAGGCCAAAAATATCGCCTGGATCCAGTGCGTGGGATCCCGCGATTCCAG
>Ga0209777_10004278_pt1 | contig 16977 bp, 13 predicted proteins | sample FrelakmetHBP12HB_FD_187147 | JGI IMG/M metagenome (GOLD analysis project Ga0209777, IMG submission 187147) | Freshwater lake sediment microbial communities from the University of Notre Dame, USA, for methane emissions studies -HBP12 HB (SPAdes)... | ecosystem: Environmental > Aquatic >...
TACCGCTCCTCACTCTCCAGCAATGCTTTCTCCATACGCCTTCGCTCAGTGATATCCTCTCCAGAACCGAGTACCGCGATAGTGTTACCCGCCTCGTCCTTCAGCAGCGTGGTGTTGTACCAAGAGATGATCCTTTCTTGCCCAGTCTTTGTCAGCACCGGACTTTCAACACATCTGCTGAGCCCAATCTCGCCTGAGATCAGCTTTGCAAAGGTGGCTTTTGCTCTGGCCCTGTTTCTTTCAGGCGTGAACGTATCAAACCAATTCTTACCAACAACCTCGCTTTCTTTGTATCCTAACATTTCAGTACACTTCTTGTTTGTCAATGTCGCTATTTGATTTGCGTCGATAACTTGTATGGCCACTCCTGCGACGTCAAGGTACCTTTGTGCCCTATCCCTCTCCTTTCGCAGTGCCTCCTCCACTCGCTTCTGCTCGGTTATGTTCTTCACGATTGTCAAGACAGCACTGGGTCGGCCTTGTTCACCAATCAGTCTAGTCACCGACTCGCCAATGACCTTTGTGCCGTCTTTTCTAATCCACACGAGTTCGTAGCGCTGGGTTACAGCCTCTCCTGTGATCTGTTGCTCCTGTCGATCGACAGCCTTTCGAAAGTCGTCGATCGACAGGAAACAGGCAACATTCATTCCCTGCAGTTCCTCAATACTGCAACCGGTTAGCGTTGCCATGGCGTCATTAGCAACGATGACCACGCCATCCAGTTGCAGAACCGCCACCGCATCATTCATGAATCCAAAGAGATCTCCGTAGCGTTGCACAAAAGAACGGGCAGCATACATTGAATCTTCCACTGATATCTTGCTCCTCACTGTATCCATGCGTTAGCAGTGATCAAAAAGGTGACAGCTAGGACAGGTTCTCAAAAGTGATCCACCCTTCTCTTAGGGCTCGAATCACAGCCTCGGTGCGAGAACTCACCCCCAGTTTGCGGAGAATATTACGAAAGTGGGCCTGAACCGTGCGATCGCTGATGACCATCTTGGCAGCAATAGCTTTATTGGTAAGGCCGCCAGCCGCAAACCTGAGTACTTCCAGTTCACGCCCGTGAAGACGCGGTTCTGTCACCTCTCTGGTCTTACCAGCGGATTCAGATAATCGAGCAACGATTTTGCAGGATGCCTTAGGACAAAAAACCGTCTGTCCTTTATTTACCGCTCTGATAGCTGCAACAACATCGTCAACTAGTGCGCTTTTCAAGAGGTAGGCAGCAGCCCCAGCCTCCACGGCGGGCAGCACATATGACTCATAATCATAAGCGCTCAACACTATAACAGCTGTTCCGGGGCTCTTTATTCTTATCTGCTTGAGGGCCTCAATCCCATCCAAGCCTGGCATGGCAACATCAACTATGGCAACGTCAGGCAAGAACTGTTCGGCAGCTTTTACAGCTTCCCATCCGTCTCCCACTTTGGCAACGATTTCAAGATCGCTTTCTTCGGCAAGGAGTCGACTCAAACCCTCGCGGAAAGCTGGATGGTCATCAGCAAGAAGGAGGGCTATCCTCTTCTGTGTCCCTTGTCGCACCGGCACATCTGACATGTTGCACCCCCAACACATCTAGTTCCCTTACCCCGGCCAAATGATAGGTTATGATACAGGATGTTGTCAAAGTAGAGTTACACTTTCCCCTACCTATCTATTTTGGTAGTATCTCATAGCTGACTTTCACAAAAGGCTAATTCAGCATAAGCATAAACGCTTATCATCCAGTAGGCCTTTTGAACCTCTATGATTCGCCTTTTGGCGGATTCAAATCAGGGCAGCATTTGTATAACATTTACCCATGGTTACGGGATGTCTTGGCCGCCGTGTCCTGGCCGTTAATCACTGCGCTAAATGATGGGTTGCGTTAACGTAGCAGTGGGTATGTCATGGAAGTGAGACACGTCATAGCCAAGGTGTTCTCATTGAACAGAACTGGCTGCACCAGCAAGAAACACAACCTGGTTGGAAGGTGATTGAGCAGTTCCTCAGAAAGCTGAAGAAACACTGGTGAAGCAGATCGCACCTACTACCATACCCGTACAACAAACGAGGGAAGCAGTCAATATGTACGTGACGTTTTGTGACATATTGCCGAGCAGGGGGGATTTCTAGAAATGGCAGAAAGGGTTGGATTCATCGGCCTCGGAGACGTTGGCCTACCAATGGCGAAGAGGGTGATAACCCACGGTTATGAAGTCACGATCTGTGGGCATATCAGGCGGGAACCTATCGACGAGATGAAGAAGCTGGGAGCGAAGGAGGTCAAGACGGCAAAGGAGGTGGCCCAATCATCAGACGTCACCATCACCATGCTTAGAGACGACAGCAATACTGAGGAGGTAGTCCTAGGTCATGGCGGTGTCTTGGAAGGAGCTGGGAAGGGGTGTGGCATAATCCTGATGAGCACTCTGTCTCCTGCATTATGTCACAGAATAGCGGCGGCAGCTAGAGCCCAAGGCGTTCGTGTTCTCGATGCTCCGGTAACCGGGACTCGGATGAGAGCGGCCACCGGAGAGTTGGGGATCATGGTTGGTGGGGAGAGGAGTCTCGTGGAGAAGTATCGTCCCATTCTCGAAACGATGGGGAAGATCATCTACTGTGGTCAACTTGGAATGGGCGAGATTGTGAAGCTGGTAAACAACATGGCGCTGATGATCAACATACAGGGAACGTATGAAGCCATATCCTGGGGAATAAGGAATGGTGCTGATGAAAAGCTCCTTGTGGATCTGATGAAGATAGGCACGGCGAATAGCTGGGTTGTGCAGAACTGGGAGTTTGTGAAATCAATGAATGTTGAACCGCCTCCGCTTACTTTCTATCTGGGATCGAAGGACCTTGATTATGCACTGAGGATCGGACGTGAAATAAGACAACCCTGTCCACTGGCCACTCTCTGTGAGGAGAGATTCAAGGGAGGGGTGTTTAGGTTGCCCGAGAAGAAGGGTCGAGAGCCACGAGGTGATGGGCATCAAGAGAAGCACAAGCCGTAGCTGACAGTTGCTAATCCTCTGTTGAGGTATAGGCTGACAACAGGGAGATAGCAGTTATTGAAGGAGGGAAATAGAGATGAAGCATAGGTGGATAACAGTGGTTGCATCTTGTCTGATGATCTTGGCCATGGTAGCCGCATTCTGCCTCAGTTGCGGTAAGGGTGGTGAAGGGGGAAAGGTGACTATCGTTGTGGGTAACATCTCAGACATGACAGGCCCAGCCGCAACGGCCTTAGTTCCCATCAACTACGCAATGCAGGACCTCGCCGACTACTTCAATAGCAATGGACTCATCCCCGGTGTGACGATAAAGGTGGTCACCTACGATGCAAGGTATGATCCATCCAGGGATGTGCCTGGCTGGGAGGCGTTGAAGGATAAAGGTGCAAATGTGATGGTCACCGCCTTGCCCACAACTGCAGAAACGCTGAAGCCCTTTGCAGAGACGGACAAGATTCCTCTGTGGTCACTGACGGCCAGTGACGCCCAGTTAAGCCCTCCAGGATGGGTATTCTGCGCCGAGGCTCCCACCTCAGCTTTGGTTAATACTCTCTTGGAATGGATCAGTCAAAAGGATACTGATTTCCCGACCGGTAGGCCCGCTAGGATCGGTTCGGCAGGTTGGGAGGAGCCATATGCCACATCGATCAGAGATGCATTGAAGCAGTATGCCCAGGCTCACTCGGACAAGTTTGAGTGGGTCGGCGGCCTGCTGTCCACCATGGGGGCGATGACCTGGAGCGGGGCAGTGGAGGCACTCAAGGACTGTGACTATGTTATCCCACCATCAACAGGCGTAGGCATGTCCACTTTTATGAAAGAGTATAGGGATAAGGGATATAAGGCGAAATTCATCGGTACCGATGCTCATTGCGCCTATGAAGGGCTGGCCATAGATGCGCTTGGTTGGGCCGGGGTTGATGGAATGCTCACTACCCAGCCGACGGATTGGTGGAGTGAGAATTCTACCGTAGTTGACCTGGCCAACAGTCTTCTCCAGGAGAACCATGCTTCGGAAGCTAGCGGGATTATTCAAACTGGCATTGGCTACGTAGGTTCGTTTCAGCAACTATACGCGTTCTACCAGGTGCTGCAGCAAGCAGTAGCCAATGTTGGCGCTAAGAATTTTAAGGGGCAAGCCTTTTATGACGCCGCCACCAATTTCAACACGACCTGGAACGGCTATAAGGAATGGAATTTCACAAGCACCAAACGATATACGTGGAACTATACCGGGATATACGAATGGAGCGCTCAGCAAGAGGACATAGTAAGAAAGGTCCCTGAATGGCTCCCCCTTGTGCTGGATTAGAAGAAAAGTGCCCGTAGCCTCAGGAAATTGTCTGCCTTGCGCCGGACCAATGCCTGCGCAAGGCAGGACAGGGAGGTAGGCGAAATGACACAAGGAGCTTTCGAGGGTGTCAAGGTCATAGAGTTTGGCCATTTCCTGCTCGTACCCACTGCGACTGCCATCCTTGCCGATTGGGGAGCAGATGTCATCAAAGTGGAGAACTTCAAGGCAGGTGGCGATCCAGTACGGTTCCCTTCGGCCATAGAGGGCCAGGCTCCGCCAGCAGACATCAAGCCAAGCATGTGGTTTCACTACTTCAATAGAAACAAGAGAGGCATAGGTCTCGATGCAATGACAGAGCATGGTAGGGAGATCATCTATAGGTTGGTGGAGAAAGCAGATGTCTTTGCCACCAATTTCGACCCTCGAGCCATTGAGAAAGCGAGGGTTGACTACAATACTCTCCGCGAGGTGAACCCGAGGCTTATCTACTGTCAGTGCAGCGGCTATGGTACTGCAGGCCCGGACATGCACAAACCTGGATTTGACTACGCGGCCTGGTGGGCAAGGAGCGGGATGATGGACAGGATATCAGCACCAGATCAGGACTTGCGCCCACAACGGCCGGGGTTGGGTGATAACCTGGCTTCTCCTGCCATTGCTGGAGCTATTGCTGCCGCTCTCTATTGTCGTGAGAGAACCGGCGTAGCGCAGAAGGTCGAGCTCAACCTTTATCACTTGGCAGTCTGGGGATTGAGTTTCGATATCGGCACTGCCCTCCACCAGGGCGTTAATCTCCGTCAGACAGACAGAAAAACTGTCACCAATGCACTATGGAATTGCTACAAGGCAAAAGATGGGAAATGGATAATGCTGGTGATGCCACAGACAGATAGGTACTGGCCTTCATTCTGTAAGGCGATGGGGAAGCCTGAATGGGGAAAAGACCCAAGGTTCGATTCCCATATGAAAAGGATGGCGCAGAACACGACATTAATAGCTGCACTCGACGACATCATAGCCAGCAAAACTGCCCCTCAGTGGGAAGCAATTGCACAGGAGTTCGACTTGGTTCTGGGACGCATTCAGACTCCACTAGAGGTGGCCAGCGACCGACAAGCCTGGGAAAATGGCTTCTTCACAGAGTTGGAATACGCTCCTGGCATGCGTTTCAAGGCAATAAACAGCCCCGTGAAGTTCAGCCAGACTCCAGCTACCATCAGGTCTCTTGCCCCTGAAATGGGGCAGCATACGGAGGAAATCCTCTTGGAGCTTGGCTATACGTGGGATGATATGGCTGGGCTCAAGAAAGAAGGCGTGATTCTTTAGAAGGAGGCGATATGGGCATATGCTACAAAGGTATGACACTGAAGGAGGCGGTGAATGAAAAGGAAAGCGTTTTCGAGAAAACCGGATATGCCTATGGGCTGAAGAACCTGGAGCTGGTCGAAGAGGATCCGGCCAAGTTCATGAGGTTCCAAATGAGGCTGGTAGCCGCCTGTATCAACGTGAGGGAAATGGCCAAGCTCATATCGGCAAACCCCGCGTCGCTGATCCAGGGCGAATTGCTGTTCCTCCTAGCCAACCCGGAAGGGGACGTCACCTCAACTTCCTATGGACTGGCCGGACATCTACAGTCTTTCCCTTACATAATTCGCTCGATTGCCGACCTGGGATTTGAGGAGGACCCCGGGATCAATGTGGGTGACATCTTTGCCACCAACGACGCCCTGTACGGCGCACCTCACAACGCTGACAACTACACCTGGGTGCCCATCCTCTACAAAGGGGAATTGATCGGGTGGACGGTCGGGCTTAACCACATCGTCGACGTTGGCGGCCTTCAGCCCGGCGGTTTGGGCACAACGTCTGTCAACGTCTTCACCGACGGCTTTACCTACCCTCCGACTAAGACCGGAGCGAACTTCAAGCAGCACCGATGGTGGGAACTGCACTGGAAGCGCCGGACCCGCACTGAGGCATTCAACGTCCTGGACGACAAGATGCGGGTAGCTGGCTGCGTCGCCTTGCACGACCGCATCCTGGGGATCGTTGAAGAGTTCGGCATCGACTACTTTCGGAAGGCCCTGAGGGAGATCATTGAGAGGGAGCGGCGTGTCCTCCTCAATAGAATCAGGTCTCAGGCTGTGCCCGGAATATACCACTGGCTCCAGTTCACCAGGGTGAGCTACAAGGGCGTCGTCGGGAAGTTGTTTGCCGCCTCCAACAGGGACTGGGTACTGCACAAGCCGGGCGAGTTCCATATCCAGTCAGACGGTAGCCTGTTCATGGACCTTGAGGGTCTAAGCAGCGAGGGGGGGTTTCACTGCAACGGCTATCCGCCGGCTGTCAGGATGCTGACTTCCCTCGGTGCCTGGCCCATGTTCGCCTACACCTCCACTCTCAACTCAGCCCTCATGTATGTGGAAAAGTGGAATCTGCCGCCGGGCTCCATGTTCAACCCCCAGAATCCCTTTGCAGCAACAGTGATGTCGCTCGGGGAGATAGGCGGCTACATAAACATGTTCCACAATTGCCTCAGCCTTGCCTTCTTCGCCAGGGGCTACCTCGAGGAGACCTTCCCTCAAGACGGGACCGGCGTCGGCTATGGGCTGGCCGGGGTGCTGAAGGATGGTTTCCAGTGGGCCGGCGGCGATATGACACTCATCACGTGCTGGGCCGAGGGGGCAACCCCCTACCATGATGGATTTCCGGCTGCTTGCTGCCAGCCTAACCCACAACCAGACATGGGTGAGACAGAAATGGGTGAGTTCCTGCAACCGACCAACCTGAATCTAGGCAAAAAGCTGGTGCCCGACTACTGCGGACACGGCAAGTACAGAGGTGGCCTCGGAATAGGCATGTGTCAGCTGATCGTCGAGCCGGGCCAATCCTTGATCATGGCCGTCTTCGCCGGGGCTGCGGGAATGGGACGCGGCGCCATGGGAATGAGCGGGGGCTACACCGGTGACCAGGACGTCATTGTCTTTGTCCACGACACCAACATGAGACAGCTGCTGAAAGAGGGCAGTTCATACCCAACCGATTTCGCCGAGCTTCGCGAATGGCTCAAGCAAGGCAAGTTGAAAGCCGGCGCGGTGGAGAGGTATACGTCGTCATCGCCCAATGTCTTGTGCAAAGACGGCGATTTGGTGGCTATGGCTTCCGGCGCTCGATGCGGATGGGGTGACGTTCTCGAAAGAGACTTTAACCGGGTGCAGGATGACTTACATTACGGCTGGGTAACGCCGCGCACTGCTAGGGTAATGTACGGGGTGGTCGCCGACGACAAGGGCAAGGTGAACGCAGCGGAGAGCGATAGGCTTCGAAAGCAAATGCGGGACAAGAGGAGAGAAAGGTCGGTGGATGCCAAGGACTGGTGGAAAGAGGAAAGGCAGAAGGTCATGAAGAAGGAGTGGCGCGAAGACCTTCGCAACATGTTTGCTGATGCCTTGAAATATGGCAAATTCCGTCGCGAGTTCATGGGCATGTGGCAATTGCCCGACGACTACGCTCTATAGAAAGGGGTGCCATGCAGACAGGAGATACTCGTTTCACAAAGGACAACCTCAGGCTTATCGTTGAGGGCAAACTCGATTGGGAAGAAGTGAAGAAAGCGCTACGGTTGCGCCCCAAAGATGCAGACCGATTTTGGAAATACCTTGAGGTACTTCAGGAGAAGGTACCCTGGAAGGACAAGATACTCCTGCGCATCTCAGACCATCTCTACATTGTGGCTAAGGAAGGAGGCGGTAGAATAGTGAAGTGCGACTGCGGACAGGAACTCGGCGACTACCGCACCAACTGGAAGCTGAGCTGCAGGGTGTACGTCAGAAGTACCGCCGAACAACTGGCGGAGGTAGTAGCCACAGAGGAGGCCATCCCCAATCCGGAGTTGGTGGAAATCCGGGAGTTCTATTGCCCGGGATGTTTCGCTCTGCTCGGAGTAGAACAAGTCCCCGTTGGGTATCCGCCCGTATTCGAGATGCTGCCTGACCTCGACACATTCTACCGAGAATGGCTGGGAAAACCGCTGCCAGATGAGCGGCCTGACTGGTTCCACGACATGACTTTGGAAAAGCCCGCGCAGTGGGCAAAGGGGAAGTAGAAATGGCAGAAAAGAAGGTAGACGAAAGCTACTTGGTTGCCCAAGATGCTGGCGGATCGATGACGGACTGCTTCGTTGTTGACAAAGAGGGCAGGTTCGCCACCGGAAAGTTCCTCACCAACCACGAAGATGAGAGAGTGAGCTATCTTGGCGCACTGCATGATGCTGCCAAGAACTGGGGGATGACATCGTCGCAGATCCACAAAGCAGCGCTGTCCTCCACTTATACCGGGACTGCGATGGTCAACATACTGGTCACGCGCGGCGGAAGCAAAGTGGGCCTGCTTGTAACCAGAGGGTTTGCGCATCTGCCGATTATGGAGCGCGGCCTCACTTGGATAGGACAATCTTACGAAGACATCTTGCATCAACAGCTCCACGAACATACGCCCTGGCTGGTTGAGCCAGAGAACATCAAAGAAGTGACGGAACGCATCTCGGTGGGCAGCTACTACATGGCACATCACTTCTTTCCCGGCACGGTAGTCATCCCGCTGGTCGAGGCCGATGCTGTCAAGGGAGTCAACGAGCTTCTTGACAACCGCGTCGAGGTGATCGGAGTTCTGACTTTGGCCTCGTATGCCAACCCGGCACACGAAAAAAGGATAGCAGAGATTGCCCGCGAGATAATACAGAAGCGTGGCCTAAACATCCCTGTGGTCGCCTCCTACGAGATGTGCTGCGTTCCCAATGAGACTGAAAGGATAAAGACACTTCTCATACAGTGTTACATTGCCGAGGTGGCTAGAAAGAAGCTCTTCTTCATCGAGGAGGCGGCCAAGAAAGAGGGGTACAAACATAGCCTCTTCACCCTCTTGGCTTACGGAGCGGCCGCCAACATCCGCCACACAAAGCTGGTCGAAGCCGCTATCTCGGGACCTGTTGGAGGTCTGCTCGGAGGCAAGTTCATCTGTGACTTCTTGAAGGTGCCCAACATCGTCTGCTGGGACTTGGGCTGCACTACCTGTGACGTGGGGTTGATTGCCGCAGGACTTCTGCCAGTAAACAAGAACCCGGATTTCTCAGGGCACCGGCTGCGAATGCCCATGATAGCCATTGACTCCATCGGCGCCGGCACCAGCCACGTTGTACGTGCTGAACCGGCAACCAAGCACATATCTATTGGCCCCGCCAGCGTCAAGGCGGATTTGGGCACCTGCTACAAGTCAGCTCAGACGACCATCGGAGATATCGACCTGGTGCTTAACTACATAAACAAGGACTACTACCTTGGGGGCACACTGAAGGTTGACCGCGATAGAGCACTGCACGAGCTCGAGACCCAGATAGCGAAGCCACTGGGCCAAGACGTCTATGATGTATCGAGCAAGATACTGGATCTCCTGCATGCCAGAGTGGCCGATCACATCAATGGAGTCATGCTGTCTAGAGGTCTCAACCCGGCCGAGTTCACACTCCTCGTCTACGGAGCGGCTGGCCCGCTTCACTTGTGGGGTTTGGAGCGTCTTATCGGGTTCGGCGATATCATTGTGGTTCCGTGGGCAGCCGTGTTCTCTGCATTTGGAGTAGCAGGCGCTGACTACTTCCACCGCTACGACAAGGCCGTGACCGTCTTCCTGACCCCGGACATGACAGACGACATCAAGATGTACATGGGAAGTGCACTGAGCCAGGGATGGCAAGAGCTGGAGGAGCGAGGGCTCCAGGAACTCGAGAGCGAGGGCATCTCACCGGACGCGGTGATGTTCAAGTACGGCATGACGGGCCGGTACATCGGCCAGATGTCCGGCTGGGAGACACCCGTTGACGTAAGCAGAGTAACCTCGATCGAAGACCTCAACAGCGTAATTGCGGCTTTTGAGAAAACCTACACCAGCATCTATCCGTCTGGTGCCCGGTATCCTCAGGCTGGCTACCAGATCACAGAGATCTACGTTCAGGCGATCGCGAAGAAGCCAAAACCGGTCATACCTTCGTTTCCAATTGAGGGCAAGGCGCCTCCGAAGGACGCTCACAAAGGGCGTCGGGATGCCTATATAGACGGTGCCTGGGTAGCGATGGACCTGTGGGAGCAGGAGAAGCTTCGCGCAGGCAACAGAGTGGACGGCCCTGCAATAATCGAGCACACCATGACAACCTTCGTCATACCGCGACAGAACTACGTGGAACTGGATCAATATAGATTCATGAGATTCAAGAAAAAGTGACCTGGCGGCCCCCGAAGAGGCAGAACTAGGGTCAACCATTCGATCGGGAGGAACACGGCAGATAGATCCACCTGCCGTGTTCCTGGATGACAATGGGGATCACGCGATCCCAAGGGTGAAAGGAGTGAGATGGCAGATGGCATAATGAAAGTGGGATTTATTGGACTGGGTGATATCGGGCTGCCGATGGCAAAGCGGATCGTAACCGGCGGATTTCATAGCACGGTGTGCGGTCACGTGCGTCGGGCTCCAATCGAGGAGATGAAGAAGCTCGGTGCCCACGAGGCGAAGACGCCCAAGGAAGTGGCTCAAGCCTCGGACGCCACGATAATCATGGTGCAAAACGACAAGCAGGCAGAGGAAGTGATATTCGGGCCAACCGGTCTCCTAGAGGGGGTAAAGAAGGGGGATGGGATTGTCCTCATGGGCACCTTCTCTCCAGCTTTCTGCAGGAAAGTGGCAGAATCGGCGAACCCAAAAGGAGTTGACGTGTTTGATGCGCCGGTAGTTGGGGCTCGCATGGGAGCTGAAGCCGGAACTTTGGGTATCAGTGTCGGCGGCGACAAGGATGCGCTGGAGAAATATCGCCATGTGCTGGAGAGACTGGGGAAGATCACGTATTGTGGGCATCTTGGCATGGGGCAAATCGTGAAACTGGTCAACAATATGGCTGCCATCATCAACGCGCGCGTAGCCTACGAAGCCATAGCATGGGGTATAAGGAACGGTGCCACCGAGGAATTACTCGTGACTCACATGAAAAACGGCTCGGGCGGTAGCTTCGTGGTTCAGAATTGGGGTTGGCTGAAATCGATGATGACTGACCCACCTCCACCTACGTACTATGTGGGAGCCAAGGACCTGAGCTATGCTCTAGCTATTTCCCACGAGATAGGACAACCCTGTCCAATCGCGGGTCTCGTTTGTGAACTTCAACTCATGGGGCCGCCCACGCTACCTGAGACGTCCAAGAAGTAGGCTGGTGGTTTTGGCTCAATAACGAAGGCCATCGGTGTATATGGACGAGGTGTTATGCTGCTGACTGACACTTGTCGCTATTGTGCTTTCCGACCCATTTGGGGCAAGACACGCTCATGATGAGGAGAGTGTCAATGGCTGCGATCTGGAAGTAGAGGAGTCATGACAAGAGGATGATAACGGTCAATATTAGTATCCTGGGCATCTCCGGGAGCCCTATCAAGGGAGGCAACTGTGACACGATGGTACAGGAAGCACTCAAATCAGCTGCACAGGTGCCAGGGGTGGAGACGGAATTTCTCACCTTAGCCGACAAACAAGTCGTCCTTTGTCGTCACTGCCAGTGGTGCATACAGAATCGAGCGCCATGCAAAACGCAGGATGATGCCAACATGATATTCGACAAGATGATCAAAAGTGATGGCTTGATCTTGGGTGCACCTGTATGGAACGTCGGTGCTGCCCCGCTTTTCTCAACGTTGATCTCTCGATGGAGATATCACCAATTCTTCACCTACAATTTCCGAAATAAGGTGTCCGGTCTTCTGACCGTTGGATTTCTCGGGATGGGGATGGAGCGTGCCTTGGAAGACCTTGAGGTCGTGGGCAGGGGTGCGGGATTTGTAGTTGCTAGAGGCTGGGCTCTTTCCAGCACAGCCGCATTTGGCCAGAGGCCAGCATACCTGGAGCATGGCGTGCTGGATGACAAAGCTGGGATGATTCGGGTTCATAATGTAGCCACGAAAGTAGTTGAAATCACGAGAATGATCAAGCACGCCACGAGCGCGGGAGTCACTCTGCCTGAAGAGTATAGAACTACTTTTCGGGGGGTACACCTGAAGGATCGGGATAAGAAGATCTTTGTCGATGGGGTTTGGAGAGATAGTGAGTAGCACAAGAGAGCCGGGGTCCGCAGAGCCTGCTACATGAGAACAAGAATAACTGAACTGCTAGGAATAAAGTACCCTGTAATCCAAGCACCAGCCAACTACGTGGGAGTGCCTCGGCTAGTAGCCGCCGTGTCCAATGCCGGCGGCTTTGGCATCCTGGCATCGGGGCGGTTTGCGCCTGAAGAGATAAGAGAAGACGTCAGGGCTGTCAAACAACTGACCGACAAGCCCTTCGGGGTGAATCTTATATTCGGCAGCCCAGGATATGAGAAGCTAGCCGAGATTTTCATAGAGGAGAGGGTTCCCTTGATTTGTCACTCCAGGGGCAACCCCAAATGGCTAATTGATCTCACTAGGGGCTATGGAATCAAGATCATGGCCATGGTAGGAACTGTCAGGCATGCGATCAGGGCTGAGCAAGACGGAGCTGATGCTGTTATCGCCCAGGGGGAGGAGGCGGGTGGTCACGTGGGTTATGTGAGTACTATGGTCCTACTGCCGCTGGTCGCTGGCAAAGTGAAAATTCCAGTAGTGGGCGCAGGAGGCTTCTCTGATGGCAGAGGACTTGTAGCCGCACTGGCGCTAGGAGCGGAAGGCATTGCCATGGGCACCAGATTTGCACTCACCGAGGAGAGCCCTTTGCCGGCTGGCATCAAACAGAGGTACCTAGAGTCAAGCGAGAATGACACCGTAGTCACCCCTGCCATTACCGGGACGCGACTGAGAGTAATCAGCAACAGGTTCACCCAGATGCTGGAGGAGGGAGAGCGGAAGCTTTCCTGGAAGGAAAGGGTGTCTAGTGCACTGAAAACCAGGAGGATGCTGGGAGTATCGTGGTGGCGGTTCCTAGTCGGTGGCTGGAATATGAGGAAGGAGTATGAAGCATCCGCATCACAATTGGGACACCTAGCGGCAGGAGGTGTGCGAATCAGGAAAGCTATGGTTGAGGGTGACGCCGACTTTGGTGTTATGCCCAGCGGCCAGATTTGCGGAAGAATAGAGGACATTCCCAGTGTTCAAGAACTGATTGAGCAGATTGTAGCTGAGGCTACCAGCACGCTGGATTCCGTGAAAAACAAAGTGCTGATCTGAGTCCTGCTATGGCAGATAGCACTCTAATAGTACCTTGAAATAGGAATACCAACAGGTCTCTTGGGTCAGAAACGGATGATGCCACGACTTTTCAGAAAGGAGATGGATTCAAGCGGCTGAGCTGAGAACGGAAGACACTCTCCCAAAACTGTTGTACCGCAATTGCCGACAATGGGGTGGCAATCGTGTTGCGTTGCGCAAGAAACGATACGGCATCTGGGAAGAGTATACATGGGGAGACTGCTACCAGAAGACCAAGGCCATTTCTCTGGGTCTAACGCGTCTGGGTCTTGGAGCAGGGGATGGAGTGTCCATTCTGGGCGACAACAATCCGGAGTGGTTCTGGTGTGAGCTGGGTGTACAGGCAGCTAGGGCAGTGGTTGCAGGACTCAACCCTGGCGGCTCTAATGAGGAAACAAAGGGTTTGATGACCCTTTCCCGGGCTAAGTTCGCCTTGGCCCAGGACCAAGAGCAGGTAGACAAGCTCCTGCAGATCAAGAAGGAACTCCCTTCCATACAGAAGATCGTCTACTGGCAGGAGAAGGGCCTGCGGCACTATTCCGATCCGACCGTGATCAGTCTAGCTGAGGTGATGAGGCTGGGTGAGGAGTGCGAGAGAAGCCAGCCTGGGGATTTTGAGCGAAAGCTGGCTCACGCAAAGGGAAACGATATAGCCATGATGCTCTTTACTCTTGGAGCTAACGGTGCCCTCAAGGTGGTGCCAGCAACACACAGTTTTCTCATTTCCTCCGCGGAAGCTGCCTTGGCTTCCAACCCAGTCTATAGTAGTGATGAGTATGCCTCAATCATCAGTCCAGCATGGTACTTCGAGCAGACACTGGGCTTTGGGGTCTCGCTGCTCAGGGGCCAGAAGCTCAACTTTGCTGAAAAGGTGGACACTCTGCCAGAGGATTCGCGAGAGATCTCCCCGCATGCCTTAGCCTATCCGCCGAAGTTGTGGGAGAAAATTGCTGAAGCGATTCAGGAGAACACGGCCAGTAGCACCTGGCTGAAGAGGGCACTTTTCAATCGTAGTCTGTCCATGGGTTATGAGAGGGCCGACCTGCTAAGCAAGGGCGGTCAAATGAATCCACTTAAGAAGTTCAATTGGCGCATCGCCGATCTCACAGTATTCCACCCTCTGAGAGACAAGCATGGCCTCAACCGGGCCAGGGTTATCTATGTGGCTGGGGCCTTACTCTCGAAAGAAACTCAAAGGTTCTTTCGAGCTGTCGGCATTGATGTGAAGCAGATCTTCGGCTCCACCAAGGGTGGCATCGTACTGGCGCCTCCGCCAGACGATCTGAGGATTGAGTAGTGTGTAACAACGCATGAAGGAAGAAGAGAACAGAAACGAGCTTCTGGACGACCTGAAGGTAGACATCCCTCTAATGAGCCCAAGGGGAAGGAGGGTACTCCTCTTCTCGATCTTGATCGCAATCGCCGTCGTGCTTGGTTGCATAATACTGTTTCTCTTGCTTCCAACAGATGTGAGAGACAAGGCACTGGGAGCGATAACGGAAGGGATCTTACTCGGAGGAGTGTATGCCCTGATTGCTCTGGGCGTGGTAGTGGTTTTTAAATCGAGCAAGGTTTTCAACCTGGCTCACGGTGGGGTATTGATGTTTCTTACCTACCTCATGTGGTGGCTTCTCGCCTCAGCAGGCCTCCCCCTTTGGGCCGCCCTGATGATTCTGGCCCTGGCTAGTGTCCTCATTGGCCTGGTCATAGACCGCTTCGTGATGAGACCTATGATCGGGCAGAGTGGCTTGATAACCTTCATCCTGACCCTAGTCCTGGGATTCTCCGTTATTCAAGGTATTGCTATCCTGGTATTCAAAGGAAGCCCCCACATCATGCCTCGAATCTTCCCTTCTGGCAATTTGACTATTGGAAGCGTCACGTTCTCCTACACCTGGCTCTTTGCCTTCATCGCTGCTACGGTCATGTTCCTCATCTTCGTCTCCTATTTCCGGTTCACCAAGGGTGGCCTAGCCATGCGGGCTGTCTCAGAAAATCACGTCATAAGCCAAAGCCTGGGAATAAACGTCAAGAGGATATTTGCAGTATCCTGGGTGGTGGGCTGCCTCTCGGCTGCCGTGGGGGGCATTCTTCTGGGGTCGATGTTTGCCGTGTATAGTGACCTGGGAAGCTTCGCTATCGTGAGCGCTCTGCCGGTGCTGCTGCTGGGCGGCTTGGAATCCATCCCCGGTGCTTTCGTGGGAGCTTTCATTATCGGCATTACGGAGATTTTAGCAGGCACCTATATTGATCCCCACATCATGGGATTCAGTGGACTCCTGCCCTACGTCCTCATGGTGGTTATCCTGATTCTCAGACCACATGGCCTGTTCGGCTTACGAGAGATAAGGAGGATCTGAGCGTGCTGCCTGGCGGGGTTTTTAGTACGAAATACGAGTCAGATTTGGCTATCCTGCGCACCAGGATGCAGTGGCTCTTATTGGGTCTGGGACTTGTCCTTCTTTTCACGGCACCTCTTTTTGCCAACTCCTACTGGCTGACCTGGCTCACCGGGCTTGGCATAACTATAGTGGCAGTACTGGGGTTGCATATATTGTCGGGGCTGTGTGGCCAGATATCCATAGGTCATGCTGCCTTCATGGGAGTGGGAGCCTATGCTGTGGCTATTCTCACGGCCAAGGTCGGGTTAAATGGCTGGCTTTGTTTGCCAATCTGCGGGCTCTCCGCCGGCTTGGTGGGGCTCGCTTTTGGGCTGCCCTGCTTCAGATTGAAGGGATTCTACCTGGCAATATCGACTCTGGCCGCCAGCTACATCATCATCTGGTGCATCCAGTATTTTTCGTCCGTAACGGGAGGATTCATGGGGTTACCCTTGAATGCCCTTAGGTTGGGCCCCGTTGATCTGAGCAGTCGTGCTGCATTCTATTGTCTCACCATGGCAGTCATGGTTCTGGCTACTTTCTTTGCCAAGAACATCCAAAGAACTGCCACAGGAAGAGCCTTTGTGGCTATCAGGGACAACGAATTGGCTGCCGAGGTCAGTGGCATCCCCGTATTTCGCTATAAGATGCTGGCCTTCTTCATTGGATGTATTTTTGCTGGAGTGGCTGGATGGCTATGGGCATACTTCCAATTGAGGGTCAATCCAGACCAGTTCCGCCTCTACGATTCAATGTGGTACGTGGGAATGCTGATCATAGGCGGGTGGGGGAGCACTACTGGAGTCTTCCTCGGTGCTGCATCTCTCAGGCTTCTGAACGTGCTCATCGATCGCATAACCCCGCCATTGGCAGAAGCCTTCCCCAGTCTGGCTATGCAGATTAATGTTTCCTTTGGGCTTATATTCTTTGGTCTCATCATTGTTCTTTTCATGGTGCTTCAACCACGGGGGTTGTACTATCGCTGGGAGAAGTTCAAAGCCTACTACAGGCTGCATCCCTACGCTTATTGGGGAAGGCAGGACTAGTGG
>Ga0209777_10004279_pt1 | contig 16975 bp, 16 predicted proteins | sample FrelakmetHBP12HB_FD_187147 | JGI IMG/M metagenome (GOLD analysis project Ga0209777, IMG submission 187147) | Freshwater lake sediment microbial communities from the University of Notre Dame, USA, for methane emissions studies -HBP12 HB (SPAdes)... | ecosystem: Environmental > Aquatic >...
AAAGAGTCCGTAGCAATATTTCTTTCGCAACCATTTGCGGCCACTCCGTCACAATCCGCCCAACCTGGTGCGCACTGAGTAATAACACATCTCCCCGTCGAGCAGTTAGCCGCTGTTACATTTGCAGCTCGTCCGCACGCATTTCCGCATACCCCGCAATTCAAAGAGTCCTGCTGCAGATTGACACAAACATTGCCGCATTTGACTTGACCTGACGGGCACGGTTGCTGACTGTACGCGATGAAGGGCCAAAGGAGGAAAAATAAAGAAATGATTGAGGATAATAACACAAGCCTACGAAGCACATAGCTCCTTTTATTGAACATGTTTCCCTCCTTAATTTTTTTGATACGAATTGTTATCTATAAATTAATTATAGGGCGGAAGTCGCTCGTATGTCAAGAATTTTGACAAGAATTTCTTTTACGAGGAGGGAGTATTGGAAGAACGGTCTTGTGTGTTAATAGATAATCACCACAAAATGTGTTACCGGTGCAGACGATCACGAACTTGAAACTATGCATCCTCGTCGAGGTAGACGATTTGTGGATAACAGTCAATAAGGATTACCGTTTGAAAGAAAGTATGCAAGTCAAAATTGGCCGACGCTTGACTTCAGGAAGGGTTCTGCATGAGACGTGACCGGAAAATACCTGTCCGGACATGTGCATCTTTCATCCCATTAATCAATGGGGCTGCGCCTGGTTAAATATCAGTGAAGCCGAGTGCCGGTGCACCTATCGTCTGTCAGAATTGCAGTATCCGAAATCGTTAATGAGCAAAGCAAAGACTTGACCCCGTCACTCATTCCGAAGTGTTCCATCACCGTGGTGATCTTATCTCCGGCCGGCCCCCTTCTTGCCGTGGGCGGGCTAATTATCCGTGGGTAGCCCTGCGCCTGCTCCTGGAGCGGAACCTCCCTGCCCTGTAGTCGACTTCGACACGGTATCGCCTGAGGCCGGCGTGGTGCTTGCACCTGTAGTTGGACCTTGCTTCGCTGCTCTCTTCACGCAGGCCGGAGTGTGACAGCCTGAGCGGGCCAATATATCCAGATCTTTCTGGAGTTGCAGACGCCAAATATCCTGCTTATGTTGCTGGCCGCTTATCGTTCTTATTTTTTCCAAAATCGTATTATTTAAGTCAGAGATCTTCTGTTGCAGCGACTTCACCTTGGTCTGCAGGTCGTCTACTCCTTTCTGGTTGCGCGCTGTCCGTGCCGCCTGTAGTTGCTTATTAAAGTTTTCCAGGTCCGTCCGCGCTACCCGGAGATCCTCCTTCGTGTTCGCCAGGATCTGCAGTGACTCGGAAATTTCAGCCTGCGCTGCATCTATCGCCTTCTGGTCCGCGCATACTTCCTGCTGCGAGCATGTTTGCGTTCCACTTTGTTGCGCTGCGTTTGGCTGCCCTATCCCCGCCTGCTGGCCCCCTACCCCCTTGGTCTGCTGGCCGTAAGCCAATCCGGTAAAACACCCTGCCAGCACGAAGCAGAGACAGAACACTAAGGATCGAGTATGGAAAGAAAATGTCTTCATGAGTTTTCACCTCCCAATGATTTCAAAGCCGACGGCCTGCCATTCATGACACCCTGTTTTCAGATTCTAACACGATTCCATCATCGCACATAGTCATTTTTGTTTCCCCCTATCCCGCGCCTGTTGACGATTGAATTTGAATTTTGTTTTCTCATTTATCGTCTCTTTTCCCGGCGGTGCCACACTATTTCAACCATTTATATATCATTGTTATTTTGGAGAGAATATTAATGATTACGGTTTAAGTGTTGTATCTTCATGAAGGTTCATGATTTGTGGATAGCAGGAAGACATGGAGCCCCCTTTATTCGTCGGAAAATTGTTTCTCCAATACACATGTTTCCACCTGTATTGAAGCTCTCCACAGCAAGCTGCGGAGAATCTTCGATTCTTGAGGAACAGCAGAGAGTTCCAGAAATGTTATGGCGCAGCTTATCGAATCCTTCCCAGAATTCTATGTGCTTTTCCGTTTTTCCTTTTGGAGGAGCCTGTACGTTTCATCGTAAATCCTGATACGCGGACCAATAGCGACAATTTGAAGCTCTTTTTTCGAGACGCGATAGATTATCCTCAATTTGCTAACCCGCATACTGCGTAATCCAGCCAATTCATCCCGCAGTATCTTGCCTGTGTGCGGCGCTTCCATGATTGCCTTGAGCCCGGCCTTGATTTTTTTCTTTAATTCCGGATGCATCCCGCGAATCAAAGCGGCTGTTTCTTCCGGCATCCTCAGTGTATGAAGGATTGGTTTCATAATTCGTCAAGGGTGAAGACTTGTGCCCGCTTTGCCTTCAATGATTTAAGCCCCCGGCTGATTTCCTTCATCAATGCTGCGTCTGAGCGTATATTGGCTGTTTCCTTGATGCTTTCATACTCATCAGGGCTGATGATAATCGCCGCGGGCCGCCCGTTTTTTGTGATAACGATCTCCTCGTCGGTGGAACTTACCATGTCCACGATGGAACTGAATTTCATTTTCGCCTCGGATAATGAGAGTGTTTTCATAATCTGACTCCAATTTTAGTTGACTATAATTCTAGTCATAATTACCCACGTTGATATGAATTTGTCAAGGAAAAGAACGCAAAGTGTGCATCATCCTTGGTACGTTGCGCTTGTGAAAACATTTTCCGCTTCTACGTCTTTACGTGCAGGATGGGAAGTCCCAGGTGTTTGCGCTTAGTCTCACCGTACATGCGGGTTTGTTCCCTGACCGTAGGCACTCCCCGCCTGCCTTTGCCGAAGACCTCGATGGGGTGCGAGCCGCCCAGGTGAAGGGTGTGCTTGCCGTACTTCCCGCTCAGGGTATCGGCCGCCTCATAGAGCTGCCTGATCTTCTCCGCTTTCAGCGGATCTTCAAAGAGGGAGTACTGAAGGGGGGTGTCGGGTACGAGGTCGATAAGGACAATGCCTGTGGACCGGTAGATCTCCTTTTCCTCATAGAGCTGGTCAAAAAGCTCCTGCAGAAGGGGGGAGAGTTCCAGTGGATACACGGAGGGACGTGTTAGCTTTGCTTCGCAGCCTGCCGTATCGAAATTATTTTTCTTCAGGAAGGGGATGATCTTCCGGGGAGTCAGGGCATAACGCCTCGCCTTGATACAGGCGGATTCCAGGTTTCTTAAGAGATGGGCGAAGAGGTATTCCCGGTCGGACGTGGGAGGGCTGAATGTCTTCGTCTTGCTGATAGAGGCATAGGTGCTCTTCTCTTCCGGTGAAACAGGGTATACGGATTCGCCCCGCAGCTCTCTCCATGTCTCCACCACGGGCTTCGTGAAGCGTTCCTCTATGGTGCGCTCCGGAAGCCTGGCAAACTCGAGGGCGGTCCTGACCTTCATTTTCTCCAGATAACTGGCTGTGGCGTGGCCGATGCCCCATATCTTCTCCACCGGCAGGTCATTGAGATACCGGGCAATCAATCTTCCGGGAATGGCGGTAAAGCCGTCCGGCTTCTTATGCTTGGAAGCCACCTTGGCGAGTACCTTGGTGAGGCTCAGCCCTGCCGATATGGTAATGCCCAACTCCCTTTGAATCTCGCTTTTTATCCGGAGGGTGATGGTATCGTATGAGGCATGGTGGGCCCTGCGCATGCCCGTGATATCTGCAAAGGCCTCGTCGATGGAGTATTCTTCCACCTGGGGGGTGAAGCGCCTTATGATATTGAACATCCGCCGGGAAAAGAGGCTGTAGGTCTCATAGTCGGATGGGAGGATGACAAGCTCCGGGCAGAGGGCTCTTGCCTCATGGAGGGGAACACCGCGCTTGATCCCCAGCCTTTTTGCGGGATAGCTGGCGCAGGCGACAATCCCCCGCTCTCCCCCTGTGATGATGGGCTTGCCTCTAAGCTCAGGATGAATAGCCTCCTCGCATGATGTAAAAAAGGCGTCGCCATCTATATGGATAATGGCCTGGGGCCATGAATAAAGGCTGAAGAGGATTTCGCTCACAGGATGACCTCCGCGTTTCTTTTACAGAAGCAGATTAATAGAACTATCGTTCTATTGTCAAGAAGATTTTTTTGAAGGGAAAGAAACCACGAAGATCATTGGGAAACGTACTTGAAGGTTAGGTGCGCCGGCAGGGATCAGAAAATTGTTTTCTCCGGAGAACCTTCAATTTCGATGATGGATATGTCTCTGGCGTTGAGCCTGAAATTATGCAAACCGCTGACTACGTCATCGAGATAGGACTCATCGGCAAGGATAGTTGTAGAAGAGGTCGCCCATTTTTCAATGTCTCTGGACAGAAAATCAAAACATCCGCGAATCATTGATTCTGTTATTGCAGATACAGGCAAATGGCACCGACCGGCGGCGGGAAGATTAAAAGCGAAATCATTACAGAGAATGCCCTCCATTGTCTCCGATAGATGATATCCTGCCTGATAAAGCTTATCGTCAGTAAGTTCAGCTAAAGTACCCATACCTAAAAGCAGAATCTTGGAGGCGGGAATACGCGGGGGGGAGGCAATCATAATTTTCTCCATGAATGCTGCGGAGATATGACCACGGACGATCTCTCTGGAAATCATGCCGTTGAGGCGCCAGTCTACGAAGCCACAGTGACCTTTCGGGGGCCTATCATCGAGAAATAAGCCCAGGGCCAAGCCTTCACGGCTTAAGGTATCCAGTGATTCTGTTGATATCCTGATTCTCATCTCTCACGAATAAACATTATAGTGGCCAAGTATACGGGAAAATTCCTCTTTGTGTCAAGAAAAGGATACCAAAACGTTTTTCAATGCCGTTGACAGGGTTATGAAAAGAAGGTATTGTTGCTGCCAAAAAGACAAACCTGTCACATATCTCGTCTAAGAAGAGGTGCCTTTCTGTTTGACCGATTAATCAAGTTTCTTGCCACCGGTTTCGGCAGCGGGCTTGTCCCTTTTGCCCCGGGTACTGCCGGCACGATCGTCGGCATACCGATATATCTGGCCTTTTCCCGGTTGTCATGGATTCTGTATTTTGTATTTGTAGTGGCCTTCACCTCACTCGCGTGTTATGTATCCAATAAAGCCGAGAGGATGTTTGGCGAAAAGGACACATCTCTTATTGTTATCGACGAGATGGTCGGTTTTCAATGGACCATGTTCCTGGTTGCTCCGACAGTCTTGCATGTGTTTATTGGGTTCATCCTTTTCCGGTTATTCGATATTTTCAAGGTATTTCCCGCGGGCTATTTCCAGAGGAGACTCCCCGGCGGCTATGGAGTCGTGATAGATGATGTTGTTGCAGGCATGTACGCCAACATCGCTTTCCTCCTTATCATTAAATTCTGGGGCATATAAAATCTCACATTGTATGACAGAATGTTTTTCTGATTGAAGATATGTTCATATGAAAGTCGGCATAATGACGATTGGCAACGAATTGATCAGCGGGAAGACCCAGGATACAAACTCTTCTTTCATTGCCCGCCAGTTGCATGCACAGGGATGGCAGACATCGGTCATAATGTCCGTTCCCGATGATCAGGGTGCAATAAAGGAAGGACTTGACTACATCATGTCCCTTTCTGATGCCGTGGTTGTCACCGGCGGTCTCGGTCCGACGGCAGATGATATCACCACTTCCGCCATAGCCAGGGCTTTTGGCCTGGGCATCTATACCGACCAGGCTGCCCTCAAGCATATCCGGGACAGATTTGAAAAATTTCATCTCAAATGGACGGCGAACAATGAGAAGCAGGCCCACATTCCGGAAGGGGCAGAGACAATAAAGAATCCTGTGGGAATGGCCTGGGGATACTCTCTCACGAAAGACAGGAAGATAATAGCTGTCGTTCCCGGGGTGCCCTCGGAAGTGAAGAGGATGGTTCCCGACGGAGTCATCCCTGTCCTGAGGAAGGAATTCAAAGACGCAGCAGGGCATGTGGAAAGCAGGACCGTCAAATTATCCGGCATCACCGAGGCCAATGTGGATCAGGTTCTTGCCGATGTTGACTTCGGCAGCCTCGGGGTGAATATCGGTTTTTATCCGAATTTCCCGGAGATACAGATTGTCCTCACGGCGATAGCGGCAACTGAAAAAGACGCGAAAGAAAGAATCATAGTTGCCGATGAGCGCGTATCAGAGAGGCTTCAGCAGCATATCTTCGCCTATGATCAGGATACACTGGAAGGTATCGTTGCCGGACTCCTGACAGATAAGAACCTGACCCTTGCTGTTGCCGAGTCGTGCACAGGTGGCCTGGTCACCGATCGCCTTACGGATGTGCCCGGCAGTTCGGCCTTTCTTGAAAGAGGTGTCATTGCCTACAGCAATGATTGCAAAGCCGACCTCCTGGGAGTGCCGGAAAATGTGCTGAAAGAATTCGGCGCCGTAAGTGAAAAGACCGCCGTCTTAATGGCAGAGGGCGTAAGAAAACTCGGGAAATGCAATCTGGGGATTTCAACAACGGGCATTGCCGGCCCCACAGGCGGAACGGCAGAGAAGCCCGTGGGAACTGTTTTTATTGCTCTTGCAGATGGAACAAAAACTTTCTGCCGGCATCACACCTTCCGGTGGGACCGACGGAGAAACAAGACTATGATGTCCCAGGCGGCACTCATGATGCTTAAAAGATACCTGACAGGCGAGCTTCAGCATGAGCGATGAAAAAGCCATAAGGGCGTTTTTGGCTATCGACCCTCCCGAGGAAATATTCAAGGAGATTATCAAGATTCAGGAGCGTTTAAGAAAGGCCATCCAGGGAGACATACGCTGGGTAAGACCGGAAGGCATGCATCTGACACTGAAATTTTTTGGCTATGTTTATGATTCAGATGTTGCAAATATTTCCGATGTGGTCAAAAATAAAGTTGCAAACATGAAAACGCTTTTGCTGAATGTAAGAAGTATGGGAGCATTTCCGAGTGAGAACCGGCCCCGGGTTTTGTGGCTGGGAATAGATGGTGACACAGATGCACTGATCAACCTTCAGACGGAGATCGATGCGGGTCTTGAGGGTTACGGTTTTAAGAAAGAGGACAGGCCCTTCAGACCGCATCTTACCCTTGCGCGAATTAAAGAATATAAGGGATTGATTGGACTTGCAGAAACTGTCAAAAAAAATGAGGATTACAATGCGGGGAGCTTTTCTGTCAGTGGCCTCACGCTCTTTAAGAGTGATCTGAAACCGACAGGGGCGATTTACACGAAACTCGCCCACTTCCCTTTCCCCGGATGAGCAGGCGGCCTGAGAATTGGTATTAAGATTTCTTATTATTTTTTATGGAGGTGATTATGGGATCAGATATCGATAGAGAAAAGTCAGTCGAACTGGCTATCACACAGATCGAGCGGCAGTTTGGAAAAGGTTCCATCATGAGATTGGGGGGGAGCGAATATGTATCTGATATTGCCGTCATTCCGACGGGATCACTGAGCCTTGATCTCGCCCTCGGCGTAGGGGGAGTCCCACGGGGGAGGGTTATAGAAATATATGGTCCCGAAGCGGGTGGCAAAACAACCTTGGCCCTTCATATTATCGCGGAAGCTCAGAAGAGAAATGGTCTCGCTGCTTTCATTGATGCAGAGCATGCCCTTGATGTAGCCTATGCGAAAAGAATCGGTGTGAATACGGACGATCTCCTCATCTCCCAGCCGGACACAGGCGAGCAGGCCCTGGAGATTGCAGAGACCCTTGTGAGAAGCGGGGCATTGGATGTCCTCGTAATCGATTCTGTAGCCGCTTTAGTACCCAAGGCGGAACTTGAGGGAGAAATGGGCGACGCCCAGATGGGGCTCCAGGCCCGGTTAATGTCCCAGGCACTCCGCAAGCTCACAGGCAGTATCAGTAAATCCAGGACCACGGTGATCTTTATAAACCAGCTCAGAATGAAAATAGGTGTTTTTTTCGGCAGCCCGGAAACCACAACGGGAGGCAATGCCCTCAAGTTCTATTCTTCCATGCGCCTCGACATCAGGAAAATGACATCCATTAAAATGGGGCAGGAGATCGTGGGATTCCGAACAAAGGTTAAGGTAGTCAAGAATAAGGTTGCCCCGCCATTCCGGGAGACGGAATTTGATATTATATTCGGAGAGGGTATTTCGAGAGAGGGCGATATTCTCGATCTCGCCGTAGAAAATGGCATTATCGAAAAGAGTGGTGCATGGTATTCCTACAAAGGCGACCGGGTCGGCCAGGGAAGGGATAATTCACGTATCTTCCTCAAAGAAAATAAGGATCTTCTGAAGCAGCTTGAGGATGAAGTTCGGGGAAAGATAGGTCTCGCAGGCTAAGGGGCGAAGAAGGCATGCCGAAGGAAGTCCCCCCTCAGGAAAAAGCAAAACAACGGGCATTTCGGCTCCTCGCCATGCGGCCAAGGAGCGAAAAAGAACTGCGGGCCAAATTGAAGGAAAAGGGGTTTGACGAATCCGTAGTGGAGGAAGTTGCTGCAAGGCTCCGGGAACTTAACTATCTCGATGATGAATCATTCGCCCGGCAGAGGGCACGGAATCTTGCGGTGAACAAGCTTCTTGGCAACAGAAGGATTGAAGCGAGTCTCATGGAAAAGGGAATTCCACAGCCGCTGATCAGGCAGGTTCTGAGCGAGGTGCGCAAAGAACTGGCGGAGCGCGAGGCTGTCATCCTTTTGATCAGAAAAAAGGTGGACAATGGCGCCGGCAAAATGGATGATAGAGAAAGAAGGAGATTAGCACAGAGCTTGATGGGAAAGGGTTTTCCGCCGGGCCTGGTTTTTGACATATTGAATAGATCGAAGGAGGGTGTACTCGATGAAGGGGAGTGAAATCAGGGAGAGGTTCTTAAAATACTTTGAGGAGAATGGACATACTGTTGTGCCGAGTTCATCGCTTATCCCTAAGGATGATCCTACGCTCCTTTTTACTAATTCGGGAATGGTTCAGTTTAAAAACTGCTTTCTGGCTTTAGAGGATCGAGGTTACACGAGGGCGACAAGCTCCCAGAAGTGCGTCCGCGCCGGTGGAAAGCACAATGACCTGGAAAACGTCGGTCATACGGCCCGTCATCATACCTTTTTTGAAATGCTGGGGAATTTTTCCTTTGGCGACTATTTCAAGAAGGAATCCATTTTCTGGGGATGGGATTTTCTCACGAACAAGATGAGCCTTCCGAAGGAGAAACTCTGGATTACCATTTACAAGGATGACGATGAGGCCTTTGAGATCTGGAATAAGGAAATGGGCGTTCCTGCCGAAAGGATTGTCCGCATGGGGATGGACAGTAACTTCTGGATGATGGGTGAAACCGGGCCATGCGGCCCCTGCTCGGAAATAATTTATGACCAGGGACCGGAAGTTGGTTGCGGCAGGAAGGAATGCAGCGTGCTCTGTGAATGCGATCGCCATCTTGAGATCTGGAACCATGTATTCACGCAGTTCGATCGAGATAAAGACGGCAACTTCAATCCCCTGCCGAAACCGAATATTGATACGGGCATGGGGCTTGAGCGCCTGGCAGCCGTGGTTCAGGGAGTCAAGAGCAACTACGACACGGATTTTTTCCAGCCCATTATACGGTCTGTGGAAAAGATAGGCGGGAAGAAATACGGGGCAAACGAGGAGACCGATATTTCGACCAGGGTCATTGCCGATCACAGCCGGGCAGTAACATTTTTGATAGGAGATGGGATTCTTCCCAGCAATGAGGGAAGAGGTTATGTCCTGCGCAGAATCCTGCGTAGAGCCGCCCGCCACGGCAAGCTCCTCGGTATAAACAAGCCGTTTTTGCATGAGGTTGTCGCTGTTGTTATAGACGCGATGAAGGATGTCTATGCCGATTTAATCGATAAAGAAGCATACATAAGGAAAGTCATTTTCAATGAGGAACAGCGCTTTATCGAGACCCTCGATGCGGGTTTGAAAATACTAAGTGATGAAGTATCAGCGCTTAAAAAAGCGGGAAAAACAATCGTTCCCGGAGATGTTGTTTTCAAGCTCTACGACACATTTGGTTTCCCCGTCGACCTGACGGCGGATATTGTGAAACGAGACCGCCTAACCCTCGACATGGAAGGGTTTGAGAAAGCCATGGAGGTTCAGCGGGAGAAGGCAAGGGAATCATGGAAGGGAAGTGGTGAGAAGGCCGTATCTGCGAGTTACCAGAAGCTGACCCTTGCGGGGATTAAAACACAGTTTGTCGGGTACGAAGGCGTGACAGAGGCGCGTTCGAGTGTTTTAGCTATCTTGAAAAATGACGAATTGGTAGAAACTTTAGGAGAAGGGGAAAAGGCAGAGATATTTGTGGGAGAGACCCCCTTTTACGGCGAGGCGGGCGGACAGGTCGGCGATACGGGGATCATCGAAGGCGATGGATTCCTCTTCGAAGTATGGGATACGCAGCGTCCTCTCGAGAATTTAATTACGCATATCGGGAAGTTTAAGAAAGGGAAAATGAAGACGGGTGTGGATGTTCTCCTGAGAGTGGATATTGCATCCCGGAAGGCGACAGAGGCTCATCATTCCGGCACCCATGTCCTGAATGCCGCGCTCCGAAGCGTCCTCGGCGATCATGTCAAGCAGTCAGGCTCCCTGGTCAATACGGAAAGGCTCCGTTTTGACTATACCCATTTTTCCAAGGTCGGCGAAGATGAACTGGACAGGATTGAGTCCATTGCCAATGAAATAATTAGAAACAATGTGCCCGTTCAAACCAATATTCTTCCCCGCGAAGAGGCGATGAAGACGGGTGCCCAAGCTGTCTTTGACGAAAAATACGGGGAAGAGGTCAGGGTCATCAAAATGGGTGATGTCAGTATGGAGCTATGTGGCGGCACCCATGTTTCCAAGACCGGAGACATCGGGTTTCTGAAGGTCATCCATGAATCGGCCATAGCTGCAGGCGTAAGGAGGATCGAGGCGGTAGCGGGGAGGGAGGCACTGAAATACGTGCATAGTGTCGAGGGAGAGCTGAAGAAAACGGCATCGCTGTTGAAAGCTAATCCCCTGGAACTTGCGGAGAGGGTTGAGAAGGTCCTCAAGCATCAGAGGGATATGGAAAGAGAGATTGAGGCGCTGAAGGTGAAGCTTGCCGCAAAAGACATGGCAGACCTCGTCAAGAAGGTCAAGGACGTAAAAGGGATACGCGTCCTCGCTGCCGTCATCGACGCGACTGACGCGAAGACCATGCGCGACCTTGGCGACAGACTTAAGGATAAAATCCAATCGGGCATCATCCTTCTGGGGAGCAAGGCGGCAGATAAGGCCATGCTTCTTTGTGTGGTCACAAAAGACCTGACTGACCGATACCACGCGGGGAATATCATCAAGGAGATTGCCCCCATCATCGGGGGAAGCGGCGGCGGCAGGCCTGACATGGCCCAGGCCGGAGGCCCGAAGCCCGAAAATGTGAAGAAGGCACTGGATAAGCTGAAGGAAATGATCTAGAATTAATTCATATCTTGGAATAAAAAATCCCCTTGATCTCTATACATGATATAAATGAGGAGCAAGGGGAATTTTTTATAAACCACGGAAGACGCCGTTGAGTTCTTCTTTAAATGATACATGTATTAACCGATCGAGAAAACAGGAATTACTTGTTATTTGCTACAAAGCAACACGAATGATGAGTGAAATGTTTTGAAGATTTGCGTTTGGAATGATTGATTCACAATGGAAAAAGAGAGGTTACTTTTCGTATTTATTTCCTTTTGATGCGCCTTGATTAAGCTGGGAAGCGTCCCCTCTCTTCTCTATGATTTGCAGGGCCAGAATGGCATCGGCTAGGTTCACAGCGTTGTCACCATTGATGTCACCGGGTTCTACTATGTTTTTTAGTCACAAGTTCTTTGCCTTCATCTCCACCTGGTGTTTATTAAGCGATCTTTGATTTAAGAATTTTTATGAAATTTAAAAACTTGAATACCCCGTTTTTAAACGGGGATGAAAAATTTTCCTGCCGGAGGCAGGCATGAATATGTTATAAATACTGCATGGGACTTAGAAGTGCAAGTCATGCGGTATATGACACGAAATATCATTTGGTACGGGCTCCGAAGTATCGGAAATGGATACTGCGGGGTGAGAGGTGGTCGGGATTGTTTGGACAGGAAACAGGGGTTCATAAGTGGGAAACTGTTCCGGGTTTGATGTATAAATATATCCCATTTACAAAGCAGCGCTCACAAAGGAATCTGATCTTCGATAGAGGACAAGGGTATTTTCCATAACAATTTATGTATGGCTATTCGCGAGGAGAGCAAGATGAAAAGATTGATGCAGATACTTGTCATATTATTATATGCTTTTGTATGGTTTGGTCAGGCGACCTTTGCAGGACCATCCGTAGTTGTTTCCGAGGGCAAATATGTGATGGGCGATCTCGACTCCAAGAAGGATGCCAAGACCCTTGCCCTCATTGAAGCAAAAAGACTGGCACTCGAACAGGCCGGCACTTATATCACAAGCTCCACTGAAGTAAAGAATTTCCAGTTGTCCAAAGATCAGATAAATACGCTCGCATCGGGTATCATGTCCGTGGAGGTTCTGAAAGAGGACTGGAAGATGTCAGGAGAAAACATGGTGGTCACTATCCAGATCCGGGCGACCATCGATACTTCGAACCTCAAAGACAAGATATCCAGGATACAGGAAGGCGAGAGCACGGAGAACTATAAGGAGATTCAAAGCCAGTTGGCAACTTTGCAGAAGGAGCTTTCGGAACTGAAGGACCAGAGGCAGAAGGACGCTGCAGCAGGGGCTAAAGAACCTCCCAGTAAGGAAATGAAGGATAGGCACGAGAACATTGTCAAGGGAATGTCGGCACTAGAATATGTGGAGAAAGGTAATGGAGCTCTGGCCACTCAGCGCTGGAAAGATGCCCTCGACGCGTTCAACCAGGCTATTGCACTCAACGCCGGCATGGTCGATGCCTATGCGGGAAAGGCTTTTGCCCTCTATAGGCTAAGAAAGCCGGAGGAAGCACTTGTGTCCGTAGATAAGGGTTTGGAGATAGCCCCTCTATCCCCGAGAAATCTGGGAGTCAAGGCGCTGATCTTAAAAGACCGACCAGACCAGGTTGATGTAGCTCTCGGCCTGGTCAATAAAGCACTCCATATGGCGCCTGACAGCCAGAGGCTATATCGCATCAGGGGTGAAGTTTATATAAAAATGAGAAAACCCCGCCTGGCTCAAGCAGATTTTGTAACCGCCTGCAAGCTTGGGGCTAAAGAAGCCTGTAGAAGGGCAGAATTGTTAAGAGATAAGGTTGATGCCAAAAGGCAATTTGATCGCAGATAGAGTATCAAGAGGTGTACTGAAGGATGAATATCACCGAGACGATGCGCGAGAAACTGCTCGGGTTTCAGAGGAAGGAAATCACCGAGCATCATATCTATGGTAAACTCGCCGAAAAGGTCAAATCACCTGAAAACCGGAAGATACTGAAAAACATAGCCGATGACGAACTGCGGCACTATCGAAAGTGGCGTGACTAAGTTTTGTTGTGGCTGCGCTCAGTTTCCTGATCGGCTATGCCATGCGCGCTTTTCTCGGTGTTGACGTCTGAGAGCCGTTTGGACTTGCTTCTTTCTTCCTTCCTTTGTTTATTGCAAATTAACTTTTTTGAGCTTTCTCGGTACGTTCACTTCAGGCGATAAGATCAAATGGGGTGGGACTTCCTGCGCTCCCAGGATCTGAACAAGTTCATCCAGGGCAGAGGCTATATCCAGGAGCCTTACAGCAGGCAGCACTTCCAGACCGGCAGCCAGAAGACCCTGAGCCACCTCGGGCGCCCTGGCAACCAACGCTTTCCCCTCCGGCGTCAGATTGACATCGACGACCCGCCGGTCTTCACGTGTGCGCGTCCGTAAGACAAGCACTTTCTCTTCCAGACGGTTCAGTATGCCCACAACAGTTGCCGGATGAAGATACATCCTATGGGCCAGCTCAGATACCTGAACGGGAGAGGATTCGGAGATCATCTTGATTGCCCAGAGCTGCGGACCCGTAATGCCCGTCTGTTTCTTGGCCTTCTTGGACTGCTCGTTAATGACCTGGTAGACCCTTCTGAGATTATCGAAGATGTCAGCAATGGCTTTCTGCTTTTTTCGCACGTTCATACTCCTCGCTGATAAATGTCGTATAATTTCTGTGCTGATCGTTACTATACAAATTATTTTCATAGAAAACAATTGACTTTTTTCTAAAAAGTAATTAAAAGAGAGCATTATTGTTTAAAATCATAGAAAGGAGAATTTCGTATGAAGAGACGAAAAGCACTTTATGGGCTAATAGCACTCATTATGAGTCTCACGCTGATTTTTGCCGGTGCATGCACAAAGACGGCCACTGTGAAGGACGTCGGATCCGAACAGCAGCAAGCGGCTCAGAAGGAGTCAGCAGCTGGTGTTCAGGGCGCCGCAGATCATAAATCAATGTCGGAGGGCCAGAGAGTTGCACCTGAGGGCGAAGCCACGACAGGAGAAAGCAAGGCAGAGGCTAAGGACAAGGCAGAAGCCTGCAAACTGGAGACTTACGTTGTCAAAAAGGGCGACAGCCTGTGGGCAATAGCCAAGAAAAAGAAGATATACAAAGACGCCTTCCTCTGGCCTGTCATTTATGAGGCTAACAAGGGAAAGATTAAGAAAGCAAATATGATCTACCCCGGCCAGAAACTGAAGATTCCCCGCAGCGGCATAACCATGGATGCCATCAAGGATGCGAGGAAAAAAGCTGGTGCGAAGAAACCTTATCTTCCCCCGGCATCCGCGATGGTTCCAAAGGGTTAGGTTCCGACAAAGATTTATTAGTCAGGAGATTGCTCCGCATTCAATGCATGTTTTTTCGAATGGCAGAGCTGTTCATACCTGAATAGATTGTCGACAAAAAATGGGGCTTAGGTTCACTTACGAAACTATATGCCCCATTTTTTTGACTGCCGCATGACAATGCATGTCTCTCCCCATCAAACTCTGGCCGGTTCTGTGCCGGCTGCATCTTCACTCACCTGTCGTCCAGAGTGTTCCGCAGCTGCCCGACATTGAGCCGTTCGCGCTACATCACCTGCGGAATCACTTTATAGGAGCGTCCGGCAAGGCTGGAGTAGTTGCATAGCCCCCACCCAGCACCTTGTAAAGTGTAACGAGGTTGGTGAACCGGACAAGCTGGAGGCTGATCAGTCCCTGTTGAGCCGTGTAGAGCGAGCGTTGCGCGTCCAGAACGCTCAGGTAGCTGTCAATGCCCTTCGTATAACGCGCATTAGAGAGGCGGTAGGTTTCTGCAACAGCATCGACCAGTGATTGTTGCGCCGCTATCTGCTGGTTTACTGTGCCCCGCACGGCAAGGGCATCGGCCACTTCCCGGAAAGCCGTCTGGATCGCTTTCTCGTATTGGGCCACAGATATTTCCCTATCCACTTTCGTTACATCGTATGCCGACCACGTGCGGGCATCAAAAATCGGTATAATGATCTGCGGTGCAAAACTCCACGTACCCTGTCCGGATTTGAAGAGTCCGGACAGATCGGCGCTTGCGGTTCCTATGGCGGTCGTCAGGGAGATCCGGGGGAAGAAAGACGCACGGGCGGCGCCGATATTGGCGTTGGCCGCCTTGAGCTGATGTTCCGCCGCCAGCACGTCAGGTCGTTGCAGGAGCAGTTCGGAGGACATGCCGGGAGAAATCTCTTTGGGAGGGCTGACGCTGCCCAGATCTGACGGCAGGAGTGCTGGTGGCATGGGAGAACCGATCAGAATATTCAAGGCGTTTTCATCTTGCGCTGCCAGTTGCGTGTAGCGGGCGACGTCTCCCCTGGCGGCATCCACTTGGCTTTGCACCCGCCGTAGGTCCAGTTCGGACGCGAGTCCGACGTCATAACGTTTCCGGATCAATTTGTAGGAGGCCTCCTGCGTCTCAAGGGTGGAGGCTACCAGTTTGAGGGTTTCCCGATCTGCGGCAAGGGTAAGGTATGTGTTGGCCACAGCGGATACCAGCAGGATCTGTGCGCTCCGGCGGGACTGATCCGTGGCGATGTACTCCTCCAGCGCTCGATCTTTCAGGCCGCGGATGCGGCCGAAGAAGTCGATCTCCCAAGAACTGATACCGAGATTGACACCGTATTGGTCCACCGTCATCGCGCTTCCGGTGGTCGAAAGATCGGCTGGCACTCTTTGGCTACTCATGCTGCCGGTGGCATTGACGGTAGGCAGAAGCTCAGCACGCTGTATGCCGTAGAGCGCCCGCGCCCGCTCCACGTTTAAGGCCGCAAGGCGCAGATCGCGGTTATTGTTCAAAGCAGTCTCGATGACCTTCTGGAGTTTTTCATTGGTGAAAAATTCCCGCCACTTCAGCTCTGCTGCCGCTGGAGTGCTGGCCGCAGACTCGGGCGCCTGATAGGCCGCACCCTTTGGCCATTCGGCGGGTACTGGCGCTGCCGGTCGCTCGTATTTTGGGGCCATGGTGCAGCCCCCCGGAAGAAGGGTTATTAAAGTCAAGAACAGAAATAATTTTGTTTTCATATCATCGATCCTCTGAGGATGCTACGTCAGTGGTCCCTGCTGCCTCTCCCTTTCGGTATTTTCCCAGAAGCTTTTCTTTCAAAACCTTAAAGAATCGATTGATACCGCCGGACCCGGTAGTTTCACCCCTCGCCCGCTTACCGAAGACACTCTCGATGAGCACATAAAAGAGGGGTGAAAAAATAATCACCAGAACTGTGGCCGTCACCATTCCGCCCAGGACGCCTGTGCCGATGGCATTCTGAGCTCCCGCGCCAGCTCCGGTGGTCAGGGTCAGGGGTAAGACGCCGAAGCCGAACGCGAGGGATGTCATGATGATGGGGCGGAAGCGTAATCTCGTTCCTTCCAGTGTCGCTTCGATCAGCCCCTTCCCCTCTTCCAACCTGGCTTTGGCGAATTGGACAATCAGAATCGCATTCTTGGTAGTCAGACCCAGGGTAGTCAAAAGGCCGATCTGGAAATAAACATCGTTGTGCAGCCCCCGCAGACTCGAGGCGATAACGCCGCCGATAGCCCCGAGGGGGAG